>ERZ888423.9-NODE-9-length-178678-cov-10.025585_pt1 | contig 178678 bp, 168 predicted proteins | sample MGYA00520523_ERZ888423 | MGnify/ENA primary metagenome ERZ888423 (study PRJEB32303, sample SAMEA104408611) | aquatic metagenome | biome: Brackish water; feature: Pelagic; material: water | place: Baltic Sea | collected 2014-06-08T10:24:00 | depth 30,27 m ...
CGCCAGCGAAAGTCCGACCTGCTTGATAGATATGGAGGCAATCCATGGATGAAGCCTGGTTCACAACGCGACGGACGCTGCACTGGGGCGGCGGCCTTCTGGCAGGCTATTGCCTCCTGGCGATCGCAGTCTCCGCTGGGAGCATATCTGCGGACGCCGAGCAGCGCGCCAACCAGAACCTGAACCTCGCGGGCCATAAATGGGCGCAAGCTGAGGCCCATGGCCGCGGATTCGCGATCCTCGGCGTCGCGCCATCGGAAGCGGCCGGGGCCGCCGCTATCGCAATCGTCGAGCGCGACTGGTCAGCTCGTCGGGCCTGGACAGCCTATAGCATTCAGCCGACCGCACTGGCTCCAACGCCTCTGCCAGGCGCCAAGGCGGGCGCTGCCGCATTGGCCGAAGCGCAGCCGCCGCTCCAGGCGAGCGGCCCGCCGATCAACGATTCGCGGCTTTGCCAGAGCTTGCTCGACAGCGTTCTCGATGACGACGGCATCGCCTTTGAGCCGGGCGGCGCTGCCCTGGACCCCGCGAGCTTGCCGCTGCTGGATGCGCTCGGCGCGGCCTTGATGCGCTGCGAGACCGTGTGGGCCGATATTTCAGGGCATGCGGATGCGACGGGCGACGCCGCCGCCGACTTGGCGCTCAGCCAGGCGCGCGCAGACGCCGTGGCGGACTATCTGAAGGCCCGTGGCGTCCCGACACGCCGTCTCGCCGGCGTCGGCCGCGGCTCTGGCGCCCCGCTCGCCGATCATGCGACGGCGGCTGGGCGCGCTCCGAACCGGCAGATCGAGTTCCGCGTCGTCACGATTGGAGATTCCGAATGATCTATCTGATTGTAAAGATGCTGGCCCTGCTGCTGATCGCGGCTGCCCTCGGCGTCGCCTTGGGCTGGATCCTGCGCGGCGCCCGCGACCGGGAAGGCATTGCGGCGCGGGAGGCGGAAGCCGCCGCGCGGGTGGCGACCCTGCGCGCCGAACGGGATGCCGTCGATGTCAGCCTGGCAGAGGCCCGCGCCCAGATCGCCGCAGCCAAGGCGGCCGTCAGCGCCGCCGCGGCCGAGGCGGCCGCGTCAGAGGCCCCGGGCCAACCGCAGACGGCCGCCAAGACCGAGGACGTTGCTGCTGACGATCAGGTCGACGTAGAGCATCAACGGCCGGCGCCGCTTGCCAGGCCGGCTGACGGCGGCGACGATCTTCGCGTCATCAATGGCATCGGACCGAAACTGGAAGAGCTGCTGCATGAGCTTGGCATCTGGCGCTATGGGCAGATCGCAGCGTTGACCCCGGCGGAAGCGGCGTGGGTCGACGATCATCTAAGGTTCAAGGGCCGGATCGCGCGGGAGCAATGGATCGAGCAAGCGAAGGCGTTGTCTGGAAATTGAGGCTGGTCGGGCGCCTTCGCCCCGCCAAATCACTGATCAAAACGCAATGACATCAATCGGGGACATGAAGGAAACGATTATGGACTATCAGGATATCGTCTACGAAGAGAAGGGCGCCACCGCGACCATCCGGATCAATCGGCCGGAGGTCTATAACGCCTTCCGGCCGCTGACAGTGGTCGAGATGATCGACGGGCTGCTCCGGGCCGGGTGGAATGACGCCATCGGCTCGATCGTCCTGACCGGCACGGGCGCCAAGGCGTTCTGCACGGGCGGCGACCAGTCGGACAAGTCCGGCAGCTATGGCCATGGCGAGACCCGCGGCACGGTCGGCATGCCGATGGAGGAGTTGCACACCGCCATCCGCGATGTGCCGAAGCCCGTCGTCGCCAAGGTGCGCGGCTACGCCATTGGCGGCGGCAATGTGCTGGCGACGCTTTGCGACATGACGATCGCATCGGAGAACGCGGTCTTCGGCCAGGTCGGCCCCAAGATGGGCTCGGTCGATCCGGGCTTCGGCACGGCCTATCTGGCGCGCATCGTCGGCGAGAAGAAAGCCCGTGAGTTCTGGTATATGTGCAAGCGCTATACGGCCAAGGAAGCGGCTGCGATGGGCCTCGTCAACGCCGTCGTGCCGGACGACAAGCTCGACGAGGAAGTCGATGCGTGGTGCGCGGAACTGAATTTACGCAGCCCGACGGCCATCGCCATCGCCAAGCGGTCGTTCAATGCAGACACCGACGCCATTCGCGGCATTGGCGGCCTCGGGTTTCAGGCGCTTCGGCTCTATTACCATACGGACGAATCGAAAGAGGGCGGCAATGCGTTCCGCGAGAAGCGCGCCCCGGATTTCCGACGGTTCTATAAGTAGCCAGCGCGACGAAGCGCCACTTTATAGCCCTGCTCAGGCGGTGCCCTTGGCCGCATGAGCAGGGCTCGACTAATAGCAACGCATTCAGCATTAAGACGGCGTCTGCTTGGGCACAGGATTGAACCTGGCATGCAAGGCTGCCCGCCCGCCAGATCAGGAGAGCCAGCGTTTGCGGCGGCGATAGTGTTTGACGTCGCGGTAGGACTTCCGTTCGCCGTGTTCGCTCATGCCCAGGTAGAATTCCTGGACGTCGGAATTGCTGCGCAACATTTCGGCCGCGCCTTCCATGACGATCGAGCCGTTTTCCATGACATAGCCGTAGTCGGCATATTCCAGGGCGAGAGCGGCGTTTTGTTCGACCAGGAGGATTGTGACGCCCTGTTCCGAGTTCAGGCGCTTGATGATGCCGAAAATTTCTTCGACGATCATCGGCGCCAGGCCAAGCGACGGTTCGTCCAGCAGCACCATTTTCGGGTTCGACATCAAGGCGCGGCCGATCGCCACCATTTGCTGTTCGCCGCCTGAATAATAGCCGGCGCGGATGTTGCGGCGTTCCTTGATGCGCGGGAAATAGGAATAGACCAGCTCTTTCCGCCGGTTCATTTCGACGGTGGAGGGTTCGATATGGCCGCCGGCGATCAGGTTCTCGTCGCCGGTCAAGTTCACGAACACGCGCCGGCCTTCGAAGACCTGAACAATGCCTTTGCGGACGATATTGAAGCCGGCCATGCGGTCGATCCGCTCGCCTGCGAATTCGATCGTGCCGCGGGTGATCTCGCCGCGCTCCGGGCGGAGCATGCCGGAGATGGCTTTCAGAGTTGTGGTCTTGCCCGCGCCATTCGCGCCGAGGACCGTCGTGATCTTACCTTCCTTCGCCTCAAGCGACACGCCTTTCAGGACAAGGACGACGTTGTTGTACATCACCTCGATATTGTTGATCTGAAGCATCGGCGTATCCGCTTTATGGGTGAGGGCGTGGGCGAAAGCATTGACGAAGGCGTCGGCGAAGGACGAAAGATTGAGTGCGGGCGGGCATCGATGGCGTCGCGACGCCTGCCCGCACTCGCTAGACTGGCCGGCGGCTACTTCGCCTTTTCTTCTTCTGCAAGCAATTCGACAACTTCCGGACGGAAGGCGCGGAACCAGTCGGTTTCAGCGACATAACCGGTCTTGCCGACTTTGAAGATCCGGACCCAACCGCCGCCTTCATGATCCTGGCGGGTGATTTCCAGCGGCGGCAGCAGGCCGCCAAGCGTGAAGTCCTTGATTTCATAGAAGCCGTCACGGACATTCTCGCCAGTGATATCGCCGCTGCCGCCTTTGGCTTTCACAGCGTTCTCGATCGCGGCGACATGGACCGCGGCCTGGAAGACGCCGCGATTGTAGTAGGCGGTGTACTTCATGGCGCTTGGGTCTTCGCTGCCATTCGCCTTGTACATGTCGCGGATTTCCTGGAGCACAGGATAGTCCGAGCCCACGCCGGCGAACTGGATGGTGTTATAGCCTTCGGCTGCTTCCCAGCCGCCGGCGGCCTGGATGTCGCCTTCGCTGCCAGCCCAGACAAAGCCGACGATCTTTTCGAGCGGGAACCCGGCGCGCTTGAACTCTTTCAAGGCGACGGAGGGCGCGCGGCCGAACAACTGCGCGATCACGAAGTCAGCCCGGTAGCGCCGGGTGATGTCGAGGACCTGAGGACCCATTTCGATGCCCGGAGGGGGCACGGCGAACTCGCGATATTCGAACCCTTCTTTCGGCGCGAGTTTCTCGAGCACGGGAAGGCCTTCACGGCCCGCCGGGTTATCGTAGTAGATATAGGCAATCTTCTTGCCCTTCAGGCTGCCGCCCAGCTTGTCTTTGGCGAACTGCACGGCTGCGGCCGCCTGAGACCAATAGCTGGCGGCGATCGGGAACATGTAGGGATAGCGCTCGCCGTTGCCGGCGGCCGCGGAACCGAATCCGGCGGACGTGCCGGGGATCTTGTCCTCGCGCATTTTCTGCACCAGAGCATAGACCATGGGCGTGCCGTAGGGCGAAACCAGAACAGCGCCTTCGGCCTTGTAGGTCTGGTAGGCTTCGACCGCTGGCGGGACCTTGTATTCATGATCGATCTCATGGGCGACGAGTTTGTTGCCCATGACGCCGCCCTTGCTGTTCACAAGGTTAATATAGTCATGATACCCGGGGCAGAGCGCGGTGCCCGTGACAGAGGTTGGTCCGGTGCGGTCGCACATCATGCCGATGATGATGTCTTTTGCGCTGGCCGTGCCGGCGATGGAGCTGGCCACGATAGCGGCGGCTCCCAAAGTTGTCAGTAGTCGCATCTGCGTACCTCCCTTAGTTGTTGTTCTTCCGCCAGCGGCGCCCCGCTAGTAGGAGAACGGCCATACCCGGAAATAATTCCGGATATTGATCCAGAGTCGGTTCAGTCCGTCAGGCTCCACGATCAGGAAGACGATGATCAGGACCCCGAACAGGATCTGCCGCAATTGTGAAATGACTTGGGCGAGCACATCGTGTTCGACGAACCGGGTCCCGATCTCTTCCATCGCCAAGCGAATGCCGATCGGGAGGAGCGTGACGAAGAACGCCCCCAGAACGGAGCCCAGGACCGAGCCGAGGCCCCCGATGATGATCATCGCGAGATAGTCGATCGAAACGCCAAGCTGGAACTGCTCATACGAGGCGATGCCGAGATAATAGGTATAGAGCACGCCCGTCACGCCGGCATAAAAGGATGAGATCGCAAAGGCGTAGAGCTTGTACTTGAACACGCTGATGCCGATGATTTCCGCCGCGATATCCTGGTCGCGGATCGCGATGAAGGCGCGCCCGATCCGGCTGCGGATCAGGTTCTGGGTGGCGATGATCGCGATGACGGCGACGATCAGCAGGAAATAGTACAGTTCGGCCGGTTGATCGAGCTTCACCCCGAGGAGCGTTGGCCGATCGACTTCGATCGATGCCTGGACGCCGCCCGAGATCGATGGGGAATGGTTGATGATCCATTCGATGATGAACTGCGCGGCGAGCGTCGCGATCGCGAGATACACCCCCTTGATGCGCAAGCTGGGCACGCCGACCATGACGCCAACCGCCGCCGCCATCAAGCCGCCTGCCGGCAGGGTGATCAGGAACGGCAGATCGAAGTTGTTGGCGAGGTTGGCCGCCGTATAAGCCCCGACGGACATGAAGGCCGCATGGCCGATCGAAAGCTGGCCTGTATACCCAAGCAGAATATTCAGGCCGAGCGCGCCGACGACCGCGATGGCGACGAGGCTGAGCAGGGTGAGGTGATATTCGGAAAGGACAAGCGGCGCGACGGCGAAGAACAGCACCAGCATGCCGAAAGCGGCGAAGCGGGAAATGGGCAGGCGATACAGCCCCATGTCCGACTTGTAATCGGTTTTGTAAAAGCCGGACTCACGGTGCAACATCGACCTAGATCCTCTCGATCAATTTGCGGCCGAACAAGCCATAGGGTCTGATCATCAACATCAGGATCATCAAGACATACGGCGCGAAGTCCTTCGTGCCGCCGCCGACATACGGATCGATGAAGCCCGAGGCCAAAGCCTCGACGACGCCGACGATGATGCCGCCGACGACGACGCCGATAATGGAATCTAGGCCGCCCAGGATCACGACCGGGAAGACTTTTAGCCCAACCAGCGCAAGCTGCGTGTCGACGCCGCTCATGCTGCCCCAGAGCACCCCGCCGAGCATCGCGACAACGCCGGCCATGACCCAGGCGAGCGCGAAATACTGCTCGACGTTGATGCCCATGGCGGACGAGACCTGGTGGCTGTCGGCGACGGCGCGCATGGCGACGCCCTTGCGGGTCTTCATGAAGAACCAGCCGAAACCCAATAGGAAGACAATGCTCACCCCGGCGCCGACCAACTGGATCGGGTTGAAGAAGAACGGCCCGAAGATGATTGGGAAATCCGGGATCGGCAATTTGATCGCCCGCGGGGCGGCGCCAAAGACCATCGGCCCGAGACCGCGCAGAATGAACGCAAGGCCGATGGTCGCCATGATGATCGAGACGATTGGGCGTCCAATCAATGGCCGCAGAACAACACGTTCCAGCGCGATATTGAAAATGACCATGAAGGCGAGGCCGATGAATAACGCCAGCCAGATCGGGAAACCGTAGGCCGGGCTGAGCAGGGCCGAGACCACAATGCCGGCTATCATGACGAATTCGCCTTGCGCGAAGTTGATCGCGTCGGTCGCCTTATAGATCAGCACGAACCCCAATGCGACGAGCGAGTACATCAGGCCGTTCGCGACGCCCTGGCCGAACAGTTCGGTCGCAAACTGAAAATCACTCATTGAACGGTTTCCCTAGGCTGCGTTCAAAATGGACAGGCGCATCTCGACGTGGCTCTTGCGTCCGTCTTCGAACGTCACTTCGGCCCTGAGATCGACCGCGTCCTGATCGCCGTAAAAAGCGTCGATCACGTTGGCATAGCGATCCGCTATATAGCTGCGGCGAAGTTTCCGTGTGCGGGTGATCTCGGTGTCGTCAGCGTCAAAATCCTTGCCGAGCAGGAGGAACCGCTTGACCCGAAGCGCCTCTGGCAGGGACCGGTTGATGCCGGCGATTTCCTCGCCGATCAGGGCGCTGACTTCCGGCTTTTGGCTGAGGTCGAGATAATTGGTATAGGGCAGAGCGCGGCGTTCCGCCCATTTTCCGATGGTGTTGAAGTCGATTGCGATCATCGCGCAGACAAACGGCCGCTCGTGGCCGAATGAAATCGCTTCCGAGATATAGGCGCTGTACTTCAGTTTGTTCTCGACAAACTGCGGCGCGAAGGCGGACCCGGCTGCGTCCGTCAGTTTGCCGACATCCTTGGCGCGGTCGATGATGGTCAGTTGACCGTCGCTTTCCAGGACGCCGGCGTCGCCGGTCTTGAACCAGCCGTCTTCGGTGAAAGCATCCTTGGTCGCAGCTTCGTTCTTGTAATAGCCAAGGAAGACGCCCGCGCTCTTGACCTGGACCTCGCCGCTCGCCGCGATCCGGACTTCAATGCCGGGGCAGGGCGTGCCGACGGTATTCGGGTTAGCGGAGCCGTCCCGCTGCAACGCGCCGAGCCCGCTCAATTCCGTGGAGCCGTAGACCTGTTTCAAGTTGACGCCGAAGGCGCGGAAGAAGCGGAAGGTGTCGGGCCCAAGCGGGGCGCCGCCAGTATAGCACCAGCGCGCCCGGCGGAGGCCGAACTGGTCACGAACCGGCGCATAGACAAGAAACTCGCCAATTCCCTGCATCAGCCTGGCGCCAAGGGACGGTGTTTCGCCCGCTTCTTCCTTGCGGCGCGCTTCGATGGCGACATCGCGGAATGTGTTAAAGACCCATCGTTTCAGGCCGCTCAAATCTTCGGCCTTGACCTGGATCTCGGACAGGATGGCTTCCCAGACCCGTGGCGCTGCGATCATGCCGGTCGGCCCGAGCTCGCGCAGGTCGCGTTGCACCGTCTCGGGGCTTTCGGGGCAATTGCAGGCGGCGCCGGTCAACAAGCTGGCCGCAAGGCTGTAGGTGGCGTCGCCGACCCAGGCCATTGGCAGGTAGGAGAGAAAGTCGTCGCTTTCGCGGACATCTTCGCTGGCGACGAAGGTCCGCGCGGTCATCAGCATGTTGCGATGGCTCAGCATCACGCCTTTCGGGCGGCCGGTCGTGCCGGACGTGTAGCACATCAATGCGACGCTATCGGGATCGAGCGCGCGCACGTCGGAGGCATAGCGGGATGCGTCGGACGCGATGCCAGCCTGGCGGACGTTGTCGTAAGATTTAACCTTGGGGCCCATGAAGTCGCCAAGTCCGCGCGGGTCGTCATAAATGATCGCGATCAGATTCGGCAGGCGATCCTGGATCGACAGCACCTTGTCTACCTGTTCTTGATTTTCCGCGACGATCACCGAAACATCGGCGTCGGACAGGACAAACGCCAGTTCGTCGGCGATGGAGTCCTGGTAGACCGGCACCGCCGCCCCGCCGACGGCCTGGGCCGAAAGCTGGGCCCAATACAGCCGGGGCCGGTTGTCGCCAATAACCGCGAGCGTGGTCCCGGCCTTGAAGCCTATGGCTTTCAGGCCAAGCGCAAAATCCCTCACCTCATTGTTGTAGTCGGTCCAGGTATATGTCTTCCAGATGCCGTGGTCCTTCTCCCGCATCGCTGCGACGGTTCCACGGGTTTCAGCATTGTGAAGCGCCAGCGCTGGCAGGGTCATCGGCTCTGACATGGGCTTGCTCAGACCTTATCTTGCAAATGCGATGCGCCCAGGTAGGCGCGGATAACGGCAGGGTCCTCCTTCACCCGATCTGGCGTGCCGTCCGCGATCTTCACGCCCTGGTCGAGCACGGCGATGTAGTCGGAGATATCCATAACAACGCCCATGTCATGCTCGATCAGAACGATAGTCGTTCCAAATTCCGCATTAACATCGAGGACATAGCGGACCATGTCTTCTTTCTCTTCCTGGTTCATACCGGCCATCGGCTCATCGAGCAGGAGGAGGGTGGGATCCAGGGCGAGCGCACGGCCAAGCTCGACGCGCTTCTGCAGCCCGTAAGCCAGTTCGCCGGTGTTCAGGCGGCGGAGATCGGTGATGCGCAGGAAGTCGATGATTTCTTCGGCGCGCTTGCGGTGTTCGACCTCTTCGCGTTGCGCCGGGCCCCAGAAGGCGAAACAGGAGAGCACGCCCGACTTCATCCGGACATGCCGGCCGAGCATCAGGTTGTCGAGGACGGTCAGGCCGCGAAACAGCGCGATGTTCTGGAATGTCCGCGCGACCCCAAGTTCGGCGATCTTGCTAGGCCGACGGCCGATCAGTTCGGTTCCGTCCAGCTTGATGGAGCCGCGGTCGGCCTTGTAGAAGCCGCTGATCATATTGACAAGGGAGGTCTTGCCCGCGCCGTTCGGGCCGATGATCGAATAGATCGATCCCCGCGGCACCTCCAGGCTGACGTCGTTGACCGCCTGCACGCCGCCAAAACTCTTGGCGACATTGGCGACCGTCAATATCGTGTCGCTGCTTTTAGCTGCGCCAGCGTCAAGCATATGGCGAACCTCCCCGCCGTTATTAGAGCGACTGTGTCTTCCGCACAGTCTTCCTCTGTCGAATCAGGTTAGGGCAATCCGCCGCAGATGCGCAACAGGTTCGACGCGTTTCTTTTTTGGTCAGCCGAAGCGCGCCAAAAACCTGACGAATCTGCGTGTGCAATCGCTGTAGAGCTTCGGCGTGAAATAGGCGCCGGCCACATGCTTGGAAGCTTCCGACCGCGTCGGATAAGGCAAGATAGCTCGGGCGAGTCGGCTGAGCTTATCCCGGCGCGCGACCGCAAGCGCCCAGGGCGCGATCAACTCGCCAGCGCCCTTCCCGACAATGCTCGCGCCGAGCGTGCGTCCGCTCCTGGTCGCGACTGCCTTCAGGAAGCCGTCTGTCCGTCCCTCGGCTTGCGCCCGGTCATTTTCTGTGAACGCCCGCCGGAGGACCGTCACGCCACTGCCATATCGCGCCCTTGCATCGGCTTCAGAGAGGCCGACATGCGCCAGTTCCGGGTCGGTATAGGTGACCCACGGGACCGCGGTGACGTCTGCCTTGACCGGCAGCCGGAAAAGCGCGTTCTGAACGATCAGCCCGGCATGATATCCGGCGACATGGGTGAATTGCAGCCCGCCCGCGACATCGCCCGCTGCATAGACCCGCCGATTGCTGATGCTGCGAAGCCCCGCTGTCACCGTAATGCCGCGAGGGGCATGGGCGATGCCGCCAATCTCAAGCTCGAGATCGCTAAGATTTGGCGCCCTGCCAGCCGCGACGAGCAGATGGCTGCCGGTCAGCGGTGCGGCGCCCTCCAGCGTCACCTGAAAGCCCGCGTCGCTGTGGTCGACGCTCAGGATCGTCTGCCCCGTCCGGATGTCGATGCCTTCCTCTGCCAGGCGCTGCAGGACGATGGCGGTCAGTTCAGGATCGTCCTTGCTGAGAGGCGAAGACGCCTCAAGCACGGTCACGGCGGCGCCAAGCCTGCGGTGGGCCTGGGCCATTTCCATGCCGATCGGCCCGCCGCCGATGATGATGAGATGGCTGGGCAGGACAGTGTTCGTGAACACGGTTTCGTTGGTGAGATAGGGCGTCGCGTCCAGGCCGGGGATCGGCGGCGCCGCCGGCCTTGACCCAGTCGCGATGACGAAGCGGCGCGGTCGGATCGTCCGGCCGTCCGCCACGACCGTCAGGGGCGAGGTAAACTTGGCGGAGGCGCGAATGACAGTCACGCCGAGGCCTTCAAACCGGTCCTGGCTGTCATGGGGGGCAATCGCCGCGATGACGCGGCTGACATGGGCCATGACGGCGGCGAAATCGATATCGGGCTCAACCGGCTTGATCCCGAACTTCGCGCCCTGGCGCATCGCGGCCGCCTGTTGAGCGGCCGCCAGCAAGGCCTTGGATGGGACACAGCCATAGTTCAGGCAGTCGCCGCCCATCCTTCCGCGTTCGATCAGGACGACGCTCGCGCCCATCTGCACGGCGCCGGCCGCGACCGCGAGACCGGCCGAGCCCGCCCCGATGACGCAGAGGTCCGGGGTAAGATCGCCGTTCGCCATGTCGCTACGCTCCATCAAAAGGTTCAGGCGATGACATGGCGTACGGCAAGCTTGAGCGCCAATAACCTTCCGGTGATGAGCCGCGCGCCTTACATGACCAGTTCAATCAGATATGGGCCTTTGCTCTCCAACCCGTGCCGGAGCGCTCGGACCAGTTCGTCGCAATTCGTGGCGCGGCTCGCCTCGACGCCGAGGCCTTTCGCCAGGTTGGTCCAACCGATCGCCGGCCGGTCCAAGCTCAACATGTCGACGGCGCGGGGGCCGGGATTCTGCACGCCGACATTCGTCAACTCGCCTTGCAGGATCTTGTAGGCCCGATTGGCGAACACGATGATCGTGATGTCGAGATTTTCCCGCGCCATCGTCCAGAGCGACTGGAGCGTGTACATGCCGCTGCCGTCGCCTTCGAGGGTGACGATCTTGCGGTCCGGCGCCGCAACCGCCGCGCCGATGGAGACCGGCATGGCATAGCCGATCGATCCGCCCATGCCGTTCAGCCAGGAATGCCGGGGCGCGTTGGCCGTCAAAGGGAAGAAGCCGCGGCCAGACGTCACCGATTCGTCGACGACGACCGCGTTCTCCGGCAGCATCGCGCCAAGGACGGCGGCGATCTTGTCGAGCGTGATTTCCCCGGTCGGGGTCGCCGGCCGGTCAAGGGCCGCCATGTGCGCCGGCGCGTCGTTCAGGCAACCGAGTTCAGCCGCGAGCGCTTCAAGCGCGCCTTCCAGGTCGTCCTCGACGCTGGCGAGCGGCGCGATCTTGCAGCCCTCCGCGGTCAGGATGCTGGGCTTGTTGGGATAGGCGAAAAACGCGACAGGCTGCTTGGCGCCGCAGAGGACCATATGCGTCACGTCCTTCAGGACGCCGCGGGCCATGTCGACGACATAGGGCACGCGCTCGATCTTGACCCGGCCCGCGCCGCGTTCCAGATGCGCGTTCTGGCCTTCCGAAAGCAGACGGCAGCCAGTCTTGGCGGCGATCCGACCGGCATAGTTCAGCGCCTTTTCCCGGAGCGCGACATTCCCGAGCATCAGCATGCCGGCGCCGCCAGCCGCTGTCAGCGCCTTTGCGGACGCGACGACCGCATCCTTATCGACGGCGCCGCGGGCGGCGGGCGCCTTGGCCGTGACCGGCGCGCCGCCAGGGTTCCAGGCCGTATCGGCGGGAAGGATCAAGGTGGCGATCTGGCCGGGCGCGGTGCGCGCTGCTTCGACGGCGAGGGCACCGTCCGCCGCAATGCCCTCAGCTTTCGGCGAGGATTTGACCCAATGGGACATGGGCGCGGCGACGCCTTCGATGTCGGATGTCAGCGGCGCATCGTGCTCCAGGTGATACGTGGCGTGATCGCCGACGACATTGACGATGCCGGAGCGCGCCTTCTTCGCATTGTGCAAATTGGCGAGGCCATTGGCGAGGCCTGGTCCCAGATGCAGCAGCGTCGAGGCCGGTTTGCCGGACAGGCGGTAGTAGCCGTCGGCGGCGCCGGTCACTACACCTTCGAAAAGGCCGAGCACGCAGCGCATGCCGGGCACCGAATCCAGGGCCGCGACGAAGTGCATTTCCGACGTGCCGGGATTGGTGAAACACACGTCGACCTCGCTGGCGACGAGGGTCCGGACAAGGCTTTCTGCGCCATTCATGCTCATTGGGGGGTCCTTGCAAAAGTTCTGGTTCGCTTGACGACTTGCCGGAGAGGCTCGCAAGCTAGCGGCGTTTGGGCAAGAGCAAAGATATTGGAGGCCATGGGATGGATGGAGCGAAAGGACCGCGCCGGTTCGAAACGCCGCCGGGGGAGCGCGCCGCCGCCATCGCTGACGTGATCGACGCCCATGCCGATGCGCTTGAAGCGACCCAGCGCATGTCCGCCGAACTGCTGGACGCTTTGCACGAGCAGGCGCTGTTTCGAATGTTGCTGCCGAAGCCCTATGGCGGCGAGGAGGCCAATCCGGTCGCCTTCATGGAGGCGATTGAAACGCTGGCCCGGCATGACGCCAGCGTCGCCTGGTGCGTCTGTCAGGCAAACGGTTGCGCCATGACAGCCGCATATCTGGCGCCGGCGACCGCAGACCTGATCTGGGGCAAGGACCCACGCGCAGTCGTCGCGTGGGGGCCGGGACGGTCAGCCGCGGTCGAGACAGAGGGCGGGTATCTGCTCTCGGGCTCGCTCATGTTCGCGAGCGGCGGACGCCATGCGACCTGGCTTGGGGCCCACAGCCCGGTCAAGACGCCAGAAGGCGCTGGCCGGAAGGCTGCCGACGGCCGTCCGGTGCTGGCGACCCTGCTATTCCCGGCGTCCAGCGTCGCGATGCAGGAGATCTGGGATGTGATCGGGCTCCGTGGCACCGCGAGCGACGGGTATGACGTGGACAAGTTGTTCGTCCCGGCGGCCCTGACGACGGCGCGGGACGATGAAGCGGCGCGCACATATCGGGCGCCGCTCTATCATTATCCGTCCATGTCGTTGTTTTCCATGGGGTTCGCATCGGTCGCCCTAGGGATCGCCCAGGGGTTCCTCGGCGATTTTCTGGGCTTCGCCCAGGGGAAGACGCCGCGCTTAAGCAAATCGACCATCGCCGACAGCCCGGTCGCGCAGTCGGAGACGGCGCTCGCGTCGGCGCGGATCATGGCGGCGCGGGCCTTCCTGCGGCAGGAGGCGAGCCAGGTCTGGGCGGAAACCCTGGCGAACGATCGGCTATCGATCGCCGGGCGGGCGCGCATCCGGTTGGCGACCACCTTCGCCATTCATGAAGCGAAAGCCGCCGTCGACGGATTGTATGATCTCGCCGGCGCGGACGCGATTTTCGCGTCGCGTCCGTTCGAGCGGCGCTTCCGGGATATCCACACCGTCACGCAGCAGCTGCAAGGCCGGAAAACCCATTTCCAGTCGGTCGGCGCCTGGCTGATGGGCCGCGACCCCGATCTCTCCGTGATGTAGCGGCAGAAGATGCGACGCGGCTACGGCTTGACCTACCGAACAGCCTTCAGCCGGCCGAGCAGGGCGAGCTTGCGCGTATCCATCGACAGCCAGTCTTCAGAGAGGACGCCGCCAGTGTCGCCCGAATTCGGGTTGAACTGCCAGTAGAACCAGCAGGTCGCCATGCCGCCACGCTGGGTCATGTAATTGATCAACGCATCCTGCCAGACAGCGTCCGGAGTGCCGCGGCGATATTTCCCGCCGAACTCGCCGGCGCAGACCGCGTTGCGGCTAGCCATATGGCCGAAATGCGTATCCCAGATCTTAGGCATATTACGGGGATAGGACGGGTCCTTGAAGTAGGGCATCATGTAGACATCAGGCCCGTAGACGTGCGGCGACAAGACCAGCTTGTGGTAGGGGATCATGTTGACGTCAATCGGCCGCGTCGCAGCTTCGGTCAGGTTGCTGCCCCAAAACGCGCCGTAGCCGCCCGTATCCGTCCGGGTCTCGCCGACGCCCTGCACGAAGACGAGGAGGCGCGGATTGGTCTGAATGACCCGTTGCCCGCCTTGCTCGGCCAGGCCCTTCCATTCCGTCCAGGACAGGCCGAACGGCTCATTGAACAGGTCGATGCCGGCGATATAGGGTCGGTTCCGGGCATATTCGGCCATGCGCTGCAGATCGTTCAGCCAGTCGCCGACGCGGTAGCGGCCGTCGGGGCTGTAGGGCGCCGGGGTGTCGCCGCCCTTGATGGCCGAGCTGTAACTGTTGAAGCTCAACACGACCCACAACCCGGCGCGCGCCGCGGCGTCGATTGTCTGCGTCAGCATCGTCATGCCGGTCGGACCGTAGCCCGCATCCTTGGCCCAATCGGCGACCGGCAGGCGGTCGTCCAGGACATCGGGCGAGATCGGCAGGCGGATAGCGGTGAACCCTGCCTGTTTGATCTGTTGCATGTAGTCAGCCATGGGACGCCCGTTCCAAAGGCCATGGGGCGCACGGTCAGCGGTTTCAAGGCCGGACCAGTTGATGCCATGGAGGTGGACCGGACGCCGGTCGGCGTATATCCGTCCCTCATAAACGTAGAACTGTTGCGGCTGGATATGATGTGGCGACAGCGTGGCTTGCGCCTGGGCGCTCGCCAGTTGGCCGCGATTCTGGGCGCTGGCCGGGACAAATGCCGTCGCCAGAACCGATATCAGGGTTATTGCCCCAAAGAGTGCGCGCTTCATGCGATGTTGCCCCCAGTCGATACATGCGCTGGAACGACCTGCCAGCCAAGCCGCCGAAGCGCACTATGTAGGAATTCCAGAATGGATTCCATGCGCCGTCCGGCTTAATTCCCGTTAAAAAGCGCCAAAATTTGTGACGTGACCCCGATTTTTTATGAAATCCAGATAGCCTTGCAGGATAAAGGCCGCCGCCGCCCCATCAATCGACGCAGCTCGCTTGGCCCGGCTCATGTCGGCGTCCAGCATTGGGCGAAGCGCCGCATTGGTGGACATCCGTTCGTCCCAGAAAGCGGTCGGCAGATCGTTCAGCGCCATCAGATTACGTGCGAAGGCCCTGGAGGCCTGGGCGCGCGGTCCGGCCTTGCCGGAAAGGTCGAGGGGCAGGCCGACGACGACGCCGCCGACATTCGCCTCATCGACCAGCGCGAGCAAGGCAGCGCCGACCTCCTGGAAGCGACGAACGCGCGGAATTGTCGTCCGGGCGGTCGCGATGGTAAGGCTGGGATCGGAAATTGCGACGCCCACGGTGCGCGCGCCGACATCCAGGCACAACAATCGCGTGCTTGGCGGAAGGCGCTCGGCCAAGTCTTCAGGCTTGCAGATCGGCATGGGCGATGGTAAGCGCCAACCATGCCGAAAGGCAAGAATATTATACCGTAATTGGAAGGGGCCGTCCCCCATGTCCCTGGATCGAGACACAGTCGCGCGGATCGCCGGATTGGCGCGAATTCGCGTCGATGCGGACGAATTGGATGGCCTTGCCGGCGAATTGAACGCCATCCTGAACTGGGTTGAGGCCTTGAACGCTGTCCCGACCGACGGCGTCGAGCCGATGATCGCCGTCGGCGCGACGCGCGCGCCGTTCCGGGACGATGTCGTGACGGAAGGCGATCAGGCGGACGCCGTGCTGAAGAACGCCCCCGATCCTGTTCCGCCGTTCTTCACCGTGCCGAAAGTGATCGAATAACGATGGCCGACCTATCGGAACTGCTGGCCCTCGGCATCGCCGACGCGCGCGACGGCCTGCGCGCCCGCCGCTTCACCGCCCGCGAACTGACGTCTGCCTACCTGGCGGCGATGGACGAAGCCCGCGCGCTCAATCTCTACATTACGGAAACGCCGGAGCGGGCGCTCGCTGACGCCGACCTTGCCGATGCGCGGCTCCAGGCCGGCCACGCCGAAGCGATGACCGGCATGCCCATCGCCTTGAAGGATCTGTTCTGCACGGAAGGCGTTCGGACGACGGCGGCGTCCCGCATTCTGGGCGATTTCATGCCGCCCTATGAATCCACAGTTTCGGGCAAGCTGCGCGCGGCGGGCGCGGTGTTGTTGGGCAAGGCCAATCAGGATGAGTTCGCCATGGGCTCTTCCAACATTACGAGCGCCTTCGGCCCTTCGATCAATCCCTGGCGGGTGACCGGCGCCGGCGTAGGCGAAGCCTTGACGCCCGGCGGCTCCTCCGGCGGATCGGCGGCGGCGGTGGCTGCCGGCGCCGCCATCGCTGCGACCGGGACCGACACCGGCGGCTCGATCCGCCAGCCCGCCGCCTATTGCGGCGTCGTCGGCCTGAAGCCCACGTATGGCCGCTGCTCCCGGTGGGGGGTAATCGCCTTCGCCTCATCCCTGGACCAACCCGGCCCGATCGCGCGCTCGGTCGAGGATGCGGCGATCATGCTCGGCGCCATGGCGGGGCACGATCCGAAAGATTCCACGTCCGCCGCACAACCTGTCCCGGACTTCGAGGCGGCGCTCCAGGGCGGGGTCAAAGGCATGTGCGTCGGCGTGCCCAAAGACTACCGGGTCGACCCCATGCCGCCGGACGTGGAAGCTGCATGGGCGCGGGGCGTCGAGATGGCCAAGGCGGCCGGCGCGGAAATCGTCGAGGTCTCGCTGCCGATGACGAAACCGGCCCTGCCCACATACTATATCGTGGCGCTTGCTGAGGCTTCGGCCAATCTCGCGCGCTATGATGGCGTGCGCTATGGCGCGCGGCAGGAGGGCGCCGACCTGGCGGAGATGTACGCGGCGACCCGGGCCGAAGGTTTCGGCGCGGAGGTCCGCCGGCGCATCCTGATCGGCACATATGTGCTGTCCGCCGGCTATTACGATGCCTATTACAAGAAGGCGCAGCGCGTGCGCGCCCTGATCGCCCAGGATTTCAGCACTGCCTTCCAATCGGTCGACGTATTGTTGACGCCGACGGCGCCCGGCCCGGCGTTCGGGCTGAACGAGAAGACGGAAGATCCGGTCGCCATGTACCTGAACGACGTGTTCACCGTTCCCGCCAGCCTTGCCGGGCTGCCGGCCATGTCCGTGCCGATCGGGTTGACGGCGAGCGGGCTGCCATTGGGCTTGCAGGTCATCGGGCGGCCGTTCGATGAAGCGAGCGTCTTGCGACTGGGGCGGGCGATCGAGGACGCGGCCGGGTTCGACCGAAGCCCCAGGCTTTTGGCGGGGGGCGTCTGATGGGCCAAGTTATCGAAGGCCGCGACGGTCCGTGGGAAATGGTGATCGGGCTGGAGACCCATGCTCAGGTCGTCTCCAAGGCGAAGCTGTTCTCTGGCGCATCGGCGGAATTCGGCGCGGCGCCGAACAGTCATGTCGGCTTTTTGGACGCTGGCATGCCCGGCATGCTGCCCGTCGTGAACGGCGTCTGCGTCGAGGCGGCGGTCAAGACCGGGATCGCGCTCAACGCGGCGATCAACCTCGTCTCGATCTTTGACCGCAAGAATTACTTCTACCCGGATCTGCCGCTTGGCTATCAGATTTCCCAGTTCTCCGATCCGATCGTGGGGAAGGGCCATCTCGACATCGAAACCGAAGCCGGGCCGAAGCGTATCGGCATTACCCGGCTGCATCTGGAGCAGGACGCCGGCAAGAGCTTGCACGATCAGGATCCGCTCCGAACCTTCATCGATCTCAATCGAGCTGGCGTCGGTTTGATGGAGATTGTCTCCGAGCCCGATATCCGGAGCGGCGAAGAAGCAGCCGCCTATGTGGCCAAGCTTCGGGAGATATTGGAAGATCTCGGCGTCTGCGACGGTAACATGGAAGAAGGGTCCCTCAGGTGCGACGTCAATCTTTCCCTGCGGCGGCCCGGCGGGCCGCTCGGCACAAGGACAGAAATTAAGAACATCAACTCCATCAGGTTTATCCGCCAAGCAATTGCCTGCGAGGCCGCGCGGCAGATAGAAATTCTGGAGGAGGGCGGCAAAATCCTTCAAGAAACTCGACTGTTTGATCCGGATATTGGTGAGACCCGGGCTATGCGGTCGAAGGAAGAAAGTCACGATTACCGGTATTTTCCCGATCCCGATCTGCCGCCGCTGATTCTCGATCAGACATATGTCGACCAGATTCGAGCGACTATGCCTGAAATGCGAGGCGATCGTAGACGACGACTGGAGCGGGACAATATTCCAGCGGCAAACGTCGAAATTATAACTTCAAGTGCAAAATCTATGAACTATTTTACCGACATGTCGGAAAATTTTGAAGATAAAATACTCGCGTCCAATATAATGGTTAACGAAATAATGCCAAGAGTATTTTATAGAAACTCAAATCCTGACATAGAGCGGCTCCGGCCATCCGAGGCGAATACAATAATTAATATGATTTCTTCGGGAAATATTTCCGGCCGGCAGGCCAAGGAAGCCTTTGAGTTCATGTGGGAAGAAGGCAAGTCGGCGGCGGATGTCGTCGCCGAACGCGGCCTGGCGCAGATGTCGGATGACGGCGCGATCAAGGCGCTCGTCGATCAGGTGGTTGCGGCCAATCCCGACAAGGTCGCGGAATACCGTAGCGGCAAGACCAAGTTGATCGGCTTCTTCGTCGGGCAGGTCATGAAGGCGAGCCAAGGCAAGGCGAACCCGCAGGCCGTCAATGCGTTGCTGATGGCGCGCCTGGACGCTTAGGGGGAGTCGCCTGGAGCAAGGCGCGTCAGGTGCGATGCATCCGCGACGCCGCTGTCGAGATCTGGCGGGGCGGCGTCACCGGCGTGACGACAAGGCCCAGGATGGCCGCGATCTCGCATCGAGCTTCGGCCAGGATTTTCGCTTCGCGCGCATCTTCCCGATCGAAAACCTCCATGCTCTGAAGCTTAATTTCGATCAAGTCAAGCAGCGTTGTTAGCGCATCCTGGCTAAATTTCGTGGTATGCACGTGTTTCGGTCGGGCCATGGGCCGGATTTTCCTCAATCTGCCGCTGCGACGACGCTGTTATCCTGCCGTCAACCTTAATTTCGCGTAAAAGAATGCGCAGCCGCATTCACCCTTTTTTGTCGCCGGTCATGGATTGTCTGAACAATGGCTCTAATGCTAGAAGTCCGCAGTGATAAGCGTTCGGCAAACTAACGCTTTGGGAGATAGCTTGGTATGCATAAGAAACTTTTAGGCTTGGCCATGGCGCTTGCCGTCGCTGTGCCGCTGGCGGCGGAAGCGCAGCCGCGTGAAGGCGTCTACATCGGCGCCGGCGGCGGCTTGAACTATCACCGCGATGCCGACATCGAAGGAACGCGCCTCAGCGGCGACGTGGAATTCGACCTTGGCGGCGCCGTGATGGGCGTCGTCGGCTATGGCTTCGGCGGCCCGCGCATCGAAGGCGAGTTGTCCTATCGCGTCAACGCGACGGACAAATCCTCGGTCGTGAATACCGGCATCAATCCGATCGTGACCAGCCCAGATGGCGGGTTTCATACGGTCGTCGCGATGACCAACCTGTATTACGATATCGATACGGGCACGATCGTGACGCCATATATCGGCGCCGGCCTCGGCGGCGGCTGGGCGGAATACACCAGCCTTGGCGAGCATTTGGTGTTCGCCTATCAGGGCATCGTCGGCGCAAGCATTAATCTTGGCGAAAATCTCGATGGTTTCGCGGATTACCGCTATCTCGGAACAACCAAGATCAAAGGCGGCGACCTTGGCCGCGCCGCCGATATCGAAAACCAGAATCATACCCTGATGGTCGGCCTCCGCTATACCTTCGGCCCGCTTTGGAGCGAGCAGATGGCAGCGCCTGCGCCGGTGGCCTACACGCCGCCGCCCGCGCCGCCGCCGCCGCCGATCATCCGCCCGGCCGCGCCGCCCCCCCCGGCCTATCGTCCGCCGCCGGAGCCGATGCGCGCCGAGCCGGAGCGCCGCTTCCTGGTGTTCTTCGATTTCGATAGCGCCCGCGTCCGCGACGATGGCGCGCAGATCATCCGCGATGCGGCAGAAGCCTCGCGCGCGGTCCAGGTTACCCGGATCGATGTGACCGGCCATGCGGATACGTCCGGCGGCAAGGCTTACAATGAGCGTCTCTCGCGCCGTCGCGCGCTGGCGGTCAAGCAGGGCCTCCTCTCGAACGGGGTGCCGGAGAAGGACATCATCATCTACGCACGGGGCGAGAACGACAACCTCGTGCCGACGCGAGATGGCGTGCGCGAACCGCGCAACCGCCGGGTAGAAATCGTCCTGAACTAAGGCGGCCGATCTGTCGCTTGGCGGGTCGATCGGGCGCTGAAGTAGCGACTGTAACGCGGCGGGGTCCCCCAACGGGGTCCCCGCCGTTTTGCGTTCTGGACTACCGCTACGCCCCGCCTGGGAAGCCCTCGAGCAGGGCGCCGCGTTCCCGCAGAAACCGGGAATGCTCCGGCATGTACCAGTCCATTTTGCCCGGTCCATTGCGCAGACTTGCAGGATTGTCGAGCCAGAGGCGGACCAGATGGCGGGCGTGGCCGGGGTGGTCCTCGAAAGCCGTCCGGCTGTGCAGCACAAGAAAATTGTTCACGATCTGCAGGTCGCCAGGCTCGAGGGCCATTGAGACGCGATTCTCCGGCCGAGCGATGACGCTATCGATGAAGTCGAGCGCCGCGGTCTCGGCCGCCGTGATCTCGACGCCTTCAGCGGCGCAGTAGTCGATCGACGGGCGGATATAGACGATATGAAAGCGGTCGTCGTAATAGGCGAAGACCGGCGTCCGCCAGGGGGTGTAGGTCGGGTCGCCCGGGTCCCGTTCCTCTCGTCGGTGATGATGGAAGCCGCGTTCCAGGATCGGCAGCAGGTCCGGCCGCTCGTTAAGGACGGCATTGTAGATCGTGGCGCCGCTGACCAGGAGGCTGCAGCCGCCGCTTGGCGCTGTTTTCAGGCAGAGCAATGCGACCGAATTCGCGCCGTCGGCATGAAACGGCAGCTCCTTGTTGCCATAGTGCCCGCGCGCCTGTGGGCCGAGGCCGTTGCCCTTGTCTGAGACGTCGACGACATATTCCCCGATCCGGTTCTGAATGGCGATCTGACCGAAGTGCGACATCAGCCCGATATAGGCGAGCTTTGCGTCAGCTTCCGAATAGCGCTCGATCGGAAAGCCGGAGAGGAGGCCGAAGCCCGGTCCGACCTCGACCGCGTCGATGACGTCCGCCAGGAATGCGGCGGCGCCGGGAAGCGGGAAATGCGCTGGCCGAACTTCCTTGGGCGCGAGGCCGGCGGCGCGGAGCCGGGGCAGGGCGCGGTCGATATCATCGATCAGGACGTCCGGGATCGGCCGGACCCAGGACCGGTCATCGAGAAAATCGTCCCGGCCCCAGACCGTCGCATCGGCGATGGGGCGACCGGGCGAAATCCGGCCCAGGTTGTTCAACATGCTCGGCATCCTCATTGCGTTTGATCTAGGCTACTCTTTCCCGGACAGTGGCCACAAGCGAGAGAGACGTCATGAGCCTAGCGCCCCAAACCGCGGCGGAAGCGCTGCTGCTCCGCCTGAAGGCCCACGGCGTCGATACGCTTTTCGCGAACGGCGGCACTGACTTTGCGTCGATCATCGAGGCCTATGCCCGCGCCGGCGATGGCGGGGCATTCCCGGAGCCGCTGGTCATGCCGCACGAGACCGCCGCCGTCGCCATGGCGCACGGCCGCTATCTGATGACGGGCCGGCCGCAAGCCGTGATGGCCCATGTCACCGTCGGCCTCGCCAATTGCGTCATGGGGGTGATCAACGCCGCCGCGGACAATGTGCCGTTGCTGATCATGTCCGGAAAAACTCCGATCACAGAAGGCAGCCGCCCCGGCGCGCGCGATGTCCCGATTCATTGGGGTCAGGATTTGCGCGATGTCTCGGCCATGGTCCGCAGCGCCTGCAAGTGGGAGTACGAACTGCGTTACGGCGAGGAAGTCGAAGCAGTCATCGACCGGGCGCTCGCCATCGCGATGACGGAGCCGCGCGGGCCCGTCTATCTGGCCCTCCCACGGGAGCCGCTGGCGGAGCTGATGCCTCCGGGCTCGGCCAACACGCCGATGCGCGCGGCCGTTTCGCCAGCCGCGCATCCGGATCCCGCCGCGCTCGACGCCGCCGCGGCTGCTCTGGCCGCCGCGACGCGGCCGGTGGTGATTTCGGGCCGGGGCGACCCCGAAGGCGCGGTCGCCGCTGCGCTGACAGCGCTCGTGGAGCATGCAGGCGTCCCGGTTATCGAATTCTGGCCGACGCGGAACGTCCTGGCGAGCGATCATCCGCTCCATGCCGGCTTCGAGGCGGCGCCATTCCTTGCCGAAGCCGATGTCGTTCTAGTGGTTGACGCGCTTGTGCCCTGGATCCCGAACAAGGTGAAGCTAAGGGAGGATTGCACGGTCATTCAGTTGGGCGCCGACCCGCTGTTCGGGCGCTTCCCGGTGCGCGGGTTCCCGGTCGATATCGCGGTTGCCGGCGCGCCGGCGGCGGCGCTCCAGGGGCTCATGGCGCGCATCGCGGAGCGACGGGCAGCGGGGGACATGGCCGCCGCCGGGTTCGCAGCCGACCGCGCCAGCCGCGCCGCCAAGGCGCTTGAGGCGACTTCGCCGATGACGCCGGCGTTCGTCAGCGGCGCTGTCTCCAAGGCCATCGGGCGCGACGGCGTCGTCGTCAATGAACTGGGCGTGCAACCGGCCTATCTGACGATCGGCGGGCCGAACCGCTTCTTCGGGCATTCGCTCTCGGCGGGCCTGGGCTGGGGGTTTCCAGCCGCGCTCGGCATGGCTCACGCGGACCGGTCGCGCCTCGTTGCGGCCTGCGTCGGCGATGGGTCCTACATGTTCGCGAACCCGGTCGCCTGCGGCCAGATCGCGGAGGCTCTGGGGCTGCCGATCCTGGTGGTCGTCATGCACAACGGCATCTGGAACGCGGTTCGGCGGGCGACGCTGTCGCTCTATCCCGACGGTCAGGCCGCGCGCGCGAACGCGATGGCGATCACGTCCCTCGAGCCTGCGCCGGATTTCGCGCTGGTCGCGCGCGCCAACCGCGGCTGGAGCGAGCGGGTCGATGATCCGGCCCGGCTCGCCGGCGCGCTGGCGGAAGCGGTCACGGTCATCCGAAGCGAAGGGCGCATGGCCACAGTTGAAGTGATGGTCGGGTATTGAGCAGAGCGCCCGCGATCCGCTGGGCGGGACCCGATGACGCCGAGGGGATACTGGCGCTGAACGCAAGCGTCGCCCATGAAGCGCCGGAATATCTTGGGCAGGCGCTGGATCCGGTCAGCGGCGCGGAGATGTTGCAGGCGAAACTGGCGGCTGGCCTGGTCGGCGACGGGGTGCTTGTCACCGTGACGGCGGGCGGGGTCGTCGGCGCGCTGACGCTCCGGGCGCATGCGCATCCAGCTTTTGCGGGCGTGCTCCAGCTTGGGCTCTGCGTAGCGCCGCGGGCGCGCCGGGAAGGCGTCGGCCTGGCGCTGACGGCCGCCGCCATATCTCTAAGCCGCGCGGGCGGCGTCCGGCGCCTGCAACTGGCGGTCATTGACGGCAATGGGGCCGCGCTCTCGCTCTTTCTGAAAGCAGGATTTGCGGTTGAGGGTCGGCTTCGCCAGGCGGCGCTGGTAGGCGGCGTAGCGCGCGATGTGATCGCGATGGGGCTCGGGCTCGCCTCGGAGCCTTGAGCGCATTCCAGCTTGCCAGAAGCGGCGCGATCCCTATGATCCGCCGCGAGTTCACCAAAAGACGGAGCCGCCAGTTCATGGAGCCGCCCGAGACCATCGAGACCGATAAATCCCGCGTCGCCTGCGATGGCGGCGACGGCGCGCTCGGCCATCCGCGCATTTTTATGGAAATGGGCCATGCCGGCGCCGTCGACTGTCCCTATTGCGGGCGGCGGTTCGTGTTGGCAAAAGCGGCCGCGGAGGCGCACTGAAAGCGGTCGGTCCGGCGGGCGATCAGTCTTCCTGAAAGCGCTCTACCGCCTTTTCCTGGGCGATGGTTTCCTGCATCGCCATATTCCTTATGGCGCGCTGGACCTTGTCGAAAGCCCGGACCTCGATCTGCCGGACGCGCTCGCGGCTGACGCCGAAGTCCTTCGAGAGGTCCTCCAGGGTCATCGGTTCGTCCTTCAGGCGGCGTTCCGTCAGGATGCGTCGTTCTCGCTCGGAGAGGCCTTTGATCGCCGTCTCCAGCATGGCGCGTCGGTGATCGAGTTCCTGATTCTCCGCGACGACGATGTCCTGGGTGGCGCTGTCATCGATTAGCCAATCCTGCCATTCCGCTTCGCCGTCCTGGCGCATGGGCGCATTCAGGGATTGATCCCCGCCCATCATCCGACGGTTCATGCTGACCACGTCGTCCTCGCTGACGGCAAGGTCGGTCGCAATTTTCTTGACGCTCTCCGGCGCCAGATCGCCATCATCCAGTTCTTTGATCTGGCTTTTCATGCGTCGGAGATTAAAGAATAATTTCTTCTGCGCCGCTGTTGTGCCCATTTTCACCAGCGACCAGGAATGCAGGATGTATTCCTGGATCGAGGCGCGGATCCACCACATGGCATAGGTCGACAAACGAAAGCCCTTTTCCGGCTCGAAACGCTTAACGGCTTGCATCATCCCGACATTGCCTTCGGAAATCAGTTCGGCCACCGGCAGGCCATAGCCCCTGTAGCCCATGGCGATCTTAGCGACCAGGCGAAGGTGGCTCGTGACCAGCCGATGCACGGCTTCCATGTCGCCATGCTCCTTGTAGCGTTTGGCGAGCATGAATTCCTCGTCCGGCGCAAGCATTGGAAATTTGCGGATTTCCTGCAGATAGCGCTGGAGGTTGCCGTCCGCCGTCAGCGTCGGCAGGGTGATTGGCGCGGACGTCGCGTCGGTCATAATGGTCTGTCTCCCCCCGAAGGGATAGCGTTCTCGCAGCCCAAGCTAGCGGTCAAATATGGCGAAAATTTGATGTTTAGTCCTGATCCCTGGGCGGCTTTAGGCCTGCATCCGTGCTGGCTGCAAGCTCGGCCGCCAGAGCGCTCAGGTCGGCGCTGGGCGGCTGCTCAAACTCAAGATACGCGTTTGACCGCGGATGTGCAAAGCCGATGACGCCGGCATGCAGGGCCTGACGGCCGAAATTCAAGGCGGCGGACAAGCCTGGCTCGGGTAACTGGGCCTTTCGGTTGCGACTGATGCGCCCATAGAGCGGATCGCCGATCAACGGCCAGCCGGATTCCGTCATGTGGACACGGATTTGGTGGGTGCGGCCGGTTTCCAATTGACAGGTGATTTCGGACGCGCCGAAGCCGAAGACCCGGGCTACTTTGTAATGGGTGACGGCGGCCTTGCCGCCGGGCGTGATCGCCATGCGCTTTCGGTTCTTGGGGTCCCGGCCGATCGCCCCCTCGATCCGGCCGGCGCGCGGCGCGGGCGTGCCCCAGACATATGCCGTGTAGATGCGCCTGACCGTGTGCTGTGCAAACTGCACGGCCAAGCCATTGTGGGCATGATCGTTCTTCGCGACGACCAGGAGGCCGCTGGTGTCCTTGTCGATCCGGTGGACGATCCCCGGCCGGCGCACCCCGCCGATGCCGGAGAGGCTGTCGCCGCAATGATGCAGCAGGGCGTTGACGAGGGTGCCGGTATAATTGCCGGGCGCCGGGTGCACGGTCAGCCCCGCCGGCTTGTCGATGACGATCAGATCGGCGTCCTCGTATATGACCGTGAGCGGAATGGCCTCCGGCTGCGGCTCGGCTTCAAGCGGCGGCGGCGGGACCGCGATATACACCTCGCCCGCCCGGACCTTGCTTGCCGGGATCAGCGGTTTCGCCTGGGGCGGATCGACCTGCACCGCTCCAGCCTGAATCAAGCTGATGACCCGCGCGCGGGAGAGATCGGGCCAGGCGTCCGCCAGAAAGCGGTCAAGCCGACCGCCGGCTGTCGTGTCGGAGACGACGGCAGTCAAAAGGGGCGGCGCATCGTCCATGGCGATCAGTCCAATTCTTGGCCGCATTGCCGCGGCGCAGCGGTCGGCGAGCGGCAATCATTATCATGCCTTGCGGCAATTCGTTGGGTCGAAGGCGATTTAATGCAATCGGCGCTTCGCGTATAAGGCCCAAAGGTTTCGCGAGTTTCGAGGAAGATGATGGCCTGGATCAAAGCGCTGGTAATCGGAATGGCCGTCCTCATCGTCGTCGGGTTCGTCGTTGTCGCCACAACGCTGATCAATCGCGCGAACGACACAAGCGAAGCCGATGCCGACGGCGCGTTCGTCCATGTCGAGGGTCCGCTCAGCGAACGCGAGGACCGGTTCGACGAGCCGGTCATACGTCAGATCGGGCTCGCGCCTGGGGAAAGCCTCCTGGACGCCAGTCTAGACGGCGATGCGCTGCTCCTCCGCATCGCCGGGCCGCAGGGGACGCGACTTGAAGTGCGCGGCGTCCGGTCCGGGGCGCTCCTCGGTTCGTTCGAGGTCGTCGAGGCGGCGCAGTGACCGATCAGGACCCTGGCGCCGAACTGACGCCGGCCGCGCTTGCGGCCCTGGCGCAGGCTGTCGGCAAGTCAAAGGACAGGCAGGCGTTCGCGGTCCTGTTTCGGCATTTTGCGCCGCGGGTGAAAGCCTATATGCGCCGGCTCGGCGCTGACGACGCCGCGGCCGAGGAATTGATGCAGGAAGCCATGATCATGGTCTGGCGCCGCGCCCAGACCTACGATCCCAAGCTGGCCGCGGTTTCGACCTGGGTGTTTACCATTGCCCGGAATAAGCGGATCGACGGCCTGCGCCGGATGGCGCGGCCGGAGATCGATCCGAACGATCCGACCCTGATGCAAGACCCGACGCAGCCGGATGTCATCGTCAATCAGGCGGAAGCAGCGGCGAAGGTCAGGGCGGCGCTCGGCCGCTTGCCCGAAGAGCAGGCGGAGGCCATGCGCCTGGCCTATTACGAAGGCCTGACCCAATCGGAGATCGCGACCCGGCTGGATACGCCGCTCGGCACTGTCAAGTCGCGGATGCGGCTGGCGTTGCAACGCCTTCGCGACGCGCTGGATAGCGACGACGTCTGAAGCTTGGCTGCACGCCTCGAGTCGCTAGCTGGCGCTTTCGAGGATGTAGCTGAGCAGCTGGCGGGGCGGCGCCCACGCGGGCACCGGCTCGACGCCGTGGAAAGACGTATCGGTCTTGAAGAAGCAGAACGCCGAGTTCGGGACATAGGGCATCGTCGCGACGTTCAGGAACCGGTCGAACTTATGATGCGGGCCGCCAGGGCAGGCGAAGCCCGGCGCCTTTGGCAGATAGAGCGAGGTGCCGAGTTCGGGGCGATTGGCGTCTGTCGGGAGATAGAACAAGCTTGCGAGCACGCGCTTCGGACGGTCGGTATGCGGGCCAAGGGCGTATTTGCCAGCGTCGTTCAACAACATCGACGTCGTCGAGAAGCGCATCTGGCCGATGGTTTCGCCGAACCGCTCCGCCATTTGCGGCAGGAACTTTCGCAGCATGACGAGGGCGAAGCGCTCGGTCTGGAAGCCGGCGGCCAACGCGCGCCAGAAGTCGCCAAGTTCGCCCGGCAGGGCCTTCAAGCCGTCACCGCCGAATTCCAGGACGCTGCGGTTCGCCTCGGTATGGTCGCCAGCCGCCACCCAGCCGAGATCGGTGATCGGCGTGAAGAAGCTCGGCGCCGGCATCCGTGACAGCATCTCCTCATAGAATGCTGGCGGGAACACCTGATCTGCATACCAGTAGGGCGTCGGGTCCAGATGGACCGGCGCCGCCGCGATCGCGGCCTCGACGGCTTCCATGGCGTCGGCGGCGGTCAGACCGGCCAGTTTCCTGCCAGCGGATGCAATCGTGGCTGGTCCCTTGCCTGAGAGCTTGAGGCCCAGGGCCGCGGCCGCGTCGGCATCCTTCCAGAAAATGATATTGCCCGCGCCCTTGAAGAAGCCTTCCTTCTGGAGCGAGGCTTCGCGCTGACGGTCATCGATGTGAAACCCAAGCTGCGCCATCTGCGTCAGAATTTCAGAATGCTCGTCGAGACGGCCGTTGATCTCGACCAGGACCGATTTCAGCGACGGGTTTTGCAGGGTTTCCGTCATGCCGGCGATGACGGCATGCTCGAGGCCATCGACATCGATCTTGACGTGGGTCGGGGCGGGGATGACCCCAGCCGCGATCAATTCGTCGAGCGGGGCTGCGAAACAGCCCTGGCGGAAGGCCGGCGTCACTGCTTCCAGGTTCGGATCGATCGGCGCGCCGAAGGAATGGCAGGACCCGCCCGCCTCAAAGCGTTGCAGGTAGAAGCTGTCGAAGCCGGACCGTTCGGAGATCGCCATACAATAGGCGGAAATCTTCTCGGAGAGGCCGTTCAGGTGAATGTTCAGATTGAGCAAGCCGTAGTTCTGAGACTCCGGTTCGAAGGCGATCACCGATACGCCTCGTGTCTTCGCCGCCCAGATCGCGTACATCCCGACATTCGCGCCGACGTCGACGAGAATATCGCTGGCATCGAAGCTTTCGATCCAGGCAAGGGTGTCGCGTTCCTTCGAGAAGAACGTATCGACCCGCCACCTGGTGATCGGGTTCGGGGTCGCGTACCGAGCGAATCCGCCGGGAAAGGCGATGTCCGCGGCGCCTGCTGGCGTCTGGCTGGCGGGGGCGAGCGGGAGGGCGGAGGCTGCCTGCATGAAACATTCCGATCATCAAAGGTCAGAAAGCCTAGCCACGGCATGGTTAAGAGGCGGTCAATACGGGCATGGGCTTGCGTGCCGTCGGGGATCGGCTAGCCTTCCCTCCCAAATCCAGGAGGGCGCCATGGCCAAGGCCAAATATGATGTCATCGTTGTCGGCGCCGGTAATGCCGCCTTGTGCGCCGCGATCTCCGCGCATGAGCACGGCGCCAAGGTGCTGGTGCTGGAGAAAGCGCCGGAGGAAGAGAAGGGCGGCAATTCGTACTTCACGGCGGGCGGTTTCCGGTTCGTCCATACCGGTTTGGACGATGTCCGTCAGGATGTCCTCGTCGACATGAGCGACGAGGAAGCTGGCAAGATGATCCTGCCGAGCCACGACAAGCAGTTTTTCTACGATACCTTGATGAAAGTGACGCGCGGCCAGTCGAATGAGGATCTGGCCTGGACCTTGATCGACGGGTCCCGTCCGGCGATGGCGTGGCTCAGGAAGAACGGCGTCCGCTTCATTCCGATGTACGGCCGCCAGTCCTATGAGGTCGAGGGCAAGCAGCATTTCTATGGCGGCGTGAATATCGAAGCTGTCGGAGGCGGCGCCGGGCTCGTTGAGTTTCTGTTGAAGCGCTGCACGGACCTCGGCATCGAAATCCGCTATGGCACGGGCGCCACGGAACTGCATCAGGACGACAATTATCGCATCCATGGGCTGACAGTCAGAGCGCCGGGCGGCTACGAGGATATCGCCTGCAAGGCGGTCATCCTGGCGTGCGGCGGCTTCGAATCGAACCCGGAAATGCGGGTGCGCTACCTGGGGCAGGGCTGGGACCTGGCGCGGGTGCGCGGCACCCGACACAATACCGGCGACGGCATCCAGATGGCGCTGGATATCGGCGCGGTGCCGTATGGCAACTGGTCCGGCTGCCATTCCGTCGGCTGGGACATTTCCGCGCCGCCATTCGGCGACCGATGGGTGCTCGATAATTTCCAGAAACATTCCTATCCGCTCGGCATCATGGTCAACGTCAACGGCGAGCGCTTCGTTGACGAGGGCGAGGACTATCGGAACCTGACCTATGTCCGCTTCGGCAAGGCGATCATGAGCCAGCCTAACTACACGGCCGTCCAGATCTTCGATCAGAAGACGGAATACCGCCTGCGCGACGAGTACCGGATCAAGCAAGTAACGCGGGTCCAGGCCGACACGATTGAGGAACTTGCGAAAGGCTTGGACATCCCGGCCGAACGCCTGAAGCGCACCATTGAGGAGTATAACGCCGCCTGTCCGGACCAGGCCGCCATCGACGCGAACTACAATCCCGCGATCCTGGACGGGATCGGCACCAAGGGCATCTATCCGGCGAAGTCGAACTGGGCCTTGCCGATCGACAAGCCCCCTTATGTCGCTTTCGTCACGACGACGGGCGTGACGTTCACCTTCGGCGGCCTCAAGATTGACGACAAGAATGCGGTGCAGGATCTGGCCGACCGGCCGATCCCTGGCCTCTTTGCGGCGGGGGAACTCGTCGGCGGCTTGTTCTATGAGAATTATCCGGGCGGCACGGGCTTGATGTCAGGGTCTGTCTTCGGGCGCCGGGCCGGACAACATGCGGCCGAGCACGCCCGCCAATCCAACGCTTAACGCACGCGAACAACAGGAAACAGGCATGAGCGATCAATCTAAACTGGGCTTCGTCGGCGTCGGAGTCATGGGCGAGAAGATGTGCCGCAATCTGGTCCAGAAATCGAAGCGGCCGGTGCTGGCGTTCGACCAGATGCCCGCGCCTTTGCAGCGGCTTTCCGAACACGGGGTCGAAGCGGCGAACAGTCTGGCGGACGTCATGGCGCGGAGCGATATTGTTTTCCTGTCGTTGCCGGGCGAGCCGCAGGTCCGTGAGGTCGTTCTGGGCCCGAACGGGCTCCTGGCCCATGCGAAGCCGGGCCAGATCATTGTCGATTGCTCGACCTGCCCGGTCAGGCTCGCTCAGGAAATCGACGTCGCCGCGAAAGCCAAGGGCGTGCGTTTCCTCGACGCCCCGGTCGCGCGCGGCGTCACGGCGGCCGAAAACGGCACGCTGAACTTCATGGTCGGCGGCGAGGCCGGCGATTTCGCCGAGATCGAACCATTCCTGAAATGCATGGGCGGCGACATAACGCTTTGCGGCGCCGCTGGCGCTGGCCAGGCGGTGAAGCTGATGAACAACATGATAGTGGTGCAGACCGTGCGCGCCATCGCCGAAGCCTTGAAGGTGGCGCAGGAGTCCGGCGCCGTCGACGGCAAGGTCCTGTTCGAAACCCTGACGACAGGCTCCGCCGACAGCTTCGTGCTGCGCAATCACGGCATCAAGAGCATGCTGCCCGGCACGCATCCGGCGCAGACCTTCCCCGTCAAGTATATCAAGAAGGATTTGAGCTACGCGCTTGAGCTTGCTGAATCCTGCGGCGTCGTGATGACCGGCGCCGAGACGACGATGGATCTGCTGAACCGCGCCGACGCCATGGATTTCGGCGATCGCTACTACACGATCATCATCGACGCCCTGGAACAGCGAGGCAAAGCTTGAGCCATGAGCGATATCTGGAAAATTTACGGCATCCGCTACACGGTCCAGCCGACCCGGCCGGCGAGCAAAACCTTCATCTGGGGCGATCCGGAGGAGGAGACCGGCGGGCTCGACTATTATTCCTGGGTGCTCACGTCGAATGACCGGGCCATCGTGGTCGATACCGGCGCTGGCGAGCGCAAGGTCAAATCGGCGCCCGGGCGGAATTGGCTCGCGCCGCCGACCGACGCTTTGAAGCAATTGGGCGTCGACCCGGCGCATGTCGAGGATGTGATCCTGTCCCATGCCCACTGGGACCATGTCGGCGATCTTGGCGCGTTTCCGAAGGCGCGCTTCTACATGAACGACCTGGAGATGGAATCGATCACCGGTCCGGATATGACCTACCACCTGTTGCGCGAGCCCTATCACGGCGATGAGACGGCGCAGATCGCGGGGTTGGTTTACGAAGACCGTCTGACCTTCCTTTCCGGCGACGGCACGTTCGCGCCGGGCATCGACTACACCCTGATCGGCGGTCACAGCGCCGGCCAACTGGCGTTGACCGTCAACACCGAGCGCGGGCCGGTCGTGCTCGCGACCGATGCCATTCACTTCTGGCAGGAAGTCGAGCAGGAGCGCGCCTTCATCGTGTTCCATGACCTGCGCAAGATGCTGGCGGGCTACCGCAAGCTCAATCGAATGGTCGGCGGCGATCTTGGCCGTTTGCTGCCGGGGCATGACCCGTTGGTGAAGAGCCGCTATCCGGTCGTCGCGACCCATGCCGACGGCTCCCCCTTTATCCTCGACCTGGGGGCCGCTCCGATATCCTGGTGACCCTTGGACATTGCCTAAACTGCCGCCAAGCCTTTATAGATGCCTCACATGCAATGCGCCGGCGGCCTCGCAAGGGGCGGAAAGAGAGCGCATTTTTGAACAGGGCAGTCGGGACGAATAGCGATGGAAGCAAACCGTGTCGTCGAAGCGGTTGATCTGAAGATTCACTTTCCGTTAGAGGACACGACCGTCAAGGCGGTCGATGGCGTGAGCTTTCATATCGACCGCGGCGAAACGCTGGCGGTCGTCGGCGAATCCGGTTCCGGGAAGTCCGTGACCGCCATGGGCTTGATGCGGCTGAACGATTATGCGGGCGGCCGTATTGTCGGCGGCACGGCGCTTCTGCGGCAGCCGTCCGGCGCCATTGTTGATCTGGTCACGTCCGACCAGGACGAGATGCGGAAAATTCGCGGCAACAATATCTCGATGATCTTCCAGGAGCCGATGACCTCGCTCAACCCGGTCTACACGGTCGGTTTCCAGATCATGGAAACGATCATGCTGCACCAGCACAAGACCGAGGACGAAGCGCGGAAGATCGCATTCGACATGCTGGAGCTGGTGCGCATCCCGGAACCGGCGAAGCAATTGCTGCAATATCCCCATCATCTGTCCGGCGGCATGCGCCAGCGGGTAATGATCGCGATGGCATTGGCCTGCCGGCCCGATCTCTTGATCGCCGATGAGCCGACGACAGCGTTGGACGTGACGATCCAGGCGCAAATCCTCGATCTTATCCGGCATCTCCAGAAGGAGATCGGCATGGCGGTCATGTTCATCACCCATGACATGGGCGTCGTCGCCGAAATGGCGGATCGCGTCATGGTGATGTATCGCGGCCATATGGTGGAGGACGGCACGGTCGATCGGATTTTCCATGCGCCCGAGCATCCCTATACCAAGGCGCTGCTGAACGCCGTGCCGAAGCTTGGCAGTATGCGGGGCAAATCTGCGCCGGAGCCATTCCCAGACGTTTCAATCGACGCGGCTTAAGGCAGGACCTCAGATCATGCAGCAAGCGCCCGTCGAACCGATCATCGAGGCCCGTAATCTCACCACCCGGTTTGACATCAAATCCGGCATGTTCGGCCGCATTTCCGGCCGCGTGCATGCTGTCGAGAATGTCAGCTTCCACGTTGAGCCGCGCGAGACGCTCTCGCTCGTCGGGGAGAGCGGCTGCGGCAAGTCGACCACCGGCCGCTCGCTCCTGAAGCTGGTGCAGCCGACCAGCGGCAAGGTGTTGTTCGAGGGATCGGACATCACGCACTACTCATCGGCGAAAATGCGGACGATCCGTCCCCGGCTGCAGATGATCTTCCAGGATCCGTTCGCCAGCCTGAACCCGCGCCTCACCGCCGGCGCCGCCATCGCCGAGCCGATGCGCGTGCACGGCATCGCGTCGGGATCGGAGTTGAAGGACCGGGTGGCGGAACTGCTGAAGCGCTGCGGCCTCCCGCCGGAATACGCTCAACGCTTCCCCCATGAGTTCTCCGGCGGCCAGCGCCAGCGCATCTGCATCGCCCGCGCGCTTGGCCTGAACCCGCGCATGATCGTCGCCGACGAAGCCGTTTCGGCCCTGGACGTGACCATCAAGGCCCAGGTCATCAATCTGATGATGGAGCTTCAGGACGAATTCGGCATCGCCTTCCTGTTCATCTCCCACGACATGGCCGTGGTCGAGCGCATCAGCCACCGGGTCGCGGTGATGTATCTTGGCCAGATCGTGGAGATGGGCTCACGGTCCGCAGTCTTCGAAAACCCGACCCATCCCTACACGAAGAAGCTTCTGGCGGCGGTTCCCGTCGCCGATCCGCGCGCCCGCAATCTCGGCCGGGCCCTGATCGCCGAGGAAATTCCAAGCCCGGTGAAGCCCGTCGGCTTTGTGCCGAAGCTCGAGGACCTGATCGAGGTGACGCCAGGCCATTTCGTGATGCCGCACTGACCGAAGCCCGCCGAACGCCCTTCGGCTGGACCATTCCGGCCTGAGGGCGTAGAACGCAGGCCGCTGTCGCACCGCATTCGGGTGGATACCCATGTCTGTCATACGTCTCGCCGATGCTGAGCCGATCCGTCTGGCTTTGCCGAAAGGCCGTATCCTCAAGGAATTGAAGCCGATCCTTGAGGCTGCGGACATTCGCCCCGAAGCCGCGTTCGAGGACGGCGAAGCACGGCAATTGCGCTTCAAGGCCAATATTCCGGGGCTTGAGATCGTGCGGGTCCGCAGTTTCGATGTCGCCAGCTTCGTCGCTTTCGGCGGCGCGGACATCGGCGTCGCCGGCCGCGACGTGCTGATGGAGTTCGACGACCCGGAAGTCTATGCGCCGCTCGATCTCGGCATTGGCAAGTGCCGCCTCGCGGTCGCGGAGCCGGAGGCGATGGCGCCCACCGACGATCCAAGCCGCTGGAGCCATGTGCGCGTCGCGACCAAATATCCGAATGTGACCAAGCGCCATTTCGCCGCGCGAGGCGTCCAGGCGGAGTGCATCAAGCTGAACGGCGCGATGGAGTTGGCGCCGGTGCTGGGGCTCTGCTCGCGGATCGTCGATCTCGTTTCGACCGGATCGACCTTGCGCGCCAACGGTCTGGTCGAGATCGAGCATATCGCTGACATTTCTTCGTTGCTGATCGTCAATCGCACCCAACTCAAGACCCGGCCGCGGCTCTTGAAAGCCTGGATTGATCGTTTCAGGAGCGCGCTTGATGCCCAGGCGGCTTGACGCGGGCGCGGCTGGCTTTGCCGCGGCGCTGACGGGCCTGCTGGACGGTCGCCGCCAGGGCGTCGCGGCTCGGGTCGATCTGGCGGTTTCCGAAATCATTGCCGAGGTCCGCGCACGCGGCATCGCCGCCGTGCTCGATGCGACGGCGCGGTTCGATCGGTTCAGGGCCGCCGACGCTGACGCCCTGCGGGTCGACCCGACGGACCTGACCCGCGCGCTCGATGACCTCAGTTCCGATTTGCGTGCGGCGCTTGAAAGTGCGGCGACGCGCATCCGGGCCTTTCACGAGCGACAGTTGCCAGAAGGCTTTTCCTATACAGACGGCGCGGGCGTGCGCCTTGGCCTCCGCTGGTCGGCGATGGCTGCTGTCGGCTTGTATGTGCCGGGCGGGGCGGCTGCATATCCAAGTTCCGTCCTGATGAATGCGCTGCCGGCTAAGGTCGCGGGCGTCAACCGGTTGGCCATGGTCGCGCCGACGCCGGACGGCAAGGACAATCAGATGGTGCTGGCGGCCGCCAAGCTGGCGGGCGTCGACGAGGTCTGGCGGATCGGCGGCGCCCAGGCCGTCGCGGCGCTGGCCTACGGCGCCGATCCCATTCTGCCCGTCGACAAGATCGTCGGCCCCGGCAATGCCTATGTGGCGGAAGCGAAGCGCCAGGTCTTCGGGCAGGTCGGCATCGACATGATCGCCGGGCCGTCGGAAGTGCTGGTGATCGCGGACAGGGCGGCGAACCCGCGCTGGCTGGCGCTCGATCTCCTGGCCCAGGCCGAACATGACGCCGACGCCCAATCCATTCTGATCGCCGACGATCCCGCCTTGCTCGACGCTGTCGCCGCCGCCGTCGAGGCCGAGCTGGCGCGCCTGCCGCGCGCGGCGGTCGCCGGTGCATCCTGGCGCGATCATGGCGGCTTGATCCTCGTCGGCGATATCTACCGCGACGCGCCCGCCATCGCCGACCGCATCGCGCCGGAGCATCTGGAACTGGCCGTGGCCGACCCGGACCGGATCGCGGCCGCCGTCCGGCACGCGGGCGCGATTTTCCTCGGCGTCGAAACGCCTGAAGCCATCGGCGACTATGTCGGCGGCCCGAACCACGTCCTGCCGACATCCGGCGCCGCGCGCTTTTCCTCGGGCCTCGGCGTCATCGACTTCATGAAGCGCACGACGCTGCTGGGCTGCGGCCCGGCCGGCCTGGCCGCGCTCGGCCCCGCGGCGATGACCCTGGCCGAAGCCGAGGGGCTTCAAGCCCACGGGCTGTCGGTGCAGGCGCGCCTGTCGAACGGGTAACGCCATGAGCGACGCCGACCGCATCGCAGAGATCGGCTTGGACGAAGCGCTTGGCGGCCGCTTGCGGCCCGAGGTCGAGCACGACAGAGCGGTCGCGCTCCAGGACCTGATCGATGAAAACCGCTTCCGCCTGTCCGCTGGCCCGGCAGGGCCCTACAGGCTGGAACTGGGCGTCGATGGCGGGCGGCTCCTGGTGCGCGTCCGGCCTCTGGCGGCGGAAGAGACTGTGGTGTTCGGTCTGGCGCTCAGTCCGTTCCGGCGGATCATCAAGGACTATCACCTGATCTGCGACAGCTATTTCGAGGCCATTCGCCGGCTGGCGCCGTCGCAGATCGAAGCGATCGATATGGGCCGGCGCGGTTTGCACAATGAAGGCGCGGAGAAATTGCTGGAACGGTTGAAGGGCAGGGCGGATATCGACCTCGCGACGGCCCGGCGCTTGTTCACGCTGCTCTGCGTGCTGCATGCGCGGGGATAGCGCCGTATACTCCCGCAATGACAGAACGACCGATCGCCAGCGTCCTATTTGCCTGCACGTCCAACGCGATCCGGTCGCGCCTGGCCGAGACGTTGGCGCGCTGGCGGACTCGCGGCAAGGTGCACATCGATTCATGCGGCGTGACGCCCGGCGAACTCGATGGGTTCGTGATGGCCGCCCTGGATGAAATCGGTCTGGATGCATCAGAAGAACCGCCGAAGGGGTTCCGCGACCTTGAAGACACGAGCTTTGACCTGATCGTCACCCTGTCGCCTGAAGCCCATGAAGCTGCGAAGGAATTTGCCGAACACCTGGCGGCCGAGGTCGAATACTGGCCGACGGTCGACCCCTCGCTGGTCGAGGGCAGCCGCGAGCAGCGGCTCGAAGCATATCGGCGCACCCGCGATGAAATCCTGCAACGCATATCGGCGCGCCTCTCCGGGCCGTCGGCCCCTGTGGTATGAGCAAATTCCCATGATCCAGGCCCCGCTTGTCCTTGCGTCCGCCTCGCCGCGCCGCGTCGATCTCCTGGCCCAGATCGGCATCCAGCCGGACGAGATTTTGCCGGCCGACATCGACGAGACCCCGCTCCGCCGGGAACTGCCACGGGCGCTCGCCGGGCGCCTGGCGCGGGCCAAGGCGGCGGCAGTCCAGGCCTTGCGGCCCGGCGCGTTCGTGCTGGCGGCAGATACCGTCGTCGCCTGCGGCCGGCGGGCATTGCCCAAGGCGGAAACAGAGTCCCAGGCGGCAGCCTGTCTCGATCTGCTGTCGGGCCGCGCTCACCGGGTCCTGGGCGGGGTGGCGCTCGCCTTGCCGGATGGGCGGATGCTGGAGCGGCTGGTCGTCACCAACGTGACCTTCAAGCGCTTCGATCGCCGGGAGATGACCGCTTATCTGGCCTCCGGCGAGTGGCGGGGGAAGGCGGGCGGTTACGCCATCCAGGGCCTGGCGGCGGCCCTGGTGCGCCAGATCAGCGGCTCATATTCGAATGTCGTCGGGCTGCCGCTCTATGAGACAGCAGCCTTGCTGCAAGGCGCGGGACGGCGCGTGTTCACGTGACAGCGCCCAGGATCGACCGGATCCTGGCGGAAGCCGCGCCGGGCGAAATCCGCGCCGTCGCGTTCGCGGGCGATGCTGCTTGGGACATCGCTTTCGAGCGGCCGGGCGGCGATGCCGGCGAGGGCGACATCTATTGGGCGCGGGCCGGGGCGCCCGGGCCCGGCGGCGGCCGCTTCTTCGACCTGGGCGGCGGGCGCGTCGGCTTCGCCAGACGTCCGCGCCGGCAATGGAGCGACGGCGCCTATGGCCTGGTGCAGATCGCGCGGGCCAGCGCCGGCGACAAGGGCGCGCGCGTGACCGACAGGGTCGAACTGGCGGAAGGCTCGGTCGCGGCCTGGCTGCATGCCAGCGGCCCCGTGGCCGACCGCCTGGAGATCGCTCGGGGCGTGCCGAAGGCGGCGCGCGAAGCCCTTCGGGCGGCGGTCGGGGCCAAGCTGCCGGCGGATGTGGGCGCACGCATTCTACTAGGCGAGCCGGACCGGGTCGTGGCGACGCTTTTGGACCTGCTTGCGCGTTTGCGCGCCATGGAAGCTGGCTCCGGGCCGCCCAAGCGGGCGTTCGTCGCAGGCGGCGAGGTCACACGGTCGATCCGGCGCTGGCCTGAAGCGATCTGGGCGCCCGCCGATCCCGCGACGGCGGCATGGCTCGTGGCGGCCGGCTTGCCGCCAGCCTTGCTGAGCGCGCCTGACGACGGCGTTTGCCGGGAAATCGACAGCGAGATCGCCGCCGCCCGCCTAAGCGCGGTCGATCTTCCAGGCGGCGCCCGTCTCTGGATCGAGCCGACACGGGCGTTGGTCGCGATCGATGTCGACAGCGGCGCCAGCGCGGCCGCCGCGCCCGCGATCAATGCCGCCGCCGGACGGGAAATCGCGCGGCAATTCCGGCTCCGCCGGCTCGGCGGCCTGATCGCCATCGATTTTCTAAAAGAAGGCATGGCGGAGGGACATGCGGCGCTCCGCAGCTTCGCGGCCGACGATCCTTGGCCCTGGACGCCGCCCGCCTCCGCCGACCCGAGCGGCCTGACCGCGTTGCAACGGGCGCGCTTGGGTCCAAGCTTGCTCAATATGACGGAAGGCGATGTCGCGGCCGGGCTGGCGGCGCTCCGCCTGGCGATCCGGGTCAGTCGGCGCGGCCGGGCGCCGGCCCAGCTTGAAGCGCGCGCGGGCGTGATCGGCCAACTCCGCGGCCAATTGCGGGAGGCCCATCGCGCGGCCGTCGCCCGCCTTGGCGCGCCGCTCGACTTGACGATTGTCGAAGGGTTACGCTTTGCCCGGATTCTCGGCCAGCATGGGGAAATCCTGGAGGAGGCGACATGACCGAACCCAAGCAAGCCGCATTCGGCAAGATCGCCCAGTTCCGGGTCAAGGGTCGGCGCTGCCCGATCTGCAAGCAGCCGGCGGTCGTCGCGTTCCGCCCGTTCTGCTCGAAGCGCTGCGGCCAGATCGATCTTGGCCGCTGGCTCGGCGAAGCCTACAGGGCGCCGGCCAGCGATGAGGGCTGGAGCGAAAGCGACGTCTGGTTCGAGGACCGCGACCGGGAAGATCGGTCGTGACGGGCTTGAAGGTCATCATCGTCGGCGCCGGGATCGGCGGCCTCGCGGCGGCCAATGCGTTGGCGCGGGGCGGGATCGACGTCACGGTGCTGGAACAGGCCCGCGCGCTTGGTGAGGTCGGCGCCGGCGTGCAACTCGGGCCAAATGCGACGCGGGTGCTCGCCAGCATGGACCTGCTCCAGCCGATGCTCGACCGCGCGGTCGTGCCCGAAGCGCAGATCGCGTTCTCGTTCGACGATGGCCGGGAACTTCGCCGTGTCGCATTCGCGGACAAGCTGAAGCAGACCTTCGGCTTCCCGTATCTGCATATGTACCGGCCCGATCTGCTGGATGTCCTGGCGAAGGGTTTCGGCGGCGATCTGCGCCTGGGCGCCGCCGTCGCGGCAGTCGAGGAAGAACCCGGCCGCGTCGGCGCCCGGCTCGCCTCAGGCGAGGTCGTCTGGGGCGATGTCCTGGTCGGCGCCGATGGCATCCACTCGGTTATCCGCAGGATGCTGCACGGCGATGTGCCGGCGCGCTTCTCGGGCTACATGGCATGGCGCGGCCTCTGTCCGGGCGACGCCGGGCGCGCCATGAGGACGCCGGTCGTCTCCGCCAACTGGTGGGGGCCGGGCGCGCATTTCGTGCATTATTACGTCGCGGGCGGGCGCTATCTCAATTGGGTCGGCGTGACGCCCCATGACGGCAGCGCGGTCGAAAGCTGGACCGCCAAGGGCGACATCGTCCAGGCGCTTCGGGATTATGGCGGCTGGCATTATCGGGTCGCGGACATCATCAAGGCGACGCCGCGGGCGATGAAATGGGCGCTGCATGATCGGGACCCCTTGCCATTCTGGTCGAAGGGCCGCGTGACGCTGCTGGGCGACGCTGCCCATCCGATGCTGCCGTTCATGGCCCAGGGCGCTGCCCAGAGCATCGAGGATGGCTTCGTGCTCCGCCGTTGCCTGGAAGCTGCGGACGATGTTCCGGCGGCCCTCAAACGCTATGAGCGCAATCGCCTGGAGCGGACGGCCTGGGTGCAGAGCGGCAGCCGGAAGAACGAGCACTTGTTTCATCTGGCCGACGCGGCGGCCGTCGCAGCGCGGAACGCACGCATGCAAGGCGAAGTCGACGCCAATCCGGAAGCCGTGCAGCCGGATCAGTCGCGGCTCTTCGGCTACGACCCGGTTTACGATTCATTGCAAGACTAACCGTTATTACGCTTGATTTTGGCTTCCAAGGCTACTGTGCCATAACTTCATCTACCGGAGACAACTCACAGGACCAATATGCCCCACGAGACCAAAGCCAAACTGATAATCCGCAACGCGACGACGCCGGACATTCCAGCGATCGCGGAAATGTCTCGTCGGATCTACGCGGCGGAGATCGCCTACAATGAGCCGCAGATCCGGGGCCAGATCAACAATTTTCCCGAGGGCGTCTTCGTCGCGGAATATGAGGGCATCATCGTCGGCTATTGCGCGACGAGCATTGTCGACGAGAAGCTGGCGCTCCGGCCCCATACCTGGGACGAAGTCTCCGGCGCCGGCTATGGCTCGCGGCATAATCCCGAAGGCGACATCCTCTACGGGATCGAGGTATCAGTGCATCCGGATTTCCGGCGGCTCCGGATCGGACAGCGCTTCTACCGGGCGCGGCGGGAGCTATGTCGCCGGCTCGAGTTGAAGGCCATCGTGTTTGGCGGGCGCCTGCCGGCCTATCAACGGCGGAAGAAGGAATACCCGGACCCCAAGGATTACCTTGCGGCAGTTCTCAGTCTTGCTGTCCGCGATCAGGTCATTAATTTTCAGTTGAAACAAGGCTTTGAAGCCATTGGAATTCTGAAAAATTATCTCCCGGCGGACAAGGCCTCCGGCGGCCATGCGGTCCACATGATGTGGAGCAATCCGCTCGCCGCCGTGCTGCCCGCGTCCCGTATGACGCGCCCGGATCGCCGCCTGCCAAACAAGGTGCGTGTCGCGACCGTGCAATTCCAGATGCGCAAGATCACCTGCATCGAGGAATTCGAGGAGCAGGTGGAATATTTCGTCGATGTCGCGTCCGATCACAAATCCGACTTCGTGACATTCCCGGAGCTGTTTACGACCCAGTTACTGCAACTGGAGACGGAGAAGCGCCCGCCCCATGAGATGATCGAAAAGATCGCTGAATACACGCCGCGCTTCAAGGCGTTCATGGAGCGCCTGGCGGTTTCCTATAATATCAACATCATCGGCGGGTCGCATCTGACCAAGGCCGAGGATGGGTCGATGCGCAATACCTGCTTTGTGTTTCTGCGCGACGGCGCCGTCTATGCCCAGGACAAGCTGCACCCGACGCCGGGCGAACGGGAATGGTGGAACCTGAAGGGGGGCGATCGCACCGCCGTCATCCCAACGGACTGCGGTCCAATCGGCGTGATGATCTGCTATGACAGCGAGTTCCCCGAGCTTGCCCGCGTGCTGGCCGATCAGGGCGCGCTGATGCTGTTCGTGCCGTTCTGCACAAACGAGCGTCGCGGCTATATGCGGGTCCGGTATTGCTGCCATGCCCGCGCGATCGAGAATCAGTGCTACATGATCCTGTCCGGGGTGGTCGGCAATCTGCCGAATGTCGACGCTATGGACGTGCATTATGCGGAAAGTTGCATCCTGACGCCCTCCGACTTTCCGTTCGCCCGCGACGGCGTGGCCGCCGATACGGCGCCCAATACCGAAACGATCGCGATCGCGGATCTGGTGCTGGCCGATCTCCTGACCAATCGGGCAAGCGGCACGACGCGGAACTTCGCCGATCGCCGGTTCGACCTGTATCAGGTGCGCTGGGCCAAAGGCGCGCCGCTCGCCACAGAAGTCTGACGTGGAAGGAGAGGGGAAAGAGCCATGACCGAACAGAGTGAGGCCTATGCCGCCGCGCTGGCGGTTATGGACGCCCATATGGCGGCCCTGAACGCTCAGGATAACCAAGCGCTGACGGCGACGCTGCATTTCCCGCATCATCGCCTGGCATCCGGCCGCTTGCAGACCTGGACCTCGCCGGAAAGCTATCTGGACGACTTCTACGCCCGCGCCGGCGAGGGCTGGTCTCATAGCGCCTGGGACAAGCGCGATCTGATCGCCGCCTCCGCCGATAAGGCGCATCTGGACGTGGCCTTCACCCGCTACCGCGCCGACGGCTCGGCACTCGGGCAGTTCCGCTCCTTGTGGATCATCGCCAGGATCGACGGCCGCTGGGCCGCCGCATTCCGCTCCAGCTTCGCGGCATAAAAAACGCCGCTTTGGCTGCATGCCAGGGCGGCGTTTTCAACGCTCAATAAGCGGAAGCGTCACTTCATTTTCTGTTCGCGGAACAGAACATGCTTGCGGGCTTTCGGATCGTATTTCTTCAGCTCAAGCTTCTCGGGCTTCGTGCGCGGGTTCTTCTTTGCAACATAGAAGAAGCCGGTGTCGGCCGAGCTGACCAATTTGACCTGAACGGTCGCTGGCTTCGCCATGATGTCGTCTCCTGAATATGTCGCCGGGTTATGCCGGGCAAGGCGGGCTCATGTCAACTGTTCTTGGGCGGGCGCAGTTGCAACAGGGCATGATTGCGATTGTCGGCCGCAGGCGTCAGCGTCGCTTCATAGGCCTTTCGGTCGGTGAGCAATTGCCGGGCGACGGCGATATCGATATCGCCGCCCGCGTCGACCTTCGGACAGATCGCCCGTAACTGGCCCATGCTCTGCTGGTTCGGCGCTGTATAGGCCCGCCAGGATGCGGCTTCCTGGACATGCCGCCGGCTTTCCAGAATCAGCGCTTCGGCATTGCTGTCGTCCGGCTTGGTGCAGACGGTCGGGCGCACCCCAAGCCCGTCGAGCAGATAGCCCGACGGCGCATGCATGCGCGACCAGGTGACGATCAACTCGCCGCCATTCGCCAGAGCTTCAAGGTTCTGGATCGAGCCCTTGCCATAGGTGACGCTGCCGACGGCGACAGCGCGCCCGGCATCGACGAGGGCGGCCGCCAACAGTTCCGAAGCCGAGGCCGAGCCGCCGTCTATCAGCAGGATCAAGGGTTTACCCTGGGCGACGACGCCGGTGCGGGCTCGGTAGCTGCTGCTGCTGGACGGATGGCGGCCATGGGTGGAGACGACGACGCCGCCTTCCATGAACAGGTCCGCGACATCGACAGCCTGGGTCAGGTAGCCGCCGGGATTGCCGCGGAGATCCAGCACGATCCCGGGCAGGCCGCCAGTCGCGCGTTCGGCGTCGGCGATCGCCTGCGAGAGCGCATCGGCGGTGTTGCGGCTGAACGAGGAAATGCGGAAGCGGGGCAGGTTCTGGTCGTTGATGAAGTAAACTGTCGTCGGGATGATCTCGGCCCGCTCCAGCCTGACCGTGAACGGCGTCACATTCTGCCGCCATACGGATACGTCGACCGTTTTGCCGATCGGACCGCGGAGCCGTTCGGCGCGGTCCTCCTTCTTGAGCGAGCGCAAGGGCACGCCATCCGCATGGGTGATGATGTCCTTGGCCTGAAGATTGGCGCGGCCGGCCGGCGAGTCGGGAATGACTTCCTGGATGACGGTTTCGCCTTCCTCATCGCGGATCGTCACGCCGATGCCGCCATAGCCTTTGCGGCGCGCCCGGCTCTCGGCGGCGCGCTTGGGCGATTCGTAGCGGGAAAAGCCGTCAAGCGTGGCCGTCATGCCGTCCATGACGGCGGTATAAACGTCATCGGGCGTCTGGGCCTTGAGCGAGGGCGAGCGTTCCCGTGCGGTCGCGACCGCTTCGGCAAGCAAGCTGGCCCAGCCGCTCGCGTCGTGATCGACGGGGGCCGCATATTTCGCGGGTTCGGCGCCGCCGGAATAGACGACATAGCCCTGGCCCGGTCCGACAAGCGCGCGGATCGTCGGATCGTAGGTTCGAAGGCCATTCAACCCGGCGATGGAGAGGCGCTGCAGATCGATCGGATCGATATAATTGTCGTTCAGATGGTTCAGCGCTTCGGAAAATAGAAGGTTCGCCGATTTGTAATCGTAGGTCGCCGTTTCGAATTTCTCCGGCGCGGCGCAGGCGGCCGCAAGCGCGCCGAGCGCGACGACGGCGACGCGCAGGGACCGAAGATATTCGAGGGGCGTGAACGCTGACCGCATGGCGTTTATATTCACCGTCGCCGCTTTTTAGTAAAGCCTTTACCGTGTGACCGACGCCGCAATGAGGTGGTAATCTCTAAGGTTACGCCCCCTGTCGCGGGATCGGCATCTCGAATCCGGGCGGTCACCGCGTCGCCCATGCGCATCACGGCGCCGCTGCGGCGGCCTTCCATGGCGAGGCCGTCCCGGCTCAACGACCAGTAATCGTCAGGCAGGAGCGCCGCTGGCGCAAAGCCTTCGAGCAGGGGATCGACAAAGCGGATGAAGAGGCCGACCCGGTTGGCGCCGACGATCCGCCCTTCCAGCTCCTCGCCGACATGCTCGGCCGCGAACAGCGCGCCGTAGCGGTCGACCGTCGCCCGCTCGACGCTCGCCGACCGGCGTTCGGTCCGGTTGACGCCGTCGGCGATGGCTTCCAGCGTGTCGACGCTTTTCACGTCGCCGTCCGGCCCGAGATCGAGGCAGGAGATCAAGGCGCGGTGGACGATCAGGTCGGCATAACGGCGGATCGGCGAAGTGAAATGCGCATAAGCCTCGAGCGCCAGGCCGAAATGCGGCTCGCATTCTTCGGCATATCGAGCTTGCGCCTGGGACCGCAAGATAAGCTCGCTGAGGATCGTCCGCGTCGCGGCGTCTGCGATCGGCTCCAGCAGCGCGTTCAGCCGTCTGGTGCTGTCGAGGCGCACGCCCGCGCCTGCCGCGCCGAGGCTCTGCGCCGTCTCGGCCAGCAGGCCGATGCGTTCCGGGTCCGGCTTGTCATGGACGCGGAAGAGGGCGCCTGCATGCTTCGCCAGCAGCGTCTCCGCCGCCGCCGCGTTGGCCTGGACCATGAACTCCTCGATCAGTTTGTGGCTGGAGAGCGCCGGGCGGAGCGCCAGCCCGATCGGTTTGCCAGCGTCATCGAACAGCACCTTGCGTTCCGGCAGGTCGAGTTCCAGCGGCGCGCGCCTGGCCCGGCCCGTCATGAGGCAGGCAAAGGCCCCATAGAGCGCCTGCAACGCTGCGTGTTCAGGCTCAGGGAAACGGGATTCGGCGGCGGCCTCAACTGCCTCATAGGTCCAGCGCCGGCTGGAGCGCATTAGCCCACGCCCGAACCGGCTGCGAATCCGCTTGCCCTCGGCGTCGAAGATCATCTCGACATAGAGGCACGCGCGGTCTTCGTCCGGCTTCAATGAACAGAGGCCAGTGGAGAGCGCTTCCGGCAGCATGGGGATCGCCCGATCCGGAAGGTATGTGGAATTGCCGCGCTCCCGTGCTTCCCGGTCGAGCGCCCCGCCGGGCCGCACATAGAACGAAACGTCGGCGATCGCGACGACGACGCGCCAGCCAGGGCCGGCCGGCTCGGCATAGACAGCGTCATCGAAGTCGCGGGCGTCGGCGCCGTCGATGGTGGCGAGCGGCGTCGCGCGGAGGTCGTCGCGCTTGCCGAGGCTTGGGACGTGGCTGTCCTCAGCCTCGGCCAGCGCCGCGTTGGAAAAAACCAGGGGCGCTTCGAGCGAGGCCAGCATGGCGAGGCCGAACGCTGCTGGGTCGCTGGCCTGGCCATGGGTCGAGAGGATGCGGGCGCGATAGTCCCGCCCACGCGGTCCGGGGCGTGCTGCTTCCGGGCTCGCGAGAACGAGTTGCCCATCGACAAGGCCGGCGGGCGGCTTGCCGGCGAGCGTCCAGGTCCGCTCGCGCCCCGGCTTTGCGGCCCGCAAGGTGATACGGTCGCGCCCGTCGATCTCGACGATGGCCAATTCCGGCCCCGATGCCGCGCCCTCCGGCAAGACCCGGATGGGGCGGGCGATCCAGCCGCCTTCGCCGTCGCTTTCGGTCCGCGCGATCAGCCGCGCGCCGATGGCGAGACGCCCCGCGGCGCGTCCGCTTTCGACCCGGGCGGACGGAATGGGCGTCGGCTCCGTCCAACGCTCCGGTTGGGCGATGATGGCGCCCTCCTTGTCGATCAGAGTGACCCGGAACAGCGTCACAGGCGGCATGCCGCCGGCCGCGTCGCCGCTTGAGGTTTCTCCGGCAAGCGCTTGTTTGAATATGATTTTGAACGCGCGGCGCTCGTCTGCGCCCTTGATCCCGAAGGCGCGGGCGGCGGCGCTCGGTTTCGGCCGCTCATCGCTTGCCGCCAGCCAGGCGCGCACGTCGGCAAGGGTTGGAAGCGGCCGCGGCTGACGGTTCAGGCTCACGATTCCGCCGGGTCGGGTTTCGTCTTGGGCGGCGCTTTGGGCTTCGCCTTCGGTTTGGCTTTCGCTTTCGGCTTGGCCTTGGGCTTCGCCGCTGTCTTGGACTTGGCTGCAGCCTTTGGCTTGGCCTCCGCCTTCGGTTTCGCCGCCTTGGCCTTGCCGCCCTTGGCCTCCGCCTTGCCGCCCGCGCCTTTCTTCTCGATCAGCGCCAGCGCTTCCTCGAGGGTGTAGGCATCGATGTCGGCGGATTTCGGCAATGTGGCGCGGACGCGGCCGAAGTGCACATAGGGACCGAAGCGGCCCTTGCGGATCGCTATGACGCCGCCCTTCGGATGCTCGCCGAGGGTGCGCAGCGTCGAGGCTTCCAGCTTCGCCCTCGCTTCGGCCAGGATCGTGACGGCCCGGTTCAGGCCGATTGTCAGGACATCATCGTCCTTCGGCAGCGAGGTATAGGCGCCGTCATGGTGCAGATAGGGCCCGAAGCGGCCGAGCCCGGCCTTGATGACCTTGCCGGTTTCGGGGTTGTCGCCGATGGCGCGGGGCAGGGAGAGCAGCGCGAGGGCGCTTTCCAGGGTGATGCCGGCCGGGTCCTCGCCCTTCTGCAGCGACGCGCGTTTGGGCTTCTTCGCGCCCTTTTCCTCGCTTGCCTCGCCGAGTTGCACATAGACCCCGTAGGGGCCGCGCCGCATGGAGACCGGCTCGCCGGTTTCGGGATCCTGGCCCAACAGTTTCGGGCCGTCGAGCGCTTCCTCGCCGCTTTCGCCGCCTGGCGCCGCCAGCGGGCGGGTGTGCTTGCATTCCGGGTAATTCGAGCAGCCGATGAAGGCGCCATGCCGGCCGAGGCGGAGGCCAAGCCGGCCGGCGCCGCAAGCCGGGCAGCCGCGCGGATCGCCGCCGCCCGCAGGTTCTGGAAAGAAATGCGGCCCAAGCTGAGCGTCGATGGCGTCGATCACTTCCGTGATCGAAAGTTCCTTGGCTGCGTCGATCCTGGCGTTGAAGCCGGTCCAGAAATCCCGCAGCAGCTTGCGCCACGGAATCTGCCCATTCGACACTTCATCGAGGCTGTTCTCAAGGTCAGCCGTGAAATCGTATTCGACGTACTTCGGAAAGAAGTTCTCGAGGAATGCCGTGACCAGCCTGCCGCGATCTTCCGGAATGAAGCGGCGGCTTTCCAGTTTCACATAATCCCGTTCCTGCAGAACCTGGAGGATCGAGGCATAGGTTGAGGGCCGCCCGATGCCGAGTTCTTCCATACGTTTGACGAGGCTGGCTTCGGAATATCGGGGCGGCGGCTGGGTGAAATGCTGCTCGGGCAGGATCGCTTTCGGCCTGACCCGTTCGTCGGCCTTGAAGACCGGCAGCGCCTGGCCGTTTTCATCGTCGCCCGCTTCGTCGCGGCCTTCCTGGTAAAGCTTCAGGAAGCCGTCGAACGCGATGACGGAGCCAGTCGCCCGGAACTGCGCCCGGTCCTGCTTGTCGGCGAAGACGAGGGCGGTCTGGTCGATCTTGGCCGACGCCATCTGGGAGGCGACGGCGCGCTTCCAGATCAGCTCATACAATTTCAGGTCGCCGCCGGTGAGCACGCGCGCCATCTCCGCCGGGGTGCGGCGCATATCGGTCGGCCGGATCGCCTCATGGGCTTCCTGGGCGTTCTTCGCCTTGCTGGAATAGTGCCGCGGGCTCGCGGGCAGATAGTCGGCGCCATAGTCGCTGGCGATCAACGCGCGGGCGCCGTCGACGGCTTCCTTCGACATGATGACGCTATCGGTTCGCATATAGGTGATCAGCCCGACTGTTTCCCCGCCGACGTCGAAGCCTTCATAGAGCTTCTGTGCGATGCGCATGGTCTGGCTGGTTGGGAGATACAGGCGGCGCGAGGCTTCCTGTTGCAAGGTCGAGGTTGTGAACGGCGGGGCGGGGTTCCGGGTCGTCTGCTTCTTCTCGATCGCGGCGACCGTGTAGGCGCCCTGTTCGGCCTTCGCGACAGCGGCCTTTGCGGCGGCTTCGTCCGCGATGTCGAACCGATCGAGCTTGACCGCGCCCAGATGCGTCAGCCGCGCCTTGGCTTTCCGGCCGTCGTCGGCGAAGAATTCCGCTTCGATCGTCCAGTATTCGCGCGGTTTGAACGCCTCGATCTCGCTCTCGCGCTGGCAGATCAGCCTGAGAGCGACGGATTGCACGCGCCCGGCCGAGCGGGAGCCGGGCAGCTTCCGCCAGAGCACCGGCGACAGCGTGAACCCGACCAGATAATCGAGCGCCCGGCGGGCCAGATATGCTTCGACCAGTTCCTGATTGACGGCGCGCGGGTTGGCGACCGCTTCCAGGATGGCATTCCGGGTGATCTCATGAAAAACGACGCGGGAGACCTCTTTGCCTTTCAGCGCGCCTTTCTCTTCCAGCAGCTTCTGCACATGCCAGGAAATCGCTTCGCCCTCGCGGTCCGGGTCCGTCGCGAGCAAAATGGAATCGGCGCGCTTGGCCGCCTTGGCGATCTCGTTGACATGCTTGACGGAGCGTTCGTCGACCGCCCAGGACATGGCGAAGTCCTCGTCCGGGCGAACCGACCCATCTTTCGGCGGGAGGTCGCGGACATGGCCGTAGGATGCCAGGACCTCATAGCCGCTGCCAAGATATTTGTTGATTGTCTTGGCTTTAGCAGGGGATTCGACGACAACGACTTTCAAGGCGCGCTCTCGATCCTTAACGGGGTGCGATACGCGCCGCTTCATCCGGGCTAGCGGAGCGTCACCCGTTGCCCGGGCAGGCGTTCCAATACCCCGCCAAGCTCCAATTCCTGGAGGACCGCGGCGACGACAGAGGCCGACAATTGGCACTCGCGAGTCAGTTCGTCAACCGTGACCGGCGCGACAGCCAGCGCGGCGCGCACAATTTCGATGGGATCGGCGGGAGCGTCGTCGGCTTCAGGAAAGGGCAGATCGCTCAAATCGGCGCTTGGGCGAGCGCCGATTATTTTTGCCGGGGCCGGCCTCGCTCTGGGAATGGCGGCGGCCGTCGCCGCGCCCAGTTCCGCCAGCACGTCGTCGGCGGAGCGGATCAGCACGGCGCCCTCGCGGATCAGCCGGTTGGCGCCAGCCGCGCGGGGATCGGTCGGGAAACCGGGCGCCGCCATGACATCCCGGCCTTCTTCCATGGCGAAGCGGGCGGTGATCAGGGAGCCCGAACGCTCCGCCGCTTCAATGACGACGACGGCGGCCGCCAGGCCAGCGACAATGCGATTGCGGCGCGGAAAGTGGCGCTCGGTCGGCTGCGCGCCGACGGGCGATTCGGCGAGGAGGACGCCGCGGTCGGCAATATCAGCTTGCAGCTTCGCATGCTCCCTGGGGTAGGTCACATCGATGCCGCCGGCGACGACCCCGACCGGGAAGCCTTCCAGCGACCCGCGATGCGCTGCGCCGTCGATGCCGCGAGCGAGGCCGGAGACGACGCCGACGCCCGCCGCCGACAAATCCGCGGCCAGCGCTTCGGCAAACTTGCGCGCCGCGAGGGAGGCGTTCCGCGCGCCGACGATCGCGACAAGCCGCATGTCCAGGCGGTCGAGCGCACCACTGTAATACAGGAAGATCGGCGGGCGAGCGGAGGCCGCGAGCGACTTCGGGTAATCGCCGTCGCCTCGGACGACAATCCCGGCGCCGACTTGGGCGGCCGCCTTGATCGCGGCCGCCGCGTCAGCCGGGGTTGCGACGGCGATATCCTTCCGGCGCATGGCGATCAGGCCGGCGAGCGCTGCTTCGGGATTGCGGAACTTGTCCAGAAGTTGCGCATAGCGGCAGGGGCCGATGCCGCCGCTAAGGCCAAGGCGCAGCGTCGCCAGTCGGCCCGGGGTCCAGTCGCTACGTCTTTTGGATGTATCTGCCATGACGGTTCCAACGATGCCGGGTCAGCACTGCCGGGTCAAGCGATCAGCGGCCGGCCCCGATCTTCGGTTCCTTGCCCTGGAAGAGCCGGAGAATGTTCAGCCAGTGCCGCGCCCAGACCAGCAAGGCCATCGCCGCCGTCGCCTCAAGGAATTGCCGGTCGCCGAGCGCCGCCGCGGCGATCGGCGCTGCAAGCGCCGCGGCGAGGCCGCCGACGGATGAGATCCGGGTCGCCGCCGCCGCGATCAGCCAGGCCGCTGCGGCGGCCGCGCCGAGCGGCCAGGCGAGTCCGGCCGCTACGCCAAGGAACGTCGCGACGCCCTTGCCGCCCTTGAATTTTAGCCAGATCGGGAAACAATGGCCGATCAGCGCGCCATAGGCCGCGAGCACCGCCAGGTCCGGGCCGCCGAAATGCCAGCCAAGCACGACGGCGGCAAAGCCTTTGGCGATATCGAGGATCAGGGTGGCCGCGGCGAGGCCCTTGCGGCCGGTGCGCAACACATTGGTCGCACCGATATTGCCGGAGCCGATCTTGCGGATGTCTCCCAGGCCGAATGCGCGGGTCAGCAACAGGCCGAACGGTATCGAACCGATCACGTAGGCGATGGCGGCGCCCAGGAGGAGGGGCCAGATATATGGCCAGCCGCCAAGGGGATCGATCATCGCCTAGCCATCCCGGCCGTCATAGACGAAGCGGCCATCGACGAGCGTCGCCATCACGACGCCTTGCACGGGCCGCCCATCGAACGGGCTGTTTTTGGATTTCGAGGCGAAGCGCGCGACGTCAATCAGTGTCGGCCGGTCAAGGTCGAACAGCACGAGGTCCGCTGGCGCGCCGACCGTCAGCACGCCAGACGGCAGGTCGAGCAAACGCGCCGGATTGCATGTCATTTTGGCAAGCAGATCAAGCAGATCGATTTCGCCTTTGTGATAAAGCTCAAGCGCCAGCGGCAGCATGGTCTCAAGGCCGACGATGCCCGGTTCGGCCTGGACGAAGGGCAGCCGCTTGGCTTCCTGATCCTGGCCCCAATGATCGCTGGCGATGATGTCGATGACGCCGTCGCGGAGCGCGCGGACAACCGCCCGGCGGTCGCTTTCGGCCCGGAGCGGCGGGGTCAGTTTCGCAAAGGTCCGATAGCCCAGGATCTCGGTTTCGTTCAAGGCGAAGTAGGCCGGGGCCGTGTCGGCGCTCACATCCAGGCCTTTGCGCTTGGCGCTTGCCAGTTCCTCCACGGCGGCGCCAGTGGACAGGTGCGCCGCGTGATAGCGGGCGCCCGTCAGCTCCACGAGGCGCATGTCGCGTTCCAGCAGGATCGCCTCGGCGGCGGCCGGCCCGGCCGGCAGGCCAAGCCGGGTCGCGATCTCGCCCTCGGTCGCGACGGCGCCTGCGGTCAACGCCGGCTCTTCCGCATGCTGGATAATCAAGGCGTCGAAACCGCTGGCGTAGCTCAGCACCCGTCGCATCATCTGGGCGTCGGCGATGGCATGGTCGCCGTCCGTGAAGGCGAGGGCGCCGGCGCGTTTCAGAAGGCCGATTTCCGTCAGGCGCTTGCCGTCGAAGCCGCGGCTGGCGGCAGCGTACACATAAATCTTGACGCCTTTGACCTCGCGCGCCCGCCTGGCGACGAATTCGACGACGGAGGCATCGTCGATCGGCGGATCGGTGTTGGGCAGCCCGATGACGACGGCGACGCCGCCTCGGCCAGCGGCGGCGCTCAAGGTTTCGAAGGTTTCCTTGTGCTCCTCGCCGGGTTCGCCCAGGCGGACGCGCATGTCGATCAGACCGGGCGCCAGGCAAAGTCCGGCGCCGTCGATCACGGCCGCGCCATCCGGCGCCGCATCCAGGTGTGCGCCAAGATCGGCGATCCTGCCGGCTTCGACCAGAAGACCGCCGACGGCGTCGAGGCCGCTCGCGGGATCGAGCAGGCGGACGTCCTGAAAAAAGAGGGGCGTCATTGCCCGGTTCCCTGATTGGTCGAGAGATCGCGGGTCAGAAGATCGAGGCAGGCCATGCGGACCGCGACGCCCATCTCCACCTGCTCCTGGATCAAGCTGCGATTGATGTCGTCGGCGACGTCGGAATCGATTTCGACGCCCCGGTTCATCGGTCCGGGATGCATGATCAGCGCGTCCGGCTTGGCGCCGGCCAACTTGGCCCGGTCCAGCCCGTAGAAGTGGAAATATTCGGCGATCGACGGCACGTAGCTGCCGCGCATGCGCTCCTGCTGCAGGCGCAGCATCATCACGATATCCGCGTCGCGCACGCCTTCGGCAAGGTCATGAAAGACGGAGACGCCATAGCGGTCGATGTCGGCTGGCATCAGGGTCGGGGGCGCGACGACTCGCACGTCGGCGCCCATGGTCTTCAATAGCAGCATGTTGGAGCGGGCGACCCGGCTGTGGAGGATATCGCCGCAGATCGCGACCACCAGGCCATGCAGCCGCCCCAGCCGCCGGCGGATCGCCAGCGCGTCTAGCAGCGCCTGGGTCGGATGCTCATGGGCACCGTCGCCGCCGTTGACGACGGCGCAGCGCACCTTCTCGGCGATCAGTTGCACCGCGCCCGATTCCGGGTGCCGCACCACCAGCAGGTCCGCATGCATGGCGTCGAGGGTGAGGGCGGTGTCCAGCAGGGTCTCGCCCTTCCGGACGGCGCTGACCTCGGGCGAGATGTTGATCACATCGGCGCCCAGACGCTTGCCCGCCAGCTCAAACGAAGTCCGTGTCCGCGTCGAGGCTTCGAAGAACACGTTGATGATCGTTCGACCCCGCAGCACATCGGACTTCTTGTTGCCGCTGCGGTTCATTTTGACATAGTGCTCGGACAGATCGAGCAGAAGCTCGATCTCGGCAGGCGAAAGGCCTTCGATCCCAAGCAGGTGGGGCGAAGACAGTTGGGAGGCGGCGGGCATCATCATAAGCCCGGGTTATACGACCGCCGTTCGCGCCTCGCCAGCGCCGCCCCTGTGGATGGCTCCGCCTTTTTCAGGAACGGACCTTCACATAGTCGCCGGGCGCATCTTCAAGCGCCTTCAAGCCGTTTTCGCCAGGAACGCGCGCGGGGACCTGCTTGCCAGCCTTGCGTTTCGCCCAGGCCTGCCAGTGCGGCCACCAGGATCCCGGATGCTCTTCCGCGCCGGCGAACCAGTCGTCGAATGACGCCGGCGACTTATCATTGGTCCAGTGGCTGTATTTCCCGCCGGCCGGCGGATTGACGACGCCGGCAATATGGCCGGATGCGGCCAGGACATATTTGACCGAACCGCCGAAGCGCTTCGTCCCTTGATAGACAGCGGTCGCGGGCGCGATGTGATCTTCCTTGGTCGCAAGGAAATACATCGGCGTCTTGATCCGGCCGAGATCGATGGCGACGCCGTCCATCGTGATGCCGCCGGGCTCCTTCAGAAGGTTCTTCTGGTACATGTTGCGCAGATAGAAGCTGTGCATCGCTTCCGGCAGTCGGGTCGAGTCGGAGTTCCAGAACAGCAGGTCGAACGGGAACGGCTCCTTGCCCAGGAGATAGTTGCTGACGACGAAGGACCAGATCAGATCGTTGGACCTGAGGCTATTGAAGGTCGAGGCCATGTCGGCGCCGTCCATATAGCCCTTTTCCTTCATTTTCCGCTCGATGCCACGGATCTGCTCCTCATCGACGAAGACCTTGAGTTCGCCCGCCTGTTCGAAATCAACCAGGGTTGTGAAGAACGTCGCGCTGGCGATCGTGTCGATCCCCTTTTCCGTGCAGTAGGCCAGCGTCGACGCGAGCAGGGTCCCGCCGAGGCAATATCCGATCGCATTGACCTTTTCCGCGCCGATATCCTGCTTGATCGCATCCAGCGCCGCCAAAGGGCCTTCGAGCATATACGCGCTGAAGTCCTTGTGTCGCTGGGCTTCCGTCGGGTTCGCCCAGGAAATCACGTAGACCGAATGGCCTTCCGATGTCGCCCAACGGATGAACGAGTTCTCGGGTTTCAGGTCCAGGATATAGAATTTGTTGATCCAGGGCGGGATGATGAGCAGAGGCTTGTCGAACTGGGTTTCCGTCAACGGCGCATAATGCAGAAGCTGCATGAGGTCGTTCTGATAGACCACCTTGCCTTCGGTGACGGCGATGTTGCGGCCGACTTCGAAGGCGTCCATGTCGGTCTGGCTGATGCGGAGATCGCCGTGCCCGCGTTCCAGGTCGTTCAGCATGTTCTGAAGGCCGCGCACCAGGTTCTCGCCGCGGCTTTCCACGGTTTCGCGCAGCACCTGAGGATTGGTCGCGACGAAATTCGACGGCGACATCGCATCAACGAACTGGCGGGTATAGAAGCCGACCTTGTGGGCCGTGTGCTCGTCCAGGCCTTCCGTGTGTTCCGACTGCTCTGTCATCCAGCGCGACGCAAGCAGGTAGGATTGCTTGATATAATCGAAGACGACGTTCTCGGACCATTCGGCGTCCTTGAAACGCCGGTCGCCCTTGGCGGGTTCGGCGACAGGGGCTGCTTCCTGGCCGATCAGCCGCTGCATGGTCGTTTGCCAAAGCGAGGCATACTGGGACCAGAGCGCCGCCTGGGCTTCCATCAAGCGCACGGGATTGGTCGCGAGCTGCGAGGCGTAATCCATGAACGCCTGGCCGATGCCCATCGCATCCGATGCGGCCTCGACCGCGGCGCTCGGGTCTTGCGTGCGATCGACGAAATCGCTGACCAGGCGCTGGCTGCGCTCCGCGATATCGGCGATTTCCGCCGCGAGACGCTCCATGTCCTCTTGGCTCGGCGCTTCGGGTGTCTTGTTCATTGGGGGTCCCCAGGCAATAGTGCATTTTCCAGAGTCTATCATGAACGAGATGGCGGGACATGGTCCGAGCAGCAACGGTAATCGTCCTCGCTTTGCTTGCCGCCAGTTGTCGCGCAGGTTTCCCGAGCTTGCACGATGCGCCCGACGGCGCGCCGCCCGCGTTGACGGCCGCGCGCGACGCGGCGCCGGAACGGCTTCTGGCCCTCCGCGCCGAAACAAACGCGGCAGCGCTCGCAGCATCTGACGCGGCGCCGGCCGTCACGACTCCGCCGCTTCCGCCGCTTCGCCTTATGGCGATGCTGCCGGCGCGGTCGGCGGCGCAGGAGACGGGCGTGATCGAACGCACCGTCGTCGAGGCAAGACGTCGGGGCAGGGATGTGCTCGTGCTCGCCGTGGGCGCGTCTGGAGCCAGCGCGGTCGGGGCCAGGGCGGCGGACGCCGTCGCGGCGGCGATCCGCCGGCAGGGCGTCGCCGCCACAGTAGAGCAGAGTGACGACCCCCGCGAAACCGACGGCCGGGTAGAACTATACCTTGCGCCCTGAACCGGCTATTCCTGCCGCAGGATCAACCGCCCGCTCCCGGAACATTGCGCCATGAGCTTCCAATTCCACAAGATACGCCGCCTTCCGCCCTATCTGTTCGCGGAGGTCAACGCCATGAAGGCGGCTGCTCGGAAGGAAGGCCGCGATATCATCGATTTCGGCATGGGCAATCCCGACTCGCCGACGCCGCAGCACATCGTCGACAAGCTGACCGAGACGGTGCGCGACGGCCGGACCCATCGCTATTCGTCCTCGAAGGGCATACCCGGTCTGCGTCGCGCCATCGCCGCATATTACGACCGCCGCTTCGGCGTGACGCTGGATGCGAACGAGGAAGTGGTCGTCACCCTTGGGTCTAAGGAAGGCCTGGCCAATCTGGCGCAGGCGATCACCTCGCCCGGCGATATCGTGCTGGCCCCGAATCCAAGCTATCCGATCCATGCCTTCGGCTTCGTGATCGCGGGCGCCTCGCTTTGGAACATTTCCGTCACGCCGGATAAATCGTTCTTTGCGGAACTGGAGCGCGCGGTCCGCCATGCGGTTCCGCCGCCGACGGCGTTGCTCTTGAGCTACCCGGCCAATCCGACCGCCCTGACGGCGACGCTGGACTTCTACAAGGACGTCGTGGCGTTCTGTAAGCGGCATGGCATCTTCATCGTTTCCGATCTCGCTTATTCAGAAATTTATTTCGACGGCGCGCCGCCGCCCTCGATCCTGGAAGTGCCGGGCGCGCGCGACATCGCGGTCGAGTTCGGCTCCCTCTCCAAGACCTATTCCATGCCAGGCTGGCGTGTCGGTTACGGCGTCGGCAACCGGGAACTGGTCGGTGCGCTGACGCGGGTGAAGTCCTATCTGGACTATGGCGCGTTCACGCCGATCCAGGTCGCGGCGACGGCCGCGTTGAACGGTCCGCAAGACTGTGTGGACCAGGCGCGCTCGCTCTACCGCGAACGCCGGAATGTCATGTGCGAGGCGTTCGCGCAGTCCGGCTGGATCGTGCCGCCGCCGCCGGCGACGATGTTCGCCTGGGCGCCGATCCCGCCGCAATTCCAGGAGCTGGGCTCGCTCGGCTTCGCCAAGCTCTTGTTGGAGCAGGCGGATGTCGCCGTATCGCCCGGCGTCGGCTTCGGCGAACGCGGCGAGGGCTATGTGCGCATGGCTCTCGTCGAAAATCGCCATCGCATTCGCCAGGCGGCGCGCGGCGTGAAGCAATTCTTAGGCCGGGTGCGCGATGCTGGCGACGCAAAAGATATGGCGGCCGAACAGGAGGCGCGCCAGGCGGAGGCTGCGGAATGACCTTGCGTATCGGCTTGATCGGGCTTGGCGTCGTCGGCGCGGAAACGGCGCGCACGCTTGCCAGCCATGCAGCGATGATCGAAGCCCGCGCCGGGCAGGCTGTCCGGGTTACGGAAGTCTCGGCGCGTGATCGGTCCAAGGATCGCGGCATCGATCTCGCAGGCTATGTCTGGCGTGACGATCCGCTTGCCCTGGCCGCAAGCCCGGATGTCGATCTCGTTGTCGAATTGATCGGCGGCGCGGAAGGCATGGCGCTTGAGGCCGCCAAGACAGCGCTCGCCGGCGGCAAGCATTTCGTGACGGCGAACAAGGCGATGATCGCCCACCACGGCGCCCGGCTCGCGACGATGGCGGAAGCGAACAATGTCAGCCTTGCGTTCGAGGCGGCGGTCGCTGGCGGCATTCCGGTGCTGAAGGCGCTGAAAGAAGGCCTTGCCGGCAATCGGATCGACCGAGTCTACGGCATTCTGAATGGCACCTGTAATTTCATCCTGACCGAAATGTTCGAAACCGGACGGGCTTTCGATGACGTGCTCGCCGAGGCGCAGGCGCTTGGCTATGCCGAAGCCGACCCGACATTCGACATTGACGGCATCGACGCGGCGCAGAAGCTCGCGATCCTGGCGGCCCTGGCCTTCGGCGGCGCGCCGGACTTCGCGGCGGTTGAAACCTCCGGCATCCGCAATGTCACGGACCTGGATATCGCGTTCGCCAAGGAGCTTGGCTATCGCATCCGGCTGCTCGGCGTCGCCGTGCGATCGGATATGGGGATCGAGCAGCGGGTATCGGCCTGCATGGCGCCCGCCAACGCTGCGCTGGCGCGAATCGACGGCGTGACCAACGCTGTCATGATCGAAGGCGTCCCGGTCGGGCACTCGTTGCTTGTCGGACCCGGCGCCGGGGGCGGGGCGACTGCATCGGCCGTCGTCGCCGACATTGTCGATATCGCGAGCGGGCGCGGCGGGCGCGGCTTCGGCGCCGCCGCTGCTTCGCTCGGCGGGTTCAAGACGACGCCGGCGACCGCCAGGACGGGCGCCTATTATGTGCGGTTGATGGTGATCGACCGACCGGGCGTCATCGCGGAAGTCGCGGGCATCTTCGGGCGGCACGGCGTCTCCATCGAATCCATGCTGCAACATGGGCGCCAACCGGAAGAGCCTGTGCCGGTCGTGCTGACCACCCATGAGACCACGGAAGCGACAATGCAGGCTGTGGCGACCGATCTTGCCGCGGTGGCCGCTGCGATTGCGCCGCCTATTTTGATGCGGATTGAATCTCTGTAACCATTCCCCGGTACAGTCCGGCTTGTAGAAGTCAAAACATCTTTGGAGGATATGCCCGTGCCTGTTGAAAGCATGGATCGCAATCTGGCCCTCGAGGCCGTGCGCGTGACGGAGTTCGCGGCCCTCGCCGCATCGCGGCTGATGGGGCGCGGCGACGAGAAAGCGGCCGATCAGGCGGCTGTGGACGCCATGCGCCGCGCGCTGAATTCACTCGATATCGACGGCAAGGTCGTCATCGGCGAGGGCGAGCGCGACGAAGCGCCGATGCTCTTTATCGGCGAGAAGGTCGGCACCGGCAAAGGCCCGAAAATCGATATCGCGCTCGATCCGCTTGAAGGCACGACAATCACGGCAAAAGGCGGCGCAAATGCGCTCGCCGTGATCGCAATGGCGGAAGACGGCGGCTTCCTGCACGCGCCGGACGTCTACATGGACAAGCTCGCCGTCGGTCCCGGCTTGCCGGCTGGGGTGGTCGATCTGGACCGGTCGCCGCTCGATAATTTGAAGGCGCTCGCCGAGGCGAAGGCGATCAACGTCGAAGATCTGGTCGTCTGCATCCTCGACCGGCCGCGGCATCAGGACCTGATCCAGGCCGTCCGCGATTCGGGCGCGCGCATCATGTTGATTTCCGACGGCGACGTCTCTGGCGTAATCGCGACGACCAACCCCGAAAGCGGCGTCGACATCTACATGGGCTCGGGCGGCGCGCCGGAAGGCGTGCTCGCTGCCGCGGCGCTGCGCTGCATCGGCGGCCAGTTCCAGGGGCGGTTGTTGTTCCGCAATGACGATGAGCGCGGCCGCGCGCGTCGCCTTGGGCTGACGGACCTGAACCGGAAATACGATCTTGAGGAACTGGCGTCGGGCGATGTGATGTTCGCGGCGACCGGCGTCACCAGCGGCTCGATGCTCGCGGGCGTGCGCCGGGTCGGCGACGGCGTTTCGACCGAATCCCTGGTGATGCGCTCGAAAACCGGCACCGTCCGGAAGATTGAGACCTACCATAATTTCAAGCGGAAATCGATGTTCGACTAGGCGCTTGGCGGCCGGCTCGATGGCCTCGACCTCGACCTCGACAGAAACGACGCCGACGCTGCATGTCGAACGCTCGGCGCGCGGCCGGGTCTGGCGGTCGGCTGCGGGCGATCCGGCGCTCGCCGAGGCGCTCGCCCGGGCGCATGACCTGCCGCCGGCCGTCGCGTCCGTGCTGGCGGCCCGCGTCCCGGACAGCGCCGAGGCGGCGCTGTTTCTCGCGCCGCGGCTCCGTGACCTGTTGCCGGATCCAAGCCACCTCCTGGATATGGATATCGCCGTCGATCGCGTGATCGAGGCGTTGGAGCAAGGCGAGCGTATCGCGATCCTGGCGGATTATGACGTCGACGGCGCGACTTCGGGCGCGTTGCTCGTCCGGGTGCTGCGCAGCCTCGGGGCCGATCCGCTGATCTACGTGCCGGACCGGGAGCGGGAGGGCTATGGGCCAAATCCCACGGCGGTCCACGCGCTGCATAAAGCCGGCGCCCGATTGCTGGTGACGGTCGATTGCGGCGCGACCGCGTTCGAAGCCATCGACGCGGCCAATGCCGTCGGCCTCGATGTCATTGTGCTCGATCACCATGTGGGCGCAGCCGAAACGCCGGAGGCGCTGGCGGTGGTCAACCCGAACCGCGCGGACGAACTTAGCCCGCATCGGCAGCTCGCCGCCGTCGGCGTCGCGTTTCTGTTCGCCGTGGCGCTCCGGCGCACGCTGCGGGAGTCCGGCGTCGAGGCGCCGTTCGATCCCATGGCCTTGCTGGATGTCGTAGCGCTTGGGACGGTCGCGGACGTCGCATCGCTGACCGGGGTTAACCGGGCGCTGGTCGCCCAGGGGCTCAAGGTCATCGCCGCGCGGCGCAACCCGGGCATCGCAGCGCTCTTGGATGTGGCAAGCGTCACGGCGACGCCCGACGCCGGACATCTGGGTTTCGCCATCGGACCCCGGATCAATGCCGGCGGCCGGATCGGCGACAGCGCCCTCGGCCTCAGATTGCTCGCGACCGACGATCTTGAGGAAGCGGCGAGCATCGCCGTGACGCTCGACGGCTACAATCGAGAGCGGCAGGAGATCGAACGCACGGTCATGGACGCCGCCATGCCGCTCGCCGAGGCCCAGATCGAGGCCGGCCGCCGGGTGATCGCCGTCGCCGGCGCCGGATGGCGGCAGGGCGTCGTCGGCATCGTCGCCAGCCGCATCGTCGAGCGCTTTGGCCGTCCGGCATTGATAATTGCGCTGGCGGAGGATGTCGGCGTCGGGTCCGGGCGGTCGGTGCCGGGGGTCGGGCTTGGGCCGGCGATCATCAAGCTCAGGGAGCAGGGGGTGTTGCTGGCCGGCGGCGGGCATGACATGGCCGCCGGCTTCAAGATCGCGGCGGCCGGTCTGGCGGCTTTTCATGACGATCTGGAAGCGTTGCTCGCGGCCGAACTCGATGCCGCCGGGGAGACGCAGAATTTGCAGATCGACAGCATCGTCAGCCCGGCCGGGGCATATGCGGCGGCGACGGCGCTCTCCAGGCTCGCGCCGTTCGGCGCTGGCAACCCGCAGCCGCGCTTCGCGATGCCGGGTCTTCGGCTGCGTCATGCGGACGTCGTGAAGGAGGCGCATCTTCGCTTCCGGTTTGAAGGCGCCGACGGCGCCCGGATCGACGGGATGGCCTTTCGCGCTGTCGGCCGGCCGCTCGGCGATTTCCTTACAGGCGCGGTTGGGACGGTGATCCATGTCGCCGGAAGAATTGAGATCGACGATTGGCGGGGCCGCGATACGGCGCGCCTGCTCGTCGAAGATGCGGCGCCTGCCCGTTGATATTCCGTCACAGGCAGGTTCCGGTTATAGTCTCGCGGCGATGGGCTGACATCGGGCGAAGTCAGCGCTAGTCGATACAACAAGTTTTGGGGGGAGTTTCTGGAATGAAACTAAAAGACAAAGCGCTATTTCGTCAGCAATGTTACATTGATGGCGTGTGGGCGGATGCTGATTCCGGCCAGACGATCAGTGTTTCCAATCCGGCGACCGGGGGCGTCGTCGGAACCGTGCCGAAAATGGGCGCAGACGAAACCCGCCGCGCCATCGAAGCCGCCGAGGCGGCTTATCCCGCATGGCGCGCGAAGACGGCCAAGGAACGGTCGGACATTCTTCGGAAATGGTATCTCCTGATGATGGAACATCAGGATGACCTGGCGCAGATCATGACCTTGGAGCAGGGCAAGCCGTTCGAGGAATCCAAGGGCGAGATCGCCTATGGCGCATCCTTCATCGAATGGTTCGCTGAAGAAGCCCGCCGGGTCTACGGCGATGTCATCCCGCCGCATCAGGGCGACAAGCGCATTCTTGTCCTGAAGGAGCCGATCGGCGTCGTCGCGGCGATCACGCCGTGGAATTTTCCGAACGCCATGATCACGCGGAAGGCCGGCCCGGCCCTGGCCGCCGGCTGCACCATGGTCTGCAAACCGGCGAGCGAAACGCCGCTCTCTGCTCTGGCGCTGGCTGAACTGGCGGAACGCGCCGGCATCCCGAAAGGCGTTTTCAGCGTCGTCACCGGCTCCGCCCGTGAGATCGGCGGCGAAATCACCTCTAATCCGATTGTCCGGAAGCTGACCTTCACGGGCTCGACCGAAATCGGCAAGATTTTGATGGAGCAGTGCGCGGGCACCGTCAAGAAGACTTCGATGGAACTGGGCGGCAATGCCCCGTTCATCGTGTTCGACGATGCGGACCTCGACGCCGCCGTGCAGGGGGCGCTCCAGTCCAAGTATCGCAACGCCGGGCAGACCTGCGTCTGCGCCAACCGTCTGCTGGTCCAGGACGGCGTCTATGACGCCTTCGTCGAAAAGCTTCGGGTCGCGGTGGCGGCGTTCAAGATCGGCGATGGCATGTCCGGCCAGATGGATATCGGCCCGCTGATCAATATGGGCGCTGTCGACAAGATCGAGGAGCATATCGCCGACGCCACGTCGAAAGGCGCTCGCGTCGTGCTCGGCGGGTCCCGCCACGCGCTCGGACACAGCTTCTTCCAGCCGACGATCCTCGCCGATGTGCCGAAGAACGCGCTTGTCGCGAAGGACGAGACGTTCGGTCCGCTGGCGCCGGTCTTCCGCTTCAAGACGGAAGCCGAAGCCATTGAAATGGCGAACGATACGGAGTTCGGGCTCGCGAGCTATTTCTACACCCGCGACCTCGGCCGCGCCTGGCGGGTGTCGGAAGGGCTGGAATACGGCATTGTCGGCTTGAATACCGGCCTGATCTCGACGGCGGTCGCGCCGTTTGGGGGCATGAAGGAGTCGGGCGGCGGCCGCGAGGGCTCCATGTACGGCATGGAAGACTATCTCGAGATCAAATATGTCTGCGTCGGCGGCATCGACGGTTAAGCGATGACGACTGCTGCAGAGAAGGAACGGGTCGGGCTTGCCGCCGCCGGCCTTGTCGAGGCCGGCATGACCGTCGGCCTCGGCACGGGATCCACGGCGGCGTTCTTTGTGGCCGGCGTGGCGGCGCGGGGCGTCAAGGCGCGCTTCGTGCCGACGTCGGAGGCGACCGCGGCGATGGCGCGGGAGCATGGCATGGAGGTCATTGGCCTCGACGTGGCGGCGCGGATCCACTTGACCGTCGACGGCGTCGATGAAGTCGATCCCGCGCTGAATGCGATCAAAGGCGGCGGCGGCGCCTTGATGCGTGAGAAAATCGTCGCAAGCCTCTCAGATACCGTGGTTTATATCGGCGATTCATCGAAGCCCGTGAACCGGCTGGGCGCATTTCCCCTTCCGGTCGAGGTCTCGCCGTTCGCGGCGCCCGCTATCCTGCGCCGCTTGTCGGATATGGGCGCTGCCCCCATGCTGCGCCACCACGATGGCCGGCGGTTCGTCTCCGACGAAGGCCACTGGATCATCGACGCCGCATTCGGCGAGATCGAGGACCCCGGCGAGCTTGATGTCATGCTGAACATGATCCCAGGCGTCGTCGCCCATGGACTGTTTGTCGATATTATCGACCGGATGCTGATCGCCGACAGCACGGGCGTCAGAACCCTGGAGCGCCCTGCGTGAGCGTTCGCCCCCTCGCTGAACTGGAGGCGCGGGTTCGGCGCAATCTGGACCTGACGTCCCATCCGACCCTTGACTGGATGCCCCGGACCGATGGTCCGGACGGCGCCCATGTTCATGACGTCGCCATTGCGGGCGCCGGGCAGGGCGGGGTCGCGGTCGCATTTCAGTTGATGCGGGAACGGGTCACGAACGTCCTCCTGTTCGACAAGGCGCCGCGCGGTCTGGAAGGCCCGTGGAGCACCTATGCCCGCATGCCGACCTTGCGGTCGCCCAAGGATTACACCGGCCCGGATCTTGGCCTGCCGTCCCTCACATATCGCGCCTGGCATGAAGCCCGCTTCGGCGATGCGGACTGGTCCAGGCTGGATCTCATTCCTGCGCATCTTTGGGCGGAATACCTCCTCTGGGTGCGCGATGTTACTGGCGTCGTCGCCGAGAACGAGACTGAACTTGTCGGGATTGCGCCCGCGCCAGGCGACCTCCTCGCGCTCCGCCTGCGGTCCAAGCAAGGCGAGCGGACCGAGTTCGCGCGCAAATTGGTGCTGGCGACGGGCCAGGACGGCGCTGGACGCTGGCTCGTGCCCGATTGCGTCAAGGCGCTGCCGCGGGAGCGATGGTCCGCGACTGACGACGCAATCGCGTTCGAGGCGCTCGCCGGCAAGGACGTCGCGGTCCTCGGCGCTGGCGCCTCGGCCGCGGACAATGCGTCGATGGCGCTGGAAGCTGGCGCCCGCACCGTCAACCTGTTCGTCCGGCGGACGCGCATGCAGCGCATTCAGCCCTATCGCTGGCTGACGTTCTCCGGTTTCCTTCGCCATTACGCCGATCTGGACGACGCCTGGCGATGGCGGTTCATGAGCCACATCCTGGGACTCCGGGAAAGCATTCCGCAGCCGACCTATGACCGGATGCGGGCCTTCGCCAATTTCGAGATTGTCACCGATGGCGCCTGGCTCGACGCCAAGCTTGAAGCAGGCCGGGTCAAATTGTCGACGCCGCGCGGCGTTTATCGGGCGGACTATCTGATTTCCTGCATCGGGATGGACGTGGATTTTGCGGCGCGCCCCGAACTTCGGCCGTTCGCAGGCGCGATCCAAACCTGGGGCGATGTCTATACCCCGCCCAAGGCAGAGGCCAATGCACGACTGGCGCGCTATCCCTATCTGGATGCGAATGGCGCCTACCGGGAAAAGGCGCCAGGGACTGCGCCGTTCCTCCGACATATCTACGATTTCACCTTTGCGGCGACGATGAGCCAGGGCGCATCCGGCTGCTCGATCAACGCCATGAAAATCGCGGCGCCCCGGTTGGCGGCCGGGCTGACCCGGGCGCTATTCCGCGCGGATATCGAACGGCATTGGGCCAGTTTGCAGGCGTTCGACACGACTGTGTTCGAGCCGGCGCCGATCGATCGCGATAAGTAGTGGCGCACAATGAGGCCTTGATTCGGCTGCCCGATGGCGCCGGGCTCTGGACCCGGGATTCCGGCGGGGACGGCCCGGCGGTCGTGTTTGCGCACCCGCATTCCGGCAATCATTGCTCCTGGGAAGCGCAGTGGCCGGCATTCGTCGCCGCGGGGTATCGCGCGGTCGCATATTCCAGGCGCGGCTACTATCGCTCGGACCCGGTTCCGGAAGGCGCCTGCCCGAGCCAGAGCGCGGATCTCGCCGCTTTGCTGGATGCGTTGGGGATCGAGCGTAGCCACGTCGTCGGCAGCGCCGCCGGGGGTTCGACGGCGCTGGACTTCGCGTTAGCCTTTCCGGCGCGCACCGTGTCTGCAGTGATCGCCTCCAGCCTGATGAGCATTGACGAGCCCGATTACAAAGCCGCGTCGGCGCGCGCCCGCGGGCCCTGGTTCGAAAGCTTGCCGATCGAAGCCCGCGAACTCAGCGCCTCCTTTCGCGCCATGGACCCCGAGGGGGCCGCAGCCTGGCGGGCGATCTATGACTTGAACGGCTTTGGAGCGAACGGCCGGCCGCGCGCGCAAAGGCTGCAATCGTCGATCGACTGGAAGACGCTTGGAGCCAATTCGCGGCCGTTGCTGTTGATGACCGGCGCTGCCGACCTCTATCTGCCCCCCGCGTTGCTGCGGGCTGTCGCGCCGCGGATTGGCGCCGCGCAAGCGGTGGTCGCGGCCGATGTCGGCCATCCGATCTTTGCCGAGGCGCCGGCGCTGTTCAACGCAAGCGTCCTGGCGTTTCTCGCAAGTCATGCTTAGACAGCGTTGAGGAAGCCAAGCGCCGTCCATGCGGTCAGGTGGAACAGACAGGCGAGCGCGAAGAGGTAGAGGGCGCGTTTCAGATCGGCCGCTTCGATCTTGGCCCGTCCGCCGCCGATCCAGCCCTGGCGCCCTTCGAACGACAAGTCGAGCGCGCCCGCCATGGCCGCCAGCGGCCAGGTGACGGCGTCGGGCGCCTGCGGGCCGCCCCGCCAGACGGTCTTGAGCGCCCGGCCGGGCGTGGCGGCAGGCGCGAAGGCGCTGGCGATCAGGATCGCCGCCGCCGCCGGCAGCGATGCGGCGGCGAGCGCCCAGCGCTTGCATAGCAGCGCCAGACCGCCAAATGTCAGGTCCGCCTGATATCGCCCGCCCAGCAGCAGCACGCCGCCATAGACAAACAGCCCCGTGAGCCCGAACAGGGCATAGGCGAGAGCGGGACCGGCGACATCGACCGCCAAATTGCGCGCCAACCGCGCCGCGGCGGCGCGGCGGACCGCGAAGGGGTCGGTCGCTTCCTCGGCCGCCTTGAGCGCCATCCGAGCTTGGTCGAAGCTCCGGCGCTGGGCAAAGAAAGTCGCTACGAGGAGGACTTTCAGAATGTAAGGCCCGCTCGCTAGCAGCGCTTCCAGGAGGGCGCCCAGTATTCCGACTAAGCCAAGCAGCGCTAAGCAAGCGATGGCGCCTCGGATCCGCCGGTCGCCTGGCGGTCTGGCCGGTCGGTTCAGTTTCCGGTTCATCCCGTCGATAACGCCTGTAGCCCAGCCGCGAACCGCGCTCGCCGCCTGCGCCCTCCAGCGCGGATGTCCGATCGCGGCGTCCAGCAGGAGCGCCAGCGCGATCGTCCAATACGGATCGAGCGCGAGGGAGACCATGGGCGCCAGCTCCTTCGCGTTGATTTAGTGCGCTTCGGCCCATGTTCGCGCCGCGCCGGTTTCGACCAGCAAAGGCACGCTCAAGGCAACGGCGGATTCCATCACCGATTTGGCGACCCTGGCCGTCGCCTCGACTTCGCTGTCCCTGACCTCGAAGACCAGTTCGTCGTGCACCTGCAGCATCATGCGCGCGCTGAGGCCTGCGTCGGACAGGGCTTCCGGCAAGCGCGCCATCGCGAGCTTGATGATGTCGGCGGCTGCCCCCTGGAGCGGCGCGTTGATCGCGGCGCGTTCCTGGAAACTCCGCCGGGCCGGGTTCTTGTCGGCGATGCCCGGCGTCCAGACCCGGCGGCCGAAAGCGGTCGTGACATAGCCATGCTCGTGGGCGAACGCCTTGGCGCGGTCCATATAGGCCTTCACGCCCGGATACCGTGCGAAATAGGCCTCGATGAAGGCCCGCGCATCGCCTTGCGGCACCTGTAGCTGTCGGGCTAGGCCAAATGCGCTGATGCCGTAGATGATGCCGAAATTGATCGCCTTGGCTTGTCGGCGGAGCGCGGGATCGATCGTTTCCGGGGAGCCGCCAAACACCAGCGCCGCCGTCGCCGCATGAATATCTAGGCCGTCGGCAAAGGCCTGCTTCAGGTCCTTGATGTCGGCGACATGAGCGAGCAGGCGGAGTTCGATCTGGGAATAGTCGGCCGACAAAAGCATCGAGCCTTCGGGCGCGATGAAGGCGCCGCGCAATTTCCGGCCTTCTTCCGTGCGGATCGGAATGTTCTGCAGGTTCGGATCGCTGGAGGCTAGGCGACCCGTCGCCGCGCCTGTCATGGCGAAGGAAGTGTGGATGCGCCCGGTCCTGGGGTTGATATAGGTCTGCAGGGCGTCCGCGTAGGTGCTTTTCAGCTTCTGGATCTGGCGCCAATCCAGCACCCGCGCCGGCAGGTCATGGCCTTCGGCCGCAAGGCCTTCGAGGACGCTGGAATCCGTGCTGTAGGCGCCCGTCTTGCCTTTCTTGCCGCCGGCGAGGCTCATTTCATCGAAGAGAATTTCGCCAAGCTGCTTCGGGCTGCCGACATTGAACTCCCGCCCGGCGAGGCTCTGGATTTCTGCTTCCAGCACCGCCATGCGCGCGCCGAAATCCTGGGAGAGGGCGGCAAGCGTCTTCCGGTCGACCAGAATGCCCTCGGCCTCCATCGCCGTGAGCACAGGCGCCAGCGGCCGCTCGATGGCCTCATAGACGTAGGTCATGGCCTCAGCTGCAAGCCTTGGCTTCAGGCGCTGATAGAGGCGGAGGGTGATGTCCGCATCCTCGGCGGCGTAGTTCAAGGCCTTGTCGAGCGGCACGGCGTCGAATGTGATCTGGTCTTTGCCCTTGCCCGCGACATCGGCGAACTTGATGGTTTCGTAGTCCAGATGCAGCCGGGCCAGCTCGTCCATGCCGTGGCCGTGCAGGCCCGCATCCAGGACGAAGGACAGCAGCATCACGTCATCGAACGGCGTCAGCGTGACGCCATGGCGCGCCAGGACCGCCATATCGTATTTCAGGTTCTGGCCGATCTTCAGGACCGCTGGGTCCGCGAACAGCGGCTTCAGCCGGGCGAGGGCGTCCGCGAGATCGATCTGCTTCAAGGGCGCTGCGCTGGCGCCGCCGCCGAAGTCCAGTTCGCCGACCGGGCCGGGCGTGCGGTGGCCAAGCGGGATGTAGCAGGCGTCGCCGGGCGCCAGGGCGAGGCTGACGCCGACCAGCTCCGCCTGCTGGGCATCGAGCGAGGTCGTTTCCGTATCGACCGCGACATAGCCTTGCGCGGTCGCCCGGGCGATCCAGGCTTCCAGATCGGGCACGGTCTGGACAAGCGCGTATGCGGCGTCGACGACGGCCGCTTCTTCAGGGGCCGGGGTCTCGATCCGGCCGTCATCGGCAAGGCGCGCCTCGACCTTTGCATGCAGGGATTTGAAGGACTGGGCCTTGAGGAAGTCCAGTAGGATAGTCGGGTCCGGCAGCTTCGTCGCCATTTCGGCCAGCGACGTCTCCACCGGCACATTGCTGTCGAGTTCGACAAGCCGCCGGGAGATGCGCGCCTGGTCCGCGAAGTCGATCAGGCTTTGACGGCGCTTCGGCTGCTTGATTTCAGCCGCTCTGCGGAGGAGCGTTTCGATATCGCCGTACTCGTTGATCAAGAGCGCCGCGGTCTTGACGCCGATCCCTGGAACGCCCGGGACATTATCGACCGCGTCGCCGGCGAGGGCTTGCACGTCCACGACCTTTTCCGGCGGCACGCCGAATTTCTCCAGCACCTCCGCCCGGCCGATCCGGCTCATCTTCATGGGATCGAGCATCGCAACCTGGTCGCCGACCAATTGCATCAGGTCCTTGTCGGACGAGACGATCGTGACCTCTGATCCTGCTTCCCGCCCGAGCCGGGCATATGTGGCGATCAGATCGTCGGCTTCGTATCCGGCCATCTCGAGCGCCGGCAGGCCATAGGCCTTCGCTGCTTCGCGCACGATGTCGAACTGCGGGATCAATTCATCCGGCGGCGCGTCGCGGTTGGCCTTATATGCGGGGTAGATATCGCTCCGGAAGGTCTGCCGAGACGTGTCGAAGATGACCGCGATGCAGTCGGCGTCCGTACTGTCGATGAGCTTCATCAACATGTTGCAGAAGCCATAGACCGCGTTCACCGGCGTGCCGTCGGGGCGGGACATCGGCGGCAGCGCGTGGAACGCGCGGAAAATGAACCCCGAACCGTCGATCAGGTAAACATGACGCGGGGTCTCTGGCGTGATTGTCCGTTCGGCGCCGTCCATGGCCGTCAAACGCCCTGGCGGACGCGGGGCATGACCTCTTCCGCCATCATCTGCATACAGTCCATCGCAACCGATTTCTCCATGCCTGCCCACTCCATGCTGAGGATCAGGTGATTGACGCCGAGCTTGCGATTGATCGCGATCATCTGTTCCGCGACCTCGTCAGGCGCGCCGATCAGGAAGCGGTCGCCGATGATAGCATCAAGGCCGCCGGCGAGCGATTCATCGGGCGGCATGTCGTCGTCCTGGCCCCACGAGTGATATGCGGCATATTTCTTCGCGACGAACGGCCCGGCGAGCTTGAGCGCTTCTTCCCTGGTGCGCGCGACAAAAGCTTCCCGGCGCATCGGCAATTCCTGCGGGAACGGCTTGCCGGCCCCATCCAGAAAGCCCCTATAGATATCCAACTGCCGGGCGACGGTCTCTAGGGTGTTGTGGGGATTGATGTACCAGCAGTCGCCATGTTCGGCGGCGCGCTTCAGCGCGACATCCGCATTGGCCCCGATCCAGATCGGCGGATGGGGCTTCTGGATTGGCTTCGGCCAACAGACAGCTTCATCCAGCTCGAAGTGCGAGCCTTTCATTGAAACTTTATCTTCCGACCACAGTCTTTTGATTGCAATCAGATTTTCCGTCGTTCTGCGGCCGCGCTCCTTGCGGTCCGTGCCAAATGCCTTGAACTCGACATCCCGGTAGCCGAGGCCGACGCCGAAGATCAACCGGCCTTTCGAGAGGATATCGATCGAGGCGAGTTGCTCCGCCATATCCAACGGCTTCTGGAGCGCCAGCAGCACGATCCCGGCGTTCAGGCGCGCGCGCTTCACTTCGCCCGACAACCGGGCGAGGACCGGGAATTGCTGGAAAGCCTGAAATGCGTCAGTCGAGAAATGCGAGCCTTTCGTGATGGACGCATAGCCCAGTCGATCGGCGAACCGGGCTTGTTCGATCATCTCATCGGCCTTCGCGGCCATGTTCGCGCCGTGCTCATACTGCCCGCGCAGCATGACGCCGAGTTGGAAATCCATCTCGTTTTCCTTTTCCGATCAGGGCCGCCCGGCCTTCGGTTCGATCTGACCGCGCTAGTCTATCGGAAAACCGAAGTGCGTGGCCATCAATTCGAACTGGCCGGCGACCATTTCTCGCCCAGTCTGGCCGATGCAGCCGCGTTCCCGGGCGGCCTGCAGCCATGGCGTCGCTTCGGGGTTCGTCACTACGTCGCTGACTAGCGCGCCTGCCCGAATGCCGTCCAGGCTGTGGGGCAGGTTAGGATCGCCGTTCATGCCGACGGGCGAGGCGTTCGCTGCGATATCGACCGTCGCCATATCCGGCGAACCGACGACGATCTGGACCTGGGGAAAGGCTTCCCCGAGCCGCTTCGCCAGCGCCGCCGCCCGATCGAGATCAAGGTCCGTGAGCGAGAGATGCCGAACGCCGGCTTCCGCCAGGGCATGGGCGATCGCCGACCCGGCGCCGCCGACCCCGACCACCATTGCGGTCTTGCCCTTTGGATCGACGCCATGGCTCCGCATCGCATTGACGCAGCCAAGGCCGTCCGTCATGTCGCCGACCAGTCGGCCGTCCGCTTCCCGGCGGATCAGGTTGACCGCGCCCAGGAATGCGCCCCGCTTCGACAGCACGTCGCAGGCCACGGCGGAACGCTGCTTGTGCGGGATCGTCGCGATATATCCGGCGGCGTTGGCGCATTCGCGGATCATGCGGATAAAGGCATTTGCGCCGTCGTCGGAGAGTTCGAACGCCGTCGTCACGGCGTCGATCCCACCTTTCGCGAAAAAGTCGTTGAAGAACTGCGGCGCCTTAACCTGCTCTATCGGCCGTCCGATGATCGGCAGCAGCACGGTCTTTCCGGAGATTTGCGGCATGGCGATGCTCTTTCAGGTCAACAGACGGGCGGACGGCGGGCGGTCCAGTCGGTCGCCTGCTCATAGGCGTCCGCGACCCGATAGATCAGCGCTTCCTCGAATGGCCGGCTCACGATCTGCATGGAGAGCGGCATGCCGTGTTCGGAAAACCCGGTCGGGACGGCGATGGCCGGCGCGCCCAAAAGATTGAAGGGCGTCCGCGCTTGCCGGCCATAGGTCCGGTCGACTTCAGTCGTGTCGTCGATCCGGCAGGCCGGGTCCATCGACGAGGCGCAGACGATCACATCCAGGTCCGCCATCAAGGCCTTGAACTGCTCCCGATAGCGCCCGCGCTGGCGGAGCGCGTCGATGTAGTCGGCGGCGGCGATAAAGGCGCCGGGCATGATCCTGTCCCGGGTCGCCTTGGCATAGTCGCCGGGCCGGTCGGTCAGCCATTGCCGATGAATGGCATAAGCTTCCGAAACCAGAATGACGCGGTTGCAAGCCGCCAGGGCCGCGAGCGGGGCGAAGGCGACGTCCTTGACGACAGCGCCCGCGTCCGCCAGCGCCGCGACCGCGTCATCGAGCCCCGCCGCCATATCCGGATGGGCGGGCAGATCGGTTTCGTGCCAGTGACGCAGATAGCCGACCTGGAGGCCCTTCACGCCCTTGCCGATGCCGCTTGAAAAATTCGGCACGCTGACCGCCGCCGAAGCAGGGTCCCAGGCGTCGGGGCCGGCGATCGCCTGCAACATCAGGGCATTGTCGGCGACAGTGCGCGTCATCGGGCCGATATGGTCGAGGCTGAAGGAGAGGGGGAAGACCCCGGCGCGGCTGACCCGTCCGTATGTCGCCTTCATCCCGACAATGCCGCAGGACGAGGCAGGATTGCGGACGCTGCCGCCCGTATCCGTGCCGATCGCCATCGGCAGCATGCCCGACGCGATCGCGGCGCCCGAACCGGAGGACGAGCCGCCCGGATGGCAGTCCCGGTTCCAGGGATTGCGTGCAGGCGGCCATGGCAGATCGAAAGCCGGGCCGCCAAGGGCGAACTCGTGGGTTGCGAGCTTGCCGACTAGGATCGCCCCTGCCGCTTTCAGTCGGGCCGCGACCACGGCGTCCGTCTTCGGCACATTGTCCTTGAGGATTTTCGAATGGCAGGTGGTCCGGATGCCCGCGGTATCGACGATGTCCTTCAGGCCGAACGGAATGCCGTGGAGCGGCCCGAGCCGCCGGCCGGCTGCGATGGCTTGCTCGGCGGCTTTGGCGCCCGCCATCGCCTTATCGGCGTCGAGCAGCAGGAACGCATCCAATCGCGGCCCCAGCGCCTCGATCCGCCGCAGATGCGCCGCCATCAGCTCGACGGGCGAGAGAGCGCCCGTGGCGATCTGGCGACTGGCTTCCACAATGGTCATGAATCCCAGGTCGGCGTCGGGGGCGGGGCTCATTGGTCGGCGTCCGCTTTGTAGGTGTGAGCTGGCTCCTCGGCCGGCGCATGATTGCGCGGGATGGCGGCCACTAGGCGTTCGGCGTTAGCGCGCGAACGGTCGATCAACGTGGGGTCGACTGCCGCGGCGTTCGCCAGGGCTTTCGGAATGACAGATGCCGGCATCGAAAACTTCCCTTCGGGGGAGAGAGGAGCAGGGAGGCAGTATTGGCCGCCCGAAGCCACTCGTCCAGCCGCGCGCTTGAGCCGCGTTGGCCTGAAGGCAAAGGCGCCCTATCTCATTCCTGCATTTCTCCGACCCGAACCAAGAAGGTCATACCCCATGGCTGACGCGACCCGATATCCCACCCTGGATGACTGCCGCGGCGGCTTGCGGGCGGCTGAGGCATATCTTGCCGTAGCCGAGCGCCGCGTCGGCGGATTGATTAAGGGCGCTGGCGGACGGGTCGATGCTGGCTTGCTGGAGCAGCATCAGCTCGCAGCTCACGGCTATGCCTGGCTCGCCACATATGTGGCTGGCCTCCGCGAGACGCTGGCCTGGGCGGAGCGCTTGGAAGGCGCGGGCAAGCTCCGGCCGCTCGAGACCCACATCGTCGTCGGGGCGTTCGCGGAATATCTGAACCAGATGGCGGGCGGAATCGCCTTGTCCCAGGGCGAGTTCGTGCGCCCGCTCGATATGGGACTTGAGGCGGCCGATCTGGCGCCGCTCGATGCGCCGGACGTGCTGGCGCTCCGCCAGACCGGTTGGACCAGCCAGGCCCGCAGCGACCTGGCGGCGTTGATCGCCGAGGGCGATTGCGGCGATGCGGGCATGGATGACGAGACGCTGGAATTGATCCAGCAGCAATTCCGGCGCTTCGTGAACGAAAAGATCATCGGCCCCGCCCATGAATGGCACTTGCGCGACGAACTGATCCCGATGGCGATCGTCGAGGAGATGGCGGCGCTTGGCGTGTTCGGTTTGACCATTCCGGAAGCTTATGGCGGCCTCGGCATGGGCAAGGTTGCGATGTGCGTCGTCACGGAAGAATTGTCCCGCGGGTATATCGGCGTCGGCTCGCTTGGGACCCGATCGGAAATTGCTTCGGAACTGATCCGGCTCGGCGGCACGGAAGCGCAGAAGGAGCAATGGCTCGGCCCCATCGCGAGCGGCGAGATCCTGCCGACCGCCGTCTTCACGGAGCCGGATACGGGGTCCGATCTCGGCGCGCTTCGGACCCGCGCGGCCCGCGACGGCGACCGCTATCTCGTGACCGGCGCCAAGACCTGGATCACCCATGCCGCCCGGGCCGACGTCATGACGCTTCTGGCGCGCACCGATGTCGGTCAGCCCGGCTACAAGGGCCTATCGATGTTTATCGCGCCGAAGCTGCGCGGCACCGACGCCGAGCCCTTTCCCAGCGCCGGCATGACCGGCGGCGAGATCAAGGTTCTGGGCTACCGGGGCATGAAGGAATACGAGATCGGCTTTGACGGTTTTGAAGTCGAGGCGGCGAACCTGCTCGGCGCGGAGGAAGGGCAGGGCTTCAAGCAGTTGATGGCGACTTTCGAATCGGCCCGAATTCAAACTGCCGCCCGCTCCGTCGGCGTCGCGACGCGGGCCATGGAAGTGGCGCTTGGCTACGCCCATGAGCGCAAGCAGTTCGGCAAGCCGATCGCGGCGTTCCCGCGCGTCTCCGGCAAGCTGGCGTGGATGGCGGTCGAGACGATGGTGGCGCGGCAACTGACCTATTTCGCGGCCCGGCAGAAGGATTCCGACCGGCGCTGCGATATCGAAGCCGGGATGGCGAAGCTCCTGGCGGCGCGCACCGCCTGGTCGAACGCCGATAATGGGGTGCAGATCCACGGCGGCAACGGGTATGCCGAGGAGTATGAGATGAGCCGCCTGCTCTGCGACGCCCGCATTCTGAATATCTTCGAGGGCGCGGCGGAAATACAGGCGCAGGTTATCGCCAGGGGCTTGCTCGATCGACGAAATTGACGGCGAATGCAGCTTCGATGTCGACCTGTGACGCCATGTCCGGTGCCAGCGGCCTTGCGCGCCCGCTTGGGCGCGGGTACAAGGCCCGCTTCCGAGGGTTGGCCATCATTGCCGACCGCGCCCGTGTTGGATCCGAAAAATGGCAGTTCCGAAGAAGAAAACATCGAAATCCCGCCGCAACATGCGGCGCTCCCATGATGCGCTGAAGCCCGAAGGCGTGATGATCGACAAGGAAACCGGCAATGTCCGGCGGTCGCATCATATCGACCCGGAAACAGGCATGTACCGCGGCCGTCAGGTTCTGACCCCGAGGGCGGACGCCTAAGGCGGATCGCGCTGCGGTTTTCCAGCGACTAGATGGAACTTAAGGTCATGACCGGCGCACAGCACGAAACCGATGTCGTCATCATCGGCGCGGGGCCTGTAGGGCTGTTCGCGGTTTTTGAGCTTGGGTTGCTTGGGCTGAAGGCGCATCTGATCGACATTCTGGACCGCCCCGGCGGACAATGCGCAGAGCTCTATCCGGAAAAGCCGATCTACGACATTCCGGCTGTGCCGATGTGCACCGGACAGGAGCTGACCGACCGCCTGATGGAGCAGATCAAGGCGTTCGAGCCGACGTTCCATTTCCAGGAAATGGCGGAACGGTTGGAAAAGCTGCCAGACGATCGCTGGAAGCTGACGACCGACCAGGGCGTTGCGATCACGGCGCGCGTCGTGGTGATCGCCGCCGGCGGCGGCAGCTTCGTGCCGAAGAAGCCGCACCTGGAAGGGCTGGAGCAGTTCGAGGCGGGCTCCGTGTTCTATGCCGTCCGCAAGATCGACGCATTCCGCGGCAAGCGCATCGTCATCGCCGGCGGCGGCGATTCGGCGCTCGATTGGGCCTTGAACCTGCATCCCGTGGCGGAGCGGATCACGGTCGTGCATCACCGGGACGGGTTCCGGGCGGCGCCCGCCAGCGTCGAGGCGATGCGCATGCTCGTCGATAAGGGCGCGATGGATTTCAAGATCGCGCAATTGGACAGCCTGCACGGGGCCGATGGCGCCTTGTCGTCGGTGCGGGTCAAATCAAAGACCGATGGCCTCATCGATATTCCGGCCGATACCCTGCTGCCGTTCTTCGGCTTGACCATGAAGCTTGGCCCGATCGCGGATTTCGGCTTGAACCTGCATGAGAACCTCATCCCGGTCGATACGGAGAAGTTCGAAAGCTCCGTTTCGTCGATCTTCGCGATCGGCGACATCAACACCTATCCCGGAAAGCTCAAGCTGATCCTTTCTGGCTTCCATGAAGGCGCGTTGATGGCCCAGGCGGCGTTCGCCTATTGCCGGCCCGGCGAGCGCCTCAGATTTCAATACACAACCTCTTCCAGCGATCTGCAGAAGAAATTGGGGGTTCGATGAAAGTCATTGTGACCGGGATCGATGGAACGGTTAAGGAGATCGAAGGCAAGGCCGGCTGGACGCTGATGGAGATCATCCGTGACGCGGGCATGCCGATCAAGGCTGAGTGCGGCGGCGCCTGCGCCTGCGCGACCTGTCATGTCTACATCGACGACGAATGGCTGGACGCCACCGGCGCCCGATCCGAGGAAGAAGAGGACATGATCGACCTCGCGCTTGAGGTCGAAGACAACTCCCGCCTTGCTTGTCAGATCGAAATGTCTGAGAGCCTGGACGGCATCCGCGTGAAACTCGCCCGCGACGCCGTTCTTTAGCTGGTTGCCGCAAGCCCGCGGATCAGCCGCCCGTCAGATAGACTGAACCCTCTCAGGCTTAACCGCCCGAGAGGGTTCTTGAATTAGAACGGGAAGACGACGTCGAAGAGCTGCTGGCCATAGCGGGGCTGCTGCACGTCGGAGATATGCCCGCGGCCGCCATAGGAAATCCTGGCTTCGGCGATCTTGTCGTAATTGACCGCGTTGTCCGACCCGATATCCTCCGGCCGGATGACGCCTGTCACCATCAGTTCCCGGACTTCGTAGTTGACGCGCACCTCCTGGCGGCCCTGGATCACCAGGTTTCCATTCGGCAGGGTCTGCGTGACGATCGCGGCGACACGGAGATTGATCTCCTCGTCCCGGTCGATGGCGCCTTCGCCGGAGTTCGAGGTTTTGCTGCCAAACTCGATCAGGTTTGTCGGGTCCACGGCTTTTGGCAAGAGTTTGGAGAGCTTGGTCTCCAGGCCGCCGATCGCCGGAATGTCGGCATCCTCGCTGTTGGTCCGCGCGCGGGTCGTCTTGTTCGAGAGCTTGGCATTGTCCGCGATGTCGATGACGACCGTGACGATGTCGCCCACCTCGTCGGCCCGCTGATCCTTCAGGAACGCGCGGGAGCCCGGCCGCCAGAGCGAGTTGGCATAGCGCGGCGCCGGCGCCGGACGCGGCATCGGCATCGAGACCGGCTGGTATCCAGGGTGGGTCAGCGGGTTCGCGACATGAGTCAGGTCCGGTGCGGACCCGACTTCCGAAACCCGGGTCAGGACGTTGCAGCCTGTCAGCGCAAAGCTTGAGACCGTGATCGCGAGGATAAGCGTCGCCGATTTCATCGCATGGCCTCCGCCAGTTGTTCGTGGGTGATGGGCCGCGTCGCCACGATCCCCGGCGCGATGGCCGTCGCTTCGACGGTGCGGTTCGAATGGGAGTTCAGGGTGCGGACCGAAGCGCCGGCGGCCGCGTCCTCAAGCACGCGGCCGCGGGCGGTCAAGGTCATGTACGGGGTCGTGTAGACGATTGCGACCAGATCGCCTTTGCGGACAGCAAGGGGCGCGCCGATGTCCCGGGCAAGAATTACCCGGCCGGCCGGCAGATACCGCTGAGCGGCCATGCCGATGAGGCTTTCGGCTTCGGTCATCGCGGTGCCGGGCATCCGGCGGGCGCTGGTCTCGTACCACACGATGTCGTCGGCGCTGATGATCTCGTCCCTGGCGATCGGCCGCTTCAGCATCGGGATCCGGATCAGCTCCGGTTCGGCGCTCTGTCGCGACGCGGCGACGGCGGCGGGCGCGTCAGCAAGGCCCGCGGTCGCGAGCAAGAGCAGGATCAGGGCTAGATGTTTCATGTGTTTCATTGACCTTATCTCATCTGCGTGACGGTGCTGTACATCTCGTCAGTCGTCTGGATGACCTTGGAATTCATTTCGTAGGCGCGTTGGGCGGTGATCATGTTCGTCAACTCGCCGACGACATTGACATTCGATGCCTCAAGAAAGCCTTGACGGACGGCGCCGACGCCGTTCGCGCCCGGCGCCGACAGGGTCGGTGCGCCGGATGCCTCGGTCTCGAGGAACATGTTGTCGCCGATCGCCTCGAGCCCGGAGCGGTTGGCGAAGTTGGCGAGCTGGATCTGACCGACAATCTGCACCTGTACCTGGCCCGCAAGCTTGATCGCGACTTCGCCGGCTGTGTTGATGCTGATTTCCGTCGCGTTCGGATCGACGACGATGCCAGGCTGCACTGTATGGCCGTCGGCCGTGACGAGTTGGCCCTGGGCGTTCAACTGGAAGGACCCGGCGCGGGTGTAGCCGACGCCGCCATCCGGCAGGTCGATCGGAAAATAGCCTTCGCCTTCAATCGCGAGATCGAGCGAGTTTTCGGTCAGGAGCAGGGAGCCTTGAGAATCGATCCTGTAGACGGCTGCCGTCTTGACGCCGAGGCCAAGCTGAACGCCGGCGGGAACCAGGGTATTGGCGTCCGTCGAGGGCGCGCCGGGCCGGCGAATGTTCTCGTAGAGCAAGTCCTGGAACTCGGCCCGCTGCTGCTTGTAGCCGGTGGTGTTGATGTTCGCGATATTGTGCGAAATCACTTCGACGTTCAGTTGCTGGGCTTGCATGCCGGTCGCAGCGATATTCATGGCGCGCATGTGGAGTTCTCCTGGAAAAAATCTGGGTCGTCAGTCTGTCTGAGCGAGGTCGGTCCGAGCGGACGCGCTGTCCTTCGCGCTACCTTGAGGATTAGGCGCTATCGACGCGGCCGAGTTCGCGAATGGCGCGCGTCATGCGTTCATTCTCGGTTTTGCCCATCTTGTGGACGCCTTCGAAGTCCCGTTGAATTTGGAGCATGGAGACAAGCTCCACGACCGGGTTCACGTTGGACGATTCCAGCATGCCCTGGTGAAGGCGGGCGTCGGGATCGACCTGGCCAGGCGCATCAGCTTTGTAGAGGCCGTCTGCGGTATGGACCAAGCTCTGAGGATTGTTGAATTTTTTTAACTCGATCTTCGCGATTTCCGCGCCGTCGGCCAGGATTTCGCCGGTCTTGCGGATGATGATCTGCTGCGTGCCTGGCGGCACGACGATACGGTCGCCGTCGGCGCTCAACAGCGCATGGCCGGACCGGGTCGTGAATTCGCTGGCGGCCGATAGCTGGAACTGGCCGTCGCGGCCGTAACGCTCGCCGCCGGGGGTTTCGACCGTGAAATAGCCGTCGCCCTCAATAGCGAGGTCGAGCGGGCGGTCGGTCATCCTGAGCGACCCTTGCGCTACATCCCGCGAACTCCCAACATCCTGCACATAGGAAACAGCTTCGCCGTTCCCCGTCTGCGCGAGAAACTCGCCGAAGCGCAGACCTTGCCGCTTGAAGCCGACCGTATCGATATTGGCGATATTGTTCGCGGTCACATCCAACTGGCGGCCGAGAACGACCTGTCTGGAGAGTGCGACATAACTGGCGTTTTGCATCGTGGGGTTCCGCATTGCGTTCCGTCCCACCCTCCCTAGCAAGCGCCGGGCCAGAACATTTATCGCAGTAAATTCAAAGGGGTGAATTTTGAGACGCGATTTTCGGCGTCGATTTGCCGTTCTGGGTCGGCAGAAATCGCCTAGAGGCAGCCGAAACCGCATTCGTGCTTCATCGAACAGGCAGGGCGCGGACGGGGCCCAGGCGCCATTTGGCCGCAGCTTTCCTTTGCTCGGACGCCAAAGCTTTACGTCAGATTAACCTTGATCTTGCTACTAAAATCGTCTGACCGAGCCCGAACTGGAGCATGGCATGGCGGACGACGCCGAAGCGAACGCGACCGAGGACGCCCCCGGGGGCAAGCGCAGCAAGAAGAAGCTGATCATGATCGGCGGGCTGGCGCTCGTGCTGCTGCTTGGCGGCGGCGGGGCCGCGGTCTTTCTGATGGGCGGCGATCCGCCCCCGCCCGTAGCGGCGGTCGGCGCGGAAGGCGATGCGGTCGCGGCGGCGCTGCCGGCGGCGGACCCCAACGCGCGGCCTGTGTTCTTCGAATTGCCCAGCGTTCTGGTGAACCTCGCCAGCGAGGGCCGCAAGGCCGCCTATCTTCGGGTCGCCGCGACGCTCGAGCTTTCGAGCGGATTCAAACGATCGGACGCGGAAGAGAAATCGGCCGCGATTGTCGACGCTTTTCAAGGATTTCTCAGGGAAATGCGCCCGAAAGATCTGGCGGGATCCGGCGGCTTGATGCGCTTGAAGGAAGAGTTGCTGGTGCGTGCGAACGCGGTTTTTGGCCAGGATTCCGTCAAACAGGTGCTGTTTACCGAACTCCTGCTGCAATAGGGCTGTTTGAATGAGCGCGGACACGAGTTTCGATCAGGACAAGCTGGCGGCCGAATGGTCGGCGGAAACGGCCGATCACAATGATGAAAGCGACGACGCGGCCCTTTCGGCCGGATCGCGCGCGCTCAATCAGGACGAAATCGACAGCTTGCTCGGATTTGACGATGCTGCGTCGGCTGGCCAGGAAACCGGCCTGCAGGCGCTGGTCAGTACGGCGCTTGTCTCCTACGAGCGCTTGCCGATGCTGGAGGTCGTCTTCGATCGGCTGGCCCGCACGCTCTCCACCAGCCTCCGCAACCTGACGTCCGACAATGTCGAAGTCAGTCTCGAGAGCATCCGCTCGGTACGGTTCGGGGATTATCTGAACAGCATTCCCCTGCCGTCGATGATCTCAGTCTTCGAGGCCGAGGAATGGCGTGATTTCGGCGTTCTGACCGTCAATAGCGCGCTGATCTATTCGGTGGTCGACGTTTTGCTCGGCGGCCGGCGGTCGATGACGCAGATGCGGGCGGAAGGTCGGCCATATACCACGATCGAGCGTAGTCTTGTGACTCGGCTCGTTAATGTCGTTCTCGGTGAAATGAGCAAGTCGTTCAAAAAGTTATGTACTGTCAATTTCCGCAATGACCGGCTTGAAACCAATCCGCGCTTTGCGATGATCGTGCGCCCCTCCAACGCGGCCGCCTTGATCGAGCTGCGGGTCGAAATGGAAGACCGCGGCGGCACGATCGAAATCGTCTTGCCCTACGGAACGCTTGAGCCGATCCGTGAGTTGCTCCTGCAGATGTTTCTTGGCGAGAAGTTCGGCGAAGACAATATCTGGGAACACCATCTTGCGGGCGAGCTGCGGGCGACCCGGGTCAAGGTCGATGCGGTGCTTGATCGCGTGACGGTGCCGCTGTCCGAAGTCCTGGCCTGGAAGCCCGGCAGTCAGGTGATGTTGAATGCCCAGCCCGATAGCCTGGTCGATATGCAGGCGGGCGGCGTGCCTATCCTGCGCGGCCGCATGGGCCGCAAGAACGACAAGCTCGCGATCCAGGTGGAAGATCGCATCCTCGGGGAGCGCCATTAAATGCTATCCGAAATCGCAACGCCCCAGGTGATCCTCGCGCTTGACTGCGCGGTGCTCCTCGCGCTTACGGTCGCGATCGCTGTCGGCCTGCAGATCTTGCGCCGACTGCGGCGCCTGAATGCGGCGCGGACGGAATGGCTGGCCGAGCTTGATCGGTTCAGCGAACGCGCCGACGCGGCCGAATCTGGGCTTGAGCGTCTGCGGATCGCGCTCCTGGCCGAGGCCGAAACCCGCCGCGCCCGCGCCCGCGTCGTCGCCGATAGCAAGGCGGTCCGCGCCGATGCACGGCCGGCCGCCAAGGCCGGACCGACTGGGCCGTTCGCCAAAGCGCAGTCGCCGTCGGCGGGGGAAGCCAGGTCGGCGCCAGCGGCGTCGCCCGCCGGTTCAGCCGGGTTTGGCATGAAGCGCTCAATTCTGGGGATGCAATGATGCGGCATTTGCTTCGACGCGCGTTCCACGGTCGCGGCTTGCTGATCATTGGCGCGGCGCTGCTTGCGGCGCCTGCAAGCTGGGCTGTTGCGCAAAGCGCGGCCGACACGCCGCAGGCCGATGCTCCCGTCGCCGCGACGGAAGATGCCGCGCCGGTTCCGGAGGCCGCCCGGCCGTTGCTCTCCCTGCATCCGGGGGAGTTGGAAGTGCTGCGAAGTCTCGCCGAACGACGACGCGCGCTCGACGCCCGCGAGGCGGAGATCTACGAGCGCGAGCAGTTGGCGAAAGCCTTCGAGGAGCGCCTGTCCGAAGAAACCAAGTCCATCCGGACCTTGCAGGCGTCGCTGAAGGAGCAGGAAGCCAAGCTCGCCGCTGAGAAGGAAACGGTCAGCGCAGCCGAAGCCGAACGGTATCAACGCCTGGCCAAGGCATACAAGTCGATGAAGCCACGGGATGCCGCACGGCTCTTCGACGATCTCGATCTGGAACTTCTGACAGCGATCGCCCGTGAAATTTCGCCGCGCGTGCTGGCGCCGGTCATGGCGAAAATGAAGCCGGAAAAAGCCCGCGCCCTGACGGAAGCATTAACCAGCGGATGACTTTTCGAGCATCAAGATGACATCGACCGATCTACAACCGCTGAAGCGGGCGATTGTTTCAATGCAACCAAAGGCGATAAAGGCCGGACAATGACTATCAGCGCTACCATGCCAATTCTGATCGTCGACGACTATCCGACGATGCTTCAGATCATCCGGCGCTTGCTGCGCGAGGCTGGGTTTGAAAACGTCGATGCGGTGAGCAGCGGCGGCGAAGCGCTCCGTAAACTGCGGGAGCGGGAATACGGCATGGTGATTTCGGACTGGCATATGAAAACGATGACCGGATTGTCGCTCCTGAAGGAAATCCGCGCTGACAAGCGGCTCAAGGAGTTGCCCTTCATCATGATCACGGCGGAGAGCACGCCCGGCCTTGTCACTGCCGCGAAGGATGCCGGCGTCAGCAATTACATCGTGAAGCCGTTCACTGCGGCGACGCTCCGAACGCGCATCATCAGCGCGACTGCGGCATAAGGGAACCCCGTCAATGGGATACGCCAGCGAAGGTCGTCAGCGACGGCGCAACCGACTTCTGGCGAGCGTCGCGCTCGTCGCTTGCATGCTGGCGGCGCCAGCGCCAGCGCTTTCGGCCGACGCCGATCTCATCAAGGTTCGGGTCGGCCGACATGCGGATTTCATGCGCGTGGTCTTCGATTGGCCGGCTGAAACCGGATATGCGGTCGAACTGACGCCGACTGGCCCGATCGTGAAATTCCAGGCGCCGAACCTGTTCGATTTCGGGCGGCTTGAACGCCAGGGGCAGGTGCAGGCGACTGCCGTCCGCGAAGGCGTGGCGGCGCTAGCCCATGCCGGAACGAAAAGCGTGAAGCATTTCCGGCACGGCAATAGCGTGGTCGTCGACCTGTACCGCAATGAGAAGGGTGAGGTCTTGCCGGCAGTCGCGCCCCCGCCGCAGCCGCCCGCGCCAGCGCTTGAGGCGGCCGCTGCGCCAGAGGCCGACGTGTCTAAACCGAAAGGGGAAGACGATATTTCAGCCCCAGCCACAGCGGCGGCGGCAGCCGAGGCCGATGCAGGCGACGCTGCCGATGCGGCGACGGATGCCGCTACATCTGCGCCGGCCTTGGGCGAAATTCCTCCGGCCGATCTGGCGGCCGCGGATCGTCCGGAGCCGCCTCCCGAAGTCGCGGCCGCGCTTGGCCTTGAAGTGGACGCGGTCGCTGGCGGATTGCAATTGACCCTCGCTGCGCCCGACGCGCGGGTCGCCGCATTCACCCGCTCAGGCGCGCACTGGGTCGTGGTCGACCGACCGGGCGCCATCGATCTTACGCCTGCGAATGCCGCTGGCCTCGATGTCGTCCAGTTGCCCGCGCCGGATAAGGTCATTCTTCATTTCGCGGCGCGACAGCATCCGGCGATGACGGCCGCGCGGACGCCTGAGGGATGGGCGTTTACCTTCCGCCAAAGAACCTCCGGCGAGGGCAAGGGCGTTCAGATCGTCCGGCAACATGAATCGCCGACCGGGCCGCGCCTGGTCGTGCGCCAGTTGGGTGATGCGTCGATCATGCGGTTGGTCGACCCGGAAGTCGGCGATGTGCTGTTCGCTGTCGCCACCGTCGATAATCGCCGCGTCATCCAGGCGCACAGCTTGCCGGATGTCGACATGCCGGAGACGGCGAACGGACTCGTCGTCGTGCCGCGCACCGAAGGTGTGGCGGCGCGCTTGCAGAACGGGATGCTATCCGTCGCGATGCAGGGCGGCTTGCGCATGTCCGCCGAGAACCGGCTCGATGTGATGGAGCCGAATATTCAACGGAGCCGGATACAGCCGGCCGCATGGCGCGGGAATGACCGGAGCTATGCCGATGGTCTCCGCAAACGATTCCAGGCGTTTTACGGCGTCGCAGACTTTGCGCGGAATCCCTTGCGGCTCGAACTCGCGAAATTTGCGCTCGGCCATGGCTATGCGGCTGAAGCGATCGGGTTTTTGACGACGATCGCGATGAGCGACCACATGGTCGAATCCGATCCCGCCTTCAAAGCCATGCGCGGCATCGCGCGGGCGATGCTCGGTCAATTCGATCTCGCGGCTCCGGACCTTGACGATCCGGCTCTCGCCGGAGATCCGCAGGTCGAGCTTTGGCGCGCCTTGAGCCTCCATGAAACCGGCGCGGATCGCTTCTCCGCCGCGAAATTCAGGCGGTACTGGATGGCTGCGTCGGCATGGCCGGAACGGCTGCAACTCCGGCTTGGGATGGCGGGCGGCGAGGCGGCCCTGGCCGCCGGGTTGCCAGCCTTGGCCGAGCAGTTCCTGAACAGCACGGCGAAAAACATGCAATCGCGGACCGCGCTCGCAGCGCTTGGCGTTGTCGATGGCGGCGTCAAAGTCGCGCGCGGGGACGTCGACGAGGCGATCGCCAGCTTCGAAGTCGCCAAGCGCCTGGGCGGACCGGCGGCGGCTGCGAAGGCAGAGTTGCAGCTTGTGCGCCTGGAAAGTCGGGAAGGTCGGATTACGACCGACGCTGCGGCCGACCGTCTCGCCGGATTGCAGATCCGCTGGCGGGGCGACCGCACCGAATATGAGACCTTGAAGCTGTTGGGCGCCCTGAAGCTGGAGGGCAGCCACTTCCGAGAAGGCTTCGAGGCATTGAGCGAGGCGGCCCACGTCTTCGGGCCCATTCTGGATACGACCGACGTCCGCGCCGCAATGTCGGACGGATTTGAAAAGGCGTTTCTGAGCGACGCGGCGAAGGACCTGTCGGCGATCGAAGCTGTCGCGCTGTTCAAGGACTTCGAACAACTGGCCCCGCCAGGCAATCGCGGGGACAAGGCGCTCGCCGTGCTGGCCGAACGTTTGCTGTCGCTCGACTTGCTTGATGAAGCGGACGAAACCCTGGACCATCTGGTCCGGCGTCGGCTGCAGGGCCCCATGCTCGCCGATATCGGCGCGACACTGGCCTTCATGCGCATCGACAGGCGCGATTGGAGCGGCGCGTTGGCCGCCCTGGATCAAAGCAAGGCTGAGCCGCAAGAGAAATCCGTCGCGCTCCGCCGACGGGAGGCGCGGGCCGAGGCGCTGGCAGGGCTTGGCAGGATGCCAGAAGCGCTCGCGCTGCTCCGGGATTCGGACGATCTTGGCGGATTGTCCCTTAAGGCCCGCATGGCTTGGCGGGCCGGTGATTGGATCGCGACGCGGGCAGCCTATCGAAGTCTCGCCGCCATCGATGCCTATACCGCCGATCCGCTGGCGCGCGATGATGAGGCGGCGGTGCTCCGATGGACCGTCGCGGCGACGATGCTGAACAATAAGGCCGAGGTCCAGTCTGTCGCGGCGTCCTACATCGACCGTATGCAGGATGAGACCTTGAAGGCCGCGATGCAGGCATTGGCGACGCCGGGCGCCGAGCAGGGCGAAGGCCTGGCGGCGGCCCGCGCGGCGATCGCCAGCGTGGAATCGCTCGCTGGCGCCCTAGACGCCTACCGCGCCGCGCGACAGGGCTGATCGCTAGCGACAGCCGCGCCGCCGATCCTTTCGAGTTCTTGCCAGGATAATGCGGCGGCCGTTGGCGCTGCCGCCACAGGCGGGCTTGGTCGAGCAGGCGGTTCCCGCCGACGTTCAGCCGTAGGATTGGGCCATGCTGCCCGCGACCAGCCGCCAGCCATCCACCAGAACAAAGAAGATCAGTTTGAACGGCATGGAGATCATGATCGGCGGCAGCATCATCATGCCCATAGACATGAGGACGGATGCGACGAGCATGTCGATCACCAGGAACGGGATAAACAGGAGGAAGCCGATTTCGAACGCCCGGCGCAGCTCGCTGATCATGAATGCCGGCGCAAGCGCCTTCAATGGCGTCTCGGCCGCGGTCGCGGGCGTATCGGACTTCGACATATCCAGGAACAATTGTAGATCTTCGTCCCGGACATGCTTCAACATGAAGGTCCGGAGCGGATCGACCGCCCGAGTAAGCGCTTGCTCCTCAGTGATCTGTTCGGCCAACAGCGGTTGGACTGCTTCCTCGTAGATCGCCCGGAATGTCGGCTCCATGATGAACGCCGTCAGGAAGAGGGCGAGGCTGATCAGAACGATGTTCGGCGGCGCTTGCTGGGTCCCGAGCGCGCTCCGCAGAAATGACAGCACGACGACGATCCGGGTGAACGATGTCGCCATCACCAGGATCGAGGGCGCCAGGCTCAGGACCGTCAGCATCACCACAAGCTGGATGATGCGCGCGGTCGAGGACGTCCCTTCGCCGCCGCCAAGGTCGATCGAGATCGATTGGGCCAGGGCGGGCGCGGCGACCGCCGCGGCGGCTATTCCCACCGTCGCGGCGAGGATCAAGCGCAAGCGAAGACTAAGCATCGGCCAGGCGCTCCATGTCGGTCGTCGCCGACGCAGCGGGGACGGGGAGGGTATCGAGCAGTAAATCGGTTTCGCCGCCGAGAAGCAGCACATGCTCCTTGTCGTCGGCGCGAACAATCACGAGCCGGCGCTTCGCGTCGATGCCCATGGCTTCAACAAGCTGCAGCCGTCGTCCGCCGCCGCGCTTCGTCGGGATGCCGCGCCAGCGCTTGGCGACATAGGAGAGGAGCGCGATCAGGCCGACGACAAGGGCAAAGGCGGCGATAAAGCGGAGAGCGGAACCGAGATCAAGCATTGCGGTCGCCGACTATCGACCGACGCGCCGGCCATAGGCGGCTTGCGCCTGCCGGTTGGCGGCGGTCCGGCCAAGCTGATTGGCGCTATCCTGGCGCTGGCGCTTGATCTTCAGGTGCAGCACGTCGAGATCGGCCACCAGATTGAGCAGCGCCATCCGGACTTCGCCGCTCTGGCGGCCATTGGTCGAAGCGGCGGCTGCAAGGTCGACCTGGGTCTCGACTTCTTTCAGATCGATATCGGCCTGGGTCTCAAGGGCGTGAACGGCGCGTTTGACGGCGCCGCGGGCTGCCTTCAGGCCGGCGAGAACCTCGGCTTCCTGGTTTTCATAGGCAATTTCGGTCATGGTCGTGGTTTCCTTTGCGCGGGTTTCGCGCGGTCATTCAGCCCGTAGAGGCCATCCAGCAACGCGGCCGTTAGAGCGGTCGCTGCGTCGGAGCCGACGGTCGCGGGGTCCAGGGCTGAGAGGACTTCGACGAGGTCGCTGTCCTTTTGTATCGGCACGCCGCGCTCCGCGGCGACCGCCAGCATGGCGTCCGCGACTGAACCCCGTCCGGCCGCAAGCGCGCGGGCGCCCCCGGGGCCGCCAATGGCGACCGCGCGAGAGCGAGGCTTTCCGGATGTCGAGCGTTCAGGCATGGAGGGCGGCGCCACGATGTAATTGCAGCTAAGCCGGTAACATGCGGGAACTATGGTTAACGGATCGTTGCGCTTGATCCGCCGGCGCGTGAAGGCCTGCAAGGCAGGCGCTGACGGCCGGGACTATTCGGGCGGCCGTCGGTTCAGCGGATCGCCAGCGGCGCTGGACAGCTCGTCCAGGAGCGACGTGCCGTCGGCGGCGGCGCGGTTCTCGCTTTGCACCCGCTCGAATATTTCGCGGCGCAGCACGGAGGCATTCGCAGGGAATGTGAAGCCAAGGCGGACCGAGCGTCCGCGCACTTCGATCACGGTCACCTCGATATCGCCATTGATTACGACACTCTCCCCGATTTTCCGGGTGAGGTAGAGCATACTGAAGACCTTGCTGCCCGCAGCGGCCGGCTCGCTGCAGGGTTAAGTTAATCCGCGCTTTCCAAAGGCCAGTGTAGCCTTCTTAACCCGGAGTTTACAATCCGACAGTTAAGGTTTCGTCTAACTTGCAGACAATTTGATCGTGACAACCCCATGCAGCCATCCAATTTATCGGTGTTCCAGCGCCTGACGGCGAAAATGCGCTGGCTGACCGAACGGCAGACGGTGATCGCGCAGAATGTCGCGAATGTCGATACGCCTGGCTTCCAGGCGCGTGAGTTGAAACCGTTGAACTTCCGCAGCCAGCTCAACATGGCGATGGCGGAGGTCAAGGGCGGCCCCGGCCTCGGCGCCGTCAGCTTGAACGGCATCGGGAGCGTGGACAGCGGGCCTGGCGCGGGGGAGGTGAAGCATATGCGCCTTGCCTCCGCGTCGCATCAACCGAACACCCAGGACTTCAGGCACGGTCAGGAACAGACCATTTCCGGCAATTCCGTCGACCTTGAGCATGAGTTGAAGAAGTCTTCGGACACGGCGCTGGAATACCAGACCATGTCCCACCTCTACCGCAAGCAACTGGAATTGCTGCGGATGGCCGTGCAGAGCAACAACGGATAACTCAGGAGAGCAGGCGTCATGTCGTTCAATACTGCGATGGAAACCGCGGTCTCGGGAATGCGCGCGCAGACCAAGCGCCTGCGTGTCGTCGCGGAAAACCTTGCGAACTCGGATACGACATCCGCCACGCCGGGCGGGGACCCGTATCGGCGGAAAACCATTTCGTTCCGCTCGATCGTCGACCGGGAAACGGGCATCGCCAAGGTCAAGGTCGACAAGATCGGGCGCGACGATTCCGCGTTCCAGACCGTCTATCAGCCAGGTCATCCGAGCGCCGACGCCGAGGGCTATGTCCTTCGCCCGAATGTCTCGCGGACGGTCGAAATCATGGACATGCAGGAAGCGCAGCGCAGCTACGAAGCCAATCTGACCTTGCTGACCGGCGCCAAGAACATGCTGCAACGCACGATCGATCTTCTGCGGTCCTGACCGCAGCCGACACCCCCCATAAAGGATGGACGCCATGTCCGCTATCGCTTCCCCGCTCGTATCCGCTGCCTATCAGGCGGTCCAGCAAGGACCGGCCAACGGCGGCAAGGTCGCCGGCGGCGACAAGGGCGGCTTTGCCGCAATGCTTGAAGACGCCGCCCGTTCGGCGGTCGAGACCATGAACAATTCGGAAAAGACCACGATGAAGGCCGCTGCCGGCGAGGCCGATCTTCTGGAAGTCGTTTCATCGGTCAACGATGCCGAGTCGACCCTGCGGACGGTCATCGCCGTTCGGGACAAGGTGGTCCAGAGCTATCAGGAAATTCTCCGCATGCCGATCTGACGGAGGCTCGCCATGACGGAAATTGAAGTCATCGGAGTCGGCCGGGAAGGCATCCTGACGATTCTCTATGCCGCAGGTCCCCTGATGATGGTGGCCCTGGTCGTCGGCCTCAGCGTCTCCCTGTTTCAGGCGCTGACGCAGATCCAGGAAATGACCCTGGCTTTTGTGCCGAAGATCGTCGCGATTTTCGGGGCGTCGATCATCATGGCCCCTTTCATGCTCTCGAAGGTCGACGATCTGGCGAAGGACATGTTCGACCGCATCGTCGCTATCGGCGGATCATGACGATCAGCGACGTTCTCGTCGCGGAGATTGCGACCTACGCCATTGTGTTCTGCCGGGTCGGCGCCGCCATGATGTTCATGCCCGGTTTCGGCGACTCGACCGTGAACGTCCGCGCCAGACTGCTGCTGGCACTGGGACTGGCGCTGGCGATCGGCGGGAGCACCGGCGCGCCGGAAGCTTTGACCAGCGGCTTCTGGCCCGCTGTGGCGGCGATATTCGGGGAAGCGACGGTCGGCGTCTTCATCGGCCTCGCAGGGCGCTTGGCGATTGCGAGCTTGCAGGTGGCCGGCACGATCATCGCGACCCAGATCAGTCTCGCCAATGCCCTCAGCTTCGACGCGATCTCTGCCCAGCAAGGCGCTCTGCCGTCAAACTTTCTGACGATGACAGGCGTCGTCCTGCTGTTCGTGACCAACCTGCATCATGTGATGTTGGCCGGCCTCGTCGCCAGCTACCAGACATTTCCGCTGGGCGGCGCGCTGCCGCTGGGCGATTTCGCGGACGTAATCGCAACCCTCGTGTCGGAAGGCTTCGCCATCGGCCTCGCGCTCGCCGCGCCGTTCGTCCTCGTCGGGGTTATCGTTTCGATGGGGATGGGCTTGCTGGCGCGGCTGATGCCTCAGGTTCAGGTATTCTTCATCGTCATGCCGCTCCAGATCGCCGTGGGGCTCGGCTTGCTTGCGCTGACTTTGGGCGCCGGCATGCACTGGTTCCTCGGACGATTTGTCGAACTGCAATCGCTCGTGATTTTCGGAGGCTGACCGGCGATGTCCGATCAAGATGACAGCGAGAAGACAGAGGAGCCAACCCAAAAGAAGCTGGACGACGCGCGGACCAAGGGCCAGGTCGCCACATCCCGTGAAGTCAATCACTGGATCATGTTCGTCGCCATGGCCGTGTTCCTGCTGGGTCTGGCGCCGCCGCTCGCCAATGACATCAGCCTTGCGATGATCGGGTTCCTGGAGAGCCCGCATTCGGTCGAGATTACGGCCAAATCGCTGCCGATCATCCTCGCCGCCGCGCTCGCCGATGTCGCGATGGCGATCGCGCCGACTGCGGCCCTGTTCATCGTCGCGGCCTTCCTGGCGGGCGTCCTCCAGAACGGCATGCTCTTCTCGCCGGAATCGATCAAGCCCTCGCTCGAGAAGATTTCGCCGCTGGCTGGCATCAAGCGCATGTTCTCGATGAAGTCGATTGCGGAGTTCGCGAAGGGCATTCTGAAGCTCATCATCGTCGGTTCGATCGCGGCCGCGGTCGTGATGCCGGAGATGGCGGCGGTCGAAACCTTGTCCGGCATGGCCGCTGGCGACCTGATCGAACGGCTGGCGACTGTGGCTGTGAAACTGCTGTTGGCGGTGCTCGCGGTCATGACGGCGATCGCGGTCGCCGACCTGCTCTACCAGAAATGGGAGCATCAGAAGCAGAACCGGATGTCGCGCCACGACATGAAGGAAGAATACAAGCAGACCGACGGCGACCCTATGATCAAGCAGCGCCTGCGGCAGATCCGGGCGGAGCGGTCGCGCAAGCGTATGATCGCCGAGGTGCCGAAGGCCGATGTGATCATCACCAACCCGACCCATTTCGCGGTCGCGCTGAAATATGACCAAATGGCGATGAGCGCGCCGACCGTGATCGCCAAGGGCGCGGATACGGCGGCGTTCCGAATTCGTGAGGTCGCAAGGGAAAATGGCGTCCCGATTGTGGAAAACCCGCCCCTCGCACGGGCGATCTATGCAAGTGTCGACCTGGATCAGGAGATCCCGGAGGAACACTACAAAGCCGTTGCGGAGGTCATCAACTATGTTTGGAAAGCCAAAGGCAAGCGGCCAGCGCGCTGACCTGACGTCGCGCGTCGGCGCGGGCGTCGTCGCGGGGGCGTGCATGCTCGGCTCGGCGCTTGTCCTTGAACCGGCGGGGCTGCGCTACGCTTTGGCGGCCGCCGGGCTTGCGGCGATCGCGTGGCTTGCGCTCAAGCAGCGGGGGGCGTCGGCCATGGTTGACAGCGCCGCCGCGCCTGCCTCGTCGCCAGAGACGGCGGCGCAGCTTGGCGAACGCGCTGGCGCGCCGCCTGGCGATCCGGCCGTTCCGATTATGGCGCTGGGCGCGGCCGCGGAGCCGCAAGCGGGCGTCGATCATCCGTTCAGGCGGCTGCTGGAGACCGGCCCGGTCAGTCTGGCGCTCCTGGACCATTCGGGCGCCGTAATCGAGCATAGCGGGGCGTTCAGCCGCCTCGCGCAGACATCGAGACCTTTGATCGGCGTCTCCTTCGCCAGCCTCTTCGATGCGAAAGACCGCGCGGACCTCTTGTCGGCGATCGCAGCCGCGGACAGCGAAAGCGGGCAGGAGCCGGTCGTCGCCCGGCTGACGGAGGGCAGGAAGGAAACCTGCGCCATCATCTTCACCGCCATCCAGGACGATCCCAAGGTGATCGCGGCCAGCATCCAGGATGTGACCCAGGAGAAGAAGCTCGAAGCCCAGTTCGCGCAATCCCAGAAAATGCTGGCGGTCGGCCAGTTGGCGGGCGGCGTCGCGCACGATTTCAATAATCTCCTGACGGCGATCATCGGCCATGCCGATCTTCTGATGCTGAAATACAGTCCGAGCGACGACAGCTTCGCCGATATCAACCAGATCAAGCAGAACGCCAACCGCGCCGCCAATCTGGTCCGGCAATTGCTCGCGTTTTCCCGCCAGCAAACCCTGCAGCCGCGCGTGCTGGATGTGGGCGAGGCTCTGGCGGACCTCGGCAATCTCCTGCGCCGCCTGCTGGGGGCCGGGGTCGTACTGCACATTCGCCACGGACGCGACGTGGCCTTGGTCAAGGTCGACCGGGTGCAGTTGGAACAGGTGGTGATCAATCTCGCGGTCAATGCCCGCGACGCCATGGGCGGCAAGGGCGAGATGGAGATCGTGACCCGCATGACCCAGGTCGGCGACACCGCCGGGACGCGGCTTGAGCCGATGCCCGCGGGCGTCTATGTCCAGATCGATGTGGTCGACCGGGGCTCGGGCATCGATCCAGACCATCTGGGCCGGATCTTCGAGCCCTTCTTCACCACCAAGCCCCTCGGCGAGGGCACAGGCCTCGGCCTCTCGACCGTCTATGGCATCGTCAAGCAGACGGGCGGCTTCATTTTCGTCGATAGTACGGTCGGCGTCGGCACGACGTTCTCACTGTATCTGCCGCCCCATGCGGAAGCGGCGCAGGACCGCAAATCACATATTGAAGAACGCGCCCGGGATCTGACCGGCGTCGGGACGATCATGCTGGTGGAGGATGAGGACCCGGTTCGCCTGTTCGGCGCGCGGGCGCTTCGTGGCAAGGGCTACCGGGTGATCGAAGCCAGCACGGGCGAAGCAGCCTTGAAGCTGTTCCAGCAAGGCGAGGCGGACGATGTCGACCTGCTGGTGACCGATATCGTCATGCCAGAACTGGACGGTCCGAGCTTGATCACGGCCGCACGCAAATTTCGGCCGAGTCTGCCAGTCGTCTGCGTCTCGGGATACGCCGAATCGGCGTTCCGGGACAAACTGCTGGGCATCGAGAATGTTCACTTTTTGCCCAAGCCGTTCACGCTCAATCAACTCGCGGGCAAGGTTAAGGACGTTATGCCGTAAGTGTTTTTGTTCTTTTCTCGCGAGAATAAGAACAAACGTTGACAATAGGAACATTTCGTGGACTTATAGCGCCATCGCAATGCGTATGCCGGGGCGCGCTCAAATTGCGCCGCCCGGACCGCTATGAAATGATGGAGGCTTGAATGGCCGATTCGGCGCTTCGTTTGGTAGAGACCGGGAAAATGGATAAGCAGAAGGCGCTGGAAGCCGCATTGGGCCAGATCGAACGCGCGTTCGGCAAGGGCTCGATCATGAAGCTCGGGGACCAGAAAGCGCTTGAGATCGAAGCGGTTTCTACGGGCTCGCTCGGCCTCGATATCGCGCTTGGCATCGGCGGCGTGCCACGCGGCCGCATTGTCGAAGTCTATGGGCCGGAAAGCTCCGGCAAGACGACGCTGGCGCTCCACATCGTCGCCGAAGCGCAGAAGCTGGGCGGCGTCGCTGCGTTCATCGACGCCGAGCATGCGCTTGACCCAATTTACGCCAAGAAACTCGGCGTCAATGTGGAGGAACTCCTGATTTCTCAGCCGGATACCGGCGAGCAGGCGCTGGAGATCACCGACACCCTGGTCCGATCCCAGGCGGTGGATGTCCTGGTCATCGACAGCGTCGCGGCCTTGACCCCGCGGGCTGAAATCGAAGGCGAGATGGGCGACAGCTTGCCGGGCCTGCAGGCCCGTTTGATGAGCCAGGCGCTCCGTAAACTGACGGCGTCAATTTCGAAAAGCCGCACGCTGGTCATCTTCATCAATCAGATCCGGATGAAGATCGGCGTCATGTTCGGCAGCCCCGAAACGACGACCGGCGGCAACGCCCTCAAGTTTTATGCTTCGGTCCGGCTGGATATCCGTCGGATCGGCCAGATCAAGGACCGCGAAGAAGTCGTCGGCAATCAGACCCGGGTCAAGGTCGTCAAGAACAAGGTGTCGCCGCCATTCAAGATGGTCGAATTCGACATCATCTACGGTCAGGGCATTTCGAAGATGGGCGAGTTGATCGACCTTGGCGTCAAGGCGAACATCGTCGAGAAATCCGGGTCCTGGTTCTCGTTCGGTCAGGAACGTCTGGGGCAGGGCCGGGAGAACGCCAAGACGTTCCTGAAGCAGAACCCCGAGATCGCCAGCATCATCGAAAGCCGCATCCGCGAAAACTCCGGTCTGGTCGCGGAAAAGATGATCTCCGAGGAGCCGTCTCCCGACGAAGAAGAATAGGCCCCGGTCCGGCCTTTTCCCGCTGGAGGTCTGGACAGATTTGTCCCGGCAAGGCTAGATCGCCGCTATTGCCGCTGAGGCGCGGCGTTCGGATTGCATGGGACGGATCGGATGGAGACGGCTAACGGGATTCGCAGGGCGTTTCTCGATTATTACGGGAAGAACGGGCACGAGGTCATAGCCTCCAGCCCGCTCGTGCCCTTGAACGATCCGACCCTGCTGTTCACGAACGCGGGCATGGTGCAGTTCAAGAATGTCTTCACCGGCGTCGAGCACCGGCCATACAGTCGCGCGGCCACGTCGCAGAAATGCGTGCGGGCCGGCGGCAAGCACAATGATCTGGAGAACGTCGGCTATACCGCGCGGCATCACACATTCTTCGAGATGCTCGGCAATTTTTCGTTCGGCGACTATTTCAAGGATGTCGCGATCGAGCTGGCCTGGAACCTGATCACCCAGGAATACGGCCTGCCCAAGGACAAGCTGCTGGTCACCGTCTATTCCGAGGACGATGAAGCTGCCGCCCTCTGGCGCAAGATCGCGGGTCTCGGCGACGACCGCATTATCCGCATTCCGACATCCGACAATTTCTGGTCGATGGGCGAGACCGGTCCCTGCGGCCCCTGTTCCGAAATCTTCTTCGATCATGGCGACAAGATCCCGGGCGGTCCGCCCGGTTCCGCCGATGAGGACGGCGACCGGTTCATCGAGATCTGGAACCTGGTCTTCATGCAGTTCGAGCAGGTGACGAAGGATGAGCGGGTCAACCTGCCGCGCCCCTCGATCGATACCGGCATGGGGCTTGAGCGCATCTCCGCGGTCCTGCAGGGCAAGCACGACAATTACGACATCGACCTCATGCGAGCCTTGATCGAGGACGTGGCGCATCGGACCAATGTCGATCCCGACGGCCCGCAAAAATCTTCGCACCGGGTGATCGCGGATCATATCCGCGCCGCGTCCTTCCTGATCGCGGAAGGCGTGCTGCCGTCCAATGAAGGGCGCGGCTATGTGTTGCGCCGGATCATGCGACGCGGCATGCGCCATGCGCATCTTCTGGGCGCCACGGACCCGTTGCTCTGCAAGATCGCGCCGACGCTGGCGCGGGAAATGGGCGACGATTATCCGGAACTCCGCCGTGCCGCCGCGCTCATCGAAGAAACCTTGCGGCTTGAGGAAGAGCGCTTCAAGGCGACCCTCGACCGCGGCCTCCGTCTCCTGGAAGACGCCGTCGCGCCCTTGGCCGAAGGCGCTTCCCTCGATGGCGAGACGGCCTTCAAGCTCTATGACACCTTCGGTTTTCCGCTCGACCTCACCCAGGATATTCTGCGCGGCCAGGGCCGGGTTGTGGATACGGCGGGCTTCGATGCGGCGATGGCCCGGCAGCGGGCGGCGGCCAGGCAAGCGTGGGTCGGCTCGGGCGACGCCGCCGCCGATGCATCGCTCTGGTACGATCTCCGCGACCGGCTGGGCGCGACCGAGTTCCTGGGCTACGCGCTGGAGCACGCCGAAGGCGTCGTCACGGCGATTGTCGCCGATGGCGTCGAGGTCGAGCGGCTGGAGGCTGGCGCCTCGGCGCAGATCCTGCTCAATCAGACGCCGTTCTATGCCGAATCCGGCGGCCAGGTCGGCGATAGCGGCCGCATGGCCGGTCCGAACGGCTTGACGCTCAAGGTGGACGACGTCCAGAAGCGCCTGGGCGATCTCTGGGCGCATCAGGTTACGGTCGAAAGCGGCGTCCTGAAAGTCGGGGCGCCGCTGGAGTTGGCGGTCGACGGCGAACGCCGCGCCCATATCCGGCGCAATCATTCCGCGACCCATTTGCTGCATGCGGCGCTCCGCGATGCGCTGGGCGCCCATGTCGCGCAAAAGGGTTCGCTCGTCGCGCCGGGACGGCTCAGGTTCGATATCTCGCATCCCAAGCCCATCGGCCCGAGCGAGATGGCGGCCGTCGAGCAGGCGGTGAACGCGCGCATCCGGATGAACAGCGCCGTCTCGACCCGGGTCATGCCGACGGACCAGGCCATCGAAGCTGGCGCCATGGCGCTCTTCGGCGAGAAATACGGCGATGAAGTCCGCGTCGTGTCGATGGGCGGACCGACTGACCACGCGAGCGCGACGCCGTGGTCGGTGGAGTTATGCGGCGGCATTCATGTCGACCGGACGGGCGATATCGGCGGGTTCATGATCCTCTCGGAAGGCGCGGTCGCAGCCGGCGTCCGCCGGATCGAGGCCGTGACCGGGCAGGCGGCGGAAAGCTATGTGGTCGATCGCCGGCGCCTGCTGGATGAGATCGCGGGCGCGCTCAAAAGCACGCCTGAGGATGCGCCGGCGCGGGTCGCTCAATTGTTGGAGGACCGCCGCAAGCTCGAGCGCGAGGCGGCCGACCTCCGGAAGAAGCTTGCGGCAGGCGGTGACGGCGGCGGCAAGCCTGAAGTGCGCCAGGTGGGCGGCCATGGCTTTATTGGCCGCGCCTTGACCGGCACGCCCGCTAAGGAATTGCGCGGCATGGCCGACGCCTTGCGCGGCCAGGTCGGCTCCGGCGTCGTCGCCATCGTCGCGGAGGACCAGGGCAAGGCTTCCCTGGTCGTCGCCGTAACGCCAGACCTGAAGGGTGCGGTCGATGCCGTCGCCCTGGTGCGCGTCGGCGCCGCCGTCGTCGGCGGGAGCGGCGGCGGCGGCCGGCCGGACATGGCCCAGGCCGGCGGACCGGACGGTCATAAAGCCGAAGCCGCATTGCAGGCGATTGAAGCAGCGCTCGCGGGGTAAGGCAGGACGATGACCAACCCATTGACGATCTGGCATAATCCTCGTTGCTCGAAGTCGCGGGCGGCTCTGGCGTTGCTGCGCGATCGCGGGGTTGAACCGGAAATTATCGAGTACCTGAAGCATCCTCCGGAACCTTCTGAAATCAAGCGGGTTCTTGGCGCATTGGGTATGGCCCCACGGGACCTGATGCGGAAGGGCGAAGCCCCCTATAAAGACCTGGATCTTGGGAATGCGGCACAGTCTGAGACCGCGTTGATCGCTGCGATGGCCGCATATCCTGTTTTGATCGAGCGGCCAGTCGTTCTCAAAGGAGCTGAGGCGGCGCTGGGCCGGCCGCCGGAGGCGGTTCTGAAACTCACTGCATAATCGGGCGTCAAGCCTGTCTCAACCAAGGGGAAGCACGATGCGGGAAGCAGTCATCGTTTCAACGGCGCGGACGCCGATCGGCAAGGCCTATCGCGGCGCCTTCAACGATCTCGATGCGCCGACAATGGCAGGCTATGCGATCGCGGCCGCCGTGACGCGGGCCAAGCTCGATCCCGCCGATGTCGAGGATTGCGTGATGGGCGCGGCCATGCAGCAGGGATCGACCGGCTACAACATCGGGCGTCTCGCAGCGCTCGCCGGCGGTCTGCCGGCCAGCGTCGCCGGGATGAGCATCGACCGGCAATGCGCGTCCGGGATGATGGCGATCGCGACCGCGGCCAAGCAGGTCGTCTCCGATCGGATGAACGTCGTCGTCGCCGGCGGGCTTGAATCGATCAGCCTCGTCCAGAACGAGCACCGGAACGGCTACCGCGCCCAGGATCCGAACCTGCTCGCGAAACATCCGAATATCTATATGGCGATGCTGGAGACGGCGGAAACGGTCGCCCGCCGCTATGACATCGGCCGCGACGCCCAGGACGCCTATGGCCTCCAGTCGCAGCAGCGCACCGCAGCCGCCCAGGCAGCCGGCAAGTTCGACGATGAAATCATTCCCGTCACGGTCGAGAAGGTCGTCTTCGACAAGGCGACCAAGGCCGCATCCCGCCAGGAGGTGACCCTTTTCCAGGATGAGGGCAACAGGCCCGACACCAGCGCTGAGGGCCTGGCGAACTTGAAGCCGGTGATCGAGGGCGGCTGCATCACGGCGGGCAATGCCAGCCAGTTGTCGGACGGCGCCAGCGCTGCGGTCGTCATGGAAGCCGGGGAGGCGGCCCGGCGCGGCCTCGCGCCGCTCGGCCTTTACAAGGGCATGGCGGTCGCAGGCTGCGAGCCCGACGAAATGGGCATCGGCCCGGTGTTCGCCGTGCCCAAGCTCCTGAAGAATTTTGGCTTGACGATGGATGACATCGGCCTTTGGGAATTGAACGAAGCTTTCGCGGTGCAGGTGCTGTACTGCCGCGACAAGCTCGGCATTCCGGACGCGCTCTTGAACGTCAATGGCGGCGCGATCTCGATCGGGCATCCTTATGGCATGTCCGGCGCGCGGATGGTCGGCCATGCCTTGATCGAGGGGAAGCGCCGTGGGGCCAAGCATGTCGTCTGCACCATGTGCGTCGGCGGCGGCATGGGCGCGGCTGGGCTGTTTGAAGTCCTCTAGGGTCGCGCTGGCCGTCTGATGGCGATCGCTGCGGCCAATGCGGAAGACTATACGTCCCTGCAGCGCGGCCTGATTCTCGCGACAGCGACGCTCGCGACCACTCTCTATGCGACGACGATCCTGGTCGTCAGCGTGATCCTGCCGCAAATGCAGGGCGCGCTGTCGGCGACCCAGGACCAGATCGCGTGGGTCGTGACGTTCAACATATTGGCGACAGCGGTCGCGACGCCGCTCACCGGGTGGCTCGCGGGCCGGTTCGGCCGGCGCCAGACCATGATTTTCAGTCAGACCGGCTTCATGCTGGCGACGCTGGCTTGCGGCCTCGCGCCCAATCTCGAGTTTCTGGTGATCGCGCGCGTGTTTCAGGGGGCGTTCGGCGCGCCGCTCGTGCCGCTGGCGCAAGCGACGATCCTCGATAGTTTCCCGAAGTCGAAGCAGGCGTTCGCCACGTCCGTCTTCGGCATGGGCGTCGTGATCGGGCCAGTCATCGGGCCGGTGCTCGGCGGTTATCTGGCGGATATCTATAACTGGCGCTGGGCGTTCTTCATGATCGTGCCGGCGGCGGCGGCGGGCGTCGCGGGCCTGATGCTGTTCCTGCCGGACAGCCGGACGCGCGCCACAACCCGCCTCGACTGGACGGGGTTCCTGACTTTGGTGATCGCCGTCGGCGCCATGCAGTTGATGCTGGACCGCGGCAACCGGCAGGACTGGTTTCAATCCTTCGAGATCCTGATTGAAGCTGGCATCGCCGTCCTGGCGATGTATCTGTTCATCGCCCATAGCATGACGACCTCGAAGCCGTTCCTGAATTTTGAGCATCTGACGGACCGGAATTACGTCCTTGGGCTGATCTTTGTCTTCATCTACGGGATGCTGAATTTCACCCCCATGGTGCTGTTCCCGCCGATGTTGCAGGGATTGCTCGGGTTCCCGAACCAGGTGATCGGGGAGTTGCTGGGCGCCCGCGGGGCCGGCGCTGTCCTGGGGTTCTTTTCAGCGATGTGGATCGGCAAGCTCGACGTGCGCATCGGGCTGATGTTCGGCTGTCTGGTACAGGCGGCGTCGGGCCTCTGGATGATGAGCTTTTCGCTGGACGTCTCGTTTTATGAGGTTGCGGTCGCGAGCGCGCTTCAGGGTTTTTCGGTCGGCGTCATCTGGCCGCCGCTGACGGTGGCGACGTTCCGGACCATCAATCCGCAATATCTGGCGGAGACCTCGGCGATCTTTCATCTGCTGCGGAATCTCGGCTCATCGGTCTTCATCAGCTTGTCGGTGACGATGCTGGTGCGGTCGACGTCCATGAACTATGGCCGGCTCATGGAGTTCATCACGCCCTATAACAAGAACCTGAAGGCCGCGATCCAAAGCGGCGCCGCCGATGTCAGCGCCGCCGATGGCTTGGCGCGGGTCAGCGTCGCCGTGGCGCGGCAGGCGAGCATGCTGGGTTTCCTTGACGCTTTTGCGCTCTATACTGCCGCTAGTTTCGCGATGTTCCTGATGATCCCGCTTTTCAAGATCCGCAAGAACGCATGAGACGTATGTGCAGGGAGACGGTTGCGGAGGCTCGCCTTTGCCGCCATATCGGACTAAATTACTATTTGATGTAGACAGCGTGGCGCCGGTTAAGTCAGCCCGGCGTTGGAGAACGAGCCAATGGACAACGTGACTGATCGCAACCTTGCCGCTGCGGCGAATATGAGCGCCGCGGCCGCCCAGGAGCGTCCCAGCAGGACGGAGGCAGAAGCTGCCGTCCGCACGCTGATCCGCTGGGCCGGCGATGACCCCACCCGCGAAGGCCTGATCGATACGCCGAACCGTGTCGTGCGGGCCTGGGAAGACTTTTTCGCTGGGTATGAGCAAGATCCCATCGACGTCCTGTCCCGGACGTTCGAGGAGATCGACGGCTATGACGAAATCGTGCTGATGCGCGATATCCGCGTCGAAAGCCATTGCGAGCACCACATCGTGCCGATTATCGGCAAGGCGCATGTGGCTTATCTGCCGAGCAATCGTGTCGTCGGGATTTCCAAGCTCGCGCGCGTCGTGGAGATCTATTCCAAGCGCATGCAGGTGCAAGAGACGATGACGGCGCAGGTCGCCAATGCCATCGAGACCGTGCTGCAGCCCCGCGGCGTCGCTGTATATATCGAAGCCCAGCACCAGTGCATGACCACGCGCGGCGTGCATATGCCGGGCGTCGATACGGTGACGACATCCATGCGCGGCGCTTTCCGCTCTGACCCTGAACTGCGCCGGGAATTCCTGACGCTGATCCGCAAATAACGGATGGCATGAGCCCGGCGCGCCTGCGCGGCGCGCCGGGCTTTGTGGCGTTTCAGTCGCGGAGCTCGGCGCAAGCTTTCTGGATGCGCTCGCCGCCCCGGATCAGGTCTTCGGTGGTCGCGACGAAGCTCGCCCGGAAATAGGGCGACAGGCCGTAGGCCGCCCCTTGAACCACGGCGACGCCCGCATGGTTCAAGAGGTACATCGTAAAATCCGTGTCGTCCTTGATGACCGATCCGTCCGGCGCTGTCTTCCCGATGGCGCCAGCGCAATTGCAGTAGCAGTACATTGCGCCTTCCGGCAGGTCGCAGTGCAGCCCCGCCGCCTTGTTGAGCGCTGCATGCAGGATATCGCGGCGGCGCTGGAGATCGGCCGTCCGTTCCAGGATCAGATCCTGCGGCCCGGTCAAGGCCGCGATGGCGGCCGCCTGGCCAATGGCCGAGGAGCCGGCGGTGGACTGGCTCTGCATTTTCGCGGCGTTGGCGATGATGTCCTTTGGCCCGCCGGCGTAGCCGACGCGCCAGCCGGTCATGGAAAACGCCTTCGAGACACTGTTGACCGTCACCGTCCGGTCCTTCAAGCGCGGCTCGACCGCCGCGATGGTGTGGAACGTGCGGCCGTCGAAGATCAGATGTTCGTAGACGTCGTCGGTGATGATGTGCACGTGGGGATGGCGCAACGCCACATCCGCGATCGCCTGCAATTCATCCTTGCTGTAGACGACGCCCGCCGGATTGGACGGCTGGCACAGCATCAGCCATTTCGTCGCAGGCGTGATCGCCGCCTCGAAGTCCTCCGGCGCCATGCGGAAGCCCCGGTTCTGGGGGCAATCGACGAAGACCGGCGCGCCGCCCGCAAGCTGCACCATGTCCGGATAGCTCGCCCAATAGGGGCTCGGGATGATGACCTCATCGCCCTGTCCGACAGTCGCCATCAGAATGTTGAACAACACCTGCTTGGCGCCCGAGCCGACGCAGATTTCATCGAGCTTGTAGTCCAGGCCGTTGTCGCGGCGGAATTTCAGTTGGGCGGCGGCGCGCATGTCCGCCGTGCCGTTGATCGGCGTGTAGCGCGCTTCATCCCGGTCCATCGCCTGCATGACCGCCCATTTGACGTGGAGCGGCGTCGCAAAATCAGGCTCGCCCGCCGTCAGTTTGACGATGTCCTTGCCTGCCGCGACAAGCTCCCGGACCCGCTGCGTGGCGATCTGGCTGGGGGAGGGTTTGAACCGGCTCATCCGGGGGGCGAAGAAGCGCTCGCGGGCGGTCATAGGCGTTCCTTAATTGGAGTGAGGCCGCTAGACTATCGGATAGAATTTAAGGAGCAAGCCATGGCGAGACCGATCACCCTGGGCGCCGCGCAGATGGGTCCGATTCAACTGGCGGAAGGCCGTGACGTCGTCGTCGATCGCATGCTCGCGCTGATGGAACGGGGCCGGCGGAAGGGCGTCGAGCTGATCGTCTTTCCGGAACTTGCGCTGACGACCTTTTTTCCGCGCTGGTACCACGAGGACTGGGACCATGTAGATCAATGGTTCGAGAGCGAGATGCCCGGTCCCGCGACCCAGCCCCTGTTCGACAAGGCCCGCGAATGCGGCATGGGCTTCTATCTTGGCTATGCCGAAAAATTCGAGGAAGCCGGCAAGGTCCGCCGCTTCAATACCTCGATCCTGGTCGACAAATCCGGCGCCATCGTCGGCAAATATCGCAAGGTGCACCTGCCGGGCCATGTCGAATTTGACAAGGCCTTGCCCTGGCAGCACCTGGAGAAGCGGTATTTCGAGGTCGGCGATCTGGGGTGGCCGGTCTGGCGGACGATGGGCGGCGTGATGGGCATGTGCCTCTGCAATGACCGTCGCTGGCCGGAAACCTATCGCGTCATGGGCCTTCAGGGCGTCGAACTGGTGATGCTCGGCTACAACACGCCGGTCGGCAACAGCCGCGGACCCGAAGCGCCGCATCTCAGGATGATGCATAATCATATGTCGATGCAGATGGGCGCTTATCAGAACGGAACCTGGGTCGTCGGCGTCGCCAAGGCCGGGAACGAGGATGGGTTCGAACTGATGGGCGGTAGCATCATCGTGGCGCCGTCGGGGGAAATCGTGGCGCAGGCGCGCACGCTCGGCGATGAATTGATCGTCGCCGACGCCGACCTCGACGCCTGCAATTTCAACAAGAGCACGATCTTCAATTTTGCCGCGCACCGCCGGCCGGAGCATTACGGCATCATCACCGGGCAGGCCGGCGCCACGCCGCCGCCCGAGGCATAGCCGTGACCCGACATGTGCTGGTGGTCAATCCGAACCGCACGGCAAGCTGCACGGCGGCGATCGATCGCGCGGCCGCGCCGTTCCGGATAGCCGGCATCGAGATCGTTTGCGAAACCGTGGCGGCTGGACCGGTCAGCGTCGCGTCGATGGCCGATCATGCCCGGGCGCAGGGCCCGCTGATCGACTATCTGGCCGCGCGCAATGGCCCGGTCGATGCTGTGGTCATCGCGTGTTTTTCCGACCCGGCGCTTGCCGCCGCCCAGGAAGTTACCGGCGCGCCATGTTTTGGGCTTGGCGAGGCCGGCATGCTGGCGGCGACCCAGCGGGGCTTGCGCTTCGGCGTCGTGGCGCTCGCGGAAGCCTCGGTCGCCCGCCAGCGCCGCCGCGTCGCGGAGCTTGGCCTGCAAGCGCGCTATGCCGGCAGCCGGGCGATTTCCTTGAGCGTCCCGGAATTGGCCGATGCGGACCGGACCGTGGCTGCGATGATCCAGGCCGGGCGCCGGTTGGTCGATGAGGACGGCGCCGATGTGATCGTGATGGGTTGTGCGGGCATGGCGGACTACCGCCAGGCGCTCGCCGAAGCCATCGGCGCGCCCGTGGTCGAGCCGACCCAGGCCGCCATCGGCGCCGCCGTCGCCGCGGCGCTTCAGGGCTGGTGAGCGGCAAGAGCATGGCGCGTCCAAGTGGACGCGCGGTCCATGCTCTACTTTATTGATATCGATCTAATTATCCAGTCTGAGGCGTTTCCGCCTAAGACTGGTTTGATCTAAGCTTCTAGGAGCCGGCCAGACGGCGCTCGGCGTCCTCCCAGAGCGACCTGACGATGTCGCCCGCCGGGAGAGCCGCGGCGCGGCCGGCGGATTGCCCGGCCCAGGCTTGAATGCGATCGATATCGTTGGTTTTGGCGCCCAGATCGCGCATGGCCTGGCTGAGGGCGCGTTGGACGGGGTAGGGCGCTGGCTCCGGCGCGCCGGGCGCCGCCGCGGCTTCGGCATAGGCTGTCCGGATGCTGCGGCCGGCGCGGCCGGAAAAGGCCCGCGTCAGCATTGTGTCTTCCGGCGCCGCGCCGCCGATCGCGTCGCTCCAGGCCTGGGGCAATCCGGCCTCGGGCGAACGAAGGAGGGCCGTGCCGATCTGCACGGCGGAGGCGCCCAGCATGAGCGCCGCCGCGACGCCGCGTCCATCGGCGATGCCGCCCGTCGCGACGACCGGCACGGCGACCGCATCGACGACGGCCGGCAGCAAGGCGAACAGGCCGATCGCACGGTCGGCGGCGTCGGCCGCATTGAAGGCGCCCCGGTGTCCGCCAGCCTCGGCGCCCTGGGCGACAATCACGTCCGCGCCGGCGGATTCAGCGCTTCGGGCCTCGCCGACGGTCGTGGCGTTGGCGAACCAGGCGATGCCGCGATCCTTCAGTTCGCGAACGAAGGCTTCAGGGTAAACGCCCATGATCGATGAGATAATGGTCGGCCCGGCATCGAGCATCGCAGCGCATTGCGCTTCGAAATCCGGGGGCGCAGCGTCGGCTGCTTCGCGCGGGACGGCCGGCCCCCAGCTCTCGAGGAAGGCGCGAATGTCTGCTTCATGCCGGGCGTCGCGCTTGGGCGGCGGATCCGGGATCCAGAGGTTCATCTGAAAGGCGCCGTTGGTCTCGGCCCGGACGTCGGCCGCCCATTTCCGAATGGCGTCCGGCTGCATCAAGAGCGCGCCGCAGCCGCCAAGGCCGCCAGCGCGCGCGACCGCCGCCGCCAGCCCCGGCGGACAGGCGCCGGCCATGGGCGCCATCAGGATCGGGATCTCCAGGTCGAACCGCGCGACGAAAGCCTTGGCGCGCGCGAGGGGGGTCAGATGCTGCATGATGCTACTCCTTGGCGCCGGTTTGGCGCGGACGTTTCAGACAATGCCAGCCTCCAGCGAGGCGGCCATTGTGGCGCCCAGCTCGGCGCAATCCTCTTCGAAGGACGCCTGATAGGGACCCCGACAGACAAGCGGCGGGCGAACGGCGCGCCAGCGGAGCCCCGTCACGATCCGCTCGACCCCGCGCGCCGTGCCCGTGCCGTCGCTGCCGGCGCGGATAAAGAGGGCATAGGGCAGCCCGTCCGTCCGGCCGATGGCTCCGTAGTAGGAGCGGTCGAAGAAGTCCTTCAACGCGCCGGACATGTAAGCCAGGTTTTCTGTCGTGCCGAGGATGAGCGCATCCGCCGCAAGGATGTCTTCCGGCCCGGCGTCAAAGGCATGACGCACCGCGACTGCGACGCCGCCGATATCCGGATGGCTCGCGCCGCGCCGCACCGCCGCCAGCATGGCGCGGGTATTCGGCGACGGCGCGTGGGCGACGACCAGAAGCCGCTTCATTTGGATCTCGACAGATTAGCCAGCATCCTGGGTCCTTAAAGGCAAGACAGATGCCCCGACAGACTGGGACCTAACGCCATCTTGTGATAGGATCAATATTACGCGCTTGAATGTATGTTTGGCGCGTCGCCGCTGGAGCGCTCGGCGCCTTGCGTGGGACGCCAGAGAGTGCGGCGAGTTCAGTGTGTTAGATTGCTTGTCCCTTTCCGGCGATTTTGCCGGAAGGCGGCTTGATCTGAGGAGGACCAGTTCATGCGTCGCTTCTTTCTGATCGTATCCGCGGCTGCGGGCCTTGGTTTCGCGGCAGCCCCCGTCATGGCGGAAAGCCCGAAAGCGCCAGCCCAGTCCGGCGCCTCGACACAAGGCGCCCAGGGCGGCGGCTGCGCCGGCGAATACCCGATGCCGAAACAATCGAAGCCGACCGCCTGATCTGGAGCATGGCGCGCTCGGGCGACCGCAGGGCCCATGCTTCAACACATTGATATCGGTCAATTCATCCATTCTCAGGCGTTATTGCCTGAGTTTGGCATGACCTGCTATTCGGCCCGAAATTTGGCGTGACAGCCGCCGCAAGCGCTGACGAGCGCCTTGAATGCGGCGGGCGTCTGCTCTGCGGCGAGACTGCGCGCGGCGTCCGCCAGGGCGACGGCGCTGGCGGTGAATTCGGGCCATTCCGTCCAGATTACTGGCTTTGCTTCGCTCATCCCGTCGTGTTCGCCCTCGGGGAAGAGTGCTGTCATATGCACGCCTGCGCGCTGCTCGATCGCTTGCGCCGCCTGCCGCACGGCGCCCGCATCGTTCCCGAGCGCGGCTTTGATGGTCTTTACCGATTTGGCCATGACCGTCATGGCCTCCATCCGCTCCAGGACGATGCCGGACGCCCCCTCGTGGCCGCTTGCCGCGCCCGACGCCCCCAGCATCAGCGCCGTCAAACTGGCGACGGCGAACGGGCGGACGGTCTTGCCGCTTCGCTGGCCCATCATCGCTCCCGGCCCGTACGCCGGTCCAGCGCTTCCAGCGCAGTTTCGGTTCCCGCGATCAAGTCCGCCATGATGGCGGCTGCGGGGCGGCGGCGTTCGACCATGCCGATGCCTTGCCCGGCGGCGTTCATGAACAGGTCCCAGCGCCCGGCGGCTTTCGTCGCTTCCAGGAAGTCCTCCATCAGGACCCGCTGATGGGGCGTCGGCAGCGGATCGAGGCCGGAGGCCGCCCAGGCTTCCGAGACGGGATTGCGCCTGGCGCGCAAGGTCTTGCCCGTCCAGGCGCGGGTGACGTCCATGTCGGACGACTTGGCGGCGATCAGTTCGTCCTTGCAGGCGTCCGGCAGGTCGCCTTCATCGGCAGTCAGGAACAGCGAACCGAGCCAGACGCCGTCCGCCCCAAGCGCCAGGGCGGCGGCGATGCCGCGGCCGTCGGAGATGCCGCCGGCGGCGATCACCGGCAAAGGGGCGACCGCATCGACGACCTGGGGGATCAGCGGAAAGTTTGCGATCCGCCCTGTGTGCCCGCCGGCTTCCGTGCCTTGGGCGACGACGGCGTCAACGCCCGCGGCGGCCTGGCGTTGGGCGTTTCGAGGCGAGCCGACAAGACCGAGGGTCGTCATGCCCTGCGCCTTCGCCCGGCCGGTAATCCGCGCCGGATCGCCGAGGCCGGCGGCGAACACAGGCACCTGTTCCTCCAGGGTCACGGCGATCTGAGCTTCGATCAATTCCGAAGAAATCACGATATCGTCTTGAACCGGCGTGGCTTTCAGGTTGAAGCGCTCCAGCAAGCTTTCGTAGAAGCGCACATGCTCCGGGTGATTGCGCGCCAGATCGTCCCGGACGCCGGAGCGGGTCGCGGCCGCTGGCGCCAGGGTGGCCGGCAAAAGCAGATCGACGCCGAAGGGCTTGTCGGTCAGATCGCGCACTGCATGAATCCGGCGCCGGATTTCCGCAGGCGACAGGCCGGAGCAGCCTAGGACGCCCAATCCCCCCGCCTTGGACACTGCGGCGACAAGCGCCGGCGGCGTCGCCATGCCCCAGACGCCCATCCCGGCCAGGATGATCGGCGTTTCGATCCCCAGCAGATCGCAAAGGGGCGTGCGGAAACGGTTTGCAGTCATGATGGAACTCCGATTGGGCCGGTCTGGCCCGATTGCAATGATGGGGGCAGGCGGGATGCGTTAGCGGGTGCCGTAAAGCCGGTCGCCGGCGTCGCCGAGGCCGGGGACGATATAGCCGTGGTCGTTCAAGCGCGCGTCGATGGCGGCGACAAAGAGGTCGACATCGGGATGTTCGGTATGAAAGCGCGCGATGCCTTCAGGGGCGGCGAGCAGCGCCACGAACCGAATGCGCCGGGCGCCGCGCTGCTTGATCTGCCGGACGGCATGCGCGGCCGAATTGCCCGTCGCCAGCATGGGATCGACGACAAGCGTCAGCCGCTCGTCCAGGAGGTCCGGGGCTTTCATGTAATACTGGACTGCGGCCAGGGTTTCCGGGTCGCGATAGAGCCCGATATGGGCGACCCGGGCGCTTGGCATGAGATCGAGCATGCCGTCGGCGAGACCGAGGCCGGCGCGGAGAATCGGCGCGATGCAAAGCTTCTTGCCGGCCAGCGTCGGCGCGTCCATCGGGCCGAGCGGCGTGTCGATCACGGCCGTCGTCAGGTCGAGGTCGCGGGTCACTTCATAGGCGAGCAGCATTCCGACTTCCCGCATCAGGCGCCGGAAGGTCTGGGCGCTCGTGCGCTTGTCGCGCATGATCGAGAGCTTGTGGAGGATCAGCGGGTGGCGGACTTCATTCACCGGCGAGGTCATGGGCGCGCGCAATCCTTCCCTATTCGGCGGCGGACGCTTGGCCGCGCCCCGTGAAGCGCGGCATCACGTCGGCGGCGAAGCGCTCGAGCTGTTCGATCATAACGGCGCCAGGCGTCCCCATGCTGGATTGCACGTTGACATCTTCCAGGCCCGGAAACTTTTCCTGCAATTCTTCGAGATAGGCGACGAAGCCATCGGCGGGGCCGCAATACCAGGACCCGGTTTCGACGGCGCGCGTCAGCGTCGGGATCCCGGCGTCGTCCCAGCCGCCGCGTTCGCCGAGACGGCTCATCTGCGCATCGGTCATCGGCACCATGCCAAGCGGCGCGAACATCTTCAGATGCTCCTCGAAGTAGGGCGTGGCTTCTCTGATCGCCTGCTCCCGCGTCGGCGCGATATGGAAGTTGAGGCCGAGGCAGAGGTTCTGGCCAAGCGCGACGTCATGGCCGGCGCGCTCGTAAGCTTCCTTGAAGGCGACGATAGGGCGCTCCGCCATCAGCGCCGATCCGCCGCCGACGATGCCCTTGATGCCGTGCTTCGCCATGAAATCCAGACCGCGCGGCTTGGCGCTGACAATCGGCTGCCAGCATTCCGCGCCGCGATAGAGCGGGCGGGGCACCAGCGTCAGATCCTCGACCCTGTAACCGCGATAGGGCACGTCCGGCGGCAGGTCATAGGCTCTGCCCCGGTGGGCGAAGCGGTCGGACGTCAGCGCTTTCAGGATAATCTCGACCTGTTCCTCGAACAGATCGCGATTGGCGTCTGCGTCCTGCAGAACGCCGCCCAGGCTTTCGACCTCGCGGGTGTGATAGCCCCGGCCGACGCCGAAGATCACCCGGCCCCTGGTCAGGATATCGGCGGTCGCATAATCCTCGGCCAGGCGGAGCGGATGCCACATCGGCGCGACGTTGAAGCCGCAGCCGAAATTCAGCCGCTTCGTGACATGGGCCAGATGCACGAAGAACAGCGGCAGGTTCGGAATGCACTCATAGCCTTCGCGCTGGAAATGATGCTCAGCCATCCAAAGCGCGTGATAGCCAAGCCGGTCCATGGCGACGGCCATCGCCTCGGCCTTGTCGAACACTGTCGCAAGCGCTGCATTGTCATAGAGCCTGTCGTTGGCCGGCGTCGCCAGTTGGCCCATGTCTTCAAGGTCGATATGGCCGGCGAAGAGGCTGGCGATCCGCTTGATCATTGGTCCTGCTCCTGCGGTTTGCCGAAGGCGCCGGCGCTGCGGAGATCGGCGACCTTCTCGTCCGAATAGCTCAGCACGCCCGCCAGAATCTCCGCCGTGTGCTGCCCAAGCCGGGGCACTTCGGTCGGGCGGACGACCGGCGTTTCGGAGAATTTGAGCGGCGAGGCGACAAGCTGCACGGTCTCGCCGTCGAACCCGACGGGCGCCAGCATGCCGCGACCGGCCGCTTCAGGCGATTGCACCGCTTCAAGCGGCGAGCGGACGGCGCCGCCCGGCACCCCCGCCGCGCGCATCGCCTCGACCCAGTGCTCGCGCGCGTTCGTCAGGAAGACAGCTTCAATCTCCGCCTCCAGGGCGTCGCGATTGTTCATGCGGTCCGTCAGTGTGGCATAGCGCGGGTCGGTCAGGAGGTCCGGCCTTTGCAGCACGTCGCGGGCAAACTTCGTGAACTGCCGGTTATTCCCGACGACGATCATGATCGGTCCGTCGCTGCACTGGAACACGCCCAAGGGGACCAGGGCATAGGACTTGTTGCCCATGCGCGGCGGGTCCTCGCCGGTCAATTGCGCGTGGGCGCCGACATAGCCAAGCGCCGAGAGCATCGAATCGAACAGGGAGACTTCGACGAACTGGCCTCGTCCCGTGCGGTGGCGGGCGTTCAGGGCGCCCAGCACCGCCATGCCTGCATGCAGGCCGGTAAAGCTGTCGCCAATCGAGCCGCCGGCTTTCTGCGGCTCCATCTCGCGGGGGCCGGTCAGGTACATGATGCCGGTTTCCGCCTGGGCGATCGGGTCATAGCCCGCCACCAGCCGGAAGGGGCTGGTGTGGCCGTAGCCCGAAATCGAGCAATAGATCAGGCGCGGATTGATTTTGGAGAGCGCCGCGTAATCGATGCCTTGGCGCTCCATTACATCCGGGCGGAAATTCTCGACCACGATATCCGCCTTGGCCGCCAGGTCGAAGATCACGGAGCGCCCGGCCTCAGAGGTTATATCGATCTCGATGCTGCGCTTGTTGCGATTAAGGCCGACAAAGCCCGGCGCATCCTTGGTCCACCCGGTCGGCCGGTAGTGGCGCATGTCGTCGCCGACGCCGGGCGCTTCGACCTTGATGACATCCGCGCCCATATCGGCCAGCATCTGGGTCAGGAACGGACCGGCGATAACGCGCGTGAAGTCGAGAACGGTCAATCCGCTGAGCGCGGCTTCGGGCAGGTCTTTGTTCAAGGCGTATTCTCCCTTTGAACCAAGTCTAGGCGAGGCCGGGCATGGCGGGCAATCGACCGGCGCGACGTCCTGGCGGCGCTGACAGGGGGGACGGGCATGACGTATTTCAATGAACAGCCGCTTGGCGCGCCGATCGGCACGGAGATTGTCGATCTGGATCTTTCGGAGCCATTGAGCGACCGGGCGTTCGCCGCGCTCGGCGAGGCCTTTGCGCGCCACCCCGTGCTGGCGTTTCGCGGCCAGACATTGGCTGCGGACCGCATGAGCGCGTTCGCCCGCCGGTTCGGGCCGATCATGGCGGGGGTCGATCCGAAATACCGGCATCCGGACACGCCGGAAATCTCGTTTCTGACGAATGTCGATCAGGACGGCGGCGTCGATCAGTTCGGGGCGCGCCGCGCGTCGGCCTGGCATTATGACGGCAGTTTTTCGACCGCGCCGCCGGCCGCCGCCATGCTTTACGGGATCGAGCTGCCTGCGATCGGCGGCGGCACCGAGTTCGCCGATACGGCGCGCGCGCTTGAGCGCCTGCCAGCCGCGCTTCGCCAACGCATTGAGGGCCTTCAAACGGTCAATCATTTCGGCCTGGGGCCGGAGGGCAGGGACTATTATGACGGTCTGACGCCGGAGCGTTGGGGGCAGTATCGCCCGGTCCGGAAGCCATTAATTTTAGCACATCCGAAGACCGGCCGGCCGGGTCTGTCCTTCTGCATGATCCACACGGCAGGCATCGCCGGCATGCGCCATGGCGAGGCCGCCGAACTTCTCCGTGAGTTGCTGGCCCATGTCGCCCAGACGGACAATGTCTACTATCACCGCTGGCGGCCGGGCGATGTGGTGCTGTGGGACGAGCATGCGACCATGCACCGGAACGCTGGCGATTTCCCGCCAGCGCAGCGGCGCATCATGTTGCGCGCCATGATGCTGCCCTAGATCAAATCAACCTTAGGCGGAATCGCCTAAGGTTGGATAATTTGATCGCTATCAATAAGATAGAGCATGGCGCGTCCACTTGGACGCGCCATGCTCTAGGCCGCCGCCGCTTAGCCTATCGGCAGTTCTCAGGCGGGCGCGTCATCTTCAGGGCTTGCCGCGGCTGTCGCTGGATGCACCGGGCTTGGGCGGATCGTGCCCCGGCAGGCGCCGAAGCCGATCCTGTAGCCGTCGCCCTTGGCCGCGCCGCGGAGGGTGACCGCGTCGCCATCCTCCAGGAACCGCCGGGCCGCGCCATCCAGATCGAGCGGCTCCGCGCCGTTCCAGGTCAGTTCGAGCAACGAGCCGCAGCTATCCCGCGTCGGGCCGGAAATCGTGCCGGAGCCAAGGAGATCGCCGATGTTCATGGCGCAGCCGCATGCCGCATGATGCGCCAACTGCTGGGCGGCGGAGAAATACATGTGCCGGAAGTTCGTGCGGCTGATGACATGCTCCTTGCCGCCAGCCGGGCGGAGGCTGATTTCCAGATTGATGTCGTAAAGCCCCGGCGCGCTTTCCTGCAGGTAAGGCAGCAGAGGCTTTTCTGGCGGCGGGGCGGCGAGGCGGAACGGCTCAAGCGCTTCCGCCGTCACAACCCAGGGCGAGACCGTCGTGGCGAAGGCCTTCGCCTGGAAGGGGCCGAGCGGCTGGTATTCCCAGACCTGAAGATCCCGGGCCGACCAATCGTTCAGCAGAACGAACCCGAAGATCATGCGGGCGGCTTCCTCCGTGGTGATCGGCGTCCCCATGCGGCTTGGCGCGCCGACGATAGCGCCCATCTCAAGCTCGATATCGAGGCGCTCGGACGGGCCGAAGCGCGGCGCCGCATCGTCCGGGCCCTTCAATTGCCCAAGCGGCCGGATGACCGGCGTATCGGAGACCACGACTGTCGAAGCGCGGCCGTTATAGCCGATCGGCATGTGGAGCCAGTTCGGCGGCAAGGCATTCTCAGCGCCTCGAAACATCGTGCCGACATTCGTCGCGTGCTCGCGTGAGGCATAGAAATCGGTGTAGCCCGATATGGCGAACGGCAGGTGGAGGTCCGCCTGCTCCATGGGCACGATCGTCGCCTGGATTAACTCCGGGTCATCCCGCAGCCGGGGCTCGTCGGCGGAGAGCAGGCGGGAGAGCATGGCGCGCGTCTCCGACCATACCTCCGGGCCGAGCGCCATGAAGTAGTTCAGGCAGGGCTGCGCGAAGACGGACCCGTCCTTGTCCGGGTCGGCCGCGTATTCCAGGGCCGCCATGTCGACGATCTGATCGCCGATGGCGACGCCGACCCGGCGGTCCCGGTCGTCGGTCGAGAACACGCCGAACGGCAGGTTCTGGATCGGGAAATCGCTCGCGGGGTCGTTGGCGCTTTCGATCCAGGATTTGAGCGCGGGATCATGGGTCGGGTTCATCGCAGCTACTCTCCGTTCCAGGTGGGTCGGTCGGGATCGAAATGGTCGCGGAGGCCCGCCCAGACATCGGGATATCCCGCTTGCAGGGTCGCGAGACCAGCCGCATAGCGGGTCAGTTGCTGGGGATATCGGGTCTCGAACATGAAGGCGAGAGTGTTGTCCAGCTTCTCCGGCGCCAGCGTCTTCAGGGAAGCGCCATAAAATGCCGCCGCGTCGGGTCCGTGGGGGAGCATGCAGTTATGCAGGGACATTCCGCCCGGCACGAAGCCCTCAGGCTTGGCGTCGTAGACGCCGGCGATCAGCCCCATGAATTCCGACATGACATTCATGTGATACCAGGGCGGCCGAAAGCTGTTCTCGGCGACGAGCCAACGCGGCGGGAAGATGACGAAGTCGATATTCGCCGTGCCCGGCTCGCCCAGGGGCGCGGTCAGAACCGTGAAGATCGACGGGTCGGCGTGATCGTTCAGAATCGGTCCGACTGGGGAATATTGCTTCAGATCATATTTGTAGGGCGCATAGTTTCCATGCCACGCGACCACGTCCAGGGGCGACTGGCCGATCTCGCTTGCCTGGAAGCGGCCGCACCATTTCAAAATCAGCCGGCAGGGCGTGTCCGATTTCGCTTCGAATGCGGCGACGGGGGTAAGGAAATCCCGGCGGTTCGCCATGCAGTTCGCGCCGATCGGGCCGCGTTCGGGGCAGGTCAACTGCGCGCCGTAATTCTCGCAGACATAGCCGCGCGCGGCGTTGACGCCCGCGGCCAGCGCGACCTTGAACTTCACGCCGCGCGGCAGCACGGCGATTTCGCCGGGCGCGATGTCGACGATCCCCATTTCCGTAAAGAACCGCAGGCCGCCGATCTCCGGCACGATCAGCATCTCGCCGTCCGCGTTATAGAAATAGTCGTCCGTCATGCTTTCGGTGACGGCGTAGACGTGGACCGCGAACCCGGTCTGGGTCATCACGTCGCCGCCGGTCGTGATCGTGCGCATGCCGGAGAGAAATGTCAGGCGCTCATCGGTTGGGATTGGCGCAGGGTCCCAGCGCATCGGCCCGAGCGGTAGGCCGCACTCGCCGAGCGTCGGGGCGGAGCGGAAATGCGGCAGATCGAGGCGGATCGCCGCCCCGAGATGCCGGACCGAAGGCAACTTCCGATAGAGCCACGATCGCCGATTACTCGCGCGCGGCGCCGTGAAGGGCGTGCCGGACAGCTGTTCTGCGTAGAGGCCGTAGGGACAGCGCTGCGGCGAGTTCTGGCCGATGGGCAAGGCCCCCGGCACGGCCTCGGTCTCGAAGTCGTTGCCGAAGCCCGGCATGTAGCCGGCATTGTACTGGGCGCGGGTCTGGGCCCGCGTGAACCCCGGCGGCGTCTGCTCCATCTCAGCCTCCTGGCTAGCCATTGCAATCAATTAGCCCATTGCAGCATCGACGTTTTCATGAAGCCAGCGGGCGATGCCTGCGACGCGGGCGTCCTCGCCGGGCTGGCCCATGGTCTGCAATCCGACCGGCATGCCGCCGACGCTCATGTGCGGCGTCGTGACGACCGGCGCGAACAGCATCGAACTTGGATAGTTGAAGATGGCGTCGCCGGTCGGGCGGCGGGCGAGAGGTTCGCCGGGGCGGTCGCCGGCCCAGATCGGCGCCGGGCCGGGGCAGGCCAGCGTGATCGCCGCATCGCCATATCCTGCCAGTTGCCGGTAGGTGGTCTGCGCGATTTCCCGGTCGAGCAGCGCCGCCCGGTAGTCCGCGACCGTCATGGCCTCCGCCTTCGCCAGAACCGCCTGGATGCGGGCGCTCACCCCTTCAGGACCGTGATTATCAAGCAAGGCCCGTGTGTTCCAGCGGTTCTCCCAACCGGTAATATCGACGGCGATGCGCGCCGCATCGGCGATCGCATGCTCCAGGCGTTCGACCGCCGCATGCTCCTCACGGCGAAGGAGGGTGACGCCTGCGGTGCCGATCCCGTCGAGCAAACTGGCGAACGCCTGCCGGGTCGCGTCATCGACGCCTGCCCAACCGGCGGTCTCGAGGACGATCAGCCGGTTTGGCTTGATCGGCTCCGGGGCCGTCGCCGGCCCGACGATGCCGGGATTGCCCCGGTCGCCGCCGACACGGGCGACGATCGCCGTCGTCACATTCCAGATATCCCTGAAGCTGTTGGCGTGAACGCCGTGCGTGCTCATGCTCGTCGCCTGGCGTTCGCCGCGATTGATCCCGCCCTGACTGGGCTTGAGCGCAATGTTGCCGCAAAAGCCGGCCGGACGAATGATCGAGCCGCCGACCTGAGTGCCGATCGCCGCCGGCATCATGCCGGCCGCCACGGCCGCCGCCGACCCGGACGACGATCCGCCGGGCGTGCGGGCGGGGTCCCATGGGTTCGTTGTGGCGGCTGGATGGGACCCCCCCAGTTCCGCCGTCGTCGTCTTGCCGAAGATGACCGCGCCGGCCCGGCGGAGCGCCCATACAGCCGCATTGTCGCGCTTCGGGAAATTCCCCTTGAGCGCTGCGCAATTCATCTCCGTCGGCATGTCGACCGTTTCCAGGAGGTCCTTGACGCCTATCGGCATCCCGTCGATCTCGGAGAGCGGGCTGCCGGCGCGATACCGGTCCGTGCTGGCGTCCGCGGCGGCGCGCGCCAGCTCAGGATTCAAATGGGCGAAAGCATTGACGACCGGCTCCCGGTCAGCGACAACCGCCAGACACCGTTCCAGATAGGCGCGCGGGCTGTCATCGCCTGCGAGAAAGCTCGGGCGACGGCTCGCAAAATCGAGACCGCGGAAGGTTTTTGGATCGTAGGCGGGCGATGACATTGTTGGTGGCGCTCCTCAGGTTCGGACAATAGGCTAGCATCGCCGTCTGACGGTCGCTATCGCCAAGGAGAGAAAGCCCATGCTTCAGTCCTACCCGGTTGCTGTCGAGGATGTCGTCTATCGGACGATCGACGGGACATCCCTGCTGGCCAGGCTGTACAAGCCGGAAGGCCCCGGACCCTTTCCCGGCGTCGTCGAGGTGCATGGCGGCGCCTGGACGATGAACGACCGGCTGGCCAATGTGGCGATCCACCAGCCGCTTGCCGCACGGGGAGTCGTGGTCATGGCCATCGACTTCAGAATGCCGTCGGACGTGCAATACCCGGCGCCATTGGCCGACATAAACTATGCCGTCCGTTGGCTGAAAGCCCATGCCAAAGACTACGGCGCGGCGGCGGACCGGATCGGGCTGCTCGGCACCTCCAGCGGCGGCCATCAGGCAATGCTGGCGGCGATGCGGCCCGCCGACCCCCGCTACGCCGTCGACCGGCTCGAGGCGGCGCCGGATATGGATGCGACGGTCGCGTTCATCGTGCTCTGCTGGTCCATCGTCGATCCGCTGGCGCGCTACAAGATGGTGACGAGCAACGGCAACGACCGGCTGGCGGCGGCGCACCGAGCCTATTGGCCGGACGAGGCGGCGATGGCCGAGGGCGCGCCGCAATTGATCCTGGAACGCGGCGAACCGGCAGCGTTGCCGCCCGGCATCCTGCTCCAGGGGACCAATGACGACAACGTGACGCCAGACATGGCCGCCAGGTTCGTCGCGGCCTACAAGGCGGCCGGCGGGTCGATGACGTTGCACGAATTTCCCGGCGCGCCCCATGCCTTCACCGCGCGCGAGCCTGAAAGCGCGGCGTCCAAGCAGGCGATTGAGAACATCGTGGGGTTCATCGCGGGTTTTTAACGAATGTCAGAGATACCCTTCGTGCCGAGTGCGGACGACCCCGTCTGGCGCGCTTTGCAGGCGGCGCTGAAGACCGCCGCGCCCTATAGGCCCTTGATCGAAGCCGACGCCCCGTTGTTTGAGGGCGGCCTCGACCTGATGTCGCTGGAGCTTCTGGAATTCTTCCTGGCGATCGAGCGGGAATTGAAGGTTCCCATCGCGACGGAGGCCCTGCCAGAATCGGCGCTGTTGTCGCTCGGCTCGTTGCATGAACATGTCGCCAAACTTCTCCGAGACCGCGAGCGGCTATATAGCCGAGATGGATGAGGGGAAGGCTCACAGGGCAGCGTCGCCCCGCGAACGGCGGTTGAAAGCCCGGTCGCTTTACGCAAAACGGGACTTCAATGCGGCGGCGGCGATGCTGATCGACGCTTTGGATCATCCCGCCGATCAGGTGTTCAGGGCGCGCTGCCTGGCTGAAGCCGGCAGGGCGGAGACAGCGATAGCGGTCTTGCGGGATGCGATCGCCGCCTGGCCTGATTTTGGCCGCTCGCATTTGGCGCTCGCAAGATTGCTTGCGGCGGCCGGCGACCTTGCTGGGGCGACACGGGCGGCGGCGGAGGCTTGCCGATTGGAGCCAAATGCCCCATCCGGCACGCTGTTTCTGGGCTCGCTGCATCTGCGTGGCGGGGATCCTGAGCGAGCGATCGCCGCTTACGCAGCGGCCGCCGACTTGGATGCTTCATCTGCCCCAGCCTTTTCGGGGCTCGCATTGGCCTATGAGCGCCTGCAGGATTATGGCAATGCCGTAGTCGCCCTTCGCAAGGCGCTTGCAGCGAAGCCGGACGATGCGCGCGTCAAGGCGCGCCTGGCGCGGCTGGAGGCGCTCGCGAAAAGGCAGGGCCAAGGCGACGCGTTTGACGACCACTTCGGGCGCGCCCAGTTATTGCGTGACATGGGCGAATTCAGCGCGGCCGCGGTCGCTGCAGGCAAGGCTGCCGCCGCTGATCCTGATGCGTCGGCGCCGCTCTTATTGCTCGGTTGGCTTCGACAGAAATTGGGCGCGGTCGATCCTGCGCTCGACGCGTTTACCAGCGCAGCGCACCGCGATCCGGGCTCGATACGGGCGCATATCGGCATCGCCGCCGCCCGCCGCCAGCAGAAAGAATATGACGCCGCACTTGCCGCGATCGATGCCGCATTGGCGATTGATCCGGCTGCGGAAGGCGCGCTTCGACTGCGGGCGACAATTCTCTTCGAAATCGGGCGCGATCATCGAGCGATTGATGCAGCATTTGCTGAAGCGCTCGCGGCGGCTCCCGAGGATGTGGCGCTCTGGGTCGGCCGTGCCGCCGCTTTCGCAAGCGCCGGCGATTGGCAAGGCGAAGCCGATGCACTGATAATGGCTGCGACCTTGTCGAAGGAGCCCAAGGCTAAGACGTTGAATCAGGCGCGGCTGGCCAATCGGTATGCCGAGGCGGGCGATATGGCATCCGCCGCCATGTGGGCGCGATGGGCAGCGGGCGAGGCCGGGACGGCTTTCGCCGCCGCTACATCCGAAGGCGAGATCAATGCAATCTGGAACGCTGCGCAGAAAGTCGATCTGAAACCACTGAACAATCGATTTGAACGCGTATTGGCCGAGCGGGCGGCGGCGCATTGGGCCAGCCGTGGCTGCGTCAATGCCGGGGACTGGGCGCGGCGGCGTATGGAATTTGGCGCAATGGCGTCGCGCTGGACCTGGTTGAGGTCACTTGCTCCGCCGGATGCGGCTGACCCATGGCGCGACTGCATCGATGAAGGCGCCTGGAAAGCGTTCGCCGCTCAGTCGTCGACGCGGCCAACGCTGCTGATAGCCGGGCACATCGGCCCGACCGTAATCATGCAACACCGCATTGCGCTTCATACGCCAGACGTCTATTGCCTATCGAGCAATGCGGCATTCTGGTTGTCCCGGGCGCGCCACGACCGTTTCATCTATGCGAGCCGTGCTGGCCAGATCGTGGTCAAGGCTTTCGCAGCGCTTCGTCAGAACCGGACATTGTTCATAGGAGCGGACGGCGGCATCGGCAAGCGGTCTTTGCCGGGGCGCGTATTCGGGATGGACACGCTTTGGCCAAGCGGCGCGGCGACCTTGGCCTATAAGACCGGCGCTCGTATCTTCTGCTCCCACGCGATCTGGAGGGGCGATACAATGGCAATTTCCCTGGAGCCCGGTCCCGACCCGGCCGACGCAGCTTCCGAAGACGTGTGGCTTGCGGATTTCGCGGCCTGGTATGGCGCAATGCTGGAGCGGCTGCTGATCGAAGATCCCGCGAATTACCGGCCGAACGCCTACCGCTATTTCAGCATCGATCCATGACGGCGGGCGCGACATTCCTCTGGGAGAGTCTGGCGGCCGAGATGGCGCGTCATGGCGCCCTGACCGCCTTGGCGAGCGACGACAGGGCGCTTTCCTATGCCGACCTGATCGACCGGGCCATCAAGCGCGGGCGGGAGATCGGAGGATCGTCAGGCGGCGGCGGCCGGTGGCCTGTCGAGGAAGCCAGCGGCCCCATCGCGACGACGATTGAGGTTCTGGCCGCATGGTCGGTCGGGCGGGCGCCCCTGGTGATCCGCCGGACGATGGCTGAAGCCGCCAGGGCCGAGACGCTCGACCTGATGTTGGCGGCGCCCCAGGCCGATGCGGAAGGTTTGCTCGGCCGCACATCCGGCACCACGGGCGCGCCGAAACTGGCGGCCTTGCCCGGCGCCGGCGTCAACCAGTCCATGGCGGCGATCGCGGGGGCCTTTGGGTGGCGGCAAGGGGACAGGCTGCTTGCGGCCACCTCTCTCTCCTACAGCCTTGGCCTGACGGGCGGGGTTCTGGCGGCGCTGCATGCCGGCGTCACGATCCATGCCATGCGACCTGGCGCGCCGGCGCCGTTGATCCTGCAAAAACTCCGCTCCGCCGAGATCACGTTGATCCAGGGGCCGGCGTCCCTGCACCGCATCCTGGCGACGCTCGCCAGGGGCGGGGCATTCCCGGCGGTGCGCGTCGCTGGACAAGGCGGCGAGGTCTGCACGCCCGCCGCCGCCGCCGCCATGGCGTCGCTTTATCCGAATGCGCGCCGGGTGCAGTACTTCGGCATGACCGAAGCTGGGCCGCGTGTCGCCCATATCGATATGGACGATCCGGAATGGCCGCTCGGCGCCATGGGCGCGCCGTTTCCCTTCTTCGACTGGCGCGCGGTTCCGCTTGCGGACACGCCCTTGAAGCAGCTCTGGCTGAAAGGGCCGACCGTCCTGCTCGGATATCTGGGCGAGGCTGGCTATGTCGGTCTGGACGGCGAGGGCGGCTTTCTCTCCGGCGACGCGATCGACCTGACGCCGGGCGGCCTGCCGTGCTACCGGGGTCGGATCAATCGCTGTTTCAAGAGCGGCGGCCAGTGGGTCAATCCGTACACAGTCGAGGCGGCGCTGGCGGGCGAGGCGGGGATCGCGGGCAGCCTCTGCCGGGCAGAGCCGCATGACCTCTTGGGACAAACGCCCGTCGTCGACATCATCCTCGATGCCGCGACGGACCCGGCAAGCATCGACCTGACGGAGCTTCGCGCACGCCTCGCCCTGGCGCTGGAGCCATTTGAACTCCCGACCCAGTTTCGCTTCGTCGCCGACCTCGCGCGAACCGACGCCGGCAAGATCGCGCTGGCTTGAGCGCAGGCCGCGTCAGTTCGCGACGTTGCGCTTCGGCTTGAAGCTGTCGGGGTCGGCGACGGACCAAGGCACGTCGTAAGCCGTTCCTTGAGGATCGGCGAGCAATTGGCCGGATTTCAGAAAGGTATAAAGCTCATCTGCCGGCGACAGCACATAGGGGCTGAGGCGGTGGTAGAGGTTATGCGGCTCCAGTTCCGAAGGATGATCGAGGCCGGCGGCCGCGACGATTTCCTTCAGGGCGCGCAAGGTGTGGGCATGGAACCGGCGCACGCGCTCCGCTTTTTCCGGGATGACGAGGGCGCGCTGGCGCATGGGGTCCTGGGTCGCGACGCCGACCGGGCACCCGCCTGTGTGGCACTTCAGGGAATGGATGCAGCCGACCGTGAACATGAAGGCTCGCGCGGCATTGGTCCAATCGGCGCCGATGGCCGCATTCGACGCGATCGCGAACGCGCTTGTCGCCTTGCCGGCCGCGCCGATGCGCACCCGGTCCTTGAGGCCGGCCCCGACCAGGGCATTGCGGGTCAGGATCAGGCCCTCGCGGAGAGGCATGCCGACATGATCGACGAATTCCTGGGGAGCGGCGCCCGTGCCGCCTTCGGCCCCATCGACGACGATGAAGTCCAGCGTCACGCCCATCTCCAGCATCGCCTTGGTCAGCGCGAAGACCTCATGGGGCTTGCCGACGCAGAACTTCGCGCCGATGGGCTTGCCGCCGCTCAATTCCCGGAGCCGAGCCGCCCAGGCGATCAATTCTCGCGGCGTCGAGAATGTCGTGTGATAGGCAGGCGAGATGCAATCCTCGCCGATGGGGATGCCGCGGGTGGCTGCGATCTCTGCCGTCACCTTGGCGCCGGGCAACATGCCGCCATGGCCGGGCTTGGCGCCCTGACTGATCTTGATCTCGATCATCTTGACCTGGTCGTTCTGGGCGTTGGCCTGGAACGCGCCTTCGTCGAACGATCCGTCACGGTTGCGGCAGCCGAAATAGCCTGAGCCGATCTCCCAGACGAGGTCGCCGCCATGCTTGCGGTGATAGGGGCTGATCGAGCCTTCGCCGGTGTCATGATAGAAGCGGCCGAGCTTGGCTCCGAGATTGAGCGCTTCTATCGCATTGCCGCTGAGCGAGCCGAAACTCATGGCCGAAATGTTGAAGATCGAGCTTGAATAGGGCTGAGTGCAATCTGGGCCGCCGACATCGACGCGGAGGTCCCCGGCGCTGAGGGGCTTCGGCGCCATCGATTGGGTGATAAAGGCATACTCGCTTGAGCCGACGTCCAGCGCCGTGCCGAAGGGCACTGCATCTTCCTCGCCCTTGGCCCGGGCATAGACGACCGAGCGCGACGCGCGGTCGATCGGCCGGCCGTCCCGGTCGCTCTCGACGATATACTGGCGGAGATAGGGGCGCAGTTCCTCAAAGATCCAGCGGGCCCGGCCGATGATCGGATAGTTCCGCATCAAGCTGTGGCGGGTTTGGAAATAGTCGTAGGCGCCAAGCCCCGTCAGGCCGCCAAACCCCGCGGCCGGCAAGATCGCGCCATCCCACCAGAAAGCCGAAATCAGGCTGACGATCAGCCCAACCGCCGCGCCCCCCAAAATGGCGAACCGCCAGAAATATGGCGGCACGCGCATACGGCCAAGATCGCTATCGACAGCCAAGTCGTCGCTCCTTTCAGCAAGCTACGGTCGACATGCGCCCAGATGCATGCCTGACGCAAGGCGCGTCCGGATCGACGCGCAGCGCATGCTCGCCTCAATTGCTGGCGATCACCTTAAAATTGTTTGGGCAATGCCGCCGAAGGCTTGGATGAACGGAAGCCGAAGCGGCGTGAACGATCTGGAAAATCGCAGCGATCGAAGCGTCAAGCGCGGCCCCCGCGCCTTATTCGCGGACGATCAGCATCGAGGCTTTCGCGTGGCGCATGACGAGATCGGCATTCGGCCCGATCAGGGCGTCCTGAAGTTCCGGGCGGTGGGACGCCATCACGATCAGATCGGCCTCGATCGCGTCGGCCTGCCTGAGGATGGACCTGTAGATCCGTCCGGTGGCGATATGCTGCGTCACCTTGCGTCCTGGCAATGTGGCCGCGACCACGGCCTTGAGCGCGGCCTCGGTCGCGGCTATGGATTTCGCTTGGAAGTTCGCTGGAAAATGCTGGGCCGCCATGGCGCTCCTGACGCCGGGCGCGACCGACATGACGTGAAGGTCGGCCCCGAACGCATCGGCAAGCGCAGCCGCCGTCGGCACGGCCTTGACCCAGGAACTCTCGTGGTTGACGTCGAGCGCGATCAGGATGGTTTTATACATTGACGGTCGCTCCCCCGGCCGCTGGTTGAATGCGGCGGCGTTGCAGCAAGATGACGAAACCAAGCAGGATGAGAGCTGGCAGGAACATCAGGTATTTCGAGGGCGTGTCCGCCGCCGACCGGACCGCCAGGATCGTCTGATCCCAGTCGAGGCCGAGTTTCTTGGCGGGGCTATCGAAGGCGACATTGTCGATAATTGTCTTGTCGCCGCGCTGCACGATCGTCAGGCCAAGCGCTTCAAGCTTGGCCTCGCCCGTAGCGCCCGCGGGCACGGTGAGCGGCGTCACCCATTCCCGGGCTTGCCCCACGGCATCGAGGCCGGCGACGCGCAGGCGGACTTCCGAGCCTTCGGGCGCGGCGTTGAAGGCCTGCACAATCTCCGCCGGCGCGATATCGTTATAGGGCGGATAGATCTGATCCATCCAATAGCCGGGTCGGAAGAAACTGAAAGCGATCAGCAAGAGCAAGACAGTTTCCCAGGGCTTGTTCCTGGTCAAGAACCAGCCTTGCGTCGCGGCGGCAAACAGCAACATCGCGATCGTCGCGACGCAGAAAACCAGGATGCCCTCGAAGACCGTCACATCAATCAACAGCAAGTCGGTGTTGAAGATGAACAGGAAGGGCAATGCGGCCGTCCGCAAGGAATAGAAGAAGGCGACAAAGCCGGTCTTGATCGGATCGCCGCCGGAAATTGCGGCGGCCGCGAACGATGCAAGCCCGACCGGCGGCGTCACGTCCGCCATGATGCCGAAGTAGAAGACGAAGAGATGCACCGCGATCAGCGGGACGATGAGGCCGTTTTCCTGCCCAAGCGTCACGATCACGGGCGCCAGCAGCGCGGAAACGACTATGTAGTTCGCCGTCGTCGGCAAGCCCATGCCGAGGATCAGCGACAGGATGGCCGTAAGGAACAGGATGGCGAGGAGATTGCCGCCCGCCAGCACTTCCACGACATCCGCCAATGCGGAGCCGACGCCGGTCTGGGAGACCGCGCCGACGATTATGCCGGCCGTCGCAGTCGCGATGCCGATGCCGATCATGTTGCGGGCGCCTGAAATCAAGCCCTCCAGCAGATCGGAGAAGCCGCGGCGTACTTCAGCGCCCATGTCGCCGGTCTTGCGGAAGAAAGCGAACAAGGGCCGTTGCGTCGCCAGAATGAAGATCATGAAGGCGGACGCCCAGAATGCCGAAAGTCCGGGCGACAGCCGGTCGATCATCAAGGCCCAGACCAGGACCACGACCGGCAGGATGAAATGCAGGCCTGACTTGATCGTCGGACCCGGCAGCGGCAGCGCCGACACGGGCGCATTCGGATCGTCCAGTTTCGGCTCCGGGTAGCGCGCGCCGTATGCGACAAGCCCCACATAGACCGCCGTCAATAACGCGAAGACGATATAGAAGGCGGCGTCGCCGAATGCCGGCCGCATCCAGCCCATGCCGTAATAGACCGCCATACTGACCGCGCAGAGCAGCAGGACCCCAAATACAAATCCGACGAGCCGGCGCAGGAGCGGCCCTGGCGTATAGGAGCGCGGTAGGCCCTCCATCCCCTTCTTGCAAGCTTCAAGATGCACGATATAGACGAGCGCGATGTAGGAAATCAGCGCCGGCAGGAAGGCGTTGGTGACCACATCGAAATAGGGGATGCCGACATATTCCACCATCAGGAACGCGGCGGCGCCCATGACGGGCGGCATGATCTGGCCATTGACTGAGGACGCGACCTCGACCGCGCCGGCTTTCTCGGACGAGAAGCCGACCTTCTTCATCAGTGGGATTGTGAAGGTGCCGGTCGTGACGACGTTTGCGATCGACGAACCGGAAATCAGGCCCGTCATGGCGGAGGAGACGACAGCGGCTTTCGCAGGTCCGCCGCGCAAGTGGCCCATCAGCGAAAAGGCGACCTGGATGAAATAGTTCCCGGCGCCGGCCTTATCCAGCAGCGCGCCGAACAGGACAAACAGGAACACGAACGACGTCGACACGCCAAGCGCGATGCCGAACACGCCTTCGGTCGTGATCCAGTGGTGATTGATGATTTCGCGAAGATTGTTGCCCTTGTGGGCGATGATGTCGGGCATGTACGGCCCAAGCACCGTATAGAGCAGAAACGTCGAAGCGACGATGACCAGCGCCGGACCGAGCGCCCGCCGTGTCGCTTCCAGCAAAATGAGCAGTCCGGCGATCGACAGGATAAAATCAAGGAAGATCGGTTGCCCGACGCGCTCCGACAAATCGCGGTAGTACAGGAAAAGGTAGGCGGCGCAGAAGCCGCCGACTGCGGCGAGGGCCCATTCCTGCAGCGCGACGCGGTCGGTCCGGGTGGGGAGCGCGCAGGCGACGGCGATCGCGACGCTGATCGCGATCACGATCCAGACAGGAAAAATGTCGCCGGCCGAAATTGCCAGCAGGCCGCCGATAATGAGCGGCGTCGCGACGCCGAGCACTCGCTGAAACGTGCTTTGCTCCGGCGGAAACGCCAGAAAGGCCAACACCACGGCGAAGGCAAGATGGATTGAACGAGCTTCGGTGTCGTTAAAGACGCCGATGCCGAGGGCGAACGGCAGCGGCGAGGCGAACCAGAGCTGAAAGAGCGCCCAGACAAGGGCGATGCCTGCAATCAGTTTGGCGATGAAGCCGCCAGCTTGCCTGCCCCCAGTATCGGAGGACGCGACGAGCGCGTCGATCTCCGCCTGACTAAGACCTGCTGTCGCATCGCGTTCGCTGCCCGCTTCAGCCATCTGTCGCATCCCCCCTCAAGGAAAATCTGTCTCAGTCAATCGCGTATACGGTATTCCGACTCTGCATTCTGAAGAAAAGAACGATGGCGGGCGCCGGAAGATCCGGCGCCCGCCGACGCTGGATTACATCCAGCCGCGTTCCCTGTAGTAACGCACAGCGCCAGCATGCAGCGGCGCGGAGTTGCCCGCGGTCAGCATGTCGGCTTCCTTCAGATTGGCGAAAGCCGGGTGGAGCTGCTTGAAGCGATCGAAGTTGTCGAACACTGCCTTGACGATCTGATAGATGGTCTCTTCCGGCACGTCGGAGGACGAAACGAACGTCGCCTTCACGCCGAAAGTGGTCGTGTCGACATCGGTGCCCTTGTACATGCCGCCGGGCACGGTCGCCTTGGCGTAATAGGCGTTTTCCGCGATCAGCTTATCGATCGCCGGCCCGGTTACAGGCACCAGATTGGCGTCGGTCGTGGTCGTCGCTTCCTGGATCGAGCCCGAGGGATGGCCGACGGTGAAGATCATCGCATCGATCTTGTTGTCGCCAAGCGCGCCAGCCTGTTCAGCGGACTTCAGCTCGGACGCCAGGCTGAATTCAGCCGTGGTCCAACCCATGGCGGCGAGAACGACATCCATCGTCGCGCGCTGGCCGGAGCCGGGATTGCCGATGTTGACGCGCTTGCCCTTGAGATCGTCGAAGGACGTGATGTTGGCGTCCTTGCGGGCGACGACGGTGAACGGCTCGCCATGCACGGAGAACACCGCGCGCAGCTTGTCGTACTTCTCGCCTTCGAACTTCGATGTCCCGTTATAGGCATGATACTGCCAGTCGGACTGCGCGACGCCCATCTGGCGATCGCCGTTCTTGATGGCGTTGATGTTGTCGATCGACCCGCCGGTGGACGGCGCCGTGCACTTGATGCCGTGTTGCTCCGCCCCGCGGTTCACGAGACGGCAAATCGACTGGCCGACGACGTAATAGACGCCGGTCTGGCCGCCAGTGCCGATGGTGACGAAGCTTTCTTCAGCCGCGATCGCGGCTGTTCCAAAGCCGCCTGCCGACAGCATCAGCGCTGCGGCCCCGGCAAGAACCCCGTATTTTTTCATAGTATGCTCCCTTTAAGTGATGGATGAACAAGAAACTTCGACAATCCGTCCAAAGAAGCAATGCTTGGGCTTTGCTTTCAGGCGCATTTCTGCCCTTTCCTTGGCCAAACTGCGGCTCCGTCGAATTTTTTTCACACTCTGCGGCGATTGATCGAGCATCGGCTTTCCATTTGCCAGAGGCTGTTCGGTCAAAAGGTCGGCGGCGTGCAGGCGGAGATCACCACGCATCTGCACGCCCGCGATTGCGAAGATGGTCAAGGACGGTGCTCCAATTTCCGGAAACGGTCTGCATGCATGTGCTGACAGCTATTCGTTACGTGGCGCAGTTGGCTATGGTTATCAATGAACAATGGCGGTTGGAGCACGCGCCGTGCATAGGCAAAGATTGCCCATAATATTCCTTATCGGACGTTTAGATGGCCTGGACGCGCGCCGCTATCGTCGCCCTGCCTCGTGTCCTGGCGCATGTTCAAGCTGGCTCGCATCTCTATCGGCGCCCCGCTAGACTGCCCGCATCAACCCGCTGCAACAGTCGAACAGAGGCCTCCGCTCATGTCGTTTGAAACAATCCTCTACGAAGAAGACGGCCCGATCGGCTGGATCACCCTGAACCGTCCGGACGCGGGCAATATGTTCAACGTGACCATGTGCCATGAACTCAGGGACTGCATGAACGCGATCCGCCGCGAAACCCGTACCCGCGTCGTCGTGTTGACCGGCGCCGGCGACCGCTTCTTCTGCATTGGCGGCGAAAAGACCGGCATGGAAGAAACTCTGCTTTATCCCGGCGTTTTGCCGACTTTGGAAATCTACGAAAGCATCGAACGGCTGCAGAAGCCTGTTATCGCAAGCGTTAATGGCTATGCCGTCGGCGGCGGCAATGTCTTGCAGGTGGTCTGCGATTTGACGATCGCCAAGGAAAGCGCGGTTTTCCGCCAGGTCGGTCCGATGATGGGGTCGTTCGATGCCGGCTACGGCACCTGGAAGCTGGAAGACCTGGTCGGCAGCAAGCGCGCCAAGGAAATGTGGATGCTGAACGACAGGCTGTCGGCCGCTGAAGCGATGGCGCGGGGACTGATCAATCGGGTCGCCCCGGATGGGCAGTTGCGTGAAGCGACTCGGGAAATGGCGCTTGCCGTCGCCGAGCGCGGCCCCTTCGCCCTCGCCGCGATCAAGCATGCGTTCCTGGCGCGGCACGGCGGCGTCGCCGGGCTTTCCCGGGTGACCCATGACCTTCTCCTGCGGCCCTTCCTGGAAACGCAGGAATCCAAGGAGCTTGGCGCGTCGTTCCGGGAAAAGCGGAAGCCCGATCCCTCGACCTTCGGCCACTGACGCGCGGAGCCAGCCAGTCCCATGTCCGCTGCTCCTCCATCCGCCGCGCGCCCGATCGCGCCGCTCCTCACCCTGCACCATCCGGCGACCAGCCGCCGCTTCTATGACGCCGGGTTATGGCGGAGCGAAACCTTCTACGACCTGTTGAGCGCCCATGCCGCCGCGCGTCCAAATGCATTCGCCATTCGCGATTCCGGACGCCGCCTGACCTGGGCCGAGTTTCAGGCGCTGGTCGACCGCATTTCCGGGCATCTTGCCGATGCAGGGCTGCGGCCCGGCGAAAGGGTCGGCCTCAGGCTGTCCAACCGGATCGAGGGCGTCGCGGCGCTTCTGGCGGCGGCGCGTCTCGGCGCGGTCGCCAATCCGTCCTTGCACCAGAACTATACCGCCAGGGAAGCGATCGGCCTCGTCACGGCGATTGACGCGAAGGTCGTCCTGGCCGAGGACGGGTTCGGGGTCGATGCGGCGACTGCGGACTTCGCCGGCATGGCGGACAGCTTGGCCTCGGTCCGCCGCGTCATCCGCCTGCCCGCCGGCCGTTCCGGCGGCGGCCTGCTGGACGCGCCGGTCGCGGTTCCGCCGAAGCGCGACGATCCGGACGCGATTTGTTATCTGGTCTTCACCTCCGGCACGACGGGGCAGCCCAAGGGCGTCACCCATTCCGCCAACACGCTGCTTGCAAACGCGCGGGACATGGTGCGGGACTGGGGGCACGACGCTTCGACGGTCCTCCTGTCGCTTTCGCCCCTCACCCATCACATCGCCTGGGTCGCGACCGCCCAGGCGCTCGCCTGTGGCGGCGAGCTTGTGCTGAACGATCCGCCGAAGGGCATGGCGACCCTGGACTGGCTGCTGGAAAGCCGCGCCACCTATGTGATGGGCGTGCCTACCCATGCCATGGATATTCAGGCCGAGGTCCGGCAGCGCGGTTTGCAGCGGCTCGGCGATGTCCGCGTGTTCTATATGGCGGGCGCGCCGATCCCGCCGGCGGTCGCGAAGGCGTTCCGGGCGCTCGACGTGCTGCCGCAGAATGTTTACGGGATGAGCGAGAACTCCTCCCATCAATACACCCAGCCGACCGACAGCGATGCGGTCATCGTCTCGACCTGCGGCCGCGGCGGCCCGGCCTACAGCGTCAAGATTGTCGATCAGGATAATCCGGACCTGGACGCCCAGCCTGGCGAGATCGGCCAGATCGCAGGCCATGGCGCTTGCCTGATGCTCGGGTATTTCGCCAATCAGGCGGCGACCGAGGCCTCGTTCAACAAGGATGGCTGGTTCCTCTCGGGCGATCTCGGGCGGCTCGACGCAAACGGCAATCTGGAGGTGACGGGGCGCCTGAAGGACATCATCATTCGCGGCGGCCATAATATTCACCCCGCCAAGATCGAGGATATCGCCGTCGCCCATCCGGCGATCGCCAAGGCGGCTGCGTTCCCCCATGCGGACGACCGCCTGGGCGAGCGCGTCTGCCTGGCGGTCATCCCGGCGGCCGGCCAGCCAGCGCCGGACGCAGATCAGGTCTTGCGCCACCTGGCGGCGGGCGGGCTCTCCCGCAATCACATGCCGGAATATTTCATCGTGCTGCCGGAATTTCCGCTGACCGCATCGGGAAAGATCCTGAAGCGCGGGCTTGTCGATCAATTGAAGGCCGGCGCGTTCACGCCAGCCCCATGCCGCTACACGCCGCCGGCCACATAGGCTCGCTCAGCCAGGATCGGCGCAGCGGGCGGCGCTTTACCGCCCGCCCGATTGCGGGCCGTCGCTTGGCTCTCCTGCCCGCTTACGATCATCCGGGCGGGGCCGCCGCCGTTCCGCAAGCTTTTTCCGGGTTTCATGGGGCAATGCCGGCAGCACCTCGATGAAAACGCCTTCCATGAGCGCGCCAAGCGCGTCCTTGGATTTCCGGCGCGCTTCGAAAGCTTCGGCGAGCGCGCCTCGATCGACGACTTCCGCGGTCATCGCCGCCTTCAGGGCTTCGCCGGAAGCTCTGGCCGCGCGTCCGGCCGCCTGAATTTCCGCCTCTCGGGCCGCCATGGCCCGGTCGATCAGCGGCCGGACTTCCGGCCCGGCCTCGCGCAGGATGCGCCGAAGCGGCGGCGGATGGTCCGGCCCGCCGCGATGTCCCGACAGCAACGCCGAGCCGATCAAGCCGGCAAAAAACACATTGAGCGCCAGGGCGGCCAGCAGCAGCCGCGGACGCGGTTCCTGAAACCAGCCCATCAGCCCTGCTCCCCGTCCAGCCCATCGAGGGCCGCGACTTCGGCCCAGGCATCGTCCGACAGGCCGGCAAAGCCGCTGCTGTCCAAAGCCTCGCCGCCATAGAGCGCGCCGATCATGACGCCAAGGCACAAACTCGCGACCGCAAGCCCGCCAATGCCGAACGGCTGGACGCGCTGGCGGCGCTCCGGCGCCGCCGCGACGCCGATTGCGGCGAGCAGACGCGCCTCGAACCGCTCCGGCTGACCGCCTTCCGGCGCGGCCAGATCGAGCGCCCGGTCGAGATGCCGTTCCGCCGCCAGCGCCTGCCGGAAGGCGGGCGAGGTCAGCCAGGCGATCCAGCCTCGGAGCTGGCCATGAGGCCAGCGGCTGATCCGCCCGCCGTAGATTTCGGCCATCTGGATCGGCCGTTTCATCCTTGCTGCGCCGTTTTCAGTCATTGCGCCCTTCCCCGGCGGTTTGCCGCCGCCGCATCTCATCGTACATCCTGATATGTCGCCTTGAGCGTATGGCGAAGCGTGCGCCGCGCTCTCGATAGTAACGATTCAACGGCCTCAGCGCTTGTATCCAGCGCTTCAGCGATCTCTTCGCCTGACAAGCCATCATTATGGGCCAGCAGGATCGCGGCCCGCTGACGCTCCGGCAAACGCGCCAGAGCCTTGCGAATGGCCACGCCCAGTTCGCCTCCAAGGGCTTCGGTCTCCGGACTGGACCGAGTGTCCTCGGTTTGCTCCAGAATCGCCTCGGCGCCCTCGCCCACGAACCGTCTCGTCCGGCGCAGGCGATCGATCGCCAGGGTGTATGCGCTCCGACGGAGCCATCCAAATACCAGTCCCTCCGGCCGCCAGTCCGCGGCGCCGCGCCACAGGCGCATAATCGCTTCATGGGCGATGTCCTCGCCCTCGGCGGCGTCGTTCAGAATGCCGCCGGCGAAGGCCGCGATCGGGCGCGCATAGCGGCTGACAAGCAGACGCGCGGCCTGCTCATCGCCCGCCGCCAGTCGTCGCATCAGCGCCCGGTCTTGCGCAATCTGATCCGCTCGCGTCATACCTGCCCGATCGGCCGCTGAAGTTTCCCCATGGAAGCCGCGCGCTTCCAGGGGCCGCATATTAGAGCAACGCACGACGGCCGCATTCCCGTCGCCGCATCCGTAGAATCCCCTGCATGCGACGCTTAAGCCCTATAGCTTCAGCCGTTAAACCGACATTTACGATCTTGTGCTTTGCCGCCGCAAATGGTCTAATCCTTTCATGTCATTGGCTAGGAACGGCCGATGCTATCGCATGACGGGGGTCGGCGATATCTCTGAAAGGGAGCAGCAGGATGCTAAAAGCGGCCATTGGATTGGGGGCGCTCGTATTCCTTTTCGTCTTGGCGATAATCTACGTGCCAAGCGTTGCGGAAATCATTCCACAGTCAGATTTCGTGCGGGAAGCTGCGGCGCCGTTGGCGGTGCTGGTGAGCTTGGCAGCATTGATGGTTTGGCGCCCGAAAGGTCAGGGTCAGGCGGACTGATTCGCCGCGCCCGATCGTGCGCATTCTTGACGGATGCGCTGATTGAGAAATCGTTCATTCGGCCCTGGCGTCCAACGTGGCGTCAGGGCCGAATGCGTTTGTGGGCCTGTCAGAGCGCCCCCATTGCCCGCATGCTTTTCGGCAGGATCAGCCGACAACGCCGGCTGCGCGGAACGCGACGATTTCGGCCGCGGAGTAACCGATTTCGCCCAGGACCGCGTCGGTGTGCTGGCCAAGATTGGGGGTCGTCGGCAAGGCCGTGTCCGTGACATTATCGACCCGGAAGGGCGCGCCAACCGTCCGAAATTCGCCATTCAAGCCATCCGGCGCCGGCGCGGTCTTGATCAGGCCGCGCCCGGTCACTTGCGGATCCGCCGTCATTTGCGGGATCGTCAGGACCGCGCCCGCCGGCACGCCGGCTTTGGCGAGCTTGGTCTCCCAATAGCGCGCATCGGCTGTCGCGAAGGATTTCAGCAGTTCTTCCCGCAAAGCGGCGGCATTGGCGATCCTTGCCTGTCGATCCAGAAAGCGCGGGTCCGCGATCAGGTCTTCGCGGGCGAGCGCGCGGGCCTGGGCATTGAATTGCCCTTGCGTCGCCGCCGCGACCTGCAGCAGCCCGTCCGCCGTCTCGTAAATCGACGACACGCTTGAGCCCGCGGGCGAGCCATTGCCCATCAAGGCCGGCTCGACACCGAAATTCAGGTAATTGTTGATCATGGGCGAGATCAACGAGGCGGCGACATCCAGCATCGAAACATCCAGATAAGCCCCGGCGCCCGTCCGCGCCTGGCGGGACAGCGCCGCCGCGATCGCGAACGCCGCCGTGATGCCCGTCGACATGTCGCAGACCCAGAACCCGACTTTCGTCGGACCCGTCACGCCGTCGAATCCGGTTAGCGTCATCATGCCGGAATTGGCCTGGATGATCGGATCATAGGCGGGCGCGCCTGCCTTTGGCCCCGACTGCCCGAATCCCGAGATTGAGCAATAGACAATTTCCGGCTTGATGGCCTTCGCCCAATCGTAGCCATAGCCCAGCCGGGCGATCGCGCCGGCCTTGAAATTCTCGATCACGACATCGGCCTGGGCGACAAGTTTGGCGACAATCGCCCGTGCTTCCGGCCGCTTCAGATCAATGGCCAGCGAGCGTTTCCCGGCATTGAACGACAGAAACATCGGCGACTGGCCGGCAGCGGCGAACGGGCCTGTGGGCGTCATCATAGAGCGCGACTGGTCGCCGCCGGTCGGCTGCTCCAGCTTGACGATCTCCGCGCCCTGCTGCGCCAGCATGAAACCGGCATAGGGACCGGAGATGACTTGAGTGAAATCAACGACGCGAACGCCGTCCAGAAGTCCGGACATGAGAAGGCTTCGTCCTTGAAAGTGACTGTCGGACCAAAGGCTAGTGCATGTTTTCGCGGAGCGTAAGTAACTGCTCGCCCGGCCGCGGTCGGGCTCAGTCGTGGCGGCCGCCGCGGCCGACGCCGTCATAGGCGAAGCCAAGCGCGCGCGCCGCGCCCGGACTGTAGAGATTGCGGAAATCGGCCAGGCGCGGCGTCCGCATCTGGGCTTTCAGGCGTTCGAGATCGATCGCGCGGAACTCGTTCCATTCCGTCAGGATCAGAACGCAGTCGGCGCGCTCCGCCGCCTCATAGGGGTTGGCTGCCCAGGCGACGCCGGGCAGCAACTGGCGCGCTTCGCCGTGGGCCTGGGGATCGTAGGCGACGACCTCTGCGCCGGCCGCCAGCAGCGCCGGCAGGATATCCAGGGCCGGCGCTTCGCGCATATCGTCGGTGTTGGCCTTGAAGGTGACGCCAAAGGCCGCGATGCGCTGGCCACTGACTGAGCCGCCGCACAACGCGACGACTTTCCGGGCCATGGTCTCGCGCCGGGCCCGATTCGCCCCGACGACCGCATCGACGATGGCGGACGGTCGTCCGACGCCGCGCGCCGTCTCCGCCAGAGCGGCGGTATCCTTGGGGAAACAGGACCCGCCATAGCCAGGACCCGGCTGCAGGAACCGCGCGCCGATGCGCTCGTCCAGGCCCATCCCCCGCGCGATGCCTTCGATGTCGGCGCCGACGACTTCCGCGATATCCGCCATTTCGTTGATGAAGGCGATCTTCGTCGCGAGGAAGGCGTTCGAGGCGTACTTGATCAGTTCGGCCGTTTCGAGATCGACCAGCACCAACCGGGATTTCGATAGCCGGAGCGGCCGGTAGAGCGCCTTCAGAAGCGCGTTGGCATTGTCGTTCTCGACGCCGATCACGACTCTGTCCGGGCGCATGAAATCTTCGATCGCCGAGCCTTCGCGCAGAAATTCCGGGTTGGATGCGACGACGAACCCAGCGTCGGGGCGGATAGTTTTCAGGATGCGGGCGACCTCCCGCCCGGTGCCGACTGGCACCGTCGACTTGGTGACGATGACAGCGCCGTCCGGCGCCGCGGCGGCGATCTCGGCCGCGGCGGCGTAGACATAGGTCAGGTCGGCATGGCCGTCGCCGCGCCGGGACGGCGTGCCGACGGCGATAAAAACGGCGTCAGCGTCTTTGACGGCGGCCGGGAGATCGGTGGTGAACGCAAGCCGCCCGGCCCCGACATTCGACTCGATCATGGCGTCAAGGCCGGGCTCGAAAATCGGCGCTTTCCCGGTCTTGAGCGTGGCGATGCGCGCTGCGTCCTTGTCGACGCAAATGACATCGACGCCGAATTCGGCAAAGCAGGCGCCGGAGACCAGCCCGACATATCCCGCCCCGATCATCGCGATGCGCATGCGTCGGCTGCTCCTCTTCGATCAATCGGATTGGGGTCTGACGGATTAGTGCGCCAAGATCAAGCAGCCGCTTCCCGCATCGCCCAGCGATAGGCGTCGCCGACGATATCGAGGATGTCGGCGTGGGCAGGACGCCAGCCAAGCGCCGCCTTGACCGCGCTGGCGTCGGCGACCAATTCCGGCGGATCGCCTGCCCGGCGCGGCGCCGATCGGGCGCGCGCAGGACGACCGGCAACGCTTGCCGCAGCGGCGACGATCTCCTTCACCGAGTAACCGCGGCCGACGCCCAGATTGAACGCAGCGCTTCCGCCGCCGCCCAGCAAGCGCCGCAGCGCCAGCACATGCGCCGCCGCCAGATCGGCCACATGGACATAGTCCCGGAGCGGCGTTCCATCGGGCGTTGGATAATCCTCGCCGAAAATCTGCAGGGTAAAGTCGCCGGGCATCGCGGCGCGAATCGCAAGGGGGATGAGATGCGTTTCGGGGCTGTGGCGTTCGCCGATCGTCGCTTCGGGCTCGGCGCCGGCCGCATTGAAGTAGCGGAGCGCAATCGTGCGCAGGCCATGGGCGCTTTCGGCGTCCTGAAACAATCTTTCGGCCGCGAGCTTGCTGAAGCCATAGGGATTGATCGGCTGGCGCGGCGCCGATTCGGGTATCGGCGAAACGCCCGGCGCGCCATAGACCGCGCAGGTGCTGGAGAAGATCAACGACCGCACATCCGTCGCTGCGGCCGCTTGCACGATGGCGACCGCGCCGCCGATGTTCACATCGAAATAAAGCGCCGGCGCCTGGAGGCTCTCCGCGACTTCCGCTTTGGCGGCGAAGTGGAGAATGGCCTGAGCCGAATGGGTCCGGATGGCGGTTTCCAGGGCCTCGGCGTTCCGGACATCGCCTTCGATCGCCGGCCCCCAGCGGACAAAGTCACGGTGGCCGCGAGAAAAATCATCGTAGACGACGGGTTGGAAGCCTGCTTCGGCGAGGGCCTTGCACGCATGGGCGCCGACATACCCTGCCCCGCCCGTGACCAACACGTTCACCCTGTCGCCAGCCAAACGACTGCCTCCCAACCCGACGCCCGCCAATGTTTGCGAAATCGCAGCGTCAGTAAGCGTTCTTGCGCTCGAACGGGACCGAGAGGGTCTTCAGCAGGCACACGATATCCGTCCAGGGCGTCCAATGCGCCAGGTAGTGGCGCTGCAGGACCAGGCGGTCCCGGTAGCTGCCGCTGTTGCGGAACCGCACCTGCCAGGGACCGGTGATGCCGGGACGTTCGGCCAGATAATAGCGGAACTGGTCGCCCCAATGCTTTTCTTCGCCAAGCGCGATCGGACCCGCGCCGACAAGGCTCATCTCGCCGACCAGGACGTTCCAGAGCTGCGGCAGTTCGTCGAGGCTGGTGCGGCGCAGAATCCGGCCGATCGCCGTGACCCGCGGGTCATCCTTCAATTTGGCGGTCGCATTCCATTCGGCCAAGGCCTTGGGATCGCTTTGCAGCAAGGCGTCCAGGCGCGCGTCGGCGTCTACCGACATCGTCCGGAATTTCCAGCACTTGAACGTGGCGCCGTCCTGCCCCCAACGGGTGTGGCCGTAAAATATCGGCCGGCCGCTTTGCAGCATGACCAGCCCCATCACGATCAAGAACAGCGGCGCGAGCGCGACCAGCAGAACGGCCGCCCCAAGCGGGTCGATAAACGATTTCCACAAGCCGCGAACGATGTCGCGGCGCGAACGCGCCCTCGCAGGCCGCTGCATTGGCCACAGCGGCATTCTGATGAACGCCTCGAACAAAGGGCTGAGAGCGACCAGCCCCGACTTAGCGATCCGCTCCATGAGCTACCTGCCCCCTAGCGTACACGCGACAACAAAACGGCATTTCCGACTAATCCGGCTACGCCAAGTATCCCCCGTCGGTCGTCCAATGGCGGAAGCCATCGAGCGCTTGCCGGCTGAAGGTACTAGTTTTTTAACGCATTCGGCTGATTTCGCCAAACCTTACTTAGGATCAAATGGCTTAATTATCAGTAATGCCGAGCGCAACTCGGCCATTCGCGCGCCGCAGAGCTGGTTCGACCGCGTCCAAATGACGCTCGATGGTATGCGGCCGCTTCCAATAGCGCCGATGCGCCGCGGCGCCCATGCGGCGCGCGACGTCCGTCGCCATAAGCGTGCGCATCGCCGCCGCCAGCGCATCGACGCTTTGACTGGCGACATGCAAGCCGGTTTCGCCGTCAGCCACATATTCAACGCCGGCGCAATTGTCGCTGACGATGACCGGAACGCCTTGCGCGAGGGCTTCGAGCACGGTCAGCGGCTGGCATTCGTACCAGATGGACGGAAAGACGAGCGCGCGCGCCTGCCGCATCCGCGCCGAAACGGCCTCAGGCGTCAGCCATCCGGTGAACTCCGCGGTCGGCGCGCATTGCCGCAGGATGGGGCCTAGCTCGCCGTCGCCGACGAAGGCGATCGGCGCGCCGGCGTCATGGGCGGCGGCTGCGGCCAGATCCGCCCCCTTCTCCCGGGAAAACCGGCCGACGAACAGGAACGGCGCATCGTCGGCGATCGCCGCGGGGCCCTGGTCTTCGACGTCGATCGGGTTGGGCGCGTAGACCTCCGACTCGGGCGGCGGCAGCCAGGCCGACAGGACGCGCTTCTGCAGATCGCTGATCGCCACGCGATGTTTCAGATTGCGGCGGAAGCGTCCCGGGCCGTTCAGGGCGGCCTGCCGGACGACGCGGAACAATTTGTGGCGGTAAGCGCGCGCGTCGCAATTTGCCGTGATGCAGGCGAACGACATCGGCCGACGCTGACAGTTCTCGCCGGCCGGGTAGTCAAAGAACGCGCCATTCGGGCAGGCCGCAAAATATTCGTGCATATGGTAGAGGGTCGGGATGCCGCTCGCCGCGATCGCCTGCTGGCAGGCAGGCGACATCGCTTTCGACCAGCCGTGCTGGTAGATCACCGTCGTCTTCGGATCGTGGCCGTCGAGCAGCCGCCTCAGGGCCGCCGCCGCTTTCCGGTTCCATATGCCGCGGACGGCAGCGCTCAGGGCATTCGCATCGCCAAGCAGGTCGGGCTGATCGAGGACGACGGTCTTGACCCCGCCCGCCGCAAGCCGCGGATCGGCAGGGCCGACAGGGGCGAAGTAAGCCACCCGGTGGCCGCGCGCCGCCAGCCCGAGCGCGCCGGCGATCGCGACTTTCGCCGCGCCGCCGTTCACAAACCCGTAGTCATAAGTGACGACGATATCCAACTTGCCGTCGGTCATGGGCGCTCCGCTCTGCGAGATCTGTCCATTATTGGCAGTGCCGGCAACGAAAAGTTTAGTTGTTCCTGCCCGATATGTCGCCGCGGGAAATCAGCGCGCGTCTGGGCGCATGGCCTTTCCGCGCCTGGAAATACTGGCATTCATCCCGTTTTCACCTGGACATCGTTATAATCTGTGCTTTCTTACGCCCGATGTCGTTGATATTCGATGACCGCGCCGGGCGAAATTCCTTGCCCTTCCCTCTGGAGCGCCCAAGCCATGCCCTTCCCCGCCCCACATGAACCGGCGCCGCACTTCATCTGCGAGGCGTCGAATAATCCGCGCTTCAATTTCACGACCGTTGGCGGCCGATATATCTTGCTGACGTTCTTTGGATCGGCGGCGGAACCGGGCATGGCGAAGGTGTTGGCGGACGCAGCGGCCGAGCCGCTGTTCGACGATGTTCAGGCGTCCTTCTTCGGGATTTCGATCGACCCGGACGACAAGGCCATGGAACGGGTCAAGCCAAAGACCATCGGCTACCGCTTCTTCTGGGATTTCGATCAGGCCATTTCAAAGCTCTATGGGGCCATTGAAGGCGAAGGCCGGGCGGACGGCTCTGTCGATTTCAAGCCGGTCTCGATCCTCATCGATCCGATGATGCGGATCATGGGCCATCAACCGATTGACGATCCGGCCACCCATATCCAGCGGCTCGCGGATTTTCTGCGCAAGCTGCCCGCGATCGGCGCGCCGGTCGCCGCCCAGGGCCATGCGCCGGTTCTCGTGATTCCACGGATCTTCGAGCCGGATTTCTGCAAGCAGCTCATCGGCCTTTATAACCAGCATGGCGGCGAGGATTCGGGCTTCATGCGCGAGATCGACGGCAAGACCGTCGGCATCGTCGACTACAGCCACAAGCGGCGGCGGGACTACATCATCGACGATCAGAAGCTGATCCAGGCCTGCCAGGCGCGCATTCGCCGGCGCCTGGCGCCGGAAATCAAAAAAGCCTTCCAGTTCGAACCGACCCGGATGGAGCGCTACATCGTCGCCTGCTACGATTCCGGCGAGGGCGGTTACTTCCGGCCGCATCGCGACAATACGACAAAAGGCACTGCTCACAGGAAGTTCGCAGTGACGCTCAATCTGAATGCTGAGGATTACGATGGCGGCTACCTGCGTTTCCCGGAATTCGGGCCGCATCTCTTCAAGGCGCCGACCGGCGGCGCCGTCGTGTTCTCATGCTCGCTGCTCCATGAAGCGCTTCCTGTCGTCAAGGGCACGCGCTATGTTTTCTTGCCCTTCCTGTATGACGACGCGGGCGCGGAGCTTCGGGAGAAGAATAATGCCTATCTCGCGGAAAATGTCGTTAATTATCAACGCGGCTGATGTCTGACGATTGGGCGCGCTATTATCAGGCGCTGGCGGGCCGGCCGCCGCGCCCGACGCTGGTCTATGCCGCGCGCCGCTTTGCCCGTCCCGGCCTCGCGGTCGATCTCGGCTCCGGCGGGGGACGGGATGCGGCGCCGTTGCTGCGCGCGGGCTGGCACGTGGTCGCGGTCGACCGGGAGGGAAGCGGCCACGCGGCGTTGCGCGCCGCTGTGACGCCCGCCGAAGCTGGCCGCCTGACGACGATCGAAGCTGCGATCGAGTCCGCCGATTGGCCGATCGCCGACCTTGTGAATTCAAGCTTCGCGCTGCCCCTGGTCCCGAAAGCCGCCTTCCCTCTAGTCTGGCGCCGAATTCGTGAGCGACTGGCGCCGGGCGGGCGGTTTTCCGGCCAGCTTTATGGGCCGCGGGATAGTTGGGCGAAAGGCGGATCGCCCGATGGCGTCGTCGCCCATAGCCGTGAAGCGTGCCTGCGGCTCTTTCACGGCATGACGATCGAATTCTTCGAAGAAGAGGAGCATGACGGCCTGACGCCGAAGGGCCGCCAAAAGCACTGGCACATTTTTCATTGCGTCGCCCGCGCGCCATAGCCGGCGGTCAAAGTTTCGCCATTGTCGGATGGTTCAGGTTATGACTTTCAGGGAGCGACCGGGACATCCGGGCGACGCGAACCGGGAACTCATCGGCGTGGGCGGCATTGAACTGGCAGGGCGGGCGTGCATTTTCCGGCCTTCCGACTTAAAACACGCCTTGGATTAGCGGCAGCAGCGCCATAAGGGCGGTATTGGTTATGGGACGTTGGATCGTCGGTCTATTCAAATTCAGCGTAATTGCGGGCCTTCTGGGCGCGCTTGCCGCGGTCGCGGTCGCGGTTGTCCTGATCCGGGGCTACGGCGCAGACCTGCCGAATCATGCCGGGCTGACGCAATACGCCCCGCCAATCACGACGCGGGCCCATGCAGGCGACGGCCGAGTGCTGGCGGAATTCAGCCGGGAACATCGCCTGTTCGTTCCGATCGCCCAAATTCCGGCATTGGTGCGGGGCGCTTTCCTTTCGGCGGAAGACAAAAGTTTTTACAAGCATCCGGGCTTGGACATTCAGGCGCTGTTGCGCGCGGTCGTCCGCAATCTTGAAGGCATGGTCAGCGGGCGCCGCCCGGTCGGCGGTTCGACGATCACCCAGCAGGTTGCGAAGAATTTTTTACTGACGAACGAAGTTTCCTATGAACGCAAGGTCAAGGAAGCAATTCTTGCGTTCCGCATCGAGCGCGCGCTGACCAAAGACCAAATTCTGGAACTTTATCTGAACGAGATCTATCTGGGCGAAGGCGCTTATGGGGTCGCCGCCGCCGCGATGACCTATTTTGGCAAATCCCTCGATGAAGTGACCGCCGAGGAAGCCGCCTACATGGCGGCGTTGCCCAAGGCGCCGAGCAATTATCACCCGGTCCGCCGCCTGGATGCGGCGACCGCCCGCCGCAATTGGGTGCTGGGCCGCATGGCGGAGGACGGCCGCTTGACTGAGGCCGAAGCAGCGGAGGCCGAGGCCCGGCCCTTGACGATTTCCGGTCGCGCCCAGGAGGAGAAGTTCCCTTCCCTCTGGTTCGCCGAGGAAATTCGCCGCGAATTGCTTGATCGTTATGGCGAGCCGACGTTGTATGGCGGCGGTATGTCAGTGCGCGCCACCATCGACCCTGTCCTGCAGGACATCGCCGATACGGCCCTGGTCGATGGGCTGGAGGACTACGACCGCCGACACGGCTATCGCGGCCCCATTGACCGGATCCTGCTGGATGCGACGTGGCAGGCTCGGCTCGCGGCGTTGCCGCCGCCGCCCGGCATGCGCGGCCGCTCGCTTGCTGTGGTCCTCAGGACAAGCGGCGACGCCGCCGAAATTGGCCTGGCCGACGGTTCGGTCGGCGCAATTCCCTTTGAGGAACTGAGCTGGGCGAGCAAGGCGCTGCCCGATCAGGCCGTCGGCCGCAAGCCGCGGAAGGTTAGCGACGTTCTGGGCCCGGGCGATGTGATCGCCGTCCGTCCGGCGCTGCAGGACGCCAAGAAGCGGGACTATCCGCCAGCAACATTCGCCCTGGACCAAGTGCCAGACGTCGATGGCGGGATTGTTGCGATCGACCCCCATACGGGCCGCGTCCTGGCGATGGCCGGCGGCTATTCGGCCGAACGCAGCCAATTCAATCGCGCGACCCAGGCAGCCCGGCAGCCGGGCTCCGCGATCAAGCCCTTTGTCTATCTGGCCGCCCTGGAAGCTGGCTATACGCCGGCGACGCTCGTCCTCGATGCGCCGTTCGTCATCGATATTCCCGGCCGCGGCTTGTGGAAGCCCACGAACTATTCCGGCAAGATCTACGGCCCAAGCCCGATGCGTCTCGGCCTGGAAAAGTCCCGCAATTTGATGACGGTGCGGCTGGCGCAGCATATCGGCATCGGCGCGGTCATTGAGACGGCCAAACGCTTCGGGGTCGGGGAAAAGATGCGCCCCGAACTCGGCTCCGCGCTTGGCACAGGCGAGGTATCGCTGATCGAGATGACGGCGGCCTTCGCCATGTTGGCCAACGGCGGCAAGCAGGTGACTCCGTCCTTCATCGACACGGTTCAGGACCGGCATGGCCGCTTGATTTTCCGGCATGACGACCGCGATTGCCCCCGTTGCGCCGGCGCGGAAGCCACCGCCAACGCCCCGCCTGAACTTCCGGATACGCGCATCGCGGTCGACGACCCGCGCCTGAACTATCAGATCGTCTCGATGCTGCAGGGCGTCGTCGAAAATGGCACGGCCAGACGGGTCTATATGCCTGGGCGTCCGCTCGCCGGCAAAACCGGCACGACGAACGACAGTTTCGACGCCTGGTTCGTCGGGTTTTCCTCGAACCTGGCGGTTGGCGTCTATGTCGGTTTCGATCAGCCGCGCACGCTTGGCGAGCGCGAGGCCGGCGGCAGCGCCGCCGCCCCGATCTTCAAGCAATTCATGGAGAAAGCGTGGCCGATCAGGCCAGGCGCGCCTTTCAAGGTGCCGTCGGGCCTGGAGTTCACGCGGGTGAGCCGCTCAACCGGCCTGCCGCCGGAACCGGGCGACGGCGACGTGATCCTGGAGGCGTTCATTCCAGGCACGCGGCCAGAACAGCTTGGCCCGGTCATCGGCGGCGGCCTCTCGGGCGGAAATCAGCCGGAGCTCGTCCCCATGTCGCAGGATGCTCAGCCAGGCGACGCCTCCGCCGCTCAGCCCGTGCCCGCGGCGTCGGACAGCGGCGCTTCGCCCCGCCGCCGCCCGCGCGGCAGCCTCGGCAGGGTCTATTGAAGCAGGGGCTATTACGTCTGGCGGCAAAGCCGATCCATCACCGTTTTTCGTTCTGGTTCTGAAGGGTTTTAATCATGCGTGCGGATGCTCAAGCACTGGTCGATCAGATCATGGAAGCCGTCACCTTGCTCCGGAGGCATCTTTGACTGGGATAACGCTCTCCTCCGCCTCGAAGAACTGAACGCCGAGGCCGAAAACCCCGATCTCTGGAACGATCCCGAGCAAGCTCAGGCGATCATGCGGGAGCGCACGCAACTGGCCGACGCCATCGCGGCCTGCCGTGCGCTGGAAAGCGGCGCGGCCGATAATGCCGAACTGATCGAACTGGCAGAGGCCGAGGACGATCAGGATCTGGTCGCAGAAGGCCTCGCCGCATTGCAGGCGCTTGGCAAGCAAAGTGCGCGGGCGCGGCTTCAGAGCCTCCTCTCCGGCGAAGCCGACAGCAATGATTGCTATCTCGAAGTTCATGCCGGCGCCGGCGGCACCGAGGCCCAGGATTGGGCAGAGATGCTGCTCCGCATGTACGCGCGCTGGGCGGAAAAGGAAGGCTACAAGCTGGAGTATATGGAGGAGAGCCCCGGCGAAGAAGCCGGGATCAAATCGGCGACGATCAAGATCGCCGGGCCGAACGCCTATGGGTGGCTGAAAACCGAGTCTGGGGTGCATCGCCTCGTCCGGATTTCGCCCTATGACAGCCAGGCGCGCCGGCACACCAGTTTCGCTTCGGCCTGGGTGTTTCCCGTTGTCGACGACACGATCGATGTGGTGATCGAGGACAAGGACCTCAGGATCGACACGTATCGAGCGTCGGGCGCCGGCGGGCAGCACGTCAACCGGACCGATTCGGCAGTGCGGATCACCCATATCCCGACCAACATTGTCGTGCAGTGTCAGAACGACCGGTCCCAGCACCGCAACCGCGCGACGGCGATGGATATGCTCCGCGCCCGGCTCTATGAGCATGAACTGCGCATCCGCGAAGAAGCAGCCGCTGTCGAGAATGCCCAGAAATCGGACATAGGCTGGGGCCATCAGATCCGGTCCTATGTCTTACAACCCTATCAGATGGTGAAAGACCTGCGCACCGGTGTTGAGAGCGGCAATCCGGACGCGGTCCTGGGCGGTGAGATCGGCCCTTTCCTCGCTGCGTCCCTGGCGGCCAGGGCCGGCATGGACCGGACAGCGGAAGGGCCATGAAAGCAAAAACTTCCATGGCCCTGGCGGGGGATTTGCTTGACGTCAGGGCGGCGGGTCCGGATGCTCGGATTGGGGGCTGAAACGCCCGGACCCGCCTGGCGCTGCATTCATTGGGGGAACGCAGCGCTTCTCGGAACCGCTCTAGTGGATCGTCTTGCGGAGCGGTTGATAGGAAATCGGCATTTCGGCCTCGGCGCGGACTGGCGTGGCGCGGCGGTGATTGGAGGGGTTGGCCTCTGTCGGCTGGCGGAGCGCCTCGCCGATGCGTTCAGCGCGCTGCTGGACGATCATGGCGCCCAGCCGGCGTGTCTCGCTGGCGAAGAATGCGGCCGTTTTGGCCTGCGCGGCATCTAGCGCATCAAGCCGACGCCGGACAGCGCCCATCGCGAATGGCAGCGCTGCGCACGCGACGGCGGCGACGCCTGCCGACACGCCCAGCATTGCCAGGCTGAAGACGGGGTTCGCAATGAGGGCAAGGACGGATTCGGGCATGGCGTTGTTAACTCCCTGACTGGCTGCCGCGGCCGAAGTCGATCTCGGGACGCGACGGATATGCCAGGAATGTGCAAGGCAGGCGCCGAAACCGCCATCAAGGCGGCATCCGCAGAATCCCTTGCATTTTATCTAATCTTTCCGCAATTTAATGAAATCCGAAGGCGAGCTGCGTCGCAATTTGCGATTCCGTTTGCGGATTGCGTCGGCCGCGCCGCGCTCGGTCTAATCCGCCAGGGCCTTCCGCACGGCTTCCACATGGCCCGGGACCTTTACCTTCCGCCAGATTGCCTGCAACGTCCCGTCGGGGCCGATCAGGAATGTCGAACGCTCCACGCCCATGTATTTTCGGCCATACATGCTCTTTTCGACCCAGACGCCATAGGCCTCTAACGTCGTCTTTTCCTCGTCGGATGCGAGCTTAAACGGCAGGCCATGCTTGGCCTTGAATGCGTCGTGCTTCTTGGGGTTGTCGGGCGATACGCCGATGACGATGGCGTTCACGGCATTGAAATCCGGGGCCGCGTCGCGGAAGTCGCACGCTTCCTTGGTGCAGCCGGACGTATCGTCCTTCGGATAGAAGTAGAGCACGACTGAGCGGCCGGCGAGTTCTGACCGGGTGACAGAGCCGCCGTTGTCGGTCGGCAGGGTAAAATCCGGTGCGGCGTCGCCAATGGAAAGCATGGGTCATATCTCCTCGTTCGACTGTGATCAGGTCTGGTCCGACGACGCAGCTTTGTCGAAAATGTCAGCGAACGCGGCGCTGACGGCATTCGCCAAGGCTTCCCGGCGGACTGTCGCCGCCGTGTAATCTGGCGCGGATAGCGCTGTCGCCAAGGTGGTCTGTGTGCTTGGGTGCTCAAGCTCGGCGCCGGCGGCGATATCGTGGCCGATCAGCCGGAGCATCCACTGGGCGGCAAGCCAGAATTCGGCGGCCTCGGCGATCGCCTGCCCCAATGCCGGCGTCGCTACGCCAGCCGCGACCAGCGCCCGCATCTGCGCCCCGGGTTGGCGCGCTTCGGCCACGCCGACAGAGTCGCCATGGGCCAGGGCCAGCGCCTGGGCGACGAATTCCGTATCCACCATCCCGCCAGGTCGGCGACGCACATCCCACGGTCCGCCGCCAGCGCCCTTCGCCGAAGCCAGCCGTTGGCGCATTGCTTTCGCATCGGCAAACAGGTCTGGACGCCCGGCGGCGGCAGCCAAAGCGTCCCGGCGAAGCTGCTCAATCCGCGCGCACAGGTCAGCGTCGCCGGCAGCAGCTCGGGCGCGGGTCAACGCCATTAATTCCCATGTCCACGCGGCGCTAATCAGGTAAAGCGCAAGCGCGTCGATATGGGTCGCGATCGGCCCGTCGACGCCGCTTGGCCGGAGGCGTTGGTCGACCTCGAACAGCCGCCCCTCCCCTGTGGCCGTGGTCAAGGCTGTTACAAGGCGTTGCGTAAGCCGCATGTAGTAGACAGCCGCCTGTAGCGGTTTCTCGCCATCGGAGACAGCGCCTTCGGGCGCATCGTAGACCGCGACCAGGTCGAGATCGGACCCGATCGTCACCTCCCCGCTACCCCACTTCCCGTATGCGAGCACGGCGAATGCGCCGCCCGGGATCGCGCCATGCGCCTCCTCAAAGGATGCGCGAACGCTATTCAGCATGACGTTGGCGACGCAATCGGCGGCGAAGGTAATGGTCTGGGCGGCTTGGGCGACCGCAAGGCGGCCTTCCATCGTCTGGACGCCAAGGCTGAGGCGAAGATCGTTCAGCCAGCGCCGGGCCGAATCGAGCGCGTCCTGCATATCAGCCGCATCCGAGAGCGCCTGGGCCAGCTCCCGCATCAAGGTCGGCTTGTCGCCGGGCGGCTGCATGAAATCGTCGGTCAGCGCAGCGTCGAGCACGTGCGGTCGGCGGCCGATCAGGTCCGCCAGATAGGCCGACCGACCCAGAACGCGCGCGACAAAATCCAGCAATCCGAGATTGGCTTGAAACAGGGCAAAGATCTGAACGCCCGCAGGCAGGCCCTCGACAAAGGTCTGGAACGCCCGGAAAGCCCGATCCGGGTCCGGCGTCGCGCCGAACCGCTTCAGGATATCGGGCGTCAACTCGGTCAATAGTTCCCGTCCCCGTTGGGTCCGGGTGGCGCGGATGTGGCCATGATGCCAACTGCGGATTGTCGCCGTGATATATTCCGGCGCGGCAAAGCCCATGGCGCTGATGGTCGCCAGGGTGTCGGGATGTTCATCGGCGCCTGTGAATGACAACGCCCCGCCGCCGCCCAGTGTAGGTTCGTCGGAGAACAGTTCGGCGAAATGGCGTTCGACCCGCGTCAGGGCGGCGCTGACATCCTCCTCGAACGCCTCAAGGCTGGAGAAGCCCGCGAACCGGACGAAGCCCTCGGCGTCCGCCCGCTTCGGCGTCGTGTGGGTCTGCCGGTCGTCGACCATCTGCAAGCGATGCTCAAGATCGCGCAGTTTCAGATAGGCGGCCGACATTTCCTCGGCGACGGCGGGCGCGACATGACCGGCCGCGCTCAGGGCCTGCAGGGCCTGCAGCGTCTGGCTGCTGCGCAAGGCGGAATTGCGTCCGCCCCAGATCAATTGTTGGGTCTGGGCGAAGAATTCGATCTCGCGGATGCCGCCGCGGCCGAGTTTGAGATTGTGGCTGAACGCCGAAATCGGCTCCCCGCCCTCGCGGCGGTCGATCTGGCGCTTGATCGACTGGATGTCGCGGATGGCGTTGAAATCCAGCGACCGCCGCCAGATGAACGGCCGGAGCTCCGCGAGGAACTCGTGGCCAGCGGCGATATCGCCAGCGACCGGCCGCGCCTTGATCATCGCGGCCCGTTCCCAGTTCTGCCCCATGCTTTCATAGTAGGCCGTCCCAGCCGTGACCGTGATCGCCGGCGGCGTCGAAGCTGGATCGGGCCGCAGACGAAGGTCGGTGCGCGCGACATAGCCATCGGTCGTCCGCTCATCGAGCATCTGGACCAGCGCTCGGGTCAGGCGGGTCATCTCGTGCTGCATGCGATCCGGGCGGGCGAAGCCCATTTTTTCCGGATCGTAGAACAGCATCAGGTCAATATCGCTGGAGTAGTTCAGCTCATAAGCGCCGAGCTTGCCCATGCCGAGGACGATTATCCCACGGGTCGGATCGGCTGCGTCCTGATGGACGAACACGCCGCGAGCGGCGCCGTCCTGCATCAGCCAGACAAGCGCGCCGTCGACGGCCGCCGCTGCCGCAATGGATAGCGCCTGGGTCGCCTGCATCGTCGGCCAGACGCCGGCGAGATCGGCCAAGCCTACAGTCAAGGCCGCCCGGATTCGGGCTTCGCGCAAGGTCTTCATCGCCGCTCGCAGGGACGGCGCCGACGGGACCGATTGGAACATGGTCATGACGGCCTCGAAGGCGGCGTCCGGCCCATCGGTCAGAGTGGCGGCAAGGGTGTCCGGCGCCGTGCGCATCGCGGCCCCCAGGAACGGGCTGCCGCACAACACGCCTTCCAGAAAGGCCATGCCCCTGGGATCGGCCAGAAACGGCAGCAGCGCAGGCCCCGCCGGGCCGTCGGCGAGCGCCTGAACATCGTCGGCGACGCGACGTCCGTCCGGGGTCGATGGGCCTTTAGCCATGCAATCGAGAAATGCCATGCAGCTACCATAGCTTGGCCGCCGCTACCGCCAAAGTGATATCAAAATGCGGCTCGCTGCTTTACCTTGCCGGCCGAACAGACCGATGCGAGACCGGATAATCAGCACGTGGCCGCCAGACCCCTAGCTTGGTTCCTTCGAGGCGCCCTCGCGGCCGTGGCAATCCTTGCGATCGCCTTCGTCGCGCTCGCCGCAAGGCTGGCGCAAGGACCGCTCGACCTTGGCTATTTCAAACCGCAACTGGAATCGGCGCTCACGGAATCACTGGGCGGCGGCATCTCCGTCCGCCGCTTCGCGCTGCGGGCTGCCGATGGCGAAATCGCGTTATCCGCCTTCGGCGTCGTCCTTGCCGGCGATGACCGGAAAACGATCGGCCATGCGGAGGAAATCAAGCTCAGCTTGCAGCCGAACGCCTTATTGAGGGGCAAGCTGCGCCCGCAACGTCTGACCGTCGTCGGGGCAGAGCTTGTCGCAGAGCGCGGGCCCGACGGTCAACTGAAACTCCTGGCGACAGCGACCGACGATCGCAACGGCGGCGACCTGCCGCCGATGGATATTCTGGAGATCGTAGAACGCTGGATCGCAGGCGATGTCGATACAAAGCGACTGCCCGATATCCGCCTGGAGACCGTGACAGTGACGGCGCGGGTCGCCGGCACGGGCGAAGTTCTGTGGCGCGGTCAAGCCGCGGCTGAACTCACGCTCTCCGGCGAGGAGATCAATATCTGGGCCGCGATCGGGCTGGACCGCGCGCGCCCGGAGCCCCCGCTGCGGATCGCCGTGGCGCTCGTCCGAGACCGCGGCGGCGACGTGACGGCGAATTTTACCAACGCCAAGTTGTCGGGGATCGCCGAAGCTATCGGACTGCTCGGCCTCAAACTGCCGCCGCTCTCCGGACGGATTGACGGCGATCTGGCTTTCACGTTCGACGCCAAACTCAAACCTGGGGCTTTGAAGGCCAATCTGAGCGGCGCCGGTCTCCGCGGCGACTTCGACGGCATGGAGCGGATTGCGATCGAGCGCGCCGATGTGGAACTCCGCGCCGACATTCCGGCCCGCACGTTGATAATATCGGGATTCCGAATTGGCGGCGACCGGCCGATCCTGATCGGCGCGGGCGCCGTCCGACCGGAGGCCGCCGGCCCTGAGGGGGGAGATGTCTATCAGGCGTCCGGCCGACTGGATCATGTCGACGGCGCTGCGCTGGCCCGCCTGCTCGGCCTGGACGACGCCTTGAAGGGGGTGTCGATCTCTGCAGCGGCCGATTTCGACGTGACGGTGCGCGACGGCGCATTCGTGAGCGCAGAGACGCGGATCAGCGGCAGCGGCGCATTCCGCCATCCGGATTTCTATGCCGAGCCGCTCGCCTTGAGCGCGGCAAGCGGTTTCGCGGCCTATGATGCGGCGACCCGCACGTTTTCGCTGTCGGGGCTGACCGGACGGCTCGACGGCGTCGCGGTCGCGGGCGAAGGTCGCTTCGGGTTGACGGCGGCCGGGGCGATCGAAACCGCGTCGGCATTTCTGAAGACCGGGGCGTTCGACATCGCGAAGCTTGTCCGGCTGTGGCCGAAATCGCTGGCGCCGGGGGGCCGCGTCTGGATCGCTGAGAACATCACCGCCGGGACCCTAACGGAAGCCGACTTCGAATTTCAGCAGACGGCCGGCGCGCCGATGAAGGTATCCGGCTCGTTTGCCGGCAAGGATCTGGCGATCCGCTATTGGCCGCCCTTGCCGCCAGTCACCGGCGTCAGCGGTCGGGGACGGTTCTTTGACGATGTCATCGAGATCAAAGTCGATCGTGGCGTCATCGGCGCGATGAAGACGAATCAAGCGACGGTCAGGATCTATGACCTGGGCGCCAAACGCGAGATGATCGCGGTCGACAGTGCGGTCCAGGGTCCCGCCGACGCGCTGCTGACGATCCTCAATCGCCCGCCGCTCCGTTACGCCGAATGGCTCGGCATCGATCCGACGAAGGCCCGCGGCGCGGTCGACGGCCGCATCAAGCTGAAGTTTCCCCTGATCGACGCATTGCAGATGGCGGATATCGATCTGGTGGCGACAGGCGCGATCGCCAAGGCGTTCGTCCCGAAGGCCGTAAACGGCTGGGATCTCGCCGCCAAGCGCCTCGCGATCAAGGTGACCCCGCAGCAACTGGACGTCGGCGGCGTCGGGACGCTGCTGGATCAACCAGTGAGCTTCGATGGCGTGATCGCATTCGGCCCCGGCGACGAGCGCGCGCGCTTTACCGGCGACTGGCGCTTGACCCGCGCTGTCCGTCAGGCGCTTGGCATTGGCGGACGGGCAATCAGCCGAAGACTGACAGGCGCTACCCCGGCGACCTTCGATATCGTCGTGCGCCCGCGGGAGCGCTACGAGATCGCCGTCGTAGCTGACCTCACGGACGCCACCTTGCTGGCGCAGGAAATCGGGTGGATCAAGCCAAAGGGCCGGCCGGCGAGCGTCAAGTCCAAGATCATTCTGGAGAACGGCGCGCCGGTGCGCATCGACGGCATCGCGCTCCGCGCAGCCGATTTGGAAATGGATGCCGACATCCAGTTTGCCGATGGCGAAATCCGACGGGTCGGCGTCCGGCGCCTGCTTGGGGCGGGCCATGATCTCCGCGCCGAAATCCTACTTGGGGATAGTGAGGAAAGCGTTCGAATATCCGGCAAGCGCATGGACCTCAGGCCGCTCTTCAAACTGGATGCGCCGCCGAAGGACGCCGTTGCAGGCCGGAACGGCCTGCCCGCGCCGGCGATGCGCCGCGTCCTCACGATATCGACCGATGCGGCGCGCCTCACCAAACATCTGGAGCTGGCGAACCTCAAGGCTTCCGCGACCGTGATGGACGATTGGCCGGTCGCGCTGGCGGGCGCCGCCCAGTATCCTGGCGGCGCGCTGGCCGTCGGCACAAATCCCGCGGACGACAACCAGATCGTCCTGACTGCGAGCGACTTCGGCAAGCTGCTGGCGGCGGCCAATGTGACGGCTGGCGTCGCCGACGGGCCGATGCGGCTGACGATCGACCGGGCGCGCGATGACAGTCTCAGCCTGGACCTGCGCGTCCGGGACTTTACGGTTTCAAAAACCGCATTGAGCCGGTTTGCCGGCGGAAAGTCGGGCGGTCTCGTCGATTCGCTTTCCCGGACCGATCACATCGCCTTCGATCGCATTGGGGCGATCGGGCGTTATGCCGGCGGCCAACTGACCTTGAGCGACGGCCGCTTATCGGGCGACGCGCTTGGCGTCAGCGCGCGCGGCATCATCGATTTTCGCCAGGAGTTTCTCGACATTTCCGGCGCGATCACGCCTGCCTATGGCTTTTCCCGCATCCTCGCCGCCATTCCGGTGCTGGGCGCGTTGCTGACCGGAGCGAAACGCGAGGGACTGTTCGCCGCCAATTACAAGGCCTTCGGCGCTCTGGACGATCCGGAGTTTGAGGTAAACGCGCTTTCCGCCCTTGCGCCCGGCATTCTGCGGGACGCTTTCTCAGGCCCGCGCGCGCCGGCCGCGCCATCGCAGACGAACAACGACCCTTGACCCGCCTCTGTGGGCGCGCCGTTTCCCCGCCGTCCGAGACACAGTAGACTGGAGCATCACATCCCTGAACTGGAGCGTCCGATGCCTGACAGCGCATTATCCAATTCCCCTATCGTCGCCGCCTACCGGCAGAAGACGGCCGGTTCGGAAGCGCTGGCAAAGCGGGCGCTTGCATCCTTCCCAAGCGGCATCACCCACGATTCGCGGCATCTTGAACCTTATGGCGTCTATATCGACCGCGCCGACGGGGCACGGAAGTGGGATGTCGACGGCAATGAGTATGTCGACTATTTCGGCGGCCACGGCGCGCTCATCCTGGGCCATAACCATCCGGACGTCGCGGCGGCCGTCCATGCAGCTTATGCCAAGGGCACGCATTTCGGCGCCAGCCACGCGCTTGAGGTGGAATGGGCCGAGCAAGTGCTGTCGATGGTGCCCTGCGCCGAGAAAATCCGCTTCACCTCCTCAGGCACCGAGGCGACGCTGATGGCGGTCCGGCTGGCGCGCGCCTATACGAAGCGCTCGAAGATCCTCCGCTTCCGGACGCATTTCCATGGCTGGAACGATCACATGGCGCCTGGCCAGGCCAACCACTATGACGGAACCGCGACCGCAGGCGTGCTCGACGGCGTCGCAGCAGGCGTCGTCCTGGTCGATCCCAACGACCGCGACGGCGTCACGGCGGCGCTCGCGGCTGGGGACATCGCCGGCATCATTCTCGAGCCGACAGGATCGTCGACCGGCATGGTCCCGACCGCGCCAGGCTTCCTCGCGTTCCTGCGCGAGGCGACCGAGGCTGCCGGGGCGCTTCTGATTTTCGATGAGGTCGTGACGGGCTTCCGGGTGGCGCCGGGCGGCGCCCAGGCGGCGCTTGGTGTCACGCCCGATCTTGCGACATATGCCAAGATCATCGCAGGCGGCCTGCCCGGCGGCGCGGTCGCGGGCAAAGCCGATATCTTCGACTTGCTGGACTTCGAGAAAGCCCGCGCCGGCGGCTTCGAGAAGATCGGCCATCAGGGCACCTACAACGCCAATCCTGTCGCCGCCGCCGCCGGTCTGACAGCGCTCCGACTGATCGCCACGACTGCAGCCTGCGACCGCGCCAACGCCTTTGGCGACGCCATGCGGGCGCGCCTCAATCAGGCGATTCGCGAGGCCGGGTTGGCTTGGGCGGCTTACGGCGAGCATTCCGCCGTTCACGTCTTCACCAATCCCGCGGCGCGCGCCGGCATCGGGCCGGACAGCTTCGACCCGCTCGCCCTGCCCTTCATGGAGTTGAAGGGCAATGCTCCAGGGGTCGCGCAGAAGCTGCGCCTCGCGATGTTGCTGAATGGCGTCGATATGAACGGATGGCCGGGCGGCACAATTTCCGCCGCCCATGGGCCTCGGGAGCTCGATGAGACCGACGCCGCTTTCCGGAGCGCCATCGCCATGCTCAAGGCCGAAGGCGTCGTCTAACAGCGCCCATGCCCGTTAGATTTGATATCGCCATTGTCGGCGGCGGAATAGCGGGCGCCAGCCTCGCCTATCGACTCGCCAATTCGTCAGCCAGAAGCGTTCGCCGCATCCTGCTGCTGGAGCGGGAAAGTCAGCCTGGATATCATGCGACGGGCCGCTCGGCGGCGCTTTATACGCAAGCTTACGGTAATGCGGCGATCCGGGCCTTGACCGTCGCTTCTCGCGCTTTCTACGACGCCCCGCCAGCGGGATTTGCCGACCATCCGCTCCTTACGCCCCGCGGCGCCATGGTGATTGCGACGCGAGCGCAGGCTGACAAGCTGGAAGCGGAAACCCTCGACGTGCAGCGGCAAGCGCCCCAGGTCCAGTTGATCGGGGCGGCCGAAGCGCGGGCGCTGGCGCCAATGCTGCGTCAGGATTATGCAGCGCTTGCAGCCTATGAGCCCGACGCCATGGATATGGACGTCAACGCCATTCTCCAGGGGTGCCTGCGGGGCGCGAAGGCGGCTGGGGTCGATATTCGGACCGATGCGCCTGTAACCGACCTCGCGAGACTGAATGACGGATGGCGGCTTGAAACGCCGACGGGCGCCGTCACGGCTGGAATCGTCGTGAATGCGGCTGGCGCCTGGGCGTCGGAGGTCGCAGCATTGGCGGGCGCGCAGAAGATCGAAATCACGCCGAAACGCCGGACCGCGTTTCTGTTCAAGGGACCGGCGGGTCTGAACCTCAGCGATAGGCCGATGGTGATCGACGTCGACGAGCAATTCTATTTCAAGCCCGATGCCGGCCTCATCCTCGGCTCGCCGGCCGATGAAACGCCGATGCCGCCCCATGACGCCAGCCCGGACGAACTGGATATCGCCGTCGGCGCGGACCGGATCCAACGGGCGGCCGATCTGCCGATCCGGCGGATCGAAAGCAGTTGGGCAGGCCTTCGCAGTTTCACGAGCGACAAGACGCCGGTCGTCGGGTTCGATTGTGCGGCGCCAGGCTTCTTCTGGTTCGCCGGCCAGGGCGGGTATGGCATTCAGACAGCCCCAGCCATGGCGGCCGTCGCGACGGCGTTGCTGGAGGGCACGCCAATCGCCCACACCTTGCCGAAGTTAGCTTTATCGGCGACCGCGCTGGCGCCGGATCGCTTCTCGGCGCCGCCCAGGCAATGAACTGCCAGTCATTGCCAGCGGAAGGTCGCAATAGCGTCGAACGGGTTTCGGTCGCTAGCCGATTTCGTCGTAAATTCTCCGTAGCCAAGGCCGATGCCGACGGTGATCCGTTCGCCTGCCTCTATCCCGAACTGCTGCGCGAGCGGCTCTTCCAGGCCGCGAAATTCGCTGATGATGCAGGTATCGACGCCATAGCCCATGGCGGCAAGGGCAATGGCATTGACGAAGCCGCCGTGATCGAGCCAGTCGCCGGGCCCGGCATCTCCGCCGATCAGGCACAGGATACCGACGGGCGCCTCGAAGAACCGAAGGCCGCTTCGGCGCGCCATGCCGACATCCGCCGCGGTTCCGGGCGCCGCGGTTTGCGGCTTGGCGGACGCGCTCGCTTCATGGGCGACAGCTGCGTTCACCATATCCGCCAAAGCGTCACCGGAGCAGACGATAACTCTCCAGGGTTGTCTATTCCCTTCGCTCGGGGATTTCACGGCATTCCGAAGAATGCTCTCGATTATGGCCCTGTTCGGCGCGCGCAGTTTGAATGCGCGCGCGGTCCGGCGCGCCCTCATCGCATCCAAAACATGCATGCCGCCCGGTCCCTCGGACCTGAAGTCAGGGACTATCCGCCTGACTTCATTGAAACTATGGAGAATTTTTATGTCTAACGTCAAGGCGGTATTCTGGGATTTCGGTGGGGTCGTCACCTCCAGTCCGTTTGAAGCTTTTGCCCGTTTGGAGGCGGAATCCGGGCTGCCGGCCGGCTTTATCGCCTCTGTCAACCGAATCAATCCCGACGCGAATGCCTGGGCGCAATTCGAAAGAAGCGAGATTGACCGCGCAACTTTTTCGCGTCTCTTCGAAGCGGAATCCAAGGCGCTTGGCCATTCCGTGCCGGGCGACAGGGTTCTGGCCTGCCTCGCGGGCGAGCCGCGTCCGGTGATGGTCGCCGCCCTCAAGGCTGTCCGTCGCCGATTCACAATCGCCTGCCTGACGAACAATGTCGCGAAGCTACCGCGCCCGCCGGACCAGGCGGCGGCGCTCCAGGAGGTCATGGCGCTTTTCCACCATGTAATCGAATCAAGCAAGATCGGCGTCCGGAAGCCGGAGCGGGCCTTCTACGAACATGCCCTCGCGGCGGTCGGCTGCCGGGCCGACGAAGTCGTCTTTCTGGATGACCTCGGCGTCAACCTGAAAACGGCGCGCGCGATGGGCATGACGACGATCAAGGTGGACGCGCCCGAACCGGCGCTCGAAGCCCTGTCAGCGATTCTCGATCTGCCCCTACTAGCGCCGGGCGCTTGAGCGAGGCACAACATCAGTCTGGCCTCCCTGCCCCTTTTGACCCCCACGGAGCATCGCCCCATGGATAGCGCGTTTCCCAAAGCAACGATCACGCCCGAAGACGAGCGTCAGATCATGGATGCGATCGAAAAATTCCTGGCGCGCGACGTGCGCCCCTATGTGATGGCGCTTGAGCATGACGACGAATATCCCGCCGATATCGTTGAGGGCATGAAGGAGCTTGGCCTGTTCGGCGCGATCATCCCAGCCGAATATGGCGGCCTCGGTTTGCCGACGACGACCTACGCCAAGATCGTCGAATTGGTCTCTGAGACATGGATGTCGCTGTCGGGCATCTTCAATTCCCACCTCATCATGTCTTCGGCCGTCATCCGCCACGGCACAGAAGATCAGAAGCGGACCTGGGTGCCGAAATTCGCAACCGGTGAAATCCGCGGCGGCCTCGCCCTGACGGAGCCGAATTGCGGCACCGATTTGCAGGCGATCCGCACTACGGCCAAGCGCGACGGCGACGCTTATGTCGTCAATGGCACAAAAACGTGGATTTCCAACGGCATTCACGGCACGGTCTTCGCGCTCCTTGTGAAGACCGACCCGGCGGCCAAGCCTCGACATGCCGGAACGAGCTTGTTTCTCGCCCAGAAAGGCCCTGGCTTCGCAGTCTCCCGGAAGCTGGAAAAGCTTGGCTACAAGGGGATCGATTCGGCCGAACTGGTTTTCGATAACTACCGAATTCCCGCCGACCGGCTGATCGGCGGCGTCGAGGGCCTGGGCTTGCGCCACGCGCTCGGCGGGCTGGAGCTTGGCCGCATTAATGTGGCGGCGCGCGGCGTCGGCGTCGCGTCGGCGGCGCTGAAGGAGTCCGTGAAATATGCCCAGCAGCGCGAAACCTTCGGCAAGCCGATCGCCGAGCACCAATCCATTCAGATCAAGCTGGCCGACATGGCGACCAATGTCGAAGCCGCGCGCCACCTGACGCGGGCCGCCGCCGAAGCCTTCGACCGTGGCGACCGCTGCGACATGGAAGCCGGCATGGCGAAGCTGTTCGCCACCGAAGCCGCAGTCACCAACTCGATGGAAGCCATGCGCGTGCATGGCGGCTACGGCTATTCCAAGGAATTCCCGGTCGAGCGGTTCTATCGGGACGCCCCGCTCCTGGTGATCGGCGAAGGCACGAATGAGTTGCAGCGCATCCTGATCGCCCGCCAGCTCGTCCAGCGGAATCCGATCTGATGCCCGCCCCCCGTCGCCCGCTGGAAGGCGTGCGCATCGTCGCAGTCGAGCAGTATGGCGCGGGACCGCATGGCGCGATGCAGCTTGCCGATCTCGGCGCCGAGATCATCAAGGTCGAGAACGGGTCGGACGGCGGCGATGTCGGCCGCCATGTCAAACATCCGAACGAGCGGACGCCGCCCGGTGACAGCCTGTTCTTCCAGGCGTTCAACCGGAACAAGCGCTCGATCGTGCTGGACCTCAAGTCGACCGATGGCCAGACTGCGTTCCGGCGGCTTGCGGCGACGGCGGACGCGGTCTTCAACAATCTCCGCGGCGATATTCCGGACCGGCTTGGCCTGAACTATGACAGCCTGAAGGCCATCAATCCTCGCCTCGTCTGCGTTCATCTCTCGGCCTATGGCCGGACCGGCGACCGCGCCGCCTGGCCGGGCTATGATTTTCTGATGCAGGCGGAATGCGGCTATCTCTCCGTCACCGGCGAGAAAGGCGGGCCGCCATCGCGCATGGGCCTGTCGATCGTCGATCTCTCGACAGGTCTCCAAGCTGCGATCGCCATGGTTTCCGGCATCGTCGGCGCCCGGACGACCGGGATGGGCGGCGACTATGACGTCAGCCTCTATGACGTCGCGATGACGAACCTTTGCTACGTCTCCGCCTGGCACATGACGCTCGGCGAGACCGTCGGCCGGGAATTGCGCTCCGCCCATCCCAATCTTGTGCCGAGCCAGCTCTACAAGACCCAGGACAGCTGGATTTTCCTGATGTGTAACAAGGAGAAGTTCTGGCCGGTGTTGTGCCGCAAGCTTGGGCGGCCGGACCTCGCCGCCGACGACAGGTTTCGGACATTCCAGGGCCGCCTCGCCCATCGGGATCTCCTGACCGATCTTCTGGACGACGCGCTTTCGGGCAAGACGACGGACGCCTGGATGGCGCTTTTTGCGGGCGAGGTTCCGGCAGCCCCGGTTTATGATGTCGGTCGGGCGCTCGACAGTCCGTTCAGCCAAACCACCGGGCAGATTATCGAACTCGAGACGCCGGGCGGTCAGACGGTCAAGACTATCGGTCCCGGCGTGCGGCAACCGGGCCTGCCACCCCGCGCCGAAGCCGCGCCAGCGCTCGCAGCTGACCAGCAGGCGGTCCTGGGGAGCCTCGGTTATACGGCGGATGAAGCCGAAGCGCTTTTGAAGGCGGCCGGCGGATGAAGGACGTCAAGGGCAGTCTCGCTGTCATCACGGGCGGCGCATCGGGCATCGGTTATGGCCTCGCGTCGGCATTCGGCAAGGCCGGCGCGCGCCCGATGCTGCTGGATATCGAGGCGAAGGCCCTCGATGCGGCCGTGGCGAAGCTCGTGGCCACCGGCATCGATGCGGCAGGCGCGGTCGTCGATGTGACCGACCGTCAGGCGATGCGGCAGGTCGCGGGCGAGATCGAAGCGGCCCACGGACCGATCCACATGCTCTGCAACAATGCCGGCGTCGGCACGGCCGACCCCTTGCAGATCGCCCGCGGCGACGATTGGGACTGGGTGCTCTCGGTCAACCTGATGGGCGTGATCAACGGACTGCTGGCGTTCCTTCCCGCGATGACGCGCCATGGCGAGCCGGGCCATATCGTCAACACAGCCTCCGTCGCAGGGCTGTTTCCCATGCGCGATATCGGCATCTACAACACGTCGAAGTTCGCGGTCATTGGGTTGACGGAAACCCTTCGCGATGATCTGGCGGGCACGACTATCGGCGTCTCGGCGCTTTGCCCCGGATATGTGAACACCAACATCAATCAGAGCCGGCGGAACCGCCAAGCCGCATTCGGCGCATCGCGCCCGCCGCAAATCTCGGCGGACGCAATGCGGGCGATCGACCGCGCGCTCAAGACCCGTGGCCTCGCGCCTGAAGCTGTCGGCGAGATGGTTCTGGATGGGATGCGCCGGGACCTGTTCTATATCGTGACCGACCCGACCTTCTGGCTGCCTGTCCGGCGGCGGTTCGAGCGTATGGCGCACGATATCGCCGCCCTGCATGGCGGCCTGCCGGCTTCCGAATAGCCTGCGACGCTGCTCAGCCGCGCACGTCAGGCGTGCGGGGGATTCGCGTTCGCTTCCGCGTGTTTGGGATCGACGTAGAAGCTTTCGCCGCACCCGCAGGCGCCGACGGCATTGGGATTCTTGAAGGTGAAGCCTGAGGAAAACTGACTTTCCTCATAATCGACCACCGACCCGATCAGGAACATGGTCGCGGCCGGATCGATCAGCACCTTGACGCCGTCCTGGTCGATCACCTCCTCGAAGCGCTTCGGCTCCTCGGCATAATCCACCGAATAGGACAGGCCGGAGCAGCCGCGCGCGCTGACGCCGATGCGCAGGCCAAGCACGGGTTTCTGGCTCCGGGAGATCAGATGCTTGACGCGGGCGACGGCGCGGTCGGTCAATGTCACCATCGGGGGTAATTGGCGAGCGTTCATAGTCCAGCCTCCTATCAGAACCAGTCGAGCGCGACCCGCGCTTCATCGGACATGCGCTCGGGCGTCCAGGGCGGGTCGAAGGTCAGCGTGACCTCGATCTCGCCGAAGCCCGGCACGGCGACCAGCGCGTCGGCGACCATGCCCGGCATTTCGCCTGCGACCGGACATCCGGGCGCGGTCAAGGTCATCTGAATGACGACAGCGCCGTCCTTCGGGTCGATATCAATCGTGTAGATCAGCCCCAACTCCCAGATATCGACTGGGATTTCAGGGTCGTAGACGGTCTTCATGGCGGCGATGGCGTCTTCGCGCGTCCCGATGGCCTGACCTTCGGGCAAGGGCGCGCCGCGCCGCGCGCGGAAGTCGCCTTCGCGGGCGTCCGGCCCGTCGTGATCCATAAACATGCGGAAGTGCTGGTGCATGGCGCCGGTCATTTGAATATCTCGATGGTTTTGGCGACGGCCGCAACGAGCGCGTCCGCTTCCGCCTGGGTGTTGTACATGCCGAAACTGGCGCGGGCCGTCGCATGGACGCCGAACCGCTCCATCACCGGCTGGGCGCAATGCTGACCCGCCCGAACAGCAACGCCCATCTGGTCGAGTATGGTCCCGACGTCGTGGGCGTGGGCGCCCTTGACGTTGAACGACAGGACCGAGGTCTTGCGCCCAGGCTGGCCGGTGAAGACCACCTCGGGCATGGCGCGCAATTGCGCCTCCGCATGGGCCGTAACCGCGGCTTCATGGGCGGATATGGCCTCAAGGCCGATGGACTGCACGTAGTCAATCGCGGCGCCCAGCCCGGCCGCCTCGACAATCGCTGGGGTGCCAGCCTCGAAGCGATGCGGCGGCGCCTGATATGTGGACCCGGTCAGGGTGACCGTCTCGATCATCTCGCCGCCGCCCTGGAAGGGCGGCATGTCGGTCAGGATGTCCGGGCGGCCGTAGAGCGCGCCGATGCCGGTCGGGCCATAAAGCTTGTGGCCGGAGAAAGCATAGAAATCGACGCCGAGCGCCTGCACGTCGACGGGCATATGGGGCGCGGCCTGACAGCCGTCCGCCAGCATGACCCCGCCGTAGCGGTGGGCGAGCGCCGCCAGTTCCGCGATCGGCAGCACGGTTCCCATAGTGTTGGCTACATGGGCGGCGGCGACGATCTTGGTGCGCGGGCCGATCAGGCTGCGTGCTGCGTCCATATCCAGTTCGCCCGCGTCGGTCATCGGGATGAACTTGACCGTGGCGCCTTGCCGCTCCGCCAGCAACTGCCACGGTACGATGTTGGAGTGGTGCTCCAATTCCGTGGTCACGATCTCGTCGCCGGGCCCAAGCCGTTGGCCATAGGAATAAGCGACGAGGTTGATGCCTTCCGTCGCGCCGCGGGCAAAGACAATCGCGTTCTCGTCGGGCGCATTCAGGAAGCGCGCGGTCTTGACCCGGGCGGCTTCGAAGATGTCGGTCGAGCGTTGGGAGAGCGCATAGACCCCGCGGTGCACGTTCGCGTAATCGCGTTCCATGATGTCGACCATGGCCTGGATCACCTGCCGGGGCTTCTGGGCGCTCGCGGCCGTATCCAGAAACACCAGATCGTGGCCGTTCACCTGCTGATGCAGCACGGGGAAGTCGGCGCGGATCGCTTCGACATCGTAATTTGGCCGTTCAACGGCGCGCATCGCGGCGGTCATGATGCAATCTCCAGTCCGAGCGCGCCGTCGATGGCGTCCAGAATGACGGTTCGGACGGTCTCGTCGGACAAGCCGGCCGCAGCTTCGGCAAGGAAGCCCCGCACGACAAGCTGGCGCGCTTGCACGGCTGGGATGCCCCGGGCGCGCAGGTAGAACAATTGGTCGTCGTCGATATCGCCGGCGGTCGCGCCGTGGCTGCATTTCACGTCATCGGCGTAGATCTCGAGGATCGGCTTGGCGTCGATTTCCGCCTGATCGGAGAGCAGCAGCGCTCTATTGAGCTGATGGCCGTCGGTGCGCTGGGCCAGTCGGTCGACGACGATCTGGCCTTGAAACACGCCCCGCGCCTGCCCGTCGATGGCGCCCGCGAAGACCTGACGGGAGCGCGTATCCTCGGCCAGATGGTCGATGCGGCTGGTATGATCGGCATGTTGACGACCATCAATGGCATAGGCGCCATTCAAGCGCACCTCCGACTTGGTCCCCGACAAACTGACCGCTGCTTCGTTCCGGCAGAGGCCCGCGCCCAGGGTCAACACGAAATTGTCGTAGAGCGCATTCCGGCCGACATCGACCCGGGTCATCGCCAGATGACGCGCGTCTTTTGCCTCGGTCTGGATTTTTGCGTGAACGAGCACGGCGCCGTCGCCGAGCCGGATATCGGCGCCGTGATTGGCGAGATATGCGCCGTCCTCAAGGCCGATATGGCGCTCGAGAATGAGCGCGCGAGCATTCGGCGCAAGGTCGATGGCGAGCCTGGGATGCCACATCCGCGGGCGTGCGCCGGGCGCCGCCAGGAACACGATCTCCAGCGGCCGCGCGAGCGCGCTGCCTGCCTCGACCCGGATGGCAAGGCCATCGGTGAAGGCGGCGGCGTTCAGGGCGTACATCGCCTGGTTCGGCGGGTTGGCCGTCACCGTATCCGCGAGCCATTGCGCTGTCGCGACGCGCGCCCAGGGCTGCACGGCGGCGTCGAGGCCGTCGAGATCGGAGAGATCGGCATTGAGCCGGCCGTTCACGAAGACCGCCTGCGCCGCGCCCGCGATCAACGGCTTCGGGATCGCGGCGCCTTCGGCGAGTGCGTCAACCTGTTCATATTTCGCGCGAGCAAGCGGGCGTAGGCTCGTGTATTTCCAAGCTTCATCTCGATTGGTCGGAAGGCCGACTTCGCGGAAGCGCGCGGCGCCGGCGCCCCTGAACGCCGTAAGCCAGCCGGGTTCGCCCGATGGCAGGGCAAACCCGCCTTCAAATGCGGCGACGCCGATGGGATCGGTGGCGCGCGCCATCAGGCGGCCAATCCCGCCAGAATGTCGCCGTAGCCCTTCTCCTCGAGCTCAAGCGCCAATTCCGGGCCGCCGGTCCGAATGATCCGGCCCCTGGCGAGCACGTGCACCTTGTCGGGGCGGATATAGTCGAGCAGGCGCTGATAATGGGTGATGACCAGCATGCCGCGATCCGGCGCGCGCAGGCGGTTGACGCCGTCGGCCACCACCTTCAGGGCGTCGATGTCGAGCCCGCTGTCGGTTTCGTCCAAGATGCAGAATTTCGGCCGCAGCAGCGCCATCTGCAGCACTTCATTGCGCTTCTTCTCCCCGCCGGAGAAGCCGGTGTTGACCGGCCGCTTTAGCATCGCCTCATCCATGCTGAGGTCCTTGAGCGTGGCGCGGACCAGCTTCAGGAATTCCAGCGCCGTAAGCTCCGGCTCGCCGCGGGCTTTGCGTACGGCATTGAGCGCGGTCTTGATGAAGGTCATGCCGGCGACGCCTGGGATTTCGACCGGGTACTGGAACGCGAGAAACAGGCCGAGCGCCGCTCGCTCTTCCGGCTCCAGCCCCAACAGATCCGCGTCGCCGAGCGTGGCCGACCCCGATTGGGCTTCATAGCCGTCCCGCCCGGCCAGCGTGTAGGCAAGCGTGCTCTTGCCCGCGCCGTTCGGTCCCATGACCGCGTGGACTTCGCCCGCAGGCACAGTCAGCGAAAGGCCCGTCAGGATCGGCTTGCCATCCAGAGAGACATGGAGATCTTTGATATTCAGCATCGCATTCGTTCCTAACCCACGCTGCCTTCAAGGCTTATGCCGACAAGCTTCTGCGCTTCGACGGCAAACTCCATGGGCAATTGCTGTAAGACTTCCCGGCAGAAGCCGTTGACGACAAGCGCCACGGCGGCTTCCTCGCCGATGCCGCGCTGGCGGCAATAGAACAACTGATCTTCGCTGATCTTCGAGGTCGTAGCTTCATGCTCGACCCGCGCCGACCGGTTCTGGCTCTCGATATACGGGAATGTGTGGGCGCCGCAACGGTTGCCAATCAGCAGCGAGTCGCACTGGGTGAAGTTCCGCGCCTTCGCCGCCGTCGGCAGCATCTTGACGAGGCCGCGATAGGTGTTCTGCGCCCTTCCCGCCGAAATGCCCTTGGAGATGATACGCGAGCGCGTGCGCTTGCCCATATGGATCATCTTCGTCCCGGTATCGGCCTGCTGCATATGATTGGTGATCGCGACCGAGTAGAACTCGCCCTGGCTGTCGTCGCCTTTCAGGATGCAGCTCGGATATTTCCAGGTAATTGCCGAGCCGGTTTCGACCTGAGTCCAGCTTACCTTCGAGCGGTCGCCTTCGCAGAGCGCGCGCTTGGTCACGAAATTGTAGATGCCGCCCTTGCCGTTCTCGTCGCCTGGATACCAGTTCTGCACGGTCGAATATTTGATCTCCGCGTCCTTGTGGGCGATCAACTCGACCACGGCGGCGTGCAATTGGTTCTCGTCGCGCATCGGCGCCGTGCAGCCTTCGAGATAGCTGACATAGGAGCCTTCGTCGGCGATGATCAGGGTCCGCTCGAACTGGCCGGTATTCAAGGCGTTGATGCGGAAATAGGTCGACAGCTCCATCGGGCAGCGAACGCCCTTCGGGATGTAGACAAACGACCCGTCCGTGTAGACCGCGCAGTTCAACGCCGCGAAGTAGTTGTCGTCGGTCGGCACCACCGAGCCCATGTATTTCCGGACGAGATCGGGATAGTCCCGCGCCGCCTCGGAAATTGGGCAGAAGATCACGCCAGCTTCCGCCAGCTTCGCCTTGAACGTCGTCGCGACTGAAACGCTGTCGAACACGGCGTCGACCGCGACATTCCGGACGCCCGCCAGCATTTCCTGTTCTTTCAGGGGAATGCCGAGCTTTTCGTAAGTGCGGAGCAATTCGGGGTCGACCTCGTCGAGGCTGGCCGGACCGTCGCCTTTCTTCGGCGCGGAATAGTAGTAGGCATCCTGATAGTCGATCGGCGGATAACCGAGTTTCGCCCAATCGGGCTCGCGCATTTCAAGCCAGCGGCGGTAGGCCGCCAACCGCCAGTCGAGCAGCCATTCAGGCTCCTCCTTCTTGGCGGAAATGAAGCGGATGACATCTTCGGAAAGGCCCTTCGGGGCCGTATCGGATTCGATGTCCGTCACGAAGCCATACTTGTAGCGCTCAGCGAGGCGCTCGACGTCGGCGACGGTTTCAGCGGTGGCGTTCATGGTCGCTGCTCCGTGGCTGTGGGTTGGACTTTGAAATTGAAGAGCGGGGCCAGCATGTCCGCGAGGCTGACATTCGAGAGAGCGGTTTCAATCGCGTCGTTGACCGCATCCCAACTGCCGCGCAGCAGGCAGACGCTCTCCACCGTGCACGGGTCGTCCGCGCCTTCGACGCAGGCGGTGATCGCCACCGGACCGTCGAGCGCGGTCACGATCTCGGCGACGGAAATCTCGGCCGGCGTCCGTGACAACACGTAGCCGCCCTGGGCGCCGCGGGCGCCGGAAACCAGTCCGCCCGCGCCAAGCGCCTTCAAGACCTGGCCGACAGTCGCCGGCGGCAGGCCGGTCGCCTCAGCGATTTCTGCCGCTGACTGGCGCGTATCGGGGCGGGAGGCCAGGCGGCCCATCACCACGACCGCGTAATCCGTCATCTTGCTTAATCGCAGCATGGGGCGGTAATCCGTATCAAAACATTACGAATTCTTATTTGGACCGAATTACTCCGAAAGGCAAGGCCCCGGCGCGTCGGCAGGCTGTCATCAGGCCGTCATGAAGGGTTGGCAGAAGCAGCCCATTAGCGACGCAAATCCAGCAGGAGAGCCAGATGTCCGATCGTGTATCTTTCGACGAATTCGATGAAATGAACTACCCGCGCCCCGACCGGACCGACTTCGACGTCCTGGTCGAGAAAGCGCTGTCCCGGCGCGCCTTCATGCGCGGCGCCGGCGCCGCCGCGGTCGTGCTGGGCGCGGCCACGGCCCTGCCGCGGAGCGTCCGCGCCGCAAGCAGCGTCAGCCGCCTCGCGTTCAAGCCAGTCGCCGCCAACACCCTTGACACGGTCACGGTGCCGGAAGGCTTCAGCTGGCGTCCCCTCGTCCGCTGGGGCGACCCGCTCTGGTCCTATGGGAAAGACTTCGATCCCGCGACCCGTGGCGACGCAGCTTCCCAGGCAATGGCGTTCGGCGACAACAATGACGGCATGGAAATCTTCCATCACAACGGCCGCACCATCATGGCGGTCAACAATGAGTATGTGAACCGCGACATCATTTATGGCGCCAACGCTTCGAAGAAGCCGGAAACCGCCGACGATGTCGCCAAAGGCAAGGCCGGACACGGCGTCTCCATCTTCGAGCTGACGAACGCCGGCGACGGTTGGTCGGTCGTGAAGGACTCGCCGTTCAACCGCCGCATCACCGCCGATACGCCGATGGCGATCACCGGTCCGGCGCGCGGCCATGACCTCATGAAGACTACCGCCGATCCAAAGGGCGAAAGCTCTCTCGGCACTTGGAACAATTGCGGCGCGGGCCGTACCCCCTGGGGCACCTTCCTGGCCTGCGAAGAGAACTTCAACGGCTATTTCTCCTCCAGCAATCCCGATCTCGTGCAGACGGCCGCGCAGCAGCGCTACGGCGTCGGCATCAAGGATTGGGGCTATGCCTGGGCGACCGCCGACGAGCGCTTCGATATCTCGAAGCATCCGAACGAGCCGAACCGCGCTGGGTATGTCGTCGAAATCGACCCGGCCAATCCCCAGTCGATGCCGAAGAAGCGCACCGCCCTCGGCCGCTTCAAGCATGAGAACGCCGAAATCGCGATCGCGGCGAACGGCCAGGTCGTCGTCTATCTCGGCGACGACGAGCGCGGGGAATTCATCTACAAGTTCGTCAGCGCCGGGCGCTATGCCGCCGGCGGCGACAATGGGGATCTACTGGACGACGGCCAGCTTTATGTCGCGAAATTCAGCGACGGCGGCCGCGGCCAGTGGGTCGCCCTGACCCCCGCGGCGACAGGCATGGCATCCAAGGCCGAAATCGCGATCAATACCCGTCAGGCGGCCTCCGCCGTCGGCGCGACGACCATGGACCGGCCGGAATGGGTTGCCGTCAACCCCCATAAGGCCGAGGCCTATTGCTGCCTCACCAACAACAAAAATCGCGGCCAGAAGCCGAATGCCGGCGGCGACGCGACGCCGGTTGGCGGCCCGAACCCGCGTGAAGGCAACCCGTACGGCCAGATCGTCCGCTGGGTTCCCGACGGCGCCGACCATGGGGCCGACGGTTTTGCCTGGGACCTGTTTGCAATCGCGGGCAATCCCACCCAGCACACCGACGCGTTTGCCGGGTCCAGCAACATTACGGCCGACAACATGTTCAACAGCCCGGACGGCCTCAAGTTCGATACGCGCGGCCTGCTCTGGATTCAGACCGACGGCAACTACTCCGACAAGGACGCCTTCGCCGGCCAAGGCAACAATCAGATGTTGGTCGCCGATCCTGAAACCGGCGAGATCAAGCGTTTCTTCGTCGGGCCGAAGCAGTGCGAGGTCACTGGCCTGACCTGGAGCGCGGACCGCCGGACGATTTTCGTCGGCATCCAGCATCCTGGTGAAAAGGGCGATAGCCACTTCCCGGAAGGCGGCGATAGCGTCCCCCGTTCGGCGATCATCGCGGTCTGGCGGAATGACGGCGCGACTATGGTCTGACCCTAAAGGGCTTTCGCCCGAAGCTTTGCGACCGCTTGAGGCGGCGCCTGCAACGGCGTCGCCTCTTGCATTTCAAGCCAATGGGTTGGATGAAACAGCGTCCCTTGAAGCGGAAGCCCCCACCATGCGCATTGTCGATATCGTCGAGAAGACCGTCTCCCTGAAATCCAATATCCGCAATGCCTATGTGGATTTCAGTCAGATGACCTGCAGCGTCGTCGCGGTCGTCACCGACCTGATCAAGGACGGCAAGCCGGTCATCGGCTACGGCTTCAATTCGAACGGCCGGTATGGCCAAGGCGCGCTGATGCGGGATCGCTTCATCCCGCGCATCCGCGCCGCCGACCCCAAGGCGCTTGTCGGCGAGGACGGCCTCATTGATCCGGCGAAGGTCAATCGCATCATGCGGGTCAATGAGAAGCCCGGCGGCCATGGCGAGCGGTCGGTCGCTGTCGGCACGATCGACATGGCGCTCTGGGACCTGCTGGCGAAAGCCCATGGCGTCCCGCTTTGGCGCTTGCTCGCCGACCGCTTCAATGGCGGCCAGGCCGATGCCAGCGTCTTCGTCTATGCAGCGGGCGGCTACTACTACCCCGGCAAAGGTCTGGAAGCTCTGCAGGATGAGATGCGGGGCTATCTCGATCTAGGCTATGACATCGTCAAGATGAAGATCGGCGGCGACGGCATCGACGCCGATAAAGCGCGCATCGAAGCTGTTCTGGCGGTTGTCGGCGACGGTCAGCGCCTCGCGGTCGACGCCAACGGCCGGTTCGATCTCGCGACCGCAATCGCCTATGCCGAGATGCTGAAGCCCTACAATCTGTTCTGGTATGAGGAAGCGGGCGATCCGCTGGACTATCAGCTTCAGGCGGTTCTAGGCGAAATCTATCCCGGTTCGATGGCGACTGGCGAGAATTTGTTCTCGGTCCAGGACGCCCGCAATCTGATCCGATATGCCGGCATGCGGAGCGACCGGGACTGGCTGCAGTTCGACCCGCCATTGTCCTATGGCCTGGTCGAGTATCTCGATGTTCTCGCGATGCTCAAGGAACTCGGTTGGTCGGCGCGGCGGTGCGTGCCCCATGGCGGCCACCAGTTTGCGCTGAACATCGCGGCCGGCCTTGGGCTTGGCGGCAATGAAAGCTATCCGGGGGTCTTCCAGCCGTTCGGCGGTTTCGCCGACGACGCGAGGGTCGAATCCGGCCGGATCGCCCTGCCCGACGCAATCGGCGTCGGCTTCGAATTGAAGTCGACCTTGTGGCGGCAGGTGCTCAAGGACCTAGCGTAACGTCGATCGCGCTTACGCGGGACGGGAGCGGCGTCAGTTCCGCGCCGCCTGCATCGCGATCGCGACGCGGTTCATCAGGTTGGGAAAGTCGGCGCTCGCAATCTCGTTTGCCGAGCTCGCGATCGCGTCCAGCATCGGCTCGAGCCAATCCCGATCGCTCTTGGCGAAATCGCCGAGCACATAGCCATGAACGCGCTCGGGCCGTCCGGGATGGCCGATGCCGATGCGCACGCGCCAGAAGTCCGCGCCGCAATGGTTGATCAGCGACCGAATGCCATTATGCCCTGCCGCGCCGCCGCCTTGCTTGACGCGCAGCTTGCCGGGCGCAAGGTCGAGCTCGTCATAGAGCACGATCATATTTTCCGGCGGGATCTTGTAAAAATCCAGCGCCTGTCGGGCGGCGCGCCCGCTTTCGTTCATGAACGTCATGGGCTTCAGCAGCAGGACACGTTCCCCGCCGACCGAGCCTTCCGCCGCCATGCCCTGAAAACGACTGCGGAACGGACCGATATTGGCCCGTTCCGCTAATCGATCCAGCGCCATGAAGCCGACATTATGCCGGTTTCCAGCATAAGCAGCGCCAGGATTGCCGAGGCCAAGGATCGCGCGCATCGATTACCTCTGCTGCTTTCCTGGCCCCGACGAACCGGACCTAGTCGTCCTTTTGGCCGTCTTCATCCGCCTCGACCGGCTCCGCATCGCCATCGGCGACGTCAGGCATGACGGACGGCGCGGCGATCGTCGCAATCGTGAAGTCGCGGTCGGTGATCGTCGGCTTGACGCCATCCGGCAGCTTCACGCTGCTGATGTGCAGCGAATCGCCGATCTGCGCTTGCGCCAGATCGATTTCGATCTGCTCCGGGATCGCGTCCGGACGGCACTCGACTTCGACTTCATGGCGAACAACGTTCAGGATGCCGCCTTCGCGCAAGCCCGGGCAGGCTTCTTCATTGATGAACACGACCGGCACTTCGACCGTGATCGCTTCATTCACATCGACCCGCAGGAAGTCCACGTGCATCGGCCGGTCGGTGACAGGGTGGACCTGCACGTCGCGGGCCAGCACGCTCATGGCCTGGCCATCGAAGGCCAGGCGATAGAGATGCGAGAAGAACGCGGCGCCGCGCATGCGCAAGCGATTCAGTTCACGCTCGCCCAGCGCGATCGCGACGGGCGCCTGATCCAGGCCATACACGATGCCGGGGATCATGCCGGCCCGCCGTGCGGCGCGCGCAGCGCCTTTCCCGACCGCATCGCGGCGCTGGACGTTGATTGTTTCGATTTCGCTCATTTTCTTGCTCCATGCCTCCGCCGAACCGCCCCCACTGCCTCCGACTGGCAGATGAGCGTCCGGCGCACGCGCTAGGCCCCGCACACGTCCCGAAAAGCGTCGGGGGACGGATTGGGGCGAAAAAAACCTGTGGTCAGTCGAATAGGCTCGACACCGATTCCTCGCTGCTGATCCGCTTGGCGGCTTCCGCCAGCAAGGGCGCGATCGAAAGCTGGCGGATATTCCGGGCGACGCGCACGGCTTCCGTAGCCTGAATGCTGTCCGTGATGACCAGTTCGTCCAGCGGGGCCGCCGTTACGCGGGCGACCGCGCCGCCGGAGAGAACGCCGTGCGTCACATAGGCCGAGACCGACGCCGCGCCCTTCGCTTTCAGCGCGACCGCCGCATTGCAGAGCGTGCCGGCGGAATCGACGATATCGTCCACCAGAATGCACCTGCGGCCATCGACTTCGCCGATGATGTTCATCACTTCCGACACGCCGGCTTTCGGGCGGCGCTTGTCGATGATCGCAAGATCGGCGTTCAGGCGGCTGGCGATGGCGCGGGCGCGCACGACGCCGCCGACGTCCGGCGAAACCACGACAAGGTCATCGCCCGAAAAGCGCTCGCGCATGTCTTGCACGAAGACCGGGCGGGCAAACAGATTGTCGGTTGGAATATCGAAGAAGCCCTGGATCTGGCCGGCATGCAGGTCCAGGGTCAGGACTCGGTCGGCGCCCGCCTTGGTGATCAGATTGGCGACCAGCTTCGCGGTGATCGGCGTGCGCGGCCCGGTTTTCCGGTCTTGGCGCGCATAGCCGTAATAGGGGATGACCGCTGTCACGCGCCTGGCAGAACCGCGTTTCAGCGCGTCCAGGCAGACCAGCAATTCCATCAGATTGTCGTTTGCGGGATAGGATGTGCTCTGGACGACAAAGACATCCTCGCCGCGGACGTTTTCCTCGATCTCGACAAAGACCTCCATGTCGGAAAATCGTCGGATCGTCGCAGCCGTCAGCGGCAAATTCAGATAGGCGCTGATTGCTGCGGCAAGCGGGCGATTGCTGTTTCCAGCCAAAACCTTCATCGGGCCGCGCTCCGTTGCATTGCTTTTGGTGTCCGCAAACAAAAACAGCCGGTGAGCGGCGTCGCCGCCCGGCTGGGTGGGAAGTGTTTATCGCGCCGCGTCGGCTATGTAAACGGGATTGATCCGCCTAAAATGCCGCGCCTTCTTCCCGGTGCAACCTGACCAACGCTTGATTGTAGGCCAGCATTACGTCCCGTTCGTGAACGACGCCGATGATTTCACGATTCTCCCGGTTCCTGACGACGGGAATATGCGCCTCAGACCGACTCTCCATCAGGCCAAGCGCATCCTGCAAGCTATCTTCCGCGGCCAGCATCGGCGGATGCAAGCGCGCGACGTCCCGCGCGACGATGAGCGTATCCAATTCCCGCTCGAAGGCTTCCGGCGCCAGGTCCGCCAAGGTGATGGTGCCGATCAGGCGGCGTTCGGCGCTAACGACGAACAATTCCCCGAATGCGGCCGTTTGCAATTGCAGCCGGACGTCACGGAGGCAGGCTTCGGGCAAGGTCGTCGAATAGGCGCTGCTGATGACCCCGCCAACCTGAATATCGCGCAGCAGATCTGCTTCGATCCGCGACCGGTCGACATCGATGCCGCGCCGGGCCAGTTGCCCGCGGAAATACGAGGCGCCCTGCAAGCTGTTCACGGTCGCGACCGACGCCACGACGGCAATCATCACCGCCGTCGTCATGGCGTAGTCAGTGGTGATTTCGAACACCATCAGGATTGTCGAGATCGGCGCGCCGAGCGTCGCCGCTGCGAATGCGCCCATGCCGACCAGCGCATAAGCGCCTTCGCCCGCGAAGATATCGCTATTGGGGGCCAGGACGCCTGGGGCGATCATGCCGGCGATATAGCCGAAGGCGCCGCCGATCGCCGCGCCAAGGAACAGCGACGGCGAAAATATGCCGCCGCCAAAGCCGCTGCCCAGCGTGATTGCGGTCGCGGCCGTCTTGGCGATGGCGAGGCCCACCAGGAAGGCAAGCTCGAAATCCATGGTGAGGATGCTGCTCGTCGCGCCATATCCGACGCCCATGACCTGGGGGAAGCCAAGCGCGATGACTCCGACCAGAAAGCCGCCGAGCGCCGGGCGGACCCAGCACGGGATATGCAGGCGGTCGTGGACTTTCTCGACAAAGAGGACGGAGCGCATGAACAGGATTGCGACTGCTGCAGCGCCGACGCCCAGGATCGCGAAAGCCGGAAACTCAAGATTAGAGCCAATTTCGAACGGCGCCAGTTGAAACGCCGGATACGGCCCATAGACGGCGCGGGTCACGGCCGTCGCGACGACGGACGCCGCGACGATAGGGGCAAGCGCGCCGATCGCATAATGGCCGATGACGACCTCGAGCGCGAAAAAGACCCCGGCGAGCGGCGCGTTGAACGCAGCCGCGACAGCCGCCGCAACGCCGCAGCCAAGCAGCACGCGGGCGCCGCTGGACGGCAGCCCCAGCATGTCGGCGACCTTCGCGCCAACCGTGGCGCCCAGGTGCACCACCGGCCCCTCCCGACCGGCCGAAGCGCCGACGCCGAGCGAAAAGAAATTGACGACAGCGCCGTGCAGCCCGTCCCGCATCGACATCCGCCCGGATCGGAGCGCGCTTGCCTCCATAACTTGCGCCACGCCGACCGGCCGCCCTCCCGGCATCACCCAGCGAATATAAAGGCCGACAATCAAGCCGCCGAGCGTCGGCACGGTCAGGAGCACATACCAGGGCAATTCCGCGAACAGGCGCCACGAATCTTCGTCGGCGAAGCCGTAGCCCAGATACTGAATGGAGCCGATCGCCTCCCGGAAGCCGATCGAGAGCGCGCTCGACGCAATGCCGATAACGACAGCGGCGATCACAATGACGATGCCGCGAAAGCTTGTCTTTGGCGCGCGGGCCGCCCAGGCGCAGAGATGCTGAGCGATCCGCGGCACCGCGGCTAGCTTTTCCGGCGGATGCCGATGACGCGCCCTACTTGTCGCGGCTTTGGCAAGGGCCGATGCGCCGCGAGAGCCGCTTGCAGTCGATCTTGCAGATGTTGCGGCATCGCTTTGGAGCGGCGCTCGATCATGTCGATATGCATGCCGATCAACTCGTTTGTGGCCGCGAGATAGCCCTTCTCGGCGTGATGCATCTCATGGATATAGTGGATGCGCTTCTCGTCGCAGTCCAAGAGATACGTCGTGAACGTGAGTTCATCGCCTTCCATGACCTCCTGGTTATAGGTGATATGGCCTTCGAGGGTGAAGGTCGAGCAATCGCTATCGTTCTTGTAGCTGAGCCCGATGCCGAGCGCTTCGTAGAAAGCGTCGGTCGCCTCATCGAACGCCGCCACGTAGTAGGCGACGTTCATGTGGCCATTATAATCGATCCACTCCGGCCGGACACGGCCTCGGTAGGCTTTGAAGGGTGCGGGAAATGTCATGGGGCGGACTATAAACGGCGCATGTCGGGAGGCCAAGGCGACCGCAGGACCTCGAACACCCTGTATCGCGGCCAATACTTGGGGCATATTGCCGCGATCAGCGCCGTCTTAGCTCGGGTTGCTCATCGCCGTATGGCGAAGCTGGATCGCCGTCGGCCATGTCGATTTAATATAGGCGAGCGACGCCAGGATATCGCTGTCAGACAGAATGCCCTCGAACGCGAACATGTCGCTTTCATATCCGGGGCCGGCAAACTTGGCGACGCCATATTTGGTGATCTCGAAGAGATGCTGGTCGACGTGATGCCAGGTGTGCCCGGTTTCGTCATGGGGCGGCGCCGGCAAGCGGCCGTTCGGCAGCCGCTCGCGCCAGTTTGGCTGGCCTTCCAGATTGGCGCCGTGGCAACTGGCGCAGGCCTCGGCATAGACCGCTTTCCCGCGAGCGACCGCCGTGCTGTCGCCGAAGGGGATGCGGACGGTCGTCAATTCGTCGCCCGGCCAGTACCGGCTCGCAACGCCGGCCGCGGCCAGGATGGCGATCGCGCCAATAGCAATCCATTTCAGCATCGAGACGTCCGTCCTCGTGAAAAACCCGGGCGATCAGCCCCTTCGCGCCTATAGCTAGCGCAACGACCGCTTTACGCCAACGCGGCGCCTGCTTACGCTTCCATCTGATCCTCGATTTCACGGAGAGAATTGCATGAACGGCGGTGATGCCCTTGTTGAAACGCTGCTGGCCTGGGGCGTCGATGCCGCCTTTTCAGTGCCCGGCGAAAGCTATCTGCCGATATTGAACGCCATCCAGCGGAATTCGAACCGCATCCGGATGTTCACGCCCCGGCATGAGTCCGGCGTTACCTTTGCGACCGAAGCATATGGGAAGTTGACCGGACGACCGGCGATCGGCCTCGTCAGCCGCGGACCGGGCGCGACCAATGCCTCGATCGGCGTGCATGTCGCCCGGCAGGATTCGACGCCGATGCTGCTGGTGATTGGCCATGTGCCGACCGCAACCAAGGGCTTGGAGGCCTTTCAGGAGATCGACTATCACTCGATGTTCCAGAATGTCGCCAAGGCGGTGCTGGAGCCGCAAAGCTCCGCGCTGGTCGCCAAGACGACAGCCCGCGCCCTGGCGCTCGCGACCAGCGGCCGGCCCGGCCCCGTGGTCATGGTGATGCCGAAGGACATAACCGAAGGCGACGCTGGCGACGGCCCGATCCCCGGCCCGATCCCCCGCGCCGTCAGCGCGCCTCCGCCCCAGGCGATCCAGGCTGCCGCCCGGATGATTGACAAGGCTGAGCGGCCCATGGTGATCGCCGGCGAAATGGTGGCCAACGAAGGCGCGCAGGGCGCCCTCGCCCGGTTCGCCGAAGCTTCCGGCGTCGCCGTATCCTCGGCATATCGCCGCCAGGATGCGCTGGCCAACGGTCATCCCGCCTATGCCGGCCACCTCGAGATCAATCGCGTCCCATGGCAGGAGAAAGCGTTCGCCGAGGCCGATCTGATTATCGCCGTCGGCGCCCGCATGGACGGCATCACGTCGCTTGAATTCAAGTTGGTCCGGCCGGATCAGGGCTTCATCCATGTCTTCCCGGACCCCGACGTCCTGGCGCGCCTGCCGCACACCCTGGCGCTCGCTGCCGATTCCGGCCCGACCCTCGCGGCCCTGGCGGACTCGGTCAGCCCGCCATCGGCTGCGCGCCTGAAATGGCGGAACGATCTGCACCAGACCTATCTTGCCTTCGCCGTCCCGGGCGAGATCAAGGTCAAGGGCGCGGTCGATATGGCGGCATGCGTCGCCGCGGCTCAGACCCAACTTCGGGACGACGCCGTGATCCTGACGGACAGCGGCACCTTCGCACGCTGGGTGCACCGCTATTACCAGTTCCGGGAAGGCCGCACCCAGGCCGGGCCGATGTGCGGCGCCATGGGCTATGCGGTCCCCGGCGCGGTCGGCGCTGCTGTCGCCAAGCCGGATGCGCAAATCGTCGCCTTCGTCGGCGACGGCGGCTTCCAGATGACGGGGCAGGAATTGATGACCGCCGTCGCCCATGATCTGCCGATCAAGGTTATAGTCGCGGACAATCAGGCCTGGGGCTCGATCCTGGTTTCCCAGCAGCGCCGCTATGGCGAGCCCGGCGTGTTCGGGACCCGTCTGCAGGCCCCGGATTTCGCGGCCCTCGCCCGAGCTTACGGCATGCCCGCATGGCGGATTGAAGCAACGTCCGAGTTCGGCCCCGCCTTCGCGGAGGCCTTGGCGCATGAAGGGCCGGCCTTGCTGCATCTCGTGCTGGATGAGCGCGATGTGTCGCCGTTCCTGGCGGAGCAATCGGTTTGATCCGGGGCTTGCATCGGGAATGTCGCTGCCTACATTGTTTAGAACCATTCTAACAAAGGATTGAACCGATGCGCCCCACCCGCAATGACCTCGCTGAAAATGCGCGAGCCGCCCTCATCGCCTTGCTGAACGCCCGACTGGCGGATGCCCTGGACCTCGCCGCCATCATGAAGCAAGCCCACTGGAACGTGCGCGGCCCGCATTTCCAGCCGCTCCATGAATTGTTCGACAGCGTGACCGATGCGGTTCGCGGCCATGCCGACGACATCGCCGAGCGGATTACCGCGCTTGGAGGCGTCGCCAAGGGGCGCACTCAGGATATCGCGGCCGCGACCGCGCTGCCGGAATATCCATTGCAGGCGGAAGCTGGCGCGGACCACGTCAAGGCCGTCGCCGACCGATTGGCCATGACCACGAACGCCATGCGCGCTGCGATCGGCGAATCCGACGAGATGGGCGATGCGGTCACGGCGGACCTCTTTACTGGCGTCGCCCGCGACCTCGACAAACAGCTTTGGTTCGTCGAGGCCCACGAAAACAAATCCTGACCGCGGGAACGTCCCTTTCCTGACCAACCCCTTCCCTGACCCGGAGTCCGACCATGGCCGCACGCAACCTCCGCATCGACCCGCAGCGCCTTTGGGACATGCATATGGCGATGGCCGAAATTGGACCCGGGATCGCCGGCGGGAACAATCGCCAGACCGTGACCGCGGAGGATCGCGCCGGCCGCGACCTCTTCAAGACCTGGTGTGAGGCGGCGGGGTTGACGGTCACGGTCGACCGCATGGGCAATATGTTCGCCCGTCGATCCGGGCGCGACGACAGCCTCGCGCCCGTCATGGCGGGCAGCCATCTCGACACCCAGCCGACGGGCGGCCGGTTCGACGGCATCACCGGCGTGCTGTCGGCGCTCGAAGCGGTCCACACCATGAACGATCTCGGCATTCAGACCGAACGGCCGATCGAGATCGTCAACTGGACCAACGAAGAAGGCGCGCGGTTCGGGCCGCCGATGATGGGGTCCGCGGTTTTTGCCGGCCTTATCGACGAAGCGAAGGCTTACGCGACCGAAGATTCCGATGGCGTGACCTTTGGCGAGGCGCTGAGCGCGATCGACTATCAGGGCGAAGCGCCAGCGGTCGCGCGCCCGATCCACGCGATGTTCGAGGTGCATATCGAGCAAGGGCCCTTTCTGGAAGCCGAGGGCAAGGCCATCGGCGTCGTCACCGGCGTGCAGGCGATGCGCTGGTACAAGGCGCGGACGCTCGGCGAAGCGCGCCATGCCGGCACGACCCCGCCCGCCGCGCGTAAGGACGCGCTGACCGCCGCCGCCCGGCTGCTGCTCGCGCTGGATGCGATCATGCAGAAGCGCGGCATGGACGGCCGGGTGACGGTCGGCATGCTCCAGGCCTATCCGGGTTCGCCGAATGTCTGCCCCGACCGGGTCGAGTTTACGGTCGACATGCGCAACCCCGAAACCGATGAATTGAACGCCATGGACCGGGAATTCCGAAAAGCGGCTGAAGACCTCTACAGCGAAACCGGTTGCGGCGTCGAAATCGAAGAATCCTGGTTCTCGCCGCCCATCGCGTTCGACGCCGATTGCGTCGCCGCGGTGCGCCGAGGCGCAGAAGCAAACGGCCATGCCTGGCGCGAAATCATGTCTGGCGCCGGCCATGACGCCGTGAACGTCAACAAGGTCGCGCCGGCCGCGATGATTTTCATCCCCTGCGCCGATGGCATCAGCCACAACGAGGCGGAATACGCCTCGCCAGAGGCAGTCGCGGCCGGCGCGGACGTCCTCCTGGCCGCCATGCTGGAGGCAGCGGGGACGGTCGACTAGAACACTCTCACGTCCTGGAGGATGGAGAGCGAGCACCGGTCACGCGTGACGGAAACACACAGCACACAGCGAGCGCTGCGAGGCAGTGTTTTAAGGTATGACCGCTCGCCACGCCTAAAGTTTGATAGATTTCTGTGTCGAAAACTTCAGTCGCCTTGGCAGCGCCATACAAGGCGATCATCGCGATGATGCGTGATGCCGGAAGGATGGCGCCCGGGTGTTTCGCCAGGGCCGTCAGGATCAGCCCGGCCAAGATCGGCGAAACTTGCAGCATGACATAGAGGCGTAGGTCCCCGGTCACGTGAGCGACGGAGACCGCGGCGAAAGCATAGAGGCCGGCGATGGCCAGCAGCCTGAATCCCGTTTGGGTCGATAATTTCAAACGATCAATTGTCAGAATGGCGAACAGAGCGGCTCCAGCCAAAGCAATGGGCGCTCGGTCAGGCAATATGGTCGCCGCGTCCGGCGCCAGATGAAAATAGGCCGACCCTGCGGCCGTCAGACCGATGCTCGCGAAGAAGCAATGGAACGACCAGACCAGCGCAGGATTGGTCTTCGAATATCGTCTGGCGCGGTCAGTCAGGGCTGCCCCGGCCATGCCGACCGCCAGAAATGGCGCATTGGATACAACGTCCGCAAAATTCGGGATGCCCAGCGCCATGCGTTCATCCGCGAACTCAAAATATCCGGCAGGGACGAGGATCGGGCCGAAGACCGCAAGGCCCGAAGCGACGGTCAGCATAGCGCCAGCGAGGATAAACGCTGCTGCTTGAATGTTGACTGGCTTGTAGGGGATCATGTGACCGACCTATGTTAATGAACAATGTGCATTTATATGGTCATCCTCTTCCACTGCGCAAGGCTGTCATGCCCAGAACCGCCGACCCAACGCTAAAAACCCGCATCCTTGAAGCTGGCGTTACTGTCATTCGAAGGGGCGGCCCGCACGCTTTCCAAGCGCGAGCGGTCGCGGCAGAAGCCGGATGCGCCGTAGGCGCGATCTATCGCGCCTACGGTTCGCTCGACCACCTTGGCGAAGCGATCAATGTCCGCACGTTGAATGAATTGCTGCGGGCGCTGCGCGCCATCGCAGCAGCCTCGCCGTCGCCAAATTCAGTCGCCATGGGCTACATCGCGTTCGCCCGGACGGCCGGCCAGCTCTGGCAGGCGGTCTTCCTGCTGCCGCGCCCGCCGGCGGTCGACGGAATGACGCCGCTGCAGTCGATCACAGCGGTGCTTTTCGATTTGGCGGAAACGATCGTCGCCGGCGCTGTCGGGCCAGCTAAGGCGCCTCGGGCGACGCGGCTTCTCTGGACGGGGCTGCATGGCCTGACCCATCTGGATGCGATGCAGGCCTTGAACCTGAAGGAAGGCGAAACCATGGAGAGCATTGCGGCGGATCTCGTCAGGGCGGCGCTGGGTCGATAGGACAGGCGCCGCGAAATAGCTGACGGGCGCCGGACTACTTGGCCAGCGCCCGTCGGTTCAGAACCATACAGACCGCCCGCGGTAAGGGCATTCGTTTCCGTCTCGACCCGACTGTTCTATTTGAACAGCCGACGGCCTGTATGTGGGCGGCGTCTGAACTCGACGGGGCGTCTGACGAATAATACCAGCCTGCGGTGAGGCAGACTCATTTTCGGGATTCCCAAAGCGTTC
>ERZ888423.10-NODE-10-length-175636-cov-39.747940_pt1 | contig 175636 bp, 129 predicted proteins | sample MGYA00520523_ERZ888423 | MGnify/ENA primary metagenome ERZ888423 (study PRJEB32303, sample SAMEA104408611) | aquatic metagenome | biome: Brackish water; feature: Pelagic; material: water | place: Baltic Sea | collected 2014-06-08T10:24:00 | depth 30,27 m ...
TGGGTCGCCGCGGCGAGCTTCGTGGCGGTGCCCGTGATGGCCGCCGTGCAGGGCAGCGGCCACGAATACCTCGTCTACGCCCTCGTGCTGGTGGCGACGGCCGTGGTCCCCGGCTTCCGTCTGCGCGCGGCTGCCCGGGCCTGACCGTGGCGGCGTTCGACATCAACGCCCTCGACGAGGTGATCCATGGGCGTGTACGCCTCGGCATCATGGCCTACCTCGTCGGCGCGGGCAGTGCCGACTTCGGGACGCTGAAGGCCAAGCTCGAGACCACGGACGGCAACCTCTCGGTGCACCTGCGCAAACTCGAGGAGGCGGGTTATGTGACCGCGACCAAGTCTTTCCGCGACCGTAAGCCGCTCACGGAGGTCGCGCTCACCGAGCCCGGCCGCAAGGCCTTCGCCGACTACCTCGATGCGCTCGGCAGGTTGGTCTCGCAAGGGCGGTGAGCGGCGGCGCGCGGCGGGAGCGGTACAATCCACCGCATGACCGCCCCCCACGACACCGATCCCGAAGAGACCCGTGAATGGCTTGAGGCGCTCCGCGCCGCGGTCGCTGCGGGCGGCCGCGAGCGCGGCCTTTACCTTCTGACACAGCTTGAGCAGGAGGCGCAGCAGTTGGGCGTCGTCGCCCATGTCATGCCGTATTCGGCCTACCAGAACACCGTACGGCTCGATGAGCAGGCGGTGCATCCCGGCGATGTCGCACTCGAGGAGCGGCTCACGGCGATCATGCGCTGGAACGCGCTCGCGATGGTCGTGCGCGCCAACAAGGCCTATGGCGAACTCGGCGGGCATGTCGCGACCTATGCGTCCTCGGCGGAGATCTTCGAGACCGGCTTCAACCATTTCTTCCGCGGTCCGGACGCGCCGGGGGGCGGCGACCTCGTGTTCTTCCAGCCGCACTCCGCGCCTGGCGTGTATGCACGCGCCTTCCTCGAGGGGCGGCTCGGCGAGACGCAGCTCGCCAATTACCGTCAGGAGACGGGCGGGCAGGGGCTCAGCTCCTATCCGCACCCGTGGTTGATGCCGGACTTTTGGCAGTTCCCGACCGGCTCGATGGGCATCGGCCCGATCAACTCCATCTACCAGGCGCGCTTCCTGCGCTATCTCGCCCACCGAGGTCTCCTCGACACCGGTGCGCAGCATGTCTGGGGCATCTTCGGTGATGGCGAGATGGATGAGCCGGAATCGGTGGGCGGGCTCACGCTGGCGGCGCGCGAGAAGCTCGATAACCTGACGTTCATCATCAACTGCAACCTGCAGCGCCTCGATGGACCGGTGCGCGGCAACGGCCAGATCATCCAGGAGCTCGAGGCGCTCTTCACCGGCGCGGGCTGGAATGTCATCAAGGTGCTCTGGGGGTCGGACTGGGATCCGCTGTTCGCCCGCGACAAACACCATTCCCTGCTGCGTGCGTTCGCCAATACGGTCGATGGCCAGTACCAGACCTTGGGCGCGAACGACGGCGCCTACAACCAAGAGAAATTCTTCGGACTCGATCCTGAACTGCGTGCCTTGGTCGCACACATGTCGCCCGTCGAGATCGACGCACTCAAGCGCGGCGGGCACGATTTCCGCAAACTCTATGCGGCCTTCGCCGCGGCGCGTGCCCATCGCGGGCAGCCCACCGTGATCCTCGCCAAGACCAAAAAGGGCTACGGCATGGGTCGTGCGGGCGAGTCGCGCATGACGGCGCATCAGGAGAAGAAACTCGACATCGAGGCGTTGCTCGAGTTCCGTAACCGCTTCAACCTGCCGCTCTCCGACGACGATGTCGCGCAGTTGCGCTTCCACCGGCCGCCCGCGGACAGCCCGGAGATGCGCTATCTCGCTGCGCGCCGCGATGCGCTCGGCGGACCCATGCCGCGCCGCCGTCGCGAGGCGCCGTCGCTCACCGTGCCGCCGCTTGCGGGCTATGCGCAGTTCGCGCTCGAATCGGACGGCAAAGAGATGTCGACCACGATGGCCTTCGTGCGCCTCCTCGGCGGCTTGTTGCGCGACAAGACGCTGGGACCGCGCATCGTGCCCATCGTCGCCGATGAGGCACGCACCTTCGGCATGGCGAGCCTGTTCCGCCAGATCGGTATCTACTCCCCCGTGGGGCAGCTCTATCAACCCGAGGACGCCGGCTCCCTGCTCGCCTACCGTGAATCGCAGGACGGCCAACTGCTCGAGGAGGGCATCACCGAGGCGGGCGCGATGTCCTCGTGGGTGGCGGCGGCGACGGCCTACAGCGTGCACGGTCTGCCGCTCCTGCCGTTCTACATCTACTACTCGATCTTCGGCTTCCAGCGCGTCGGCGATCTCATCTGGGCGGCCGCCGACCAGCGCGCGCGCGGATTCCTGCTGGGCGCCACCGCCGGGCGCACCACGCTCTCGGGCGAGGGGCTGCAGCACCAGGACGGCTCGAGCCATCTCGTCGCCTCGACCATCCCCAATTGCCGTGCCTACGACCCGGCGTTCGCGGGTGAGCTTGCGGTGATCCTCGACCACGGCGCCCGTCGCATGCTCGAAGAGGGCGTCGACGAGTTCTACTACATCACGCTGATGAACGAGAACTATGCCCAGCCCTCGCTGCCTGCGGGTGCCGCCGAGGGCGTGATCCGCGGCATGTACCGCTATGGCGTCTACGGCCCTGCGGGCACGGCACGGATCCGGCTGCTCGGGTCCGGGACGATCCTGCGCGAGGTGATCGCGGCGGCGGAGATCTTGGGCGGCGAGCACGGCATCGCCTGCGAAGTCTGGAGCGTCACGAGCTTCAGCGAATTGGCACGCGAGGCCGCCGCGGTCGAGCGTGCGGCCCGGCTCGATGCGCAGACTTCGGCCCAACGCAGTTGGCTCGAGGTGTCATTGTCGGGCGATGCGCCGATCGTCGTCGCCACCGACTATGTGCGCGCCCTGCCGCAGATGGTCGCGAGCTATCTGCCGGGACGGCGCTTCATCGCGCTCGGCACCGACGGTTTCGGGCGCAGCGACACGCGCACCGCGTTGCGCGCGTTCTTCGAGGTCGATCGGGCGAGCGTCCTGAGTGCGGCCCTGCAGGCGCTGGCGTACTAGCGGCTACGCCGACCGCGTCGCACATCCCGGAACGGCGTCTCCTAGAACGGCGCCATGCGATCGATCACCCGGTGCGTCGCGGCCGCATCGTCGTCGCGGGCCTGCTCGCCGGGTGGCAGCTCTGCGGCTTTGGCCATCTGCAGCGTGATGATGCCGTTCGGGTATAGCGTCACGCGGTTGTCGCCTGATCCTTGCATCGAGGGCAGCAGGAACGCCTTGCCGCTGGCGCTGCCGATGTGGCGCGGGAACCAGAACCCCATTCGGTAATGGTTGTCGCCGGAAGAGGCGTCTGCCGCCGCCGTAGAGCTCGCAGGAGCGGTGCCGGAGAGGTCGCGTGAGCGGTCGCCCTTGATATGCAGTGCGCCGCGCGCTGCCAACAGGTCGGTCGTGAGGCTGCGATGCAGCAGTTGCTGGCCCTGGTGCGCACCGCCTGATTGCAGCAGGATCGCGATCTTGGCTTGGTCGTCGAGCGTCGGATACCAACCTGCGTTCGCCCAGATCGCGCCGCGCGCGCCGTCCGGTTCGATCGTCCGCACCGCGGGTGCGTGGTGGATGCCGATCGGCTTGAAGACTTCGTCGCTGAGCATCTCCCAGAGATCGGCCTGCGGACCGCGTACCGACTTCAGGAATCCATCGATCGCCAGGCCCAGCAGGAAGTAATCCTGGTCGCGGTACCGCATGACGGTACCCGGCTCCCACGGGTAGGGCTTGAGGTGACGGTTGATGAGCGCGAGCTTCTCGGTGGTCGAGCCGGCCGTGTACCAAGCGTCGTACTCGCCTTCGAGATAACCGGCGTATGGGTCGTTGGGATGGGTCGTGATGCTGCCAAGCCCACCAAAACCGGTCGCCATATCGGCGGCGTCGATGAAACGGATGCGGCCCCACTTCGGATGCAGGCCGGGCACATGATCACCGATCCGCAGGTCGAGCACATAAGGTCCGTAGGTCTCGGCGAGGCGAAGCAGCGCGAGCGGTGCCGCGACGCTCTTCATCACCGAGCGCACGCCGAACCGCATCTCAAGCGGATAGGGGTAGGGACCCTGTGGCGTGCTCGATGCCTGGTGGTAGAGCGTGCCGCGGTAGACGACCGCGTTGATCACCTGCCATTGGGGCCGCAGCGGTCCACCGAAGGCCGCGAGCGTGCCCGGCGGGAACTGCTTCTCGAGTTCTGACCAAGGCCGCGTGGGCAAGCGGTCCGAGAGTTCGCGTCGTGCGGCGGCACGCTGCGTCTCGAGGTCGGGCGGTCCGCCCGGCGTGAAGGTCGTCGCGGCGCGTCCCCAGAAGATCACATGCTGGTGTAGCAGGTAGGGCGCGGTCTGCTGCGTGAACTGCAGGCGAAGCGCGGTGACTTCACCGCCTCGATACAGGAAGGTCGCGACGCCTTGGTGGGCATGGTTCTCGGTGTCGTTCACCAGCATCAGCGGGAGCGCCGCGCGTGACCACTCGCCATCGCCCGGTTCGCGCCACACCCGCCCGGGCTGCGGGATCACAGTCCAGTAGCTGCGAGCGCCCTTGCCGGGCAGCTCGGACATCATGTTGCCGCGCTGCAGGGGTAGGAGCGTCTCGCCGTCGCTGAAGAGCGTGAGCGAGAGCGCCGGGAAGAGCCGAGCATCGCGCCCGCCGATCAGCGGTCCCTTGAGGGCAGGCGTCGCCTGCATCGCGGACTGCGCGATGTGCAGCGTCCCGATGATCGGCGAAGCGGGCAGTGCGTCCGTCCCCGGGACGAACGCCGCGTTGTCCACGGGGGAAGAGGGCGTTGCGGCAGACGTCAGGGCGGCGACCGGCAATCGGTCCGTCGCTGCTCCCGCGGACACGGCAGCCGGAAGCCAGGCCGCCATCAGACAGACCGCAACGCGGCGACAGGATCTCAGGGATGTGTGCATGGGTCGGTTTTACGCCTTTGACGTCGCACTGTCTTGAGCCGACGCGCCATGGCATGTCGCCTCTTGGCATCGCCTCTTGGCATCGAGTTTGCGGCTCAGCGTCCTCGCCAGACCGGCTTGCGCTTCTCGGCGAAGGCGCGCGCGCCTTCTTTCTGGTCTTCGCTGCTGTAGAGCCGGTCCACGGTCGGCAGGCGGCGCTTGGTGACCTGGTCGAACGCCTCTTGGACGGGCAGATGCGAGGTCTGGCGGATGATCTCTTTGATCGCTGCGAACACGAGCGGCGGACCCTCGGCGAGTTGCTGCGCGAGTTCGCGCGCGCGTTCCATCAGCCGATCGGCGGGGACGATCTCGTTGACGAGTCCCCACTGCTTCGCTTCTTGGGCGTCGATGCGGCGCCCTGTGAGCAGGAGCTCCATCGCGACATGGAACGGGATGCGGCGGGGCAATTTGATCGAGGCCGCATCGGCCACCGTGCCGGAATTGATCTCGGGCAGCGCGAAGGTCGCGTGCTCGGCCGCGATCAGGATGTCGCAAGAGAGCGCGATCTCGAAGCCGCCGCCGAAGGCGAGGCCGTTGATGGCGCAGATCACGGGTTTGTTCAGCCCCGGCAACTCCTGTAATCCGCCGAAGCCGCCGACGCCGTAATCGGAGTCCGGTGCCTCACCCGCCGCCGCAGCCTTGAGGTCCCAGCCCGGCGAGAAGAACCGATCGCCGGCGGCGGTGAGGATCGCGACCCGCAGTTCCGGGTCGTCGCGGAAGCCCGCGAACACCTCGCCCATGATGCGACTCGTCGCGGTATCGATGGCGTTGGCCTTTGGGCGGTCGAGGGTCACTTCGAGCACGGCGCCGCGTCGTTCGGTACGGATGGGGCTGGTCATGGTCACCTCGTCTTGATGAGCGCATCCACCGCGACCGCACGGTCGGGCAGGACGAGCAGGGGGTTCACATCGAGTTCGAGCAGATCGTCGCGGTGCGCGTCGGCGAAGGCCGCGATCGCCTCGATGGCACGCAGCACCGGATCGGGATCGCCCTTGCGGCCGCGATGGCCCTCGATGAGTGTCCACACGCGCAGCGTGCGCACCGCACGCTCGATGTCCTCGCGCGTCGCGGGCAGCAGCAGCGTCACGGAATCGGTGATGAGCTCCGCGAGCACGCCGCCCGCACCGATGAGGAGCGCGAAACCGAACTGCGGATCGCGCACCACGCCGACGATGAGCTCCGCGACCGCACCGCCGACCATCTGCTCGACGAGCACGCGATCGCCGAGCGCCGCCATGCGTCCGGCGGCCGCGGCGACCTCGTCGGCGGAACGCAGACCCAGCGCGACGCCGCCGACATCGCTCTTGTGTGCGATCGATTCGTCCGAGATCTTGAGCACGACGGGGAAGCCGATGCGTGCGGCGACCTGCGGCGCGTCGGCCAGCGCGCACTCGGCCGTCATGGGGACCACAAGCCCGTACTGTGCCAGCAGCGCCTTCGCCTCGGACTCGCGTACCACCCGTCCTGTCGTGGCGGCGTTGAGGTCGTCGTCGGGCATGGCGCGGGACGTCGGACCGGTCGGCCACGGGAGCACGGCCACCGGTCGCGCATACCGCTCGCCGATCGCCGCTGCCGCCGCCAAGGCGCTCAGCGCATCCTCGATGCCGATCAGCGGCGCGATGCCCGAGGCACCGAGTTCGTCGGCGAGGCGGGGTGGCATCCCCTCGGGTAGCGTCGCGACCACCACCGCCCGGGCGCCGACCCGCTGCTGCGCCGTCGCCCAAGCACGCGCGGTGACGAGCCAGGAATCCGGCTTCATCGCCGGATGTGTCGGCGTGTCGAGGATCAGCAGCGCCGCATCGAAGCCGCCGCCCATCGCCGCGGCGAAGGTGTTCTCGAGCGCCTCGCGCTGGTTCCAGATGAAGGTGTGGTAGTCGAGCGGATTGTCGATGTGCACGAGGTCGTTGAGCGTCGCGGCGACGCTGCGGGCTGCCGCCTCGCTGAACGGCGGGAAAGAGAGCCCATGCGCCGGCGCAAGATCGGCGACGAGCGCGGCCTCGCCACCTGAGCAACTCAAAGATACCAATCGACGCCCCGTGATCGGCCCGCCGAAGTGCAGCAGCTTGAGCGTTTCGACCAGCGCGGAGAGGGTAGGTACCCGCGCCACGCCGTAGCGTCCGAAGAGCGCCTCGCAGATGCGGTCCTCGCCCGCCATCGATGCGGTGTGGCTCAGGGCGATGCGTGCGCCCTGCGGCGAGCGGCCGGTCTTGAGCGCGACCACCGGCTTGCCCGCCGCCTGCGCCCGCGCAGCGGCGGCCGCGAAGGCCTGCGGATCGCGCAGCCCCTCGATGTGCAGACCGATGGCGGTGATGCGCGGGTCCTGCGCGAACGCATCCACCGCCGCGGCGATATCGACATCCGCCTGGTTACCGAGCGTGAGCAGCGCCGCGATCGGCAGTCCGCGCTGCATCATGGTGAGATTGCAGCCGATGTTCCCCGACTGGGTGACGAGCGCGACGCCGCGTTCGACAGGGCTGAGCGCGTGCTCGTCCGGCCACAGCGCGACGCGCGCCGTGGTGTTGATGAAGCCGTAGCAGTTCGGGCCGAGCAGCGGCATGCCGTCGGCGGCCTCGAGCAGCGAGCGCTGACGGTCGAGGTCACCCGTCTCGGCGAAGCCCGCGGCGTAGATCACGGCGCCACCGCAGCCGAGCGCGCGCAGCGCCGCGACCGCCTCCGGTGTCAGCGCGCGCGGCAGGGCGATGAACGCGGCATCGGGCGAGCCGTCGATGTCGGCGATCGAGGCGAGGGTCGGCACGCCACCCAGTTGCGGACGGCGTGGATTGACCGCCCAGATCCGACCCTCGAAGCCGAGCGCCCGGGTACGCTCGATGGCGATGGCGCATTCGCTGCCGCCGACGAACGCGATCGAGCGCGGATGGAGCAGTCGTTGCAGACGCATTCAGGCGCCGAGTGGTCGCAGCAGTGCACGCGAGATGATATGGCGCTGGATCTCGGAGGTGCCTTCCCAGATGCGCTCGACCCGCGCGTCGCGCCAGATGCGCTCGAGCGGCAGGTCGGACATCAGGCCCATGCCGCCGTGGATCTGGATGGCCTCGTCGGCGACGAAGGCCAGCATCTCGGTCGCCTTGAGTTTCGCCATCGCCATGTCGGAGTCCGTCACCGTCCCTTGGTCGACCTTCCAGGCGGCCTCGAGGGTCAGCAACTCCGCGGCCTTCAGTTCCGTCGCCATGTCCGCGAGTTTGAAAGAGACGCCTTGGAACTTGCCGATCTGTTGGCCGAATTGCTGGCGCTCCGCGGCCCAGCGCGTCGCGAGATCGAGCGCGCGCTCGGCGCGTCCCAAGCAGGTGGCGGCCACCTGCAGCCGTGTCGCGCCGAGCCATTGGTTCGCGACCTCGAAGCCGCGTCCGACCTCACCCAGCACCTGCGATTTCGGTACCCGACAGTCGTCGAACTGCAGGATGCAGTTGCTATAGCCGCGGTGGGAGACGCTTTTGTAGCCCTCGAGCACTTGGAAGCCCGGGGTGCCACGATCGATCAGGAATGCGGTGATGAGGGCGCGATTGCCGCGGGCGGAGGTCTCCTCGCCCGTCGCGGCGAACAGCACCACGAAATCCGCTTCGTCGGCGTGGCTGATGAAATGCTTGCTGCCGTTGATGACGAAGTCGTCGCCCTCCTGACGCGCGCGGGTCTTCATGCCGCGCAGGTCAGAGCCGGCGCCGGGCTCGGTCATCGCGAGACATTCCGAGCGCTCACCACGCACGGCGGGCAAGAGATACCGCTCGCGCTGATCGCCCTTGCAGGCCATGAGGATGTTCGAGGGTCTGCCGACGCAGGTCCAATGCAGCGCGTAGTTGGCGCGGCCGAGTTCGCGCTCGTAGAGGATCCAGGTGAGCGTGTCGAGTCCGGCGCCGCCGACCTCGGCAGGCATGTTGGCCGCGTAGAGACCTGCGTCGATGGCCTTGCGCTTGATCTCGTCGCGCAGCTCGGGGCGCAAGCGACCGGTCGCCTCGACCTCCGCCTCATGGGGATAGAGCTCGTTGGCGACGAACTCGCGTGTGGTATCGACGATCAGCCGCTGCTCTTCGGTGAGGGAAAAGTGCATGGGTCTCCGCCGCTGGCGCTTGCCTGCATCTATGGCATGATTGCGGGCATAAGCATAAACCCACGGGAGCGGGGCTGCATGCCGCTGCAGATCAGTCGCGAAGTCTTCATCACCTGCGCTGTCACGGGCTCGGGTGGCACCCAGGACCGTTCGCATCACGTGCCCCGTTCGCCGCGCGACATCGCCGCCAGCGCCATCGCCGCCGCCAAAGCCGGTGCCGCCGTCGTCCACTGCCATGTCCGGGACCCCGAGACCGGCAAGGCGAGCCGCGACCCCAAGCTCTACCGCGAGCTGGTCGATCGCATCCGTGACTCCGACACCGACGTTGTGGTGAACCTCACCGCCGGCATGGGCGGCGACCTGGTCCTCGGACCGCCCGAAGCGCCGCTGCCGCTCAATCCGGTCGGTACCGACATGGGCAGCGCAGAGGATCGCATGCGGCCCATCGCCGACTGCCTCCCCGAGATCTGCACGCTCGACTGCGGCACCATGAACTTCGCCGAAGCCGACTATGTCATGACCAACACGCCCGGCATGCTGCGGGCGATGGGCGGCATGATGACGAAGCTCGGCGTGCGCCCCGAGATCGAAGCCTTCGACACCGGGCACCTCTGGTTCGCCAAGCGTCTCGTCGAAGAGGGTGTGCTCGACAGCCCTGCGCTGGTGCAGCTCTGCATGGGCATCCCCTGGGGCGCGCCCAACGACCTCGATACCTTCATGGCGATGGTCCACAACGTCCCCGCCGACTGGACCTGGTCGGCGTTCAGCCTCGGCCGCGACCAGATGCCCTATGTGGCGGCAGCGGTGATCGCCGGCGGTAATGTGCGGGTGGGGCTTGAGGACAACCTCTGGCTCGACAAGGGCGTGTTGGCACGCAACGAGGACCTCGTCGAGCGCGCGGTCGGCATCATCGAGCGCCTCGGTGCGCGCGTCATCAGCCCTGCCGAAGTCCGCAGCAAGCTGGGTCTCGTCAAGCGTGCGCCGGTCGCCCACGCATGAGGCCGGTCGCCGCAGTCATCGGGGGCGGCGTCATCGGCGGGGGATGGCTGGCACGGTTTCTTTTGAACGGTTGGGATGTCCAGGTCTTCGACCCGGATCCCGAAGCCGATCGCAAACTCGCGGAAGTCCTCGGTAACGCCCGGCGCTCGCTGCCCGGGCTCTACGACACCGCGCTGCCGCCCGAGGGCGAGTGGCGGCTCTGCGCCACCGTGGAGGAAGCCGTTGCCGGGGCGAGCTGGATCCAGGAGTCCGTGCCGGAGCGGCTCGACCTCAAGCACCGCGTGCTCACCCACATCCAGGCCGTCATCCCCGCCGAGGTCGTGATCGGTTCCTCGACCTCCGGGTTCAAGCCTTCCGAACTCGGAGCCGGTATCCCGCGGCCTGCACAGGTGATGGTCGTGCATCCCTTCAACCCGGTGTACCTGCTGCCCGTGGTCGAGGTGGTGCCGCACACGAGCGCGACCGACGCGTTCGTCACCGGGGCGATGCAGACGATGCGCACCCTCGGCATGATGCCGCTGCGCATCCGTCGCGAGATCGACGCGCATGTCGCCGACCGGTTCCTCGAGGCCGTCTGGCGCGAGGCGCTGTGGCTCGTCAAGGACGACATCGCGACCACCACCGAGATCGACGATGTCATCCGCTTCGGCTTCGGCATCCGTTGGGCGCAGATGGGCCTGTTCGAGACCTACCGCGTCGCGGGCGGCGAGGCCGGTATGCGGCATTTCATCGCGCAGTTCGGTCCCTGCCTCAGTTGGCCGTGGACGCGTCTCACCGATGTCCCCGAACTCGACGAGGCGCTGATCGACAAGATCGCCTCGCAATCGGACGCACAGTCCGGCATGCACAGCATCCGCGAGCTCGAGCGCATCCGCGACGACAACCTCGTGGCGATGATGCGCGCGCTGAAGGGTCGGGATTGGGCTTCCGGTCGGCTGCTGCGCGAGCATGACCAAAGATTGCAGAGTACGCGGGCTCAACCTGACTGGTCGCAGCCGGTCGAGACCTTGGTCCGCACCGTCCCCATCGACTGGACCGACTACAACGGTCACATGAACGAGGCGCGCTACCTCGAGGCCTTCAGCGGAGCCACCGATCGGTTCATTGAGCTCGTCGGTTGCGATGCGGCCTACATCGCCTCGGGTGGCAGCTACTTCACCGTCGAGACCCACATCAAACATCTCGCCGAGGTGCATGCAGGGGCACGGATCCGCGCCACCACGCAGCTCCTCAACGGTGCCGGCAAGCGCATGCATCTGCTGAACCGCCTCTACGACGCCGACGGGCAGCTGCTCGCCACCGCCGAGCATCTGCTGCTGCACGTCTCGCTCGCGACCCGTCGCGCATCGCTGCCGGGGCCTGCGCTCCAGCAGAAGTTGTCGGACGTCCAAGAAAAACATGCCGCCTTGCCGCGGCCGGAGAGGATCCACTGTGGCATCCGGGACTGACTCGCCGCCGCCGCCGTCCCGCCCTTCTCGCGAACCGCCTGCCGACTGGCCGGTGTTCGCGATCACGGCCGCGACGGTGCTGGGCGTGTGCGCGTTGGTGTTCGTCGCGCCGCAGCAGGCAGGGGTCGTGATCATCCGTCTCTACGACCTGCTGACCAAGAACCTCGGCTTCCTCTATCAGTGGTATGTCATCGCGCTGCTCGGGTTCCTCGGCTTCATCGCCTTCAGTCGCCACGGCAGGATCCGGCTCGGTGGCCAGGACGCCCGGCCTGACTTCAGCACCTTGAGCTGGATCGGCATGATCTTCTGCGCCGGGGTCGGCGCGACGCTCATCTATTGGGCGGTCGTCGAATGGGCGTTCTACATCGACGCGCCGCCGCTCGGCGTCGCGCCGCGCTCCACGGCCGCCATCGAGTGGGCCGCCACCTACGGCATCTTCCATTGGGGGCCGGTGGGCTGGGCGATCTTCTGCCTGCCGACCATCGCGATCGCGTACGCCTTCTACCAACGCGGTGAACCGCACCTGCGCTTGAGCTCAGGCTGTCTGCCCTTCTTGCCCGGCGGGGTCAGCAGCACGCGCGGCCGCATCATCGACTTCATTTACATGGTGAACCTCATCGGCGGCAGCGCGACGGCGCTCGCGCTGACCGCACCGATGATCGCGGCGCTGTTCGCCAAGCTCACGGGCATCCCGCAGACCTTCACCATCGAGGCGATCATCATCCTGGTCTGTGTGCTGATCTTCGCGGCCAGCAGCTTCCTCGGTCTCGAGAAAGGCTTCAAGCGGCTCGCCGACACCAACACCTACCTCGCTTTGGGGCTGCTGGGATTCGTGCTGCTCGCGGGCCCGACGCTCTTCATCCTGCAGATGGGCACCAACTCCCTCGGCCTCATGGTGCAAGAGTTTGTGCGTATGGTGACCTGGACGGATCCCATCGAGCGTAAGGGCGTCATCGAGAGCTGGACGGTGTTCTATTGGGCCTGGTGGGTGGCCTATGCGCCGTTCGTCGCGTTGTTCGCGACCCGCATCTCGCGCGGTCGCACGCTGCGCGAACTGATCTTCGGGCTGATGGTCTTCGGTACCTTGGGGGCCGGCATCTTCTACATCGTGCTCGGCAACTACGCCCTCGACCTCGAACTCACCGGCGCCCTGAAGGTCACCGAACTTTTGAAGCAGCACTCCGGTCCGTATGCGCTCGCGGAGGTGCTCGGAACGCTTCCGTGGCCGTCGCTCACGATCCTCGGCTTCCTGACCGTCGCCGCCATCTTGATGGCGACCACCTACGATTCGGCGTCTTATACGCTCGCCTCGGTGGCGAGCCGCGACATCCATGCCGGGCAGGATCCTGCGCGTTGGCAGCGCGTGTTCTGGGCCTTCGCGATCGGTGTGCCGCCGATCGCGCTGCTGTTCGTCGAGGGCGGTCTGAAGGTGGTCCAGTCCGCCACCATCGTCGTCAGTCTGCCCCTGCTCGCGGTCGGCGTGCTGTTGGCGCTCTCCATCCTGCGCATGATCCGTGAAGACGAGGCCGCCGGACGGTTGTGACCCTGCGCATGGTGCGGTCGCTTACGCTCAACACGATGTCGCATTCAGGCGTGTCAGGGGCCTGCCTCGCGACCACAATTTCGGGGCTTCTGAACCGGGAGAGAACGCCTTGAAGAACAACATCGAGATCGCGCAGGCCGCCAAGCTGCGGCCCATCACCGCGCTGGCGCAAGACCGCCTCGGTATCCCGGAAGAGGCCTTGGAGCCCTTCGGTCGTTACAAAGCGAAGCTCTCCCTCGGGTACATCGACTCGTTGCGCGACCGGCCCGACGGAAAACTCGTGCTCGTGACGGCGATCTCGCCGACGCCGGCGGGCGAGGGTAAGACCACGACCACGGTCGGCCTCGGCGATGCGCTCAATCGCATCGGCAAGCGCGCCGTGGTCTGCCTGCGCGAACCTGCGCTCGGTCCGGTGTTCGGTATGAAGGGCGGAGCCGCCGGTGGCGGCCATGCGCAGGTCGTACCGATGGAGGACATCAACCTCCACTTCACCGGCGACTTCGCCGCGATCGCGCTCGCGAATAACCTGCTCGCGGCGATGATCGACAACCACATCTACCATGGCAACGAACTCGGCTTCGATGTCCGGCGGATCGCCTGGCGGCGCGTGGTCGATGTGAACGACCGCGCACTGCGTCAGATCACCGCAGGTCTCGGCGGCAGCCCCAACGGCTTCCCGCGCGAGGACGGCTTCGACATCGTCGTGGCCTCCGAAGTGATGGCCATCTTCTGTCTCGCCACCAGCATCAGCGATCTCAAAGAGCGCCTCGGCAAGATCGTCGTCGGCTACACCCGTGACCAGAAGCCGGTCCTCGCCCGCGACCTGAAGGCGCACGGGGCGATGACGGTGCTGCTCAAGGACGCGCTTGCGCCGAACCTCGTGCAGACGCTCGAGAACAACCCCGCGATCATCCACGGCGGTCCGTTCGCCAACATCGCCCACGGCTGCAACTCCGTGATCGCGACCCGCACCGCGCTCAAGCTCGGTGATTTCGTGGTCACCGAAGCGGGCTTCGGCGCCGATCTCGGCGCCGAGAAGTTCATCGACATCAAATGCCGGAAGGCGGGCCTCAAGCCCGACGCGGCGGTGATCGTCGCCACGGTGCGCGCCCTCAAATACCACGGCGGCATCGAGGTGCCTGACCTGCCGAAGGAGAACGTCGAGGCTCTCATTAAGGGCATGGCGAACCTCGAGCGGCACATCGCCAACGTGCGCGACCGTTTCGGCTTGCCCTGCGTGGTGTCCATCAACCACCGCGCCGAGGACACGGCTGCGGAGATCCAGGCGCTGCACGAGCGTGCGAGCCACTTGGGCGTGAAGGTCGTCACCGCCAAGCACTTCGCTGAGGGCAGCGCCGGCGCCACCGAACTCGCGCACGAGGTGGTCCGGCTCACGGAGCAGCCGAACTACTTCACCCACCTCTACCCGGACGAGTTGTCGCTCTGGGACAAGATGAAGAAGGTCGCGACGGAACTCTACGGCGCCTCCGACATCACCGCCGATGCCAAGGTACGCACTGCGATCCGCACTCTGCAGGAGAACGGCTACGGGCATTACCCCGTCTGCGTCGCCAAGACGCAGTACTCGTTCTCGACCGACCCGAAGCTGCGCGGCGCACCGAGCAACCATGTGGTCAACATCCGTGAGGTGAGGCTCGCGGCCGGCGCCGAGTTCGTCGTCATGATCTGCGGCGACATCATGACCATGCCGGGACTGCCGAAGCTCCCTGCCGCCTGCAACATCGACATCGACGCCTCGGGCCGCGTCGTTGGCATGTTCTGACCCGCCGTCATGCCTTGGGATACGCAACGCGCGGCGGCCATCATCGAGACCCACCAGCATCTCGACGGGGCGGCGCTGCCGGTGTTGCGCGCGCTGCAGCAGGAGTTCGGGTATCTGCCCGATGAGGCCGTGGCGCAGGTCGCCCAAGCCTTGAACCTCTCGCGCGCCGAGGTGCATGGCGTCGTCACCTTCTATCATGACTTCCGGCGCGAGCCTGTCGGGCGCACCGCGCTCAAGATCTGCCGCGCGGAGGCCTGCCAGGCCATGGGTGCGGATGATCTCGCCGCCCTTGCGCGCCAGCATCTCGGCATCGATTGGCATGGTACGACCCGCGATGGCGAGGTGACGCTGGAACCGATGTTCTGTCTCGGGCTCTGCTCGGTCGCGCCCGCAGCGCAGGTGGGCGAGCGCCTGATCGCCCGCGCGGATTGGCCGAAACTCGAGGAGGCGCTGCACAAGTGCCGTCGATGACCCGCATCTACGTGCCTGCCGACTCGGCGGCGCTCGCGCTCGACGCCGACGCGCTTTCAGCCGCCATCGTCGCGGAGGCCGGACGGCTCGGCACACCGGTCGAGATCGTGCGCAACGGGTCGCATGGCATGCATTGGCTCGAACCTTTGGTCGAGGTGCAGACCGCCACCGGCCGCGTCGGCTACGGGCCGGTGACGGTGGCCGATGTCCCGGGACTTTTCGCAGCCGGTTGGATCGAGGGCGGCAGTCACGCGCTGCGCATCGGCGATCCGTTGCAGCATCCCTTCATGGCCCGTCAGACGCGGTGGACCTTCGTACGCTGCGGCATCATCGACCCTCTCTCCTGGGATGACTTCGTCGCGCAGGGCGGCGGGCAGGGCTTGGCCCGCGCGCGCGCGCTGGGCGCCACAGCCACGATAGCAGCGGTCACCGCATCGGGTCTGCGCGGTCGGGGCGGTGCCGGGTTCCCTGCCGGCATCAAATGGCGCACCGTCCAAGAGACGGCGGGGGAGCTCAAGTACGTCGTCTGCAACGCTGATGAGGGCGACTCCGGCACCTTCGCAGACCGCATGTTGATGGAGGGCGATCCGCTCGCGCTGCTGGAGGGCATGGTGATCTGTGGCCTCTCGGTCGGTGCGCGCAAGGGGTTCATCTACATCCGCTCCGAGTATCCGCGTGCCATCGAGGTTCTCGAGCATGCGCTGGTCATCGCGCGTGCGCAGGGCTTGCTTGCGGACTGCGACATCGAGCTGCGGGTCGGCGCAGGGTCGTATGTCTGTGGTGAGGAGACCGCACTGCTCGAGAGCTTGGAGGGCAAGCGCGGTCAGGTGCGCGCCAAGCCGCCGTTGCCGGCGCACAAGGGGCTCTTCGGTCGCCCGACCGTCGTCAACAATGTGCTGACGCTCGCGACCGTACCGGAGGTCCTGGTGCGCGGCGCCGAGGCTTATGCAGCGCTCGGTTACGGCCGCTCGCGCGGCACGCTGCCGTTCCAGTTGGCGGGCAATATCCGGTTCGGTGGCCTCTTCGAGGCGCCCTTCGGCATGGATCTCGGGGAGCTCGTCGACCAGATCGGCGGCGGTACCGCCACCGGTCGGCCGGTGCGCGCGGTGCAGACCGGTGGCCCGCTCGGTGCCTACTTCCCGCGCGAACTCTTCGACACCGTGCTCGACTACGAAGCGTTCGCCGCGCGCGACGGTCTCCTCGGACATGGCGGTATCGTGGTGTTCGACGATACGGTCGACATGGCGCGCCAAGCACGCTTCGCGATGGAGTTCTGCGCCGCGGAGTCCTGCGGCAAGTGCACGCCTTGCCGGGTCGGCTCGGTGCGTGGCATGGAGGTCATCGATAAGATCCTCAAGGGTCACGAGGTCGCGGCCAACTTGGCGCTGCTCGAGGACCTCTGCAATACTCTGAAACTGGGTTCACTCTGTGCGTTGGGCGGCTTCGTGCCGTATCCGGTGATGAGTGCCGTGCGTCATTTCCCGCAGGATTTCCAAAGACAATGAGCGCCACCATCGAACGCGACTTCGGTACGCCGCCATCGCATGCCACCCAGACCGTCACGCTCGAGATCGACGGCATGGTCATCGAGGTGCCCGCGGGGACCTCGGTCATGCGAGCAGCCGCCGAGGCGGGCGTCTCGGTACCCAAGCTCTGCGCCACCGACACCCTCGAGGCGTTCGGATCCTGCCGCCTCTGCCTCGTCGAGATCGAAGGCCGCGCAGGCACGCCGGCCTCTTGCACCACGCCGGTCGCCCCAGGCATGAAGGTGCGCACGCAGACCGGCAGGCTCAAGACCTTGCGTCGCGGCGTCATGGAGCTCTACATCTCCGACCATCCGCTCGATTGCCTCACCTGCTCGGCCAACGGCGATTGCGAGCTGCAGGACATGGCGGGTGCGGTCGGCTTGCGCGAGGTGCGCTACGGCTACGATGGCGCCAACCACCTCGACGCCCAAAAAGACGAGTCGAACCCGTACTTCACCTTCGATCCTGCCAAGTGCATCGTCTGCTCGCGCTGTGTGCGCGCCTGCGACGAGGTGCAGGGGACGCTTGCGCTCACGATCTCCGGCCGCGGCTTCGAGTCCAAGGTGTCTGCGAGCGTCGACGAGAAGTTCATCGACTCCGAGTGCGTCTCCTGCGGTGCCTGCGTCAAGGCTTGCCCGACCGCGACGCTCATCGAAAAGACCGTCATCGAGATCGGTCAGCCGGAACGATCGGTGCTCACCACCTGCGCGTATTGCGGAGTGGGCTGCAGCTTCAAGGCGCAGGTGCGCGGCAACGAGGTCGTGCGCATGGTCCCCCATGACGACGGCAAGGCCAACCGCGGCCACTCCTGCGTCAAGGGACGCTTCGCTTGGGGCTATGCGACCCACCCGGACCGGGTGCTCACGCCGCTCGTGCGCGAACGCATCAGCGATCCCTGGCGCGAGGCGACCTGGGATGAGGCCATCGGCCGCATCGCTTTCGATTTCCGTCGCCTGCAGAAGCAATACGGCAAGAACTCGGTGGGCGCCGTGACCTCCTCGCGCTGCACCAACGAGGAGACCTTCCTCGTGCAGAAGATGGTGCGTGCCGTGTTCGGCAACAACAACGTCGACACCTGCGCGCGGGTCTGCCACTCGCCGACGGGCTACGGCCTCAAGACCGCTTTCGGCACTTCGGCGGGCACACAGGACTTCGACTCGGTCGCCGAGGCTGATGTCATCGTGGTGATCGGTGCGAACCCGACCGATGGGCATCCGGTCTTCGCCTCGCGCATGAAGCGGCGACTGCGCGAAGGCGCGAAGCTCATCGTCATCGATCCACGCCGCATCGATCTCGTACGCACGCCGCACATCGAGGCGAGCCACCATCTGCAGCTGCGCCCCGGTACCAACGTCGCGGTGGTCAACGCGCTCGCCCACACCATCATCACCGAAGGTCTCCTCGATGAGGCCTTCGTGCGGGAGCGTTGCGATCTTGCGGAGTTCTCGGCGTGGGCGGCGTTCGTCGCCGAGCCGCGCAACAGCCCGGAGCACACCGAAGCGCTCACCGGCGTCCCGGCGGCGTCCTTGCGCGCGGCCGCGCGGCTCTACGCGACCGGCGGCAATGGCGCCATCTACTACGGTCTCGGCGTCACCGAGCACAGTCAGGGCACCACCACGGTCATGGCGATCGCGAACCTTGCGATGGTCACCGGCAACCTCGGTCGACCAGGCGTCGGCGTCAACCCGTTACGGGGCCAGAACAACGTCCAGGGCGCGTGTGACATGGGGTCGTTCCCCCACGAGTTCGCCGGTTACCGTCATGTCTCGGACGATTCCGCCCGCGCGGTGTTCGAGTCGGCCTGGGGCGTCTCGCTGGAGTCCGAACCTGGCCTGCGCATCCCGAACATGTTCGATGCGGCGCTCGACGGCAGTTTCAAGGGGATGTTCATCCAGGGCGAGGATTTCGCCCAGTCCGATCCCGACACGCAGCATGTGGTGGCCGCCCTCTCGGCCATGGAATGCGTCGTGGTCCACGACCTGTTCTTGAACGAGACCGCGAAGTACGCGCATGTCTTCTTGCCGGGCGCGTCCTTCCTCGAGAAAGACGGCACGTTCACCAACGCCGAACGGCGCATCAGCCGCGTACGCAAGGTCATGCCTCCCCGCGCCGGGCTTGCCGATTGGCAGGCGGTGATGCAGGTCTGCCAAGCCCTCGGCCATGCGATGCACTACGATCATCCGTCGCAGATCATGGACGAGATCGCGCGCACCACGCCCTCGTTCACGGGCGTGAGCTACGCCAAGCTCGACCAGTTCGGTTCGATCCAGTGGCCCTGCAACGAGCAGGCGCCCGAGGGTACGCCGGTCATGCACATCGACGGTTTTGCGCGTGGCAAGGGCCGGTTCGTGGTGACCGAGTATGTGCCGACCGAGGAACGATCGACTTCGCGTTTCCCGTTGTTGCTCACGACCGGTCGCATCCTCTCGCAGTACAACGTGGGCACTCAGACCCGGCGCACGGCGAACCAGCAGTGGCACGAGGCCGACCTGCTCGAGATCCATCCGCACGATGCGGAGCAGCGCGGTATCCGTGCAGGTGATCGGGTGCGGGTGATGAGCCGCAGCGGCGCGACCGAGCTGCGTGCCGACATCACCGACCGTGTGGCCCCGGGCGTCGTCTACACGACCTTCCACCATCCCGATACCGAGATCAATGTTGTGACCACCGACAACTCCGACTGGGCGACCAACTGCCCGGAATACAAGGTCACTGCGGTCCAGGTGCTGCCGACGAATGGACCTGCCGCCGCCCGCGCTTGAGCTGCCGCGACTGGCGGTCGGCGGTCCCGGCGGTGTCATGGCGCGCGGCTGGGGGCAGCGCATGCTGCCTGAAGAGGTGGCGGTGTCGCTCACCTACGACCGCGCAGCCTACGCCGTGATGATGGCCACACCGCTCGATCTCGAAGATTTCGGCCTCGGCTTCTCGCTCGCCGAGGGCGTCGTCGGTGAGGCCGCTGAACTGACGGCCATCGAGGTGCTGCCGGTGGAGCTCGGCATCGAGCTGCGCATGACGCTCGCCGAAGCGGCTGCCGGACGAACCGTCGAGCGGCGCCGCCGTATGGCGGGTCCCGTCGGTTGTGGGCTCTGCGGGATCGAGAGCCTCGAGGAAGCCTTGCGACCGCTGCCGCCGGTCGCCGCGACGGTCGAGGTGTGCGCAGCCGATGTGCTTGCGATGGTCTCCGCCCTGACCAGCGCCCAGCGGTTGAACCACAGCACCCGTGCGGTGCATGCCGCGGGATTCTGGCGGCCGGGACGAGGCTTGATCGCGGTGCGGGAGGATGTCGGTCGGCACAACGCGCTCGACAAGCTCGCCGGTGCGCTCGCGCATGCAGGGGAGCGCGCGGCGGACGGGGTCGTGGTCATATCGAGCCGGGTTTCGATAGAGATGGTGCAGAAGGCGGTTTTGATGGGTGCCGGCATCCTCGTCGCCGTGTCGGCGCCGACCGCTTTGGCGGTGCGCGCGGCCGCCTCCGCCGCGCTCACCTTGGTGGCGATCGCCCGTGACGATGGGTTCGAGGTGTTCAGCGAGCCACGAAGGATCCGAGCATGAAGATCGACAAACTCGTCCGCATGGTCAACCAGATCGCGGGATTCTTCGCCCATGAGGGGCCGGTCAAGGCGGCCGCCAGCACCGCCGATCACCTGAAGAAATTCTGGGATCCCAGCATGCGTGGCCAGATCATCGCCGCGGTGGCGGCGGGCAGCGCGACGGGGCTCGAGCCGACCGCCCTCGCTGCCGTCAAGCAGCTCCCGGCGCCTGCCGCGAACTGAGCGCGCGCAGGATGTCCGCGGCATCGCAGACGCCCACCAGTCCACCCTCGTCGGCCAGCAGCACCGGGTGCCCGCTGTCTTGGCGCAGCCGGATGAGGCTGCGCAGATCGGTGTCCACCGACGCGACCACCAAGCGATGTCCGCCCGCCGTCCCGTCAGCCCGCAGTCGATGACCCGCCGCATCGTCGAGCACGATCTCACCGTCCACGCGCGGTAATCCGTCCAAGCGCCGCATCACCATCGCGCCGGTCAACGCAGTGAGGGGGTTCATGTGCTGCACGAACTCCGCGACCCTGGCATCGGCGGGCCGCAGCACGATGTCTTGCGGCGTGCCGGTCTGCACGATGCGGCCCTGGTCCATGATCGCGATCCGGTCGCCGATGCGCAGCGCCTCGTCGAGGTCGTGGCTGACGAACAGGATGGTCTTACGCACCCGCTCCTGCAGTGAAAGCAGCTCGTCTTGCAGCCGGTTGCGGATCAGCGGGTCGAGGGCTGAGAACGGTTCATCCATCAACAGCACATCGGCTTCGGTCGCGAACGCGCGGGCGAGACCGACGCGTTGCTGCATGCCGCCCGAGAGCTCATCGATCCGGCGTCCCGCCCAGTCGGACAGACCGACCAGTGCGAGTTGCTCGGCGACGATCCGTTCCTGCTGCGCGCGTGTCTCACCGCGCAGTTCCAGACCAAGGCCGACATTCTCCGCGACCGTCCGCCAGGGCAACAGCGCAGGTTGCTGGAACACCATGCTGATGCGGCGACGGCGCGCAGCGCTGAGCGCAGCCGCATCGCAACGCGTGATGTCGAGCGTCCCACCGGCGCCCGTCAGCAGCACTTGTCCGCGGGTGGCGGGCGTGAGCCCGTTGGCGGTCCGCAGCAGGGTCGACTTGCCGGAACCTGACAGACCCATCACGACACAGATCTCGCCGGGTGAGACGGCGAGGCTCGCATCGCGCACGGCGAGGGTCACCTGTCGATCGGCGGCGATCTTCGTGGGGGCATCGCCGGCATCGAGCGCCTTCAGCGCCTGCTCGATCGACTTGCGACCGTCGCGGCCGTCGGCGCGCGCAAAGATCACATCGACGGACCGGAACTCGAGCGCGGCGCTCATGGTCGGCTCCGGCGCTCGCGCGGACGGCTCAGGCGATCGAGCACGATGGCGAGCAGCACGATGGCGAGGCCCGCCTCGAAGCCGATATCGACCTGTACGCTGTTCAGCGCCCGCACCACAGGTACGCCGAGGCCGCCTGCGCCCACCAAGGCGGCGATCACCACCATCGACAGGCTGAGCATGATGCACTGCGTGATGCCGGCGAGGATCGAGGGCAGCGCACAAGGCAGTTCGATCTTCCACAACCGTTGCCAGCGCGTCGCACCGAAGGCTTCACCCGCTTCGCGCATCGCACGCGGGACGCCGGTCAGGCCGAGGTGCGTCAGACGCACCGGCGCGGGCAGCGCGAAGATCACCGTGGAGATGAGACCGGGGACCACGCCAAGGCCGAACAACACCAGCGTCGGGATGAGGTAGACGAAGGTCGGCAGCGTCTGCATCAGATCGAGCACCGGACGCAGCACGGCGTGCAGTCGTGGACGATGCGCGGCGGCGATACCGAGCGGCACCCCGATCAGCGTCGCAGCGAGCGTCGCCACGGCGACCAGCGCAACGGTCTCGACGGTCGCCGCCCAGTAGCCTTGGTTCATGATGAAAAGCAGCGCACCGACCACGAACGTCGCCAGCGCCAGCGAGCGTTGCAGGACCCAAGCGAGCAGACCGGCGGCCGCCACCAAGAGCCATGCGGGCAGGGCGGACAGCAAGCCGTGAACCGCCCCGACGCTGCCGCTCACCACCCGTGAGACCAGGTCGAAGAACGGTCGCCAATTCGTTTGGGCGTGGGCGATCGCCTCGCCGATGACGCGGCCTACCGGGATCTTGTGACCGGCCACGAGGCGCTCGAGGCTGCTGGCGCCGTCTGCGGCGAGCGGACCCGTGATGTCCTCTGTCCCTGAGGGACTTGCGGTCGATGAGCCGTCCGCGCGCCGGACCCCCGCGAGCAGCGGCGCCAACGCTTCAGGGTGATCGCGCAGCCATTCGGCCGCTGCCGCTTCCGGCGCGAGCTTGCGGTTGAGGATGCCGTCCATCAGGTCGTTCTCCATCGCACCCGTGAACGCCAGGTTGCGCAGGAAACGGGCCACATTGGGGCATTCCTGCAGATAGCCCTTGCGCACGAGCGTGTGGATGATGGCACCGCCGAAGTCGGGGCCGAATGTGTCGTCGCCGCCGGTGAGATAGCGCATGTCGTAGCGCTTGTTCATCGGGTGTGGCTGCCAACCGAAGAACACGATCGCCTCGCGTGCCTTGTAGGCACGGTCGACCTGCGCGAGCATGCCTTGCTCGCTGGACTCGACCAAAGTGAAACCGCGCAGCCCGAAGCGATCCGCTTCGATGAGTTCGATCATCATGCGGTTGCCGTCATTGCCCGGTTCGATGCCGTACATCTTGCGCTGCAGGGGCGCTGCGAACTTCGCGATGTCGGCGAAATCGCGCAGTCCCTGCTCGTAGAGATAAGTCGGTACCGCCAGCGTATAGCGCGCCTCGGTCATGTTCGCCCGGACGATCTCGACCGAGCCATCATCCAGAAAAGGCTGGCGATCGGCTTTCTGCGAGGGCATCCAGTTGCCGAGGAAGACATCGATGTCGCGGTTCCGCAGCGCGGCGTAGGTCACCGGCAGCGACAGCACGGTCACCCTGGGCTCATAACCGAGCCCACGCAGCACATGACTTGCAAACCCCGTGGTGGCCGTCACATCCGTCCAGCCGATATCGGCGAGGCGAACGACTCGGCAGGCAGCGGGCTCTGCCACAGGGGGGGCATCCACCGCGGTGGCGCCCACCGCGCCTGCGACCTCAGGTGCCGCGACCCATAGCACTCCGAGCAGCAAAGAGCCGACGGCGCGCGCACGTTGACGACTTGACCTGGCCCGCCAGCACGCGGCACCATTGGCCAGGCGGCTGGCCCAGTTGAACGATGATTCAAAGATCTCCACCCTGCCTCCGAAAATCGTTATATCTATCTGATTTTTATAATTTTAATAGGTCTGAATTTCGAGCGAAAAACACTCGCGAGAGAGAGCTAAAAATCAAGGTGTCATGACATTGAACAATCAAACAGTCCCCGGTGGCGTCCCCTCCAACGGTACCGCCGCGCGTCCAGCTGACGGCGGTCGTCCCCAACAACTCATCGAGGTCACCCTCGAAAGTCTCGCAGAAGTCGGCATCCAAGGCACGACTCTCGCATACATCGCCGGTAAAGCCGGCGTCTCGCCGGGCTTGGTCGCCCACCACTTCACCGACAAGGACGGGTTGCTCCTCGCAGCGTTCCGCGAGCTGCTCCGGCGGCAGCGCGCCCAGGTCCGTTGGCGGGTCACCGCAGCGGGCAGTCCGCTCGAACGGTTGCACGCCTACATCGAGGCCTGTCTATCGCCCGAGGGGCTGCGCGCAAACGACAGCCGGGCTTGGCTCGCCTATTGGAGCCAAGTGCACTCGTCCGAGGGCATCGCTCGCATCCAGCGGATCTACCAACGCCGCTTCGATTCCAATCTGCGCGCCGTGCTGCGACCTCTGGTGCCGGCTGCGGCATTGGCCGACCACGCAGCCAACATCGCCGCCCTGCTCGATGGCACCTGGCTGCAGGCGGCCCTGTCACCGCGCGCTTGCAGCGATGCCGCGACCTTGCGTAGCCGTGTGCTGACCCATGTGGACGCCATGCTCCGCGCCGCCGCCAGCGTGCCGGCCAGCGTACCGGCGAGCGCTGCGGAGCCGACGCGGGCGCCGCGCCAGGTCCGTGGTGCAGGCTCGTCGCGCCTCGCGAGCTTCAACCCCGCCACCGGCGAGCTGCTCGCTGAACTACCGATCGCCGACGCGGCGGAGATCGACGAAGCGGTGCGCCGTGCGCAGGCAGCGCAGCCCGCGTGGGCGGCGCTGAGCGGCACCGAGCGCGCCCGCATCCTGCGCAAGGTCTCCGACATCCTGCGCGAGCGCAACGACGAACTCTCGCTCATCGAGATGCGCGACACGGGCAAGCCGATCCAGGAGACCCGTGTCGTCGATATCGTCTCGGGCGTCGAGTGCTTCGAGTACTTCGCTTCGCTCGCGACCGGTGCGGCAGGCGAGCACATCGATCTCGGTGCGGCAGGCTTCGGCTACACGCGGCGTGAGGCGCTCGGCGTGGTGGCGGGCATCGGAGCCTGGAACTATCCCATGCAGACCGCCTGCTGGAAGACCGCGCCGGCGCTCGCCTTCGGCAATGCCATGATCTTCAAGCCTGCCGAATTGACGCCCCTCAGCGCAGCGGAATTGCCCGGCATCATGAAGGCTGCGGGCGTGCCCGACGGCATCTTCCAGGTGGTGCAGGGTGCGGTCGACACCGGTCGCTTGCTGGTCAGACACCCCGGCATCGCCAAAGTATCCGTGACCGGTGCCGTCGAGACCGGACGTGCGGTGATGGGCGAGGCTTCCTCGACCCTCAAGCATGTGACGCTCGAGTTGGGTGGCAAATCGCCGCTCTTGATATTCCCGGATGCGGATCTCGATCAAGCGGTCTCGGGCGCGCTGCTCGCCAACTTCTATTCCGCGGGTGAGGTCTGCTCGAACGCCACGCGGGTGTTCGTCCATCGCTCGATCAAGCAGGAGTTCCTGCGGCGGCTTCTGGTACGGGTCGCGAAGATGAAGATCGGCGATCCCGCGGATCCCGAGACCCAGGTGGGCTCGCTGATCTCCGAGCAGCACCTGCGCAAGGTCATGTCCTACATCGAACGCGGCCAAGCAGAAGGCGCGCGCGTGCTGATCGGCGGCAAGCGGCTGACGGACGGCGCGCTCGGCCGCGGTTTCTTCGTCACGCCGACGGTGTTCGACGGCTGCCACGACGACATGGCGATCGTCCGTGAAGAGATCTTCGGACCGGTGATGATGGTGCTCGACTTCGACGACGAGGAGGAGGCCATCCGCCGCGCCAATGCCACCCACTTCGGGCTCTCCGCAGGCGTCTTCACGCAGGACCTGAACCGTGCGCACCGTGTGATCGGTCGCTTGCAGGCCGGCAGTTGCTGGATCAACCACTACAACATCTGTCCGATGGAACTGCCCTTCGGTGGCTATAAGCACTCGGGCATCGGCCGTGAAAATGGCCGCATCACGATGGAGTACTACACCCAGCTCAAGAGCGTCTATGTCGCCAAGGGCGGCATCGACGCGCCGTACTGAGCCGGCGCAGGAGCCGCGATATGTCTGCGAGGACGGACGAGTACGACTACATCATCGTGGGGGCGGGCTCAGCCGGCTGCGTGCTCGCGGCACGGCTGACGGAGGACCCGTCGAACCAGGTGCTGCTGCTCGAGTACGGTGGCTCGGATCGTTCCGTGTTCATCCGCATGCCCTCAGCGCTCGCGATCCCGATGAACCGCAAGCGCTACAACTGGTACTACCACACAGAGCCCGAGCCGGGTCTCGACGGGCGGAGCCTCCACACGCCGCGCGGCAAGGTGTTGGGTGGGTCGTCCTCGATCAACGGCATGGTCTATGTCCGCGGCAACCCCTTCGACTTCGAGCGTTGGCAGGAGGAGGGCGCGAGCGGCTGGGGCTATCCCGAGGTGCTGCCGTATTTCCGTCGTGCCGAGACGCGCGATGCGGGCGGTGACGCCTACCGCGGCGACCGGGGACCGTTGCAGACCCGCTATGGAAGCCTCGCAAACCCGCTGCATGCCGCGTGGCTCGCGGCCGGCAAGGAGGCAGGCTATCCGCTCACGGACGACATCAACGGTCACCAACAGGAAGGCTTCGGCCGTTTCGACATGACCGTGGGCCGCGGGCAACGCTGCAGTGCGGCGGTCGCCTATCTGCATCCGGCGCGATCGCGACCCAACCTCACCGTCCGCAGCGGTGCGCTCGCCACCCGGATCCTGCTGGAAGGCGGACGGGCGACGGGCGTGCAGTACGCGCGGCGCGGTGCGACCCACACGGCGCACGCGCGGCGTGAGGTCATCGTCAGCGGCGGGCCGATCAACTCGCCGCAACTCCTGAAACTCTCGGGCATCGGTCCGGCGCCGGAACTTGAGTCCCACGGCATCGCCGTACAGCATGCATTGCCCGGGGTGGGTGAGAACCTGCACGACCACCTCGAGTTCTACTTCCAGATGGCGTGCCGTGAGCCGGTGACGCTCTACTCGGTGATGAATCCGCTCGCCAAGGCTTGGATCGGCGCGCGGTGGCTGCTCACGCGCACCGGACTCGGGGCGACCAACCATTTCGAGACCGGCGGCTTCATCCGCAGCCGCGCCGGCGTTCGCTACCCGGACCTCCAGTACCACTTCCTGCCCATGGCCGTGGCCTACGATGGATCGAGCAGCGCTTCGGAGCACGGTTTCCAGGCGCATGTCGGTCCGATGCGCACCAACAGCCGCGGTTGGGTGCGCCTGAGATCGGCGGATCCGCGCGACCCGCCGCGGATCCTGTTCAATTATCTGAGCACCCCGGAAGACATGCAGGAGATGCGTGCCTGCGTGCGTCTCACCCGCGAGATCTTTGCGCAGCCCGCCTTCGCGCGTTGGCGTGGGCGGGAGATCCAGCCGGGCGAGGGCGTGCAGAGCGATGCCGAGATCGACGCCTTCGTGCGCCGCCATGTCGAGAGCGCCTACCATCCTTGTGGTACCTGCCGGATGGGTGCCGTCGATGACCCCATGGCGGTGGTCGATCCCGAGACCCGGGTGCGCGGGCTCGACGGGCTGCGCGTGGTGGACTCATCCATCATGCCGTCGGTGACGACCGGGAACCTCAACGCGCCGACCATCATGCTGGCCGAGAAAGCGGCGGATCACATCCTCGGCAAGCCGATGCTGCCGCCCGCGACGGCGTCTTGGTACGAGGCGGCGGACTGGTCGCAGCGTCAGCGCTGAGGGGCGAAGTCTTGGGCCGCCTCGGCCATCCAGCGCACGAGGTAATCCTCGAACGAGCGCCATACCTCGATGTGGAAGTCGTCCACGCCCCGGCGCCAGAGCACGATGTCGGTCTTGTTGAAGAGCGTGCGTGTGCCGCTGCCCACCGGGAAGCGGGCAGGATCGAGATCGAGTGGGCAGCCGCAGTTCAAAAGGTCAGCGGCGAAGGCTGCAGCGAGTCGCAGGCCGACCTGACGCTGCGTCACATCCACCAAAGAATGCGCCTGACCGGCGAGCGCCGCTTCGAGGCGGGCGCCGAGCGATGCGGCGTCTTCGAGCCACGCGATCAGCAGCCGCTCGTCGGGGCCCAGCCAGATCAGGGTCAGCGTCGTACCCTCGCCGCTGCAGCGGCCTGGCGCGTCCGCGTCGGGGATGCCAAGGGCGCGAGCCGCAGCAGCGAGCGCGGAGGGACCCCCCTGCAGCACGAAGCGCGCGGCCGGGGTCACCCGTTGCAGCCACGCGGGCGCCAGGGTCGTACCCATGCCGATGCCGGACGAAGCGGTGTCAGACATTGAGCCGCGCTCCCTTCGGGTCGTAGAACACCGGCGCACAGACCTCGACCGGGATCTCACCGCCCGGCATCGGCACATGCAGCGTCTGACCGATGCGGGCGCGACCTCCTGCGACCACGGCGAGCGCGATCGACCGGCCGAGGGTGGCGCTCGCGTACGATGAGGTCACGTGACCGATGAGCTTCATCGGTGGCGCTTGACCCGGCACATCGACGACCTGCGCGCCTTCCTCGAGCACCACGCGCGGATCGCGGGTCAGGAGGCCCACGAGCTGCTTGCGGTCGGGCGCGTGCATGGCGGGGCGGGCGAGGGCGCGTTTGCCGACGAAGTCGGGCTTCGCCTTGCCGATCGCCCAGGTGAGGCCGACATCGTCCGGCGTGACCGTGCCGTCGGTGTCCTGGCCGATGATGATGAAGCCTTTCTCGGCGCGCAGCACATGCATGGTCTCGGTGCCGTAGGGCGTGAGCCCGAGCGCCTTGCCGGCTTCGCAGATCGCGTCGAGCGCCGCCGCGCCTTGGTCGCTCGGGACATTGACCTCGAAGCCGAGTTCGCCGGTGAAACTGACGCGGAACAGCATCATCGGCATGCCGCGCAGCGTGCCGTGCACCACCGCCATGTGCGGCAGCGCGGCCGCCGAGATGTCGAGGCCATCGACGAGCGGCGCCAACAACTCGCGCGCGCGCGGACCCTGCACTGCGATCACCGCCCACTGCTCGGTGGTCGAGGTCAGCCAGACATCGAGATCGGTCCACTCGGTCTGCCGGTAGTCCTCCATCATCGCGAGCACGCGCGCGGCGCCACCAGTGGTCGTCGTGACATGGAACCGGTCTTCGGCGAGCCGCGCCACCACACCGTCGTCGTAGACGAAACCGTCGTCGCGCAACAAGACGCCGTACTTGCAGCGGCCCACCGCAAGCTTGGACCAATCGTTGACATAGAAGCGGTCCATGAAGGCGGTCGCGCCCGGACCTGCCACGACGATCTTGCCGAGCGTCGAGGCGTCGAACACGCCGCAGCCCTCGCGCACTGCACGACACTCACGCGCCACGGCGGCGTGCATATCCTCGCCCGAGCGTGGGAAGAAGCGGGCACGCTTCCACATGCCGACATCCTCGAACACCGCGCCTTGGCGCACAGCCCAGCCGTGCATGGGCGTGCGGCGCACCGGGTCGAAGATCTCGCCGCGTGCCTGCCCCGCGAAACTCGCGAAGGTGATGGGCGTGTAGGGCATGCGGAAGGTGGTGAGGCCGACCGAGGGAACCGGTTTGCCGAGTCCGCGCGCGGCGTGGTGCAGGGCGTTGACGTTCGAGGTCTTGCCTTGGTCGGTCGCCATGCCGGTCGTCGTGTAGCGCTTGATGTGCTCGATGGAACGGAAGCCCTCGCGCATCGCGAGGTCGAGGTCCTTGAGCATCACATCGTGCTGGAAATCGACGAAGGCCTTGGGGCCGGATACGGCGGCCTCGGCGCGCGGCAGGCGACCTGCCGTGGCCGCGGTCGAGTCCTCGATGATCTCGAAGCGGGGTTCCTCGCCCGCGCAGCCTGAAGCGTTCGCCGCAGCAGCGCCCGCAGCGGCGCCGTCCTGCAGTGCGGCGGCGAGACCGGAGAGAAGACCGCGGCAAGCACCCGCCGACCGTTCGCTCTCGGCGGAGTCGCCCGGGAGATAGGTCTGCAGCGCCTCGTCGTAGCGCAGTTTGCCGCGCGACTGTGAAAAAAGATGGACGCTCGGCACAAAGCCGCCCGCCACGAGCAAGAGGTCGCAGTCGATCGAGCGTTGTCCGGTCGGTAGACCGGCGGCATCGAGGCGGCCGATCTCGACCGCAGACACATGGCCACGGCCGCGCGTCCGCAACACGCGTGCCGCGGTTTCGACGGCGATGCCGGCTTGGCGGAGCCGTTGCTGCCAACCGTCCGGTTGGGCGGGCGAGGGGTCCGGACGCAGGTCGATGATCGCTGCCACCCTCGCGCCCGCGGCCTGCATCTCGAACGCGACGCGATAGGCGCTGTCGCAGATCGTGACGATCACCACGCGCCGCCCCGGCAGCACGGCCTGTTCCTTGAGGTACCGCAGCGCAGCACCTGCGAGCATCACGCCCGGACGGTCGTTGCCCGGGAACACCAGCGGCTGTTCGATGGACCCCGTTGCGAGCACCACCTGCTGCGCGCGCACCTGCCAAAGGCGCTCGCGTGCGAGCCCTGCGGGCGGCTCGGCGAGATGGTCGGTGATGCGCTCGCTGAGGCCGAGGTGGTTATGTGGGAAGTAGCCGAAGGCGGTGGTGCGCGGCAGCAGCCTGACGCGCGGGTTCTGAGCCAGTTCGGCGATGGCCGCTGTGACCCATTCGGTCGCTGCGAGGCCGTCGATGCGCGATCGATCGTCGCAGAGCAGCGAGCCGCCGAATCGCGGCCGCTCGTCGCAGAGGATCACCCGCGCGCCGCTGCGCGATGCCGCGAGCGCCGCCGCAAGGCCCGCAGGGCCCGCACCGACGACGAGAACCTCGCAGTGCGCGTGCTGCTGCGCGTAGCGATCAGGGTCCGGTAGCAAGGGCGCTTCGCCGAGACCCGCCATGCGGCGGATCAGCGGCTCGTAGAGCCGATGCCAAGCGGTGCGTGGCCACATGAAGGTCTTGTAGTAGAAGCCTGCGGGCAGCAACGGCGAGAACAGCTCGGTCAAACGCCCGAGGTCGAAGCGCAGGCTCGGCCAGCGGTTCTGGCTGACGGCGCAGAGACCGTCGTAGAGTTCGACCTGCGTCGCACGCAGGTTGGGCGTCGAGCGCGCGGCGTCGCGACGCACGGTGACGAGCGCCGAGGGTTCCTCGGGGCCTGCCGTCATGATGCCGCGCGGTCGGTGATACTTGAACGAGCGGCCGACGAGATGCACGCCGTTGGCGAGCAGCGCCGAGGCCAAGGTGTCGCCCTGCAGCCCTTCGTAGGATTTGCCGTCGAAGCTGAAACGGAGTGTGCGGTCGCGGCCCACTTGGCCGCCCGTCGGCAGGCGCGCGACGCTCATCGCAGTCCCTCGGGCCGCTTTTCACCGGATTTATAGGTCGCGATGAAGCGGTCGGTGGTGGTGTCGCGAAGCGCATTGAAGAACCGTCCGCAGCCACGCGTATGCCGCCAACGCTCGGCGTGGACGCCCTTCGCATTGGTGCGCAGATAGAGGTAGGCCGCCCAATCGTCATCGCTCACCGCGGCGGGATCCGCAGGACGGGCGATGTGGGCTTCACCGCCATAGGCGAACTCGGGTTCCGGGCGTTCACCACAATGGGGGCAACGGATGAGCAGCATGACGGGCTCAGTGCGCGACGGCCGCGGCAGCGGCTTCGTCGATGAGGTGCCCTTCGCGGAAGCGGTCGAGCGTGAAGGGCGCGTTGATGGGATGCGGCTCGTCCTTCGCCATGGTCCAAGCGAAGACGTGCGCCGAGCCGGGCGTCGCCTTGAAGCCGCCCGTACCCCAGCCGCAGTTCACGAAGAGGCCCGGCACCGGCGTCTTGCCGATGATGGGCGAGCGGTCGGGTGTGACATCGACGATGCCGCCCCAATTACGCAGCATGCGCATGCGGCGGAACATCGGGAACAGCTCGCAGATCGCCTCGAGCGTGTGCATGTTCACGTGCAACGCGCCGCGCTGGGTGTACGAGGTGTAGGCGTCGGTGCCGGCGCCGATCACGAGCTCGCCCTTGTCCGACTGGCTGATATAGGCATGGATGCCGTTCGACATCACGACGCAGGGGAACACCGGCTTGATCGGTTCGGAGACGAGCGCCTGGAGCGGGAAGCTTTCGAGCGGGACCCGCACGTCCGCCATGCCGAGCACGACACTCGTGTTGCCGGCGGCGACCACGCCCACCTTACGGCTGCGGATGACGCCGCGGGTGGTCTCGAGCGCCTCGACCGCGCCGCCCGCATCGCGACGGATGCCGGTGACCTCGCAGTTCTCGATGATGTCGACGCCGAGCGCATCGGCGGCGCGCGCATAGCCCCAGGCGACGGCGTCATGGCGCGCCGTGCCGCCGCGGCGCTGCAACGCGGCGCCGAGCACCGGGTAGCGCAAGCCCGGGTCGATGTTGAGCGGCGGGCAGAAGGCCTTGGCGTCTTCGGGCGTCAGCCATTCGTTGTCGACGCCGTTGCAGCGGTTGGCGTGGATGTGACGCTGCGCGACCTGCACATCGTGCACGGTGTGGGCGAGCATCATCACGCCGCGCGGCGAGAACATGACGTTGTAGTTGAGGACCTGCGAGAGGTGCTCCCACATCTTCACCGAGTGGTCGTAGAGGCGGGCGCTCTCGTCGAAGAGGTAGTTGGAACGGATGATGGTGGTGTTGCGGCCGGTGTTGCCGCCGCCGATCCAACCCTTCTCGAGCACAGCGATGCGGGTGAGACCGTGCTCGGCGGCGAGGTAATAGGCCGTCCCGAGCCCATGGCCGCCGCCGCCGACGATGATCGCGTCGTACTCGGCCTGCGGCTCCGCACGGCGCCACTGCTCGCGCCATCCCTGGTGCTTACCCAGGCTGTTCCAGAGCAGCGAGAATCCCGAGAAGCGTTGGCGTGACATCGTCCGCTCCGCCCTCAGGCGCGCAGGTCGCCGTTGGCCGGGTCGTAGGGCGACTCGATCACCACCGTGGCGCGCTTACGCTCACCGAGGATCTCGATCGAGAGCTCCGTGCCGACCTCGGCGAACTCGGGTGCGATATAGCCGATGGCCAGGCTCTTCTGCAGCACATGGCCGTAGTACCCGGCCGTCGCGCGTCCGACGATCCGGCCGTCTGCCGCGAACAGCGGCTCGTTGCCGAGCGGGTCGGCGTCGGTGACGCCGTGGACCTCGAGGGTGATGAAGCGGTGCGGGACGCCTGCCGCGAGCTGCTGCTCGAGTGCGGCCTTGCCGATGAAGTCGCCCTTGTTCATGCGCACGAAGCGGTCGAGTCCTGCCTCGAAGGGGGTGTAGTCGCGGGTGAGGTCGCTCCCCCACATGCGGTAGGACTTCTCCATGCGCAGCGATTCCATGGCGCGCATGCCGGCCATGCCGATGCCGAACTCCGCTCCGGCCTTGAAGAGCGCCTCGAAGAGATGGTGTGCGTACTCGATGGGGAAGTGCAGTTCCCAGCCGAGCGACCCGACGAAATTGACGCGCAGCAGGTAGACATCGGTCGCCATGCCGACCTCGCAGACCTGACCCGTCAGCCACGGGAAGGACGCGTTGTCGAGCAGGGTGTCGGTCAGTTTCGCGAGCACATCGCGCGAACGTGGTCCGGCGAGCACGAAGCAGCCGCGTTGCATGGTGATGTTGCTGAGTTGCACCGAGCCGTCGGTCGGCAGGTGCTTCTGCAGGTAGTCGGCGTCGTAGCGCTCTGCAGCGCCGGCGCTGACCACATAGAACTCGTCCGGGCCGAGTTTGGTGATGGTGAACTCGCTGCGGATGCCGCCGCGCTTCGTGAGCGCGTGACAGAGCGCCATGCGGCCGATTTTGGTCGGCACCTTGTTGGCGACGAGGTGGTCGAGCCAAGCCTCGGCGCCGGGACCGCGCACGATGTGCTTGGTGAAGGGGGTGAGGTCGATCACGCCCGCAGCGCTGCGCAGACGGCGGCACTCGTTGCCGACATGCTCGAAGTAGTTGCTGCGGCGGAAGCTCCAGTGGTCGCGCGGCTCGACGCCCGGCGGCGCGAACCAGTTGGCGCGCTCCCAGCCATAGCGCTGGCCGAACACCGCGCCCATCCCCTTGAGTTTCTCGTAGATGGGGCTGGTCTTGAGGGGGCGCGCGTCCTCGCGTTCTTCGTCCGGGTAGTGGATCGTGAAGACGTTACGGTAGGTCTCCTCGTTCTTGCTGACCACGAACCGCTTGCTGGTATACGGGCCGTAGCGGCGCGGGTCGACCGCCAGCATGTCGATGCCGGGCTCGCCCTCGACGATCCATTCGGCGAGCTGCCATCCCGAGCCACCCGCGGCCGTGATGCCGAAGCTATGCCCTTCGCTCAGCCAAAGATTGCGCACGCCCCAAGCCGGGCCGATGAGCGGGCTGCCGTCCGGCGTGTAGGAGATCGGACCGTTCACGATGTCCTTGATGCCGCAGTGTTCGAGCGCGGGCACGCGACGCTGCGCGGCCTCGATGTGCGGCAGCAGTCGGTCCAGGTCGCCCTCGAAGAGATCCTTGCCGAACCACTCGGGCACACCGTCGACGAAACGGGCCGGTGCGCCGGCTTCGTAGGGGCCGAGGATCCAGCCCATGCGCTCTTCGCGCAGGTAATAGGATTGATCCGACTCGCGCAGCACCGCGAGTTCACGCCCGCCCGCAGCGCGGTAGGCCTTCAGTTCGGGTGATTCCTCGTAGACGATGTACTGGTGCTCGACCGGGATGGCGGGCACGTTGATGCCGAACATCCGGCCGGTCTGGCGTGCGTAGTTGCCGGTCGCGCAGACCACATGCAGGGCGGTGATCTCGCCTTTGTTGGTCTGCAGACGCCACTCGCCGGTCGGTGTGCGGCTGACGCCGGTGACCTCGGTGTGTTCGTAGATCTCCGCCCCGCGCGCGCGGGCGCCTTTGCGCAGCGCCATCGTGAGATCCGCGGGCGCGATGTGTCCGTCGTCGGGATGGTAGAGGGCGCCGACGATGGGCGGTGTGCCGTCCTTACCACCCAGCTCCACCAAGGGCCAGAGTTTCTTGACCTCTTCTGGGCCGATGACCTGGAACGGGACGCCGATGGTGTTGGCGGTGCCGCAGTACTTCAGGTACTCGTCCATGCGGTCGCGGTTGGTCGCGAGGCGCAGGTTGCCGGTCACATGGAAGCTCACATCCTGACCCGTCTCAGCCGGCAGGCGCTTGTAAAGATCGACCGAATATTTGTGGAGTTGGCCGACCGTGTAGCTCATATTGAAGAGCGGCAGCAGCCCGGCGGCATGCCAAGTGGACCCGGCGGTGAGTTCCGAGCGCTCGAGGAGCACGACGTCCGACCACCCCTTGAGGGTGAGGTGGTAAAGGGTGCTGACGCCCACGGCGCCGCCGCCGATGACCACCACTCTGGCATGTGTTTTCATCCGACCAGAGTGTAGCCGCGGATGCCTGCGCCACCAATCCAAATGCGACGGTCAGATGTCCGAATTGGACATCTTCTGGCGGGCGAACCTATACTTGTCGCGTCGTGGACGACCTCCCAATCAGCAAGCGGACCTACGCGTTCCTCACCTTGCCCAATTACTCGCTGATCGCGCTCACCAACGCCATCGAGCCGTTGCGCATGGCGAACCGGGTCGCAAACCGCACCCTGTACGATTGGCACATCGTCTCCCTCAAGGGTGACCCGGCGGTCGCGAGCAGCGGCCTCCAGGTGACCCCCACCATCGCCTTGGCTGACCTCGGCAAGGTCGACATCCTGTTCGTCTGCGGCGGCATCGATGTCCGCGACAGCGTCTCGGCGCAGCTCGCCAAAGCGCTGCGGCGCCGGGCGGACGCGGGCGGCGCCCTGGGAGCGCTTTGCACCGGTGGATACATCCTCGCGCGTGCCGGATTGTTGAACCGCTATCGGGCCGCGATCCATTGGGAGAACGGGCACGCGCTGCGTGAGGAGTTCCCGTTGGTGGCGCTGACTTCGCAGGTCTTCACCATCGACCGCGACCGCTACACCTGTTCCGGTGGCACCGCGCCGCTCGATCTGATGTTGAACCTCATCGAGCATCAACACGGACGGCACATCTCGCACCAGGTGTCCGAGCAGTTCGTGCTGGAGCGGGTGCGCGACTCGCAAGACAGCCAGTATGTCCCGCTGCGCGCCCAACTCGGCTTCACCCACCACGGTCTCACCAAGGTCGCGAAACTGATGGAGGAGAACATCGAGAAGCCGCTGTCGCTCGATGCCATCGCAAGGCGTACCGGGTTGTCCCGGCGGCAGATCGAGCGCTTGTTCCAGCGGTACCTCCGCTGCGTCCCGAAGCGCTATTACATGGACCTGCGGTTGCGACGGGCGCGGGAGCTGCTGCTGCAGACCGCCATGCCGATCATGGAGGTCACCGCCTCGTGCGGGTTCCAGTCGCCGCCGCATTTCTCGAGGTGCTATCGACAGCATTTCGGGCGACCACCGAGCGCCGAACGGCGCCGTCCCGCCGTCGCCCAGTCGATGTCGCCACCGGGCAATTAGCTGTCGCTAAAGGTAAAGTTTCCGTATCTTTCCACGCTTACCATCCCATCAAGCCATTGCGATGGCATCACCGAGGCCTGAAATGTCTGTTGCTGAAGGCGAATTCGACCTGCGCACGCTCGACGATGCTGAACTCGTCGAGCAGGTCCACGACGATCTCTACAACGGCATGAAGCCGGAGGTGGTGCTCGCCACCCATATCTTCCTCGAGCGTGGTTGGGGGCCTGACAAGGTCCTGAACGATGCGCTCGTCGAAGGCATGCGGATCGTCGGTGTCGATTTCCGCGACGGCATCTTGTTCGTGCCGGAAGTGCTGCTCGCAGCCAATGCCATGAAAGGCGGGATGGAGATCCTGCGCCCGCTGCTTGCCGAGACCGGCGCCGAGCCGATCGGCAAGGTCGTCATCGGCACCGTCAAAGGCGACATCCACGACATCGGCAAGAACCTTGTCGGGATGATGCTCGAGGGCGCGGGCTTCGAGGTCATCGACATCGGCATCAACAACCCGGTCGAGAAATATCTCGACGCGCTCGAGCTGCACAAGCCGGACATCCTCGGCATGTCGGCGCTGCTGACGACCACGATGCCCTACATGAAGGTCGTGGTCGATACTTTGAAACAGAAGAACCTGCGTGAGAAGTACATCGTGCTGGTCGGCGGTGCGCCGCTCAACGACGAGTTCGGCAAGGCGGTGGGTGCAGATGCCTACTGCCGCGATGCTGCGGTCGCCGTGGAGACCGCCAAGGCGCTGATCGCGGCGAAGCGCGCCGCCGCGCGCGCTCACTGACATCGCGCGCGTGGCCACGGCCGGCCGCAAGCTCGTCATCGCCTGTGGCGCCCTCGCTCACGAGGTCGCGGCCTTGCGGAACAGCTATCGCTGGCTCGAGCTCGATGTGCACTGCCTGCCCCCTGAGCTGCACAACCGGCCTGAGCGCATCGCGCCCGCGGTGAGAGCGGCGATCGCGGCTCACCGCGACGACTATTCCGAGATCTTCGTGGCCTATGCCGACTGCGGCACGAGCGGCGCGCTCGATGCGGTGCTGCGCGAGGCGGGTGTGGAACGGATAGACGGCGTGCATTGCTATCAGTTCTTCGCGGGCGTGGACGCTTTTGCGCAGCTTGCCGACAGCGAGCCTGGCAGTTTCTTTCTCACCGATTTCCTCGTCCGGCACTTCGATCGTCTCGTCTTCCGCGGGCTCGGTCTCGACCGGCACCCCGAACTGCAAAGTCAGTACTTCGGGAATTACCGCCGGCTCGTCTACCTCAGCCAGCGCGTGGACGCCGATAACGCCGCGGCCGCAGAGGTGATCGCCGGCCGACTCGGCCTTGAATACCATTTCCGTCACACCGGTTACGGCGGGTTGGAGCACAGCCTGCACCGTTTCGTCGCCAGGGAGGCGCAGATATAGGATGGCCAGCCTGATCATCATCTCTTGGCGCGATATCCCGTCCCAGGTCGTCATCAGGCAGGGGCGTGAGACCTCCAAGATCATGCTCTCGGCCCGCTTCCAGGAAGCGGTCGACCGAGCAGCGATGCGCGCCGGCAAGGGTGGCTCGGACGCATACATCTCCGAGTGGACGCGCAGCGCGCCGGTACCCTGCGGCGACGACCTGCAGGCCGAGGCCGCTGCAGCGGCGGCGGCCCTCGAGGCCCGCTACACGGACGAGGACCTCGATCGGCTCATCCGCGCAAAGGGTCTGGCAGCACCCGTCGCCGAGGGGTGATCATGTATCGCGTGCGTCTTTGGTCGGTTCGGCACGCGCGCGGTCTCAACCGCCTCTACCGCGCACTCGAAGACCTGTTGGTCAGGCTGCGTCCGCTCATGCGGCTGGTCGGGGATAAGCGCCTCGAGCGGCCGTTCGCTGCGCTCGAGCGAGGCACCAAGGGTTTCCTTTTCGACTGCAAGATGTGTGGTCAGTGTGTGCTCAGTTCGACGGGCATGTCCTGCCCGATGAATTGCCCGAAGCAGCTGCGCAACGGCCCTTGCGGCGGCGTGCGTGCCGACGGCAACTGCGAAGTGCTCCCCGACATGAAGTGCGTGTGGGTCGCGGCATGGGAGGGCGGTCAGCGCATCCCGGGTGGTGTCGAGTCGATGCGCACCGTACAGTTCGCGGTCGATCGCCGCCTCGAAGGGCGGTCGTCGTGGCTGCGCGCACTGCGCCAGCGGCTGGGCGAAGAGCCGTAGGTCTGCGCGCGTGAAGTTCCACGACGAACCGGCGCCGGGAGCGCCGCTGCCGATCCTGCCGGGACATGTCTCACCAGGGCGTCTCGAGCGCGTGCTGCGCGCGGGCAGCTTCGCGGTGACGGCCGAGCTCGCACCGCCCGATTCCGCTGATCCGGACGAGGTCTACGCCCGCGCACGCATCTTCGACGGCTATGTGGATGCGATCAACGCGACCGACGGCAGCGGCGCCAACTGTCACATGTCGAGCATGGGCGTGTGTGCGCTCCTGACCCGCGCGGGCTACGCGCCGATCATGCAGGTCTCTTGTCGTGACCGGAACCGCATCGGTATCCAGGGCGACATCCTCGGTGCCGCCGCGATGGGCGTCTGCAATGTGCTGTGCCTGACGGGCGATGGCGTGCAGGCAGGCGACCACCCGCAAGCGAAACCTGTGTTCGATCTCGACAGCATCTCTCTGCTCCGCATCGCCCGCAGCTTGCGCGACGAGCAGCGCTTCCAGAGCGGGCGTAAGCTCACCACGGCGCCCCGGGTGTTCCTCGGCGCAGCGGAGAATCCTTCGGCGTTGCCGCACGAGTGGCGGGCGCTTCGGCTCCTCAAGAAGATCGAAGCCGGCGCGCAGTTCATCCAGACCCAATATTGTTACGATATGCCGCTGTTGCGTGCCTTCCTGCGAAGCGTCGAAGATCTTGGGGCGCTCGACAAGGTGTTCTTGCTGATCGGCGTCGGGCCGTTGCGCTCGGCCAAGGCGGCCGACTGGATGCGCACCAATGTGCCCGGCATCCACATCCCCGATGCGTTGGTGGAGCGGCTCCGTGGTGCGAAGGACCCGGTCCGTGAGGGCCGCGACATCTGCATCGAGATCATCCAAGAGGTCCGGGCCATGAACGGCGTACACGGCGTGCATGTCATGGCCTACCGCCAGGAAGAATCGGTGGCGGAGATCATCGACCGGTCCGGCGTGCTCGCCGGACGGGTGCCTTGGTATCCCGGACGGGACCGGGAACCACAACGAATCGATATAGAGGACAAAGTGACCCCATGACCGACACGATCATCAGCTCAGCGACCAAAGAGGTCGTCATCGGCTTCCACCGCCCGTTCGTCATCATCGGTGAGCGCATCAATCCGACCGGCCGCAAGATCCTCGCCGCCGAGATGGCGGCGGGCGATTATTCGCGGGTCATCTCCGACGCGCTCGCGCAGGTGGAGGCCGGCGCGCACATGCTCGATGTCAACGCGGGCATCCCGCTCGCCGACGAGCCCGCGATCTTGGCGAAGGCCGTGCAGATCGTGCAGTCGATCACCGATGTGCCGCTCTCGATCGACTCGTCGATCGTGGCGGCGCTCGAGGCAGGTCTGGCGGTCTACAAGGGCAAGGCCTTGGTCAATTCCGTGACCGGTGAGGAAGAACGCCTCGAGCAGGTGCTGCCGCTCGTCAAGAAATACGGTGCGGCGGTGGTCGCGATATCGAACGATGAGACCGGGATCTCCGAAGACCCGGATGTGCGCTTTGCGGTCGCCAAGAAGATCGTCGAGCGTGCCGCCGACTACGGCATCCCGCGCAGCGATGTGGTGGTGGATCCGTTGGTGATGCCCATCGGCGCGATCAACCAAGCCGGCGTGCAGGTGATGCGTCTGGTGCGACGCCTGCGCGATGAGCTCAAGGTCAATACGACCTGCGGCGCCTCCAATGTGAGCTTCGGGCTGCCCAACCGCGATGGCATCAACGCGGCGTTCCTGACGATGGCGATCGCCTCCGGGATGACCTCGGCGATCACCAATCCCTTGCACGGCGATACCGTGCGCGCTTGCATGGGTGCGGACGTGATGATGGGGCATGACCCGGATTGTCTGCGCTGGATCCGGAAATTCCGCGAGCTGCCGCCGGCGGGCGCTGCAGGCGACAACCCTGCAGCCCGTGGTCGTCGCGAGGGCGGTGCCCGTCGTCGTACTGCGTCGGGCGGCGATGCACCGGCTTAAGGAAGACTCCTGTGAGTGACACGGACGCACTGGTCGTATTCCTGCCCGCCGGTAAGCGCGGGAGGTTCCCGCTCGGCACGCCGCTCCTGCAGGCGGCGCGCGAACTCGGGGTCGACATCGACTCCGTCTGCGGCGGACGCGGTATCTGCGGTCGTTGCCAAGTGGTGGTCGCCGAAGGCGAGTTCGCCAAGCACGGCGTACGCTCGGGCGAGTCCAGCGTCACGGCACCTGCCGAGGTCGAGGTGCGCAGCACCCGTCGCAAGGTGCTCAAAGCCGGTCAGCGGCTCTCCTGTCAGGCGAAAGTCTGCAGCGATGTGGTGGTCGATGTGCCGCCGTCGAGCCAGGTCCACCGTCAGGTCGTGCGCAAGGCCGCAGAAGTGCGTGAGATCGACCTCAATCCCCTCGTCCGTCTGCACTATGTCGAGGTCCGCGAACCTGACATGCACGATCCTTCGGGCGACCTGCGTCGTCTCTCTGAAGCGCTCGAGCGCGAATGGCAGCTCACCGGTCTCGGCATCGAGCTCAGTGTGCTGCGGGAGCTGCAAGCGACGCTGCGGGCAGGCGAGTGGAAGGTGACGGCAGCGGTGCAGGCGGGGAGCCAGATCATCGGTTTGTGGCCGGGCTTCCACGAGCGGGCGCTCGGCATGGCGGTCGATGTGGGTTCGACGACCATCGCCGCGCATCTTTGCGACCTCGCGACCGGCGAAGTGGTGGCGTCCTCCGGGATGATGAACCCGCAGATCCGCTTCGGCGAAGACCTCATGAGCCGCGTCTCCTACGCGATGATGAACCCTGGCGGCGCGGAGCAGATGACGCTCGCCGTCCGCGCGGCGCTGTCCGAACTTGCACGCGATGTGGCGGCCGAAGCGGGCGCGGTACCACAGGACATCCTCGCGCTCACGCTGGTCGGCAACCCGATCATGCATCACCTCGTGCTCGGCCTCGATCCGACCGAACTCGGCGGCGCACCGTTCGCGCTCGCCACCGACCAGGCCATCGAGCAGCCCGCCGCCGCGCTCGGCATCGAAGTGCACCCGAACGCTCGGGTGTATGTGCTGCCGTGCATCGCGGGCCACGTCGGCGCCGACACAGCCGGCATGATCCTCGCTGAGCGTCCGGATCTCGGTGATCCGGTGACGCTGTTGGTCGATGTCGGCACCAATGCCGAGATCGTGCTCGGCAACCGTGCACGCTTGCTCGCGTGCTCGAGTCCGACCGGTCCTGCTTTTGAGGGCGCGCAGATCAACTGCGGCCAGCGCGCGGCGCCCGGGGCCATCGAGCGCGTGCGTATCGATCCGGTGACGCTCGAGCCGCGCTTCAAGGTCATCGGCTGCGACCTCTGGTCGGACGACCCGGGCTTTGCAGAGGCCACGAAGTCGACCGGTGTCACGGGCATCTGCGGGTCGGGTATCATCGAGGTGATCGCCGAGATGTACCTCTCCGGCGTCATCAACCAAGATGGCGTGGTCGACGGCAGCTTCGCCGCGAGAAGCGATCGGATCGAGCCCGCCGACCGCACTTTCTCCTATGTGCTGCACCGCGGAGCGGTGACGCTCGCCATCACCCAGACCGATGTGCGTGCGATCCAGCTCGCGAAGGCGGCGCTCTATGCGGGTGTGCGCTTGCTGATGGAGGAACTGGGCATCGAGCGCGTCGATCGTATCCGCTTGGCCGGCGCCTTCGGGGCGCACATCGACACCAAGTACGCGATGGTGCTCGGCATGATCCCGGACTGCGATCTTGCGCAGGTCGCTTCTGCCGGCAACGCAGCGGGCACCGGGGCGCGTATCGCGCTCCTCGATGCGCACTCGCGCGCGACCATCGAGCAGTTGGTGCGCCGTGTCGAGAAGATCGAGACGGCCATCGAGCCGCGGTTCCAGGCGCATTTCGTCGAGGCGATGGCGATCCCGCACAAACACTTGCCGAACCCCGAGCTCTCCAAGGTGGTGACGCTTCCTGCGCCCAAGGAATCAGCGGCGCAGGCCGGGGCCTCGCGCGGGCGACGCAGCCGCAGGCCGGGCTGATCGGAGCGGCTAATCGGCGGGCCGACTCGGCGCTCAGATGAACGGCAGGTCGGTGAGCGTGCCCGTCTGCATGACGCCGCCGATGCTCGCCTGCAAGCGCTCGCCGATCGCGCAGTCCCGGTCGATGAGTGCGAAGCCGATGTTCTTGCGCAAACGATAAGAGAAGATGCAGTTGGTCAGGTCACCGACCTTGCGGCCCTCTCTGAAGATCGGATTCCAGAGGAATCCGGGGCTTACCGGATCGCCGGCGTCGAGGATCATCCCCAGCGTGTGGCGGCGCGGACCCTCGGCAGCGATACGGCGTAACGCCGTGATGCCGATGGTGTCGTCGGGCACCTCGAGGTCGAGGTATCTGCCCATGCGCACCTCGAAGGGGTTGGTGCCGCCATCGGTGTCGCCGCCGTAGGAGATCAGTCCCGACTCGACGCGCTCACACCAGTTCGGGCCCCCTGGGCCGATGCCGTAGGGTCGACCCGCTTCTTTGAAGATCGCCCATAAGCGGTTGCCCTCGCTGCCCTGGCGCAGGTAGATCTCGAAGCCGCCTTGCTTGGACCATCCGGATCGCTGTACGACGACGGGAATGCCGTCGATCGTCGTCTCGCGGAACCAGAAATACTTGAGGCTGCGCACCCACTCGCCACAGACGGCCGCCACCACGTCCTCGGCTCTGGGTCCCTGCAGCGCCATCGGCGAGACATCCGGCTCGCTGACCTCGACCCGCAGACCGCGCTCCGCGGCGATCGAACTCGCCCAGAACCAGATGTTGGAATCGGCGATCGAGAGCCAGAAGAGATCGTCCGCGAGCTTGAGGCAGATGGGGTCGTTGATCAGCACACCGCGGTGGTCGCAGAGCGGCACATACTTTCCCTGACCGGCCTGCTGCCGCGAGAGGTCGCGCGGCGCCAAAATCTGTGCGAGCCGAGCGGCATCCGGACCCCGCAGCTGCACTTGGCGTTCGACCGCGACATCCCATTGGCTCACCCCCTCGATCAGTCGCCAGTACTCGGCGGCCGGATCGCCATAGGCCGTCGGCATGAGCATGTGGTTGTAGGTCGTGAAGGCGGTGACCCCCTCGGCGAGCGTGGCCTCGAAGAACGGTGAGGGCCGCAGGCGGGCAGAGGGGGTGATGCTGAACACGGGCGGCTCCGGTCTTGACTGGGTTGGGCGGTTGCGAAATCTCGCTGGGGGCGAGGAACATCACGATTGAGTATCCTACACGCGAGTCCATTCCTCCTGCGGCCCTCGCCGCCGCGTCCCACTACCGGAGTCACCGTTGACACCGCCACGCCTCCCGGGCTTCGATACGCTCAGCCTCCATGCCGGTCAACGGCCCGATCCCGTCACGGGTGCGCGGGCGACGCCGATATTCCAGACCGCCGCCTATGTCTTCCAAGACACCGACCAGGCCGCCTCGCTCTTCAACATGGAGCGCGCGGGTCATGTCTATTCGCGCGTCTCCAATCCGACGACCGCCGTGCTGGAGGAACGCATCGCCGCGCTGGACGGCGGGATCGGCGCCCTCGCCACTGCGAGCGGTCAGGCGGCGCTGCACTTGGCAGTGTCGACCTTGGCCGGTGCCGGGTCCCACGTTCTCGCGAGCCGATCGCTCTACGGTGGGTCGCACAACCTCCTGCACTACACCCTGCGCCGCTTCGGCCTCGACACGAGCTTCGTCGATCCACGCGATCTCGACGCCTGGCGCGCCGGTATCCGGCCGACGACCCGGCTGCTGTTCGCCGAGACGCTCGGTAACCCTGGCCTCGATGTGCTCGATGTCCCGGCGGTGGCGCAGATCGCCCACGAGGCAGGGCTGCCTTTGTTGGTCGACAGCACCTTCACGACGCCTTATCTGCAGCGACCGTTCGACTTCGGTGCCGACCTCGTGATGCATTCGGCGACCAAGTTCTTGGGCGGACATGGCGTCGCCATCGGCGGGCTGCTCGTCGACAGCGGCGCCTTCGATTGGGAGCGCTCCGGGCGTTTCCCCGAACTCACCGAACCCTATGTCGGGTTCCATGGCATGGACTTCCAAGAGGAGTCGACGGTCGCCGCGTTCCTGCTACGGGCACGGCGTGAGGGCTTGCGGGACTTCGGCGCCTGCATGGCACCGTTCACGGCCTTCCAACTGCTGCAGGGCATCGAGACCTTGTCCTTGAGGATGGAGCGGCATGTCACCAACACCCGTGCGGTGGTCGGCTTCCTGGCCTCGCACGCGGCGGTCGAGTCCGTGAACCATCCGGAACTGCCGTCACACCCGGACCACGCGCTCGCCCGGACTTTGCTGCCGAAAGGTTGCGGTGCCGTCTTCACCTTCGAGATCCGCGGCGGTCGACCGGCGGGCCGAAAGTTCATCGAATCGCTCAGGCTGTTCTCGCATCTCGCCAATGTCGGTGACGCCAAATCGCTCGTCATCCATCCGGCGACCACCACCCATTTCCGTTTGGACGATGCGGCATTGCGTGCGTCTGGCATCGGGCCCGGGACCGTGCGGCTCTCGGTCGGCCTCGAGGATCATGCCGACTTGATCGACGATCTTGCGCAGGCGCTGCGCGCCTCACAGAAGATCTGAGGGGAGTCGCGATGCAAGTCGAACTCGACGGCCAGTCAGCTTGGATCTACACCGGTGGCAAGCCCTTCGATCCTGGCTTGCCGGTGGTGCTCTTCATCCACGGCGCTTCGCACGATCACAGCGTGTGGGCCTTACAGAGCCGCTATCTCGCCCATCACGGCCGCGCGGTGTTGGCGGTGGATCTGCCCGGACACGGGCGCTCGGGCGGCAGGCCGTTGCCGAGCATCGAAGCCCTCGCGGATTGGATCGCCCGACTGCTCGGTGTGGTCGGTGTCGAGCGTGCCATGCTCGTCGGCCACAGCATGGGGTCGCTCGTCGCCCTCGAATGTGCGGCCCGGCACCCGCAGCGCGTCAGCGCCTTGGCGTTGGTCTCGACGGCGTTTCCGATGCGGGTCTCCGAGGAGCTGTTGACAGCGACCCGTGACGACGAGCCTGCGGCCCAGGCGATGGTGAATCTTTGGTCCCACTCCGGTCTTTCGCAGTACCCGGGAAATCCTGGCCCGGGCTTTTGGGTCGCCGGGGTGAACCTGCGCTTGATGCAGCGCCAACGACCCGGTGTCATGCACGCGGACTTCGCCGCTTGCGACGCCTATTCGAACGGACTCGCCGCTTGCGAACAGATATCGTGTCCTGTGCTGCTCGTGCTCGGTACTCGGGACGCCATGACGCCCCCGCGAGCCGCCAAGGGACTGATGGCAGCATTGAGTGATGTGCGGGTCGTGGAGATCGACGGTGCAGGCCACGCCATCATGGCCGAACGGCCGGATGAGCTGCTCGCGGCGCTTGACCGGTTCAGCGCATGAGCACGGCGGATGATGTGAAGGTGTCGGGCGAGGCAGCGCCCGCGCTGCGAGCGGCGCGCATGTTGGTGGCAGCACGGCGCGAACGCCGGCTCATCGAACGGTTGCCGCTCGACTGCCGGCCCGGAGATCTTGCCGCAGGCTATGCAGTCCAAGCGCAGGTCGCCGGAATGCTGGGGGCGATCGGCGGCTGGAAGATCGGCGCTGCCGACCCCGGCGGCACACCGCTCCACGCGCCCATCTTCGCGCAGGAGATCCATCCGAGCGGCGTCACCCTCGCGGCCAAAGAATTTACTGGCGCGATCATCGAGGCGGAGATCGCGTTCCGGTTGCGACAGGATCTGCCGGTGGCGGATGTCGCGCATGACGCCGTCTCGGTGGCGCGGGCTGTCGAGCGGGTGCCGGCGCTCGAGATCTACCGCAGTCGTTACCGGGAGCCGGACGCGGCCGAGGAGGCCGAACAACTCGCGGATTGCCTGGCGAACGGCGGCCTTATCGTCGGCGTCGGTGTCGGCATCGGCGTCGAGTCGGTGATGTCGGGCGGCGTCATGCCCACTTGGGATATCGATCTCGCGGTCGATGACACCCTCAAACAAGTGCGGGCGGCACGCCACCCGGCCGGGGATCCGTTGCAGCTGGTGGTCTGGCTCGCCAACCATCTGAACCGCTGCGGTGGCCTGTTGAGCGCCGGGCAAGTGGTCACCACGGGCGCCCTGCTGCTCGCGCCGATCGGGCGCAGTGTGCGTGGTGAATGTCAGGGGCTCGGCAGCGTATCGGCGAGCTTCACCTGACGCGCTGCCCGGACCCTCCCACAGGGTCCGGACGCAAGACCTCGGTGATCAGCCGCGGCGGCTGCGACTCGCGCGCGGTCCCGCGCCAGAGGCCGATCCGGCCGCACGATCGAGGTTGCCGCCCAGCTGCGCACGCGCGCCGGTACTGATCTGACCGAGGGCGGATTCGAGCGCTGCCGTGTCCGGGCGTGGGCCTGCCACATGCGAATCGAGCGCTTTGCGCATCGCAGCGAGGTGTTCCGGTGAGGTGCCGCAGCAACCGCCGATGATGCGCGCGCCCGAGTCGATCGCGAGGTGGACATAGTTCGCCATGAGATCGGGCGTGCCGTCGTAGCGGATCGCGCCGTCGACCCACTGCGGGATGCCGCAGTTGGCCTTGGCGACGAGCACCATGTCGGGGTCGGCGGCGGTGCTGAGGTTCAGGATCGAGGCGATGAGTTCTGCGGGTCCGACCCCGCAGTTGCTGCCGCAGGCAGCGAGATGCTGCTCGCGCGCGATGCCGGCGAGTTCCGCGGGTGTCAGCGACATCATGGTGCGGCCGTTGGTGTCGAAGGACAGGGTGCTCACGATGGGCAACCCGGCAGTGCGCGCGCCTTCGATGGCGGCCTCGAGCTCCTCGCGCGAGGACAGCGTCTCGATCCACAGGACGTCGGCACCGCCCTCGGCGAGCGCCACCGCCTGTTCGGCGAACGCGGCGCTCGCATCGGCGGACGACACCGTACCGAGGGGTTCGAGGATCTCGCCGGTCGGGCCCATGCTGCCCGCAACAATGACCTCGCGACCCGAGGCATCCGCCACGGACCGGGCGAGCTGTGCCGCGGCGCGGTTGAGCTCGAGCACGCGGTCCTCGGCTTTGTGCAGCTTGAGACGATAGCGCGTGCCGCCGAAGGTATTGGTGAGGATGATGTCCGCCCCGGCGTCCACGAAGCGCTGGTGCAGCAGCTTGATGCGGTCGGGGTGGTCGACGTTCCAGAGCTCCGGTGCATCGCCGGAGACGAGCCCCATCTCGAAGAGGTTGCTGCCGGTGGCGCCATCGGCGAGCAGACAACGGCGACGGGCGAGAAGATCGATGAATCGGTTGTCCACGGAGGTGTCCTTGTAGGTGGGTCAGACGGGCAGGGGTGCCGCTCAGGCGGTCCAACTGCCGGTCAGTGAGTACATCCTAGCCGAACGGAGCCACGCATCGAAGTGTTCCGCCATCGAGGATGGGGCGATCAACAGCCAGTCCGACGCCCTGCGGACCACCATGACCGGCACTTGCGCGATCAGCGTGACGGCTGCGTGGCCGACCGCGAAAGCCTCGGGGTGAAGGTCGAGCCGACATCCCGCTGCGAGCCAACGGCTCACATCGGGGTCGCTGATGCGCCAAGCGCAGCGCGCGGCGCTGAGGTCGGTCACCGCCCCGGCGTCCCCGATCAGGGTCTCGCAGCGTTCGGCGAGCGTGGGCTCCGTCATGCCGGAAGGTGGTGCAGGCGCGATCAGCAACCAACGCGTGGGGCGCACCGAGCAAGCCACCCGGTCGTCGTCGCACCAAGCGGCGCCGAAAGGCGGCAATTCCCAACCTGCGTCGCTCAGGCGATCGCGCAGCGCGGCGCTGCCGTCGCGCCAGGCTGCGATCTGCACCACTTCAAAGCGCGGGGTGTCGATGTCAGGCCCGGACACGGGTGTTCTCCGGATCGAACCAGTGCGGTGTGGTGATCTCGACTTCGACCGACTCGCCGTGCAGCGGCGAGACGGCGAGCAACCGTGACCCGATGCGGCGCCGACCGTCCGCGAGCAGCGCGAGGCCGATCCATCCGTCGACGAGCACCGAGGGTGTGCAGGAGGTCACATCACCGAGGTTCGTCCGGGGTGCGCTCCGATCGACGAGGATCATGCCGGCGATGAGCCGGGCAGCCGAGTCGGTCGGCCGCAGCGCGACGAGTTGCCGACGCTGCGTCGAGGTCGATCCCGGGCGTTGTGCGAGGACACGACCGACGAAATCGCCTTCCGCCTTCAGCATGCGTTCGAAACCGAGATCGTGGGCGGTGGTGTTGCCGTCGAGCTCGGCGGTCGTGATGTGACCCTTCTCGATGCGCAGTGTGTTGAGCGCATCGACTCCATAGGGCAGCGCGCCGAGCGGACGACCCGCCTCGAGCAACGCGGTCCAGACCGCATCGGCTTGGTCCCGTGGCACCGCGACTTCATAGGCGAGCTCGCCCGAGAACGAGATGCGGAAGAGGCGACCGCGTACGCCGGCGATCCGCGCCGGTAGCGCGGCCATGAACGGGACCGCGGCGCTGCTGAGGTCCGCGTCCGGCATCACGGTCTGCAGGAGTTGGCGCGCGCGTGGCCCGGCGATGGAGAACTGCGCCCATTGATCGGTGACATCGGTGAGCACGACATCCAAGTCCGATCGGTTGACCTGCAACTGGAACTCGAGGTGCTCGAGTACGGCGGTGTGGTTGGCGGTGGTGGTGGTGAGCAGGAAGTGCCGCTCGCCCAGCCGCGAGGTCGTGCCATCGTCGAGGAGGCAACCGTCCTCTCGCAGCATGATGCCGTAGCGCGCCTTGCCGATCGCGAGCGTCGAGAACCGGTTGGCGTAGACGAAGTCGAGGAATCGACCTGCATCGGCGCCTTGCACATCGATCTTGCCGAGGCTCGACGCATCACCGATGCCCGCCGTCTCGCGCACCGCGCGTGCCTCGCGCAACACCGGGTCCCAGCCGGTCACGGCCGAGTACACCAAAGGCCGCTGCCAGAGACCGCTCGGCACGAAGGTGGCACCGCAGGCGACATGTGACGCATGCGCCGGGAAACGCCGTTCGGGCCGCAGGTGCGCGCCGATCTCCCCGCCCGCGAGCGCCGCGAAGGAGGTCGGATGGATGTACGGACGGGGTGTCGGCAGACCGACCTCGGAAGGGCTTTGACCGCGTGCCGCGGCGAGCACCGCCGCGCCGAGCAGCCCACCGATACGACCTTGGTCGGTGGCCATACCGTGGGTCGTGTAGCGTTTGGCGTGCTCGATGTGGGTGTAGCCCTCGCGGTGCGCTTGGCGCAGGTCGTCGGTCGTCACATCGTGCTGCAGATCGACGAAACACTTGCCGTGACCCGCGACCTCCCACAGCGCTTGTAGCGACGAGGTTTCGGGATCATCCGGTAACGCGATGGTCTCAGCCGATGCGCTCAGACCGAGTCCGCTTGCCAAGCGCACTGCCGCCGCGTCGCCGTCCTGAGCGGCTGCAGAAAGTCCGTACCGACCCGCCGCTGCGCCTGTCACCACGCCCCGGGAGTCGGGCAGCGCGGCGGCGAACGAGGCGAGATCCTCGCGCCACTGCAGCGAGCCGCCCGCTTGGGTCGCGAGCGCTGATTCGGCTTGGAACCCACCCGACAAGAGCAGGCAGTCGGTGTCGAGCGTGGCGCGAGGCGCACCGTCGACGCTTGCGATACGCACTGCGCGGACGGCGCGGCGTCCTTCGATCGCGGTGACCACCGATCCGCTGTAGACAGCGATACCGAGCGCCAAGGCCCGGGACGCGGCGTTCGAGCTCGGGCGCGGATCGACGATGGCGCCGATCGACACCCCGGCTTCGTGCAGCGCAAAGGCGCTCTCGTAAGCCCAGTCGTTGTTGGTGAAGAGCACGGGTCGTTCGCCGACCGCGACGCCGTAGCGCCGAAGGTAGGCGAGGGCGGCACCCGCGATCATCACGCCCGGTCGGTCGTTGTCGGGACAGGCGATCCAGCGTTCGTTGGCTCCGCTCGCGAGCAGCACACGCCGCGCACGGATCACACGCAGCCGTTCACGGGGCAAGCCCTCCGCATGGTGCGCCGCATCTGCGGCGCCCGCCGCACAGGTCTCCACCGCCGAGAACACGCCGTGGTCGTGGGCGGCGATGACCTGCGTGCGGGTGAGCAGCCGGATGCGCGGCGTTGCGGCGAGTTCGCCGAGCGTCTGCGTGCGCCACGCCTGCCAGCGAGGGTCGAGCAGTGTGCCGCCACCGGCCTCGACATCGCGCTCGACGAGCATGATGCGAAGCCCGCTCGATGCAAGACGTCGTGCCGCCGAGAGCCCTGCGGCGCCGGTACCGATGATCAACACATCGGTATGGTCGTGCAGGATCTCATCGCCTGTCTTGGGCGACGCGTCGGGCGCAACACCGAGCTTGCCCAGGCCTGCAGCGCGCCGGATCGCAGGCTCGAACAGCCGCTCCCACGCCCAAGCCGGGCGCATGAAGGTCTTGTAGTAGAAGCCGGCGGAGAACAAGGGCGCGAACAGACCGTTGATCGCGAGCAGATCGAGGTCGAGCGACGGCCACCGGTTCTGGCTGCTCACGCGCATCCCCGTGGTGACGCCGACGGTGGTGGCCCGCCGGTTGGGCAGCGCTCCGGATGCACCAAAGATATCGATGAGTGCGCAGGGCTCTTCAGGGCCTGCCGTCACGATGCCCCGCGGCCGGTGGTACTTGAAACTGCGCCCCACCAAGCGCACCCCGTTCGCGAGCAGCGCTGAGGCGACGGTATCCCCGGCCAAGGCGCTCAGACGACGACCGTCGAACTCGAACTCGATCGTGCGCGACGGGTCGGTCAGCAGTCCGGTGGTGATGCGACGCGCTGTCATGGTGTCGCAGCGCCGTCCGGTGGGGTGAGGACCGCCGCCACGGTGCCGACCGCATGGATCTCGTGGGTCACGGTGTGGCGCCAGACTTGCAGGAACTGGCGACAGCCTGCTGCGTGGTACCACCATTCGTGATGCCAGCCGCGCGGGTTGGTCCGCTCATAGACATAGGCGACGAACGCCGCGGTGTCGGCGGCCGCTGCGGGGCGGCGCAGGCCGGCGTCACCGCGATAGCGGAATTCGACTTCGTCGCGCGTGCCGCAGTGGGGGCAGTCGATCCTCAGCATGGTGCGTTCAAGCTCAATGCGCCCACGGGAAAGGACCGGTGCCGATCTCGTCGACCGTGCGGCCCTCGGCGAAGCGCGCGAGGTCCATGTGGGCCGTCAGCGGATGGCTTGCGCCACGGGCGATCAGGTGGGCGGTGGTGTAGCCGCCGGCGGGGATGGCCTTGAATCCGCCGTAGCACCAGCCGCCGTTCATCACGAGTCCCTCGAGCGGCAGCTTGGAGATGATGGGCGAACCGTCCATCGTCATGTCCATGACACCGCTCCACTGCCGCAGGATGCGCAGCCGGGCGAGATCGGGCAGCAGGGCGACGCCCTCTGCGGCGACCTCTTGGGCGATCCACTGCGTGCCGCGTTGCGCGTAGGTGTTGTGCGCATCGATGGCACCCCCGAAGACCATGCCACCTTTGTCGGACTGGCTGATGTAGAAGTGTCCGGCGCCGAACATCAGCACCACATCGAGGAAGGGCTTGATCGACTCGCTGACGAAGGCTTGCAGCGCATGGGTCTCGATCGGCAGACGGATGTCCGCCATGCCGGCGAGATGGGAGGAATGTCCGGCGACGGCGAGACAGACCGTGCCGGCGCCGATGAAGCCGCGCGTGGTCTCGACACCCGTGACACGACCGCCCGCCTGGCGCAGACCGGTGACTTCGCAGTGCTCGATGATGTCGACACCCGCTTCGGAGGCGCCGCGTGCATAACCCCAGGCGACGGCGTCGTGACGCACCGTGCCGCCGCGCGGTTGCATGAAGGCGCCGAGCACCGGGAAGCGTCCGCTGTCGAGCGCGATCGGCGGGATGAGTTTTTTGAGCGCCGCGCGATCGAGCTCCTCGCAGTCGGCGCCTGCGAGCCGCATGTCGTTGGCACGACGGATCATGTGGTCGCGTTGACCGTCGTTGTGCCAGGTGTAGACGACGCCGCGCTGGCTCACCATGGCGTTGAAGTTCAATTCCTGCTCAAGTCCTTCCCACAGCCCCAGCGAGAAGTCGTAGAAGCGGATGTTCTCCGGACGATAGTAGGTGGAACGGATGATGGTCGTGTTGCGTCCGACATTGCCGAGACCGATCGGGCCTTTTTCGAGCACGGCGACATCGGTGATGCCGAAGTGGTTGGCGAGGTAGTAGGCGGTGGCGAGACCGTGACCACCACCGCCGACGATGACGACCTGATACTCCTTGCGCGGTTCCGCCTTGCGCCACGCCGGGCGCCAGCCGCGGTGTCCCGTCAACGCTTCGCGCAGCAACCGAAGCGCCGAATAGCGTCCGCTCGCGCGGTGCCGCTGCGATCGGGTGCTTGGGACATCGCTGGTTGCAGGGGATTTCATGGAACGCCGAGCAGTTTAAGGCGCACTCGCCGATGCAGCAATCAGCCCGTCTTGGCGGCTGTCCCAGCGACCGAAGCATCGCGCCATTGCGACTCCTCGGTGACGGCGGTGGTCTCGGGCTGGGCCTTGATGTAGGGCCCGCGCTGCTCGCGCGGTACCGGCGCCCGTCGCGACCGGCGCCACAGACAGAACACGGCCAACAGCGCGGCGATCGCTGCGAGCGTCGCGAAATAGGCGGGTGCACCTTGGCGGTCCATGAGCACACCGCCGACGATCGGCCCGATCACGGCTGCGGCGCCGTTCAGCAGCAGCAACGCGCTGCTGGCCGCCACCATCTCCGAGGTCTCGAGCCGGTCGTTGACATGGGAGACGCCGAGCGAATAGACCGACAGCACGAGACCGCTGATGAGGGCGGCGACGGTGAGCAACAAAGCATCGGGGAGTTCGGGCGAGAGGGCGAGCCACAGGCCTAGGCCAGCCGCGAGCCCTGCGACGCCGGCGATGACCGCACGGCGTTCCAGTCGGTCCGCCAACATACCGATCGGGTACTGGGTGAGGACGCCCGCGAGGATGCTGCCCGCCATGAAGGTCGCGATCGCGGTGTCGTCCATGCCTTGAAGGCGGGCATAGACCGGGCCGAGCGAGAAGACGATCGAGGCCATGAGCCCTGACATGATCACGGCGACCACGCCGAGCGGTGAGCGGCGGTAGAGGTCGCGGAACCGCACCGAGCGCGGGGTATCCACGGCCGGCACGGATTGCGCGGACAGTACCAAGGGCACGATGGCAAGGCAGATCAACGCGGCGACCAGCATGAAGGGGGTGTCGGTGCCGGGGTCGGAGACCAACAGCAGGAACTGCGCAGCACCCAATCCGCCGTAGAGCACCACCATATAAAGCGCGAGGATCCGCGAGCGGGTCTCTTGTGTGGCCCGATCGTTGAGCCAACTCTCTGCGACGACATAGATGCCGGCGAGACAGATGCCGGTGATGAGGCGTGTCACGCCCCAGAGGATCGGGGTCACGAACACGGCTTGGCTGAGCGCCGACGCGGCCGCCACCGCGGCGAAAGCCGAGAACACGCGGACATGACCGACATCGCGGATCAGCCGTGGTGCGAGGGTCGTGCCGACCAGAAAGCCGATGTAGTAGCACGACATGACGATGCCGATGGCCGAGGTCGTGAACCCTTCGGCCTGGGCGCGTACGCCGAGGAGGGTGGAGTGCAGACCCGCCCCGAGCATGAGGATGCCCATGCCGAGCAGCAGTGGCCAAGTGCTGGCGATCAAGCTTGCCGGCATGGTGAGGGTCGGTCCTTGCAACGGGGGTGGCGGGCGCGGATTATAGCTGTGGGTCCGTTGCAGGCGTGGTGGAGTTTGACGCGAAGATCTGCTCTCTGGCGGTGGTCTCTCGGCCTGTCGGTCGCGGTGTCGCTTGTGGTGTCAGGCGTGTCCGCGCCCGCGGCGTCGCATCCGGACCGACCGCCGTCGCCTCGGGTGTCGGCCAACGGGGAGACGTTGCTCGGCGCCCCGTCGCCGACGCCTGGTGTCGACGCCTATCTCGGCATCCCGTTCGCCGAACCGCCGACGGGCAAACTGCGATGGCGTGCGCCGGTGGCCTTCGTCGGCCGCGATGGCGAACGCTCCGCGACGGACTTCGCCCCGGCTTGCATGCAGAGCCCCCGCATCCTCGATTGGTACCGTGGCATGGCCGAGCGCTTCGGCGCGAGCCGCGCCGTGTTCCCGGATCTCGCCGTCAGCGAGGATTGCCTGTACCTCAATGTCTGGGCGCCGCGCGAACGGCGCGGTGAGAGGTTGCCCGTCCTCGTGTTCTTCCATGGCGGCAGCAACCGCAGCGGTTGGTCCTTCGAGCCGAACTACCACGGCCATCGGTTGGCCGCGCAAGGCGCCGTGGTCGTCACCATCGCCTACCGTCTCGGCGCATTCGGATTCTTCTCCCATCCGGAACTCGCAGGGGAGCCGGCGCAGGCCAATTTCGGCTTATGGGACCAACTGGCCGCGCTGCGCTGGGTGCAGCGGCATATCGCGGCCTTCGGCGGCGATCGGGGTCGTGTCACGCTGTTCGGCGAATCGGCAGGGGGCGGAGACATCGCGGCCTTGATGCTGTCCCCGACTGCGCATGGATTGATGCATCGGGCGATCATCCAGAGCGGTGGTGATTTCGGTTGGGCGGGTATCCGCACGCTCGAGGCGGAGCAGCAGCGAGGTGTCGAATTGGCGCGCGCCTTCGACACCGATCAGCCACCGGATCTCGCGGCGCTGCGCGACATCGACGCCGGGCGCTTGCTCGAAGTGGTCGAGCGTGTGTTCAGCGAGCATTACCATGCACCGGTGGTCGATGGCGTGATCGTCACAGGACCGCTACGGCAACAGCTCGCGACAGCGGATTGGCCGCTGCAGCAGCTCATCATCGGCACCAACGCGGACGAGACTTACTCGGACGAGCAACGCGGTGCCGACGAGGCTGCGATCGATGCGGCGGTCGGATCCGCTGCGGTGCTCAACACCGACGCCGTGCGTGCCGAGCTACGATCGACCGCGGACGCCGCAACAGCCCTCAACCGTCTCGGTACTGCGGATTCCATGCTCTGTCCGGCCCAGCAGTTGGCCAGCGCCGTCGCGCTCGGCAGGCGCCAGGTCTGGACCTATCTTTTCTCTCGGGTCCGCGAGGGTGCCGCGGCAGCCCGTCTTCGGGCCTACCACGGCGCCGAGCTGCCGTATGTCTTCGGTACGCATGACGACTGGCTGCCGACCGTGGCGGTCGACCGACGGATCACGCGCGAGATGATGCAGGCGTGGGTCGCCTTCGCCGCGACCGGTTCACCAGAGGGGGAGCACATCCCGCGCTGGCCACGGCATCGCCCGGACAGCGAACCGCAGATGCTGCGCTTCGATGCGATCACGGGGCCGATCGCACCACCCGAGGCGGTGCTGTGTGCGATCTACCGGGAGCGGACCGCCGCGAGCCCCTCGCAGAACTGACGGATACGCCGACAGCCCTCAGTGATCAGCGCTTCGTCGTTGGCGAAGCTGATGCGCACGAAACCGCGGGTCTCCTCGCCGAATGCGCCACCGTCCATCACGGCGACCCCCTGCTCGCGGAACAGCTGTGCGGTGAAGCCGTCGCTGCCGAGACCCGTGCTACGGACATCGACCAGCATGAACATCCCAGCCTCCGGCACGAGGAGGTCGATGCCGGGTGTGCCTTGCAGCAGCGTGTACATGAGCTGTGCCCGGTCGCCGCAGTACTTCCGGACACGCTGCTCGGATTCCACGGTGTCCTGCAGTGCCATGAGGGCGGCTTCCTGGACGAAACCCGGCAGGCCGTACAGCATGCAGATCAGCAGGTTCTCTGCATGGTCCATCAATATCTTTGGGCCGATCATCCAACCGACGCGCCAGCCGCACATCGCGTGGGTCTTGGAGAGACTGCCGATGGTGACGACGCGTTCCGGGAATGCCTCGGCGAGGCTTGGTACCCGACCCTCGGGCGCGAGCCCGGCGTACACCTCATCGACCACCACCCACAGGTCGTGCCGCCGCGCGAGCTCGCCGATGCGGGCGAGTTCGTCGGCCGTGAAGATGATGCCGCTCGGATTGCCGGGGGTGGCGAAGAAGAGAGCGCGGGAGCGAGGGCTGATCGCCGACTCGAGGTCGGCGATGTCGGGCCTGAATCGGTTCGCCGCCCGCAGCGGCACGCGCACGAGGCGCGCACCCGACGCCTCGAGCGTCGCGGGGTAGGTCGGATAGAGCGGATCGAAGGTCAGCACTTCGTCGCCCTCGCCGGTGAGGCAGAGCGCGGCCACGAGCAATGCGTTCTGGGCGCCGCAGGCCAGGATGACCTCGTCGGGTGAGACGCGTTGACCGGACCGGTGTTCGTGCAGTGCGGCGATGGCCTGGCGGAGCGCGATCCGTCCGCGAGCCTCGGTATAGTGGGTGTCGCCGGCGCGCAGTGCCTCGATGGCGCGTTCGACCACCGGCTGCGGGGTCGACAACGGCGGGTCGCCGATGCTTAGAATGATGACGTCCTCGCCCCGTTCCTGCGCGGCTTGGGCGGCGTAGTGGGTGCGCCAAGCATCCGCGCCGTCGCCCGCGACGCGTGTCACCAATTCCGAGAACTTCACGAAAATGAGCCTAGCAGCAAGACCTATCGGATGCTACCTCGTAGAACTGCTCGCCGCGAACGGCATCGACACCGTGTTCGGAATCCCCGGGGTGCACAACCTCGCGTTGTATCGCGGGCTCGATCGGCATCGTGGCCTGCGCCATGTGCTCACGCGCCACGAACAGGGCGCGGGTTTCGCGGCCGACGGCTACGCACGCCTCTCCGGGCGGCCCGCGGCTGCCTTCGTCATCTCAGGGCCGGGGGTCAGCAACGTGCTCACCGCGGTCGGACAGGCGTACTCGGACTCCTCACCCTTGATCGTGATCGCCAGCACGCCTGCGAGCGCCTCGCTCGGCCGCGGCTGGGGCGTACTGCACGAGACGAGGGATCAGGCGGGCGTCATGGCTGCGGTGCTCGATCTCGTCTGCACGGCGACCACGGCCGCCGAGGCGCGCGACTTCCTGCGGCGGGTGTTCGATGAATACCGCGCAGGCCGCAGGCGCCCCGCATACCTCGGCATGCCGCTCGACCTCCTGGCGCAGGACACGCTCCTTCCCGTCGAGGTCTTCGGCGCCCCGACCCGACCGTCGGCGACGGCTCAGCAGGTCGCGCGCGTGGCGGCGCTGCTCGAGGCTGCAGCGCGTCCGGCCATCATCGCAGGTGGCGGTGCACGGTCGACGGCGGCGGGCCTGCGTGAACTGATCGAGCGCCTGGATGGTTACCTGGTCACCACCGCCGCAGGCAAAGGTCTGCTGCCCGAGGCCCATCCGGCCAACCTCGGTTGCTCACTGCCCTATGCACCGACCCAGCGCCTGCTCGCCGAGGCGGACCTCGTGCTCGCGGTGGGCACGGGTCTCTCCGAGACCGACATCTATACCGCGGATCGCCAAGCCCTCGAGGGACGCCTGATCCGCGTCGATATCCGCGATCTCGATGACGAGCGTCATCCGGCGGTCGAGTCGGTGTGCAGCGATGCCGCGCCCTTCATCCAAGCGCTTCTTTCGGCGCTCGACGACCGTGGTCTGACGGCGACCGCGCCGCGCCAAGGCTGGCGTACGACGGTGGGTGCGGCCGCGACGCATCGGGCCGCGATCGACGCGGCGATGGACGCGCCGACCCGCGTGCTGCAGCGGGGTCTTGCCGCATTGCGCAGGGCCTTGCCTGCCGAGGCGGCCGTCTTTTCAGACATGACGCAGATCGCCTACCTCGGCAACTACGCGTTCCCGATGGATGCGCCCGGCGGTTGGCATCACCCGTCCGGCTACGGCACGCTCGGCTTCGCGATGCCCGCAGCGCTCGGCGCCAAGATCGCGAGTCCCGACCGGCCGGTCCTCGCACTGCACGGTGACTATGGCCTGCAGTTCACCATCCAGGAACTCGGCACCGCCGTCGAGGCGGGCGTCAGCCTGCCGATCGTGGTCTGGAACAACGCGGCGCTCGGACAGATCCGCGACGACATGATCGCCTCCGGCATCGCCCCGATCGGCGTGGTCGCCCGCAACCCGGACTTCGTCGCGCTAGCCGAGGCCTGGGGCGCGCGCGGTGTTCGCGTCGGCGACGCGGCCGCACTCACGGCTGCCGTCGAAGCCGCGTTGCGCTACGCGGGTCCGACGCTCATCGAGGTGGATGCCGCAGCCTTCGCGGCCGCGGCATCCACGCCGGTCTGAGCGACTGTCAGAACTTCTGGGTGAACTTGAGGCCGAAGGTGCGCGGCTGCGGACGGGCGCCGTAGGGCTGTACGCCGCCGCAGACAGAGTCGGCGCACTGCGAGGTCTTGTACAGCACCGCGTCCTCGTTGCCCACGTTCTGCACGAAGAGCTCGAGGCTGTAGTTGTCCTTCGAGAGGCCGGCGCTGAGGTCGGCCATGGTGTTCGACTCCGTGTCGCCGATGACCGCATAGTCGACGATGCGCAGCCGCGCACGGGCCTTGCCCGCGTGGGACAGTGAGCCCTGGACATGGGCGTCGAAGCCGCCGAGCGTGAAGCCGTAGCGGGCGATGATGTTGCCCTTGAACTTGGGCGTGATCGGCAGCGGCGTTCCCTTGGGCGCGTCGACGTAGTCGTCCTTCAGCTCGGAGTCGTAGAACGCTGCGGTCGCGGAGATCAGCAGATTGTCGACCGGCAGCCACTGCACTTGTGTCTCGATGCCGTTGACCTCGGCCGAGGGGCCGTTGTCCACTTGGGTGATGCCGTTCGCACCCTGGAAGGAGATCTGGAAATCATCCCAGCTCTGCATGAAGATCGCGCCGTTGAACCGCAGACGGTTGTCCAACCAGGTGGTCTTCCAGCCCAATTCGTAGTTGGTGAGGAAGTCCGAGATGTAGTCGTCGGCGGCCGGGTTGCGGTTGATGCCGCCCGGACGATAGCCCTCCGACCAGGTCAGGTAGAACATCGCGTCGTCGCTCGCCTTCCAGCGCAGGTTGACGCGACCGACATGCTCGCTCTCGCTGATGCCTTTTGCGACGTTCTGGCAGGGGGCATCTTTGTATGCAGCCTGCGACGGGCAACGGTATTCGCCGTTGCGCGACCAACCCTGACCCATCGGCGAAAAGGCGCCCGAGCCGCCGTTGGCGACGGCGCCGGGCTCTGAGCCGGTGGGTTCGCTTGCCGGACTGAAGCCGAGCCCGTAGCCGAAGAATCCGTTGACCGTGACTTCAGGCTCAAAGAAACGGGCACCGACGGTCAGTTCGAGGCTGTCGGTGAGGTCGTAGGCGATCTGACCGAACACCGCCCGGTCGGTGTCCACCCGGTCCAAGCTGTTGAGGTAGACGACGCCCGGGAACTTCTCGCCGTTGGGTTCATCGCGGTTCATCAGCATCGAGTCGGCGAGCCCCGGGATGTTGCCGAAGGGCTGTTCGAAGTCGTGTTCCTGCTTCTGGTAGAAGAAGCCGAGCAACCCGCGCAGACGCTTGCTCTGGTCCGTGCTCAATCGCAGTTCATGGCTCTGCTTGGAGTAGGCGTCGTTGTTGATGTAGCTGTGCGACGGGTTCGGGCGGCCACCCGCGTTGTTGAGGAAGAGTCCTGCAAAATATCCTGAGGTGTAGAGGTTGTCGTACCAGTACGAGTAATCGGAATAGTCGAACGAGGCGTCGACATCACGGTTGAGGTAGTTGCCGGAGTAGGTGACGTCGAAGGAGCCGATCTGACCTTCGACGGTGAGGCCGAGTTGGTACCACTTGTCCTTCACATATTCTTCGCGGAAATGCTTCACCGCATAGGTGCCGGGCGCGAAGTCGCTGAGATCGTCGCCCCAGTGGCCGCGGCTTTTCTGTTCCTGCATCTGCGCCGTGGGCGTTAGGGTCCAATTGTCGTTCAGTTCGATGCGCAGGGCGGCGCGGGCGCCGAGGGTGTCGAGGGTGTTGTAGTCGTCCTTCGCCAGCGAGGTGTTGTCGACCGTGAAGTCGTCCGCGGCGGTGCTGACATCGCCCGCATACAGGCGGGTGCCGCGCAGGTTGTCGATCCAGCCGGCTTCCTTGGTTTTCCAGCCGACCAGCCGCAGTGCGGCGCGGGCGCCGAGCGGGAAGTTGACGAAACCTTCGGCCACGTAGCCGTTGCCGCCGTCGTCGATCGCGTTCCCCTCGAGTGCGTAGCCTGCGACGAAGTTACCGATCTCGGGCTTGTTGGTGATGATGCGGATGGTGCCGGATTGCGAGCTCGCGCCGTAGAGCGTGCCCTGCGGGCCGGCGAGCGCCTCGACGTTCGCGATGTCATAGAGGTGCAGATCGAGGTTGCCCTGGATGGTGGTGACAGGCTGTTCGTCGAGATAGGTGCCGACGCTCGGCTGCGAGGTGGTGGCTTGGCCATCGCCCCCCGTCACGATGCCGCGCATGTAGACCGCGGAGAACCCGGCGCCCGCGCCGATGCTCGGCGTCGCCGCGACGCTCGGCAGCATCCGCACATAGTCGGTGAAATTGCGGATGTTGAGCTGTTCGAGTTTCTCGTTGCCGATCGCGTCGATGCTGATCGGCACATCCTGCATGTTCTCGGTGCGCTTTTGCGCGGTGACGACGACCTCTTCGAGGCCGCCGCTGTCCTGCGCGAGCGCGGCTTGACCGCCGATCGCGGCGATCACGGCAGCGGCGATGGGCGAGTAGCCACGGGGGGGGATGTGGGGGGCGGATCTGCGCGCGGCGCGGCGGGTCATCATGGCGGATATCTCCCTCTGGTTGATGTGGTCCCGAACTCCCGAGATTACGCCAAGTCCACAGTTTCGCAAGGGGGCGGGGTGACCGTCAGCGTTCGTCTGGCGGCGCAGCGGGGTAAGCGGTGAGGACCGGGCCAAGTGCCTTCTTCAGCGGGTCGAGCCACGGCTCGAAGTGGCGCCACTGGTCGACCCCGTCGCGGTAGATCGGGCGGCGTACCTGCTCGGAGCTCGCGGTGCGCACCGGCCGGTCGTTCTCGAAGAAGCGCAGGCAGCCGGGCTCGAAGGGTAGGCCGCAGAACTCGAGCAGGCGGCGGACTTCGCGCTCGGTGTCTTCGACCAGATCCTCGTAGATCACGCGATGCACCCGGCCGGGGAGTGCGGTGTCGAAGTGCGCCATCAGTTCCACATAGTCGCGGTAGTAGCTGCCCATATCCGCGAGCCCGTAGCTGAAGCGTTGGCCGCGGGCATAGAGCTGCTTGAAATTGGAGACACAGCAGCCGAGGGGGTGGCGCCGCGCGTCGATGATCTTGGCGTTCGGCAGGATGCTGTGGATCAGGCCCACATGCAGGAAGTTGTTCGGCATCTTGTCGATGAAACGCGCTCTTGCGGTCTTGCGGTAGACGCGGGTCCCCTGCAGGTAGCGCTCGCCGAGATCCCGCAGTGCGTGGTCATCGAGGGACGCCAAAACCTCCGCATAGCCGCTCAGATCGGCGTCGTCGGCGCGTTGCCGCAACGACCTTGCCATGGCGATGATGTTCGGCAGCTCCGAGGTGCCCTCGACCGCCGAGTGGCTGGCGAGGATCTGCTCGATGAGGGTCGAGCCGGCCCGCGGCATGCCGACGATGAAGATCGGATCGTGGGCGGGGTGTCCGGCTTGCGAGCGCTGGGCGAAGTGCGCTCGGGTGAAGAGGTCCTTGAGGCGTCGCATGCGCGCGGTGTTGAGCGCACGGTCGAAGGGCAAGCGGGCGCGTTGCAGGCGATTGCCGCGGTCGTAGTGATCGAAGGCGACGGCATACTCCGCAGCGTCCTCGTGCGCCTTGCCGAGCGCAAAGTGCAAGTTCAGGCGGTCGGCGTCTCCGATCGTGGGATCGGCCACCCGGCGCTGCATCGTGGTGAGATCCTCGGGCGTGAACCGGAAAGTCTTGAGGTTCGCCAAGCTCCAGTAGGCCTCGCCCAAAGAGGGTTCCCGCGCGAGACTGCCCCGATAGGCGGCGATGCAGTCGTCCCGCCGCCCCGCGGTCTTCAGGACATGGCCGTGGCTCAACCAGACTTTCGCATTGCCCGGATATTCGAGCAGCAACCGGTCGTAGATCGCGCAGGAGCGCTCGACCTCGCCGACATGGCTCAGGAGCACGGCATGGAGGTTCCGATAGCTGGGGTTCACCGGGTCTGCGGCGAGCAGCCGCTCGACCTCTGCGAGGGCTTCCGCCGCCTGGTTGTCGCGATGCAGCAGCACCGCACGCGCGTAGCGGGCCGCCTGGAAAGCGGGCGCGAGTTCCAGGCAACGGTCGAGCAAGTGTCCTGCCGCGCGGTTCTCCCCGCAGCGCACTGCGACCTCGGCCAACATGCGGATCGCCGGCACGTCGGTCGGCACCTGCCGCAGGTGGTCTTTCAGCAGCCGTTCGGCGCTCGGCATGTCGTTGGCCAGCATCGCTGCGGCCGCTTGCCGCAGCGAGGGGTGGTGCGCAGCGCATTGGACGTGTCGGGTGTACGCGGCGTCGGCTTCTGTCGTCTCACCGATCGCCATCAGGTGATCGGCGAGCACGCGCCAGGCCTCGGGGTGGGTCGGTTGAAGACGCAGCAACTGCCGCAGCGCCTCGATGGCCGCCTCGCCCCGGCCGCTCATCGAGAGGGCCAACGCATGCTCGTATCGCGCCGGTGACCAGTCCGGCTGCGCTTGCAGCAAGGGCTCGAGCAAGGCGAGCGCTGCGACAGGATCGCCCCCGCGACGCCGCGCAGCGGCTTGCAACAGCCGCGCCGGTGGGTGGCCCGGATGCACGGCGAGGATCTCGCGAGCCTGCTCGAACGCGAGCGCGGGATCCTGGTCGAGCAGGCGCAAGGCCTGCGCCATCGCGACCTCGAGGGTGCCGGTGGGTGCCGCGGAGTCGCTCATCCCCGCATCCTAACGGAAACGGGGAGGGCTAGAAGAGGGCCTCGCGGAGGCGCCGGGAGGCTTTGCGGAGATGCCGGGAGGGGAAGCGGGGCTAGATGTTGGAGTCGGGCGCGGCGGCCTTGCGGCGGGCCATGAAATCGAGCAACGCATCGTCGACAGCGACATCGAGCGGCGGTTCGACATAGTCCTCCAGCATCTTTTTGTACTGGCGGTTGGCACGTTGCGCCATATCGAGCGCACCCTCAGCGTCCCATTGCTCGAAGCTGTTGTTGTCGGCGAGCGGCGAGCGGTAGAACGCGTTCTCGAAGTTCGCCTGCGTGTGCGCGCAGCCGAGGAAGTGCTTTCCGGGGCCGACCTCGTTGATGGCGTCCATCGCTTGGCCGTTCTCCGAGACGTCGATCCCCTCGAGCATGGTGTGGAACATGCCGGCCTGGTCGACATCCATCATGAACTTCTCGTAGCCCATCGCCAGACCGCCCTCGAGCCAACCGGCGGTGTGCAGCACGAAGTTCACGCCGGCGAGCACCGTGGGCAGCATCGTCTGTGCCGATTCATAGGCGGCCTGAGCGTCCGGGATCTTCGAGGCGCAGAGTCCGCCACCCGAACGGAACGGTACGCCAAGGCGTCGCGCGAGCGCGGCCATGACATAGAGCACCAGCGCGGGCTCTGGGGTGCCGAAGGTCGGCGCGCCCGACTGCATGGACATCGACGAGGCGAAGCTGCCGAAGATCACCGGCGCGCCGGGGTTAAGGAGCTGCACCAGCGCCATGCCGGCGAGCGCCTCGGCCAAGGTCTGCGTGGCGGTGCCCGCGACGGTCACCGGTGCCATCGCGCCCGCGAGGATGAACGGGGTGACGAGGCAACCCTGGTTCGCGCGCGCGTAGACCTTGAGCGCACCCAGCATGGTGGCGTCGTAGGTCATCGGCGAATTGACGTTGATGAGGCTCACGAGCGCCGTGTTCGGCTTGCCCGTGAGCGGGTCGATGAAGCGATCGCCCATCGCGATCTTCGCCATCTCGACGGAGTCTGCGGCGCGTTCGGGCGCCGTGACCGAGCCCATGAAGGCCTTGTCGCTGTACTTGATGTGGCTGTACAGCATGTCGAGGTGGCGCTTGTTGACCGGCAGATCGACCGGTTCGCAGATCGTGCCACCCGAGTGGTGCAGCGAGGTCGCCATGTAGGCGAGCTTCACGAAGTTCTGGAAGTCATCGATACGGGCGTAGCGGCGACCCTCGTCGAGGTTGCGCACGAAGGGCGAGCCGTAGGCCGGCGCGAACACCGTGGCATCGCCGCCGATCCGAAGGTCGCGTGCGGGGTTGCGGGCGATCTGGGTGAACTCGCGTGGCGCGTGCTGTTGGATGAGCGCGCGGCACATGCCCGCCGGAAAGCGTACGCGTTCGCCGTCGACCTGCGCGCCTGCCTTGTGGAAGATATCGAGGACTTCGGGGTCCTCGCGGAACTCGATGCCGGTCTCCTCGAGGATGCGGTCCGCGTTCCGCTCGATGATGGAGAGCCCTTCGTCGCCCAACACCTCGAAGCGCGGGATCTTGCGGACGATGTAGGGCGCGGAGGCTGCACCTCGGGCCGTGCGGGCGGCACGCTTGGCGTCGCGGGCGTTCGGGCGGCGGGCGCCTGGTGAGGCTGTCTGGGTGTCGGTCATGGCCAAAAAAGTATGGGCAGCGGGAGCGTTCCAGACTGACCCATTTGCGTCATCGTCTTGTCCCGCTGCGCCGTCAGCGGGCGTCTTTTGGGTGCTCCCGGCGAAGACGGGCGATGTGCGCCGGTCCCACGCCGCAGCAGCCGCCGAGGGCGGTCGCACCGAGTCGGCGCCACTCGCCCGAGCGGCGTGCATATTCATCCGGTGCGACATCGACGAATTGCCAGTCGGGCGCGGCGAAGTGCCCGCACTCGGGGTAGGCCGCAAGCGGCCCTCGCCAATGGCGGCGCAACACCTCGAGCGCCGTCGGCGTGTCGTCGAGAGAACTGTGCATGATGGCCATCGCGTCCGGTTTCAGCGCGGCGAGCCCGGCGGCGACCGGCTCCAGATCGGCGTCCGGCCTGCCGAAACCGACCAGCCGTCCATCGGCTGCGCGTTCCACCGAGAGACCGATCCAGACCGGCAGGCCGCTCGCGAGCGCCGCCTCGCAAGCCCACAGCGAATAATCGAGATCCCGCATCATCTCCATCATGATGAAGTCAGCACCCGCTGCGCGCAGGCCCGCCGCTTTGCGCGAGAACAGCAGGCGCGCGGCCGCCTCGCCCCAGCCATTATCGGCCTGCGTACGATCGGACCCGGGGACAGTCGGGCGCATGGTGGACATCGAGCCGGCGATGACCAGATCGGCGGCACGAGGATCCGCCAGCGCCGCTTCGCGCGCGATCGCGAGGGCGATCGCATCGATGCGCTCCATCTCTTCAAGACGCCCGAAGTGCTCGAGCAGCAGCGGACTGCTCGCGAAGGTGTTGGCGGTGACGACCTCGGCGCCCGCGTCGAGGTAGAGGCGATGGGCCTCGCGCACATTGCGGGGATGCGTGAGGTTGGCCTCCGCGCACCAGAGCGCGGTGCTCATCGGCGCCCCGAGCCGCTGGATCTCGGTGCCTACACCACCGTCGAGCAGCACCATCCCGCCGCGCTGCATGCGCGCGAGCAGGGCGGTGTAGGCGGGTGATCGGTCAGGCAAGGTCGCAGGCATCGTGGCGTATCAGGTGCGCATCCGCGAACCGGCCGGGTCGAAGGCCGGCGCGGTCAGACGCACCGCGGGCCGTCGATCGCCGATCAGCTCGACCGCGAAGCCCGTCGTCGCCTGCGCGGAGGCACGGTCCACATAGCCGAGCGCGAGCGACTTGCCGACCGAGTGGCCATAGGCGCCCGAGGTGACCCAACCCACCACCTTGCCGTCGAGCCAGATCGGTTCGTCGGCGATGGCGTCGCAGTCGGTGGCGTCGATCTCGAGCGTGATGAGTCGGCGCTCGCCGCCGCCCGTCTTCTCGGCGAGCGCGGCCTCGCGGCCGATGAATGCCGGCTTCGTGAGATCGACGAAGCGGTCGAGACCGGCCTCGAAGGGGCCGTAGATCGGCCGGTACTCGCGCGCCCAGCTGCCGAAGCTCTTTTCCATACGCATCGCATTGAGCGCACGACCACCGAAGTGCCTCAGGCCGAGCGGCTTGCCGGCTTCGACGAGACGGTCGTAGAGCTCGCGTTGGTACTCGTTCTTGACCCAGATCTCGTAGCCGAGATCGCCGGTGAAGGAGAGGCGGCCGACGAGCGCAGGCACGAGCCCGACATCCATCGCGCCGAAGGACATGAACGGGAAGGCCTTGGTGCCGAGGTCCTCGTCGACCAAAGATTGCAGCAGTTCACGCGAGGCGGGTCCGGCGACGGAGAAGCCGAGCCATTCCATCGCGCAGGCGCGCACCTGCACATCGAAACCGCCCATGCGCGCCTCGAACCAGCGCTGGTAGAAGCGCTCGGCGGCGTAGGTGCCGACCAGCAGGAACCTCTCGGGACCGATGCGGCACATGGTGAAATCGCCGATCAGCCGTCCACGCTCGTTGAGCATCGGCGTGAGAACGACGCGACCGACGGCCGGGACTTTATTGGCCATGATCGTGGCGAGCCAACGCTCGGCGTCGCGTCCCGTGACCTCGAACTTGCCATAGTTGGAGATCTCGATGAGGCCGACGGCATCACGCACCGCACGGCATTCCGCGCCCACATGGGCGTGGGCGCTCGAGCGGCGGAAGGTGACCTCTTCCTCAGCCGGTGTGCCCTTCGGGGCGTACCACAACGCGTGTTCGAGACCGCAGTAGTCGCCCCACAGCGGGTTCTCCGCCTGCATGCGGTCGTAGACCGGCGTGGTCTTGAGCGGGCGCGCGGCCGGCAGTTCCTCGTTCGGGAAGCGGATGCGGAATCGGCGCGAGTAGTTCTCGCGCACCTTGGTGTTGGTGTAGCGGCGGGTCGCCCACTCGCCGTAGCGCGCGACATCCATGCCCCAGATGTCCGCCCCGGGATCGCCATCGACCATCCAGTGCGAGAGCGCAAGGCCGACGCCGCCGCCTTGGCTGAAGCCTGCCATGACGCCGCAGGCGACCCAGAAGTTGCGCATGCCCGGTACGGGGCCGACCAGCGGGTTGCCGTCAGGCGCGAAGGTGAAGGGTCCGTTGACGATCCGGCGGATGCCGACCTCGCCGAGTCGCGGGAAATGTTTGAAGCCCACCTCCAGGCTCGGCGCGATCCGCTCGAGATCGTTCGGCAGCAGGTCCTGACCGAAGTCCCAAGGCGTGGTACGCGGCGACCAGGGCACGCCCGAGCGCTCGTAGGTGCCGAGCAACACGCCGCCACGCTCCTGGCGCATGTAGATCTCGCCCTCGAAGTCGATGACATGCAGCAGCTCCGGCTGTCCGGCGAGCTCAGGGATGTCGTCGGTGATGATGTACTGGTGTTCCATCGCGAGGATGGGGAGTTCGAGCCCCACCATGCGGCCGACCTCGCGTGCCCACAGACCCCCTGCGTTGACGACATGCTCGGCGTGGACATTGCCTTGTTCGGTGATGACGTCCCAGCTGCCGTCGGCGCGTTGCTTGAGATCGACCACGCGGTTCTGGCGCAGGATCTCGGCCCCGCCGATCTGCGCCGCTTTGGCGTAGGCATGCGTCACACCGTACGGGTCGACATGGCCTTCGATGGGGTCATAGATGGCGCCCACGAAATGCCGTTCGTCGACGAGCGGATGACGCTTTTTGGTCTCCGCCATGTCGATGAGCTCGAGGTCCATGCCGAGGTAGCGGCCGCGGGCGACCGTCATCTTGAGCCAGTCGAGCCGCTCCGGCGTGCCGGCGAGCATCAGACCGCCGGTGATGTGCAGGCCGCAGGACTGTCCGGAGATCTGCTCGAGCTCTTTGTAGAGGTTGATGGTGTATTGCTGGAGCTTGGCGACGTTCGGGTCGCCGTTGACGGTATGCATGCCGCCTGCGGCGTGCCAGGTCGACCCGGATGTGAGTTCAGAGCGCTCGATGAGCAGGACATCCCGCCAGCCCGCCTTGGTGAGGTGGTAGAGCACGCTCACGCCCACCACGCCGCCGCCGATGACGACCACTCTTGCCGTGTTCTTCATGTCGAGTTCTCTTCCGTCTGGGTCAACTGACCGGGGGGGCGCCGCCCTCCGCCGTACGGCGGGCGACGAAATCGTTCAACGCGTCCACCACCGCGGGATCACGCGGCGGCGCTTGATAGGTGTCGACCACCTGGCGCCAGATCTCGCTGGCACGCTCGGTGGCGGTCTTGGCGCCTGCGGATTCCCATTGGCCGAAGTTCGACCAATCGGAGACGAGGGGCGCATAGAAGGCCGTGCGGTAGCGTGCCATGGTGTGCACGCAACCAAAGAAATGCCCGCCCGCGCCGACCTCCTTGATGGCGTCGATCGCGATGTCGTCCGTGCTGCCACCGACCGGTTGGAACACTTCGGCGAACATCTGCAGCATCTCGATGTCGAGGATGAACTTCTCGTAGGAGGTGGTGAGACCGCCTTCGAGCCAGCCCGCGGCATGAAGCATGTAGTTGCAGCCGCCCATCAGCGCGCCCCACAGGCTCATCTGGGACTCGTAGGCGGCCTGTGCGTCGGGGCAGTTGGAGGCGGTCGCATTCGAAGAGCGCCACGGCAACCCGATGTGACGCGCGAGCTGGCCGGCACCGAACGAGGCCTTGACGTACTCCGGCGTGCCGAAGGCGGGCGATCCTGATTTCATGTCGACGTTCGAGGTGAAGCTGCCGTAGATGATCGGCGCGCCGGGCCGCACGATCTGCGCGAGCGTGAGACCCGCGAGCGCCTCGGCGTGGGCGAGGGTGAGCGCACCTGCGATGGTGACCGGTGCCATCGCGCCCGCGAGGGTGAACGGCGTGATGATCAGCACCTGACCCGCTGCGGCGTAATCCATGATGCCGTTGGCCATCGGGATGTCGAGCTGCAGCGGCGAGTTGGTGTTGATGATCGTCGTCACGCAGGGCCGCGAACGGAACTCCTCTTCCGTGAGGCCGTAGGCGATACGGATCATCTCGAAGTTGTCGACGGTCTGGCCCGGGCCGCGCGCGTAGACCTTCGGGATCTTGTCCGACATCAGCAGCATCGCGCGGGTCGTCTCGAGGTGACGGAACTGCACCGGGACGTCCTGCGGTTCGACCAGTCCGCCGAGTCCGTGCAGCACCTCGAAGGACTGGCAGATCTTGAGGAGGTTGACGAAATCCTCGAAGGTTCCGGCGCGCTTGCCGCGCACCGAATCCATGATGTTGGGCGGACCGGAGGTCGGCGCGAACATCACGTGCTTGCCCCACACCGGCATGTCGAACTCGGGTCTCGCGGCATGCAGCACGATCTCGCGTGGCGCCATCGCGAGACATCTCTCGACGAGGCCACGGTCGAGCCGCACGGTGAGCGTCGACTCGTCCACCTGCCCGCCGCCACGGCGGTACGCCTCGCGGGCCTCCGGCAGAAGCACGCGCATGCCTTGGTCTTCGAGCAGTTGCAGCGCGCTCGCATGGATCGCGGCGATCTGGTCGTCCGAGAAGACCTTCATCGGTTCGAAGGGGTTGACGAGGTGGCGGTAGCGCGACTGGCGAGGCGGCGAATCGGCCGCCGCTGCGGCAGCGGCACGGCGGCGCGGACGGCGTTCGCTGTTCGCGGCGGGATCGACGGAGCGGTCAGTCATGTTGACGGTTGCTCACGGGCGAGGACACACGGGCGAGGGCATACGGATGATCAGGAGCCCCATCGTCAAGGGTTGGCGGGAGCTTGTCGAGTCCGGCGCCGCAGTGAGTCCCAACCGATGTCGGCGGTCCAGCCGCCATCGACCGGCAGGCTGACGCCGTTGATGAAGGCGCTGCGCGCGGGGTCGGCCAGGAACGCGATCGCCTCGGCGACATCCCGCGGATGCGCGAAGCGCGCCATCGGCACGCGGTCGATGATATCGGTGTCGGTGTAGGTGTCGGGGCTCTGGTCGGCGACATCCATCTCCGTTTTGATCCACCCTGGGCAGACCGCGTTCACGCGCACGCCGCGACCGCCCCACTCGGCGGCCAGCGAATGCGTCAAGCCGATGAGCCCATGCTTCGAGGCGTTGTAGGCGCTGCGGTGTGCGACTCCGCGCAGGCCCGCCACCGAGGCGACGTTGACGATGCTGCCGCTACCGCGCTCGAGCATCGCGCGTCCGAAGTCACGGCACAGCAGGAAAGGTCCGAGAAGGTTGACGTCCATCACGCGCCGCCACTGCGCGGCGCTCAGCCGCTCCGCTGGCACGATCAGGCTGATGCCGGCGTTGTTGACGAGGACATCGGCCGCGCCGAAGGCTTCCGCCGTTGCTGCCACCGCGTGCTGGACAAAGGCTTCGTCGGCCACATCGCCTTTGAGCGCGAGACCGTCGTGGCCGGCCGCGCGAAGTTCCGCGAGCAGGGCGTCGGGCGATTGCAGATCGATCAGGACGAGGCGGTAGCCTGCCGCAGCCAGCACCATCGCGGTCTCGCGGCCGAGCCCTTGGGCTGCGCCAGTGATGACGGCGGTGCGCGCGTGTCGGTCTTCCATCAACGGTCAGCCTGTCCTGCGGATGAGGGCCGATTATGAACATGCGCCCGGCAACCTCCAAGCGCTCACCCAGCGTCGGGGCGCGATCTTGAGCGGAATCGCCGCGGCGCAATCGGGCAATCGAAGGTCGCTTTCCAGTGGTGTGACCTCGGGATGCTCGGCTAGCATCCCGGCACCCATGAAGATCGCCCAACTCGAAACTTTCACCGACGAGTTCGTCTGCTTCGTCAAAGTCACGACCGACTCGGGCGCGGTCGGTTGGGGACAGACCTCCACCTACAACGCCGATATCACCGCGACGGTGTTCCATCGCCAGGTCGTGCCCTGGGTTTTGGGCCGCGACGGCACCGACATCCAGGCGCTCATCGATCGCGTCGAGGAAAAGGAGCACAAGTACCCGGGAAGCTACCGTTGCCGTGCCTTGGCCGGTCTCGATACCGCGCTCTGGGACCTGCATGGGCGCAGCGCCGGCAAGCCCGTGGTCGAACTGCTCGGCGGCAAGCCGGGGAGGCTGCGCGCCTACGCGTCCTCGATGAAGCGCGACATCACGCCGCAGGACGAGGCGCGTCGTCTGGTCGCGCTGCGCGATCGGGACGGGTTCACCGCCTTCAAGTGGCGGGTCGCAGCGGAGTGCGGACGCGATGTCGACGAGTGGCCGGGTCGCACCGAGGAGATCGTCCCCGCGGTCTCGCGGGCGCTCGGCGACGGCATCGATAAACTGGTCGACGCCAACAGCGGCTACTCACCGCCGCGCGCCATCGAAGTCGGTCGCTTGCTCGAACAGGAAGGCATCGGTCATTTCGAGGAACCTTGTCCGTACTGGCAGCTCGAGCAGACGAAGATCGTCACTGAAGCGTTGTCGCTCGATGTCACCGGCGGCGAGCAGGACTGGGACCTCGCGACCTGGCAGCGCATGATCGATCTGCGCGCGGTCGATATCGTCCAACCCGATGTGATGTACATGGGCGGCCTCACGCGCACGCTCACCGTGGCGCGCATGGCAGAGCACGCCGGACTGCCCGTGACGCCGCACAGCGCCAACCTCTCGCTCGTGACGATGTGCACCATGCACCTGCTCGGCGCGATCCCGAACGCCGGCAAGTACCTCGAGTTTTCGATCGAGGGCGCGGACTACTACCCGTGGCAGCAGGACCTTTTCCTCGGCGACCCGTATCGCGTCGTCGACGGTCATGTGACGATCCCGGCTGAACCCGGCTGGGGCGTCGAGATCAACCCGCAGTGGCTCGCCCGGGCGGCGTACCGCTCTGCAACCTTGGAGTGAAGCGATGAAGTACGGTTACATCGGCCTTGGCAACCTCGGCAAACACCTTGCGGCCAGCTTGCGTCGTGCAGGCTTCGAGGTCGTGGTGAACGATCTCGACCGCGACGCAGCGAAGTCGCTGCTCGAGGCCGGTTGCACCTGGGCGGCTTCGCCGCGGGAACTTGCTGCGCAGGTCGATTGCGTGATCACCTGCCTGCCATCGCCCGCCGCATCCAACACGGTGCTGACGGGTCCGGATGGCGTGCTGCAGGGGCTGCGTCGTGGCGGCACTTGGATCGAGATGAGCACCACCGACGAGCGTGAGATCAAGCGCATCGCGGCGCTGGCCGCCGACCAAGGCATCTCGACGCTCGAGTGCCCGGTGACGGGTGGCGTGCATCTGGCGGCCCAAGGCAAGATCACCGTGCTGGTGGGCGGTGAACAAGCGGTCTTCGACGCGCACCGGCCGGCTCTCGCGGCCATGGGCGGCCAGATCTTTTATATGGGTGAACTCGGCAAGGCGAGCGTCATCAAGGTCATCACCAACATGCTCGCCTTCATCCACCTCGTCGCCTGCGGCGAGGCCTTGATGCTCGCCAAGCGCGGCGGACTCGACCTTGCGCAGGCGTTCCACGCCATCCAGGCGAGTTCCGGCACCAGCTTCGTGCACGAGACCGAGGGTCAACTCGTGCTCAACGGCAGCTACGACATCAATTTCACGATGGATCTCGCCTGCAAGGACCTCGGCTTCGCCTATGAGTACGGCCGCAAATTCGGTGTGCCGCTCGAACTCGCAGGGCTCACCGAGCAGATCTTCCGGCGCGGTCGTTCGCAGTACGGCAGCGAGGCGCAGTCCACCCAGATCGTGAAGTTGCTGGAGGACGCGCTCGGCACCGATCTGCGGGCGCCCGGGTTCCCCTCCAAGCTCAGCTGACGGCGCGCGGTGCGAACAGTTCGGCGAACTGGTTGATCATGGCGGGGCCGAGCTCCTCGGTGGTCGCGATCGCCACTGCACGGGAGTAATAGTCGCCCACCTCGTGTCCGATGCCGATCGCGGCCAGTTCGACCTCGCCGCGCCGCTCGATCCAGCGGATCACATCGCGCAGGTGCTGGTCGAGGTAACCGCCCGGGTTGGCGGAGAGCGTCGCCTGGTCGAGCGGCACGCCGTCGGAGATCACCATCAGGATCTTCCGCTGTTCGCGCCGCGCCCTCAGTCGCTGGTGCGCCCACCACAGCGCCTCACCATCGATGTTGTCCTTCATCAGTTCGTCCTGCAGCAACAGCCCGAGGTTGCGCCGCGCGCGCCGCCAAGCGGTATCGGCGTCCTTGTAGATGATGTAGCGGACATCGGTGAGCCGCCCCGGGTTTCGGGGCGCACCGGCGGCGATCCAGTCCTTGCGGGCAAGACCCCCGTCCCAGTCGCGGGTGGTGAAGCCCAGGATCTCCGTGCGCACGCCGCAACGCTCCAGCGTGCGTGCCAGCAGATCCGCACAGAGCGCGGTGAGCAGGATCGGACGGCCCCGCATGGAGCCTGAATTGTCGAGCAGCAGCGTCACGACCGTGTCCTTGAAGTCGATCTCACGCTCTTGGCGGAAGGCGAGCGGTGCGATCGGGTCGGTGAGCACCCGCGTGAGCCGCGATGGGTCGAGCACGCCTTCGTCGAGATCGAAGTGCCAGCCGCGCCGTTGCTGCGCGAGCAGGAAGCGCTCGAGCTTGCGGGCGAGCCGCGCGACGATCGCCGGCAGTTGCCGTGCCTCGGCATCGAGTTTCGCGCGCAGGTCGTCGAGCGTCACGATATCGGAGAGATCGCAGGCGTTTCGGACCTCGTCATGGAGGGTGGTGAAGATGCGATAGTTCCGGTTGGGGTGATCGGCGTCATCATCGTTGATGCGGCTCAGCCGCTGCCCCTCGGGCGCTTGCTGCTCCGGGCCGTTGGCGCCCTCCGCTTCGGGCGAGGCGGGTTCGGCGAGCGGTTGCTGCGGCTCGATCCCCGGCTCCTCCTCCTCGGCGATCTCGCGCGCTTCTTGCACCTCGGGCGCTGGCAAGTGGTCAGGCTTCGGCGCAGAGGGTGGGCGGCGTGCGGGTCGATCGGCGCTCTGCGGACCGCCTTCGGTGCTCGGTTCCGGTGGGGGTGGGTTGAGTTCGTGGCCGAGACCGAGCGCGCGCAGGATGAGTTGCTGTTCGCGCGCGAAGGCGTCTTGGTCGGTGGCGCTCGCGAAGAGCAGGGGCAGGGACTTCGCCAACCGCTGCTCGAGGAACGGCCGCCAACGCGCGTCCAACGCGGCCGCTTCGTCCGGTACGGGTATCCCGCCGAGATCGGCGCGCACCAACAGCGCGAGCGCTTGGGTCATCGCTGCCGAACCGTCTGCCGGACCGCGCAGCGCACCACTGCGTTGCAGTTCATCCCGCAACGCCGCATCGACATTGAGGGCGACCCCGGCGAGGTCGCGCGCACCGAGCGACAGGCAGCGCGCATCCTCCAACGCATCGTAGAGGTTGCGCGCCCGCACCCCTGCGGGTCGATGGCGGGCGTGGACCGCCGCGTCGTGGAAAGCCCGCCGCAGCGCAAGGCGGTCGGCTTGACCGCGGGTCAAGGCGAGGGCTGCCGGGGTCAACGCGGTCGGCGCGGGGGGCAGCAACATCTTGGTGCCCTCGAGTCGCGGTCCCGAGGTGCTGAAGACCACCTGAAGCTGCGGATCGGCCGCGAGGGCTCGGGTGGCGCGCGCGAGCGTCCGTTCGAAAGGGTTCGGCGTCGCAGGCTTGGCGCCGGGCGTCGTCGTCACAGGACCTTGATATGCGGGGCGGTGAGCGGCAGGTCCACGCCGAAGGCGCGCTGGTAGAACTCGGCGATGACCGGTCGTTCGAGTTCATCGCAGCGATTGAGGAAACTGACGCGGAACGCGGCGCCCACATCCTCGAAGATCCGGGCGTTCTGCGCCCAAGTGATCACGGTACGCGGGCTCATCACGGTGCTGATATCCCCGTTCATGAACGCGTTTCGGGTCATATCCGCCACCCGCACCATCGCCTTGATGGTGCGTTGGCCTTCGGCGTCACCGTAGCCCTGTACTTTGCCCGAGACGATCGAGGCCTCGACCTCGTGCTGCAGGTAATTGAGCACCGTCACGATGGACCATCGATCCATCTGGCCTTGGTTGACCTGTTGGGTGCCGTGGTAGAGACCGGAGGTGTCGCCGAGGCCGATGGTGTTGCTGGTCGCGAACAGGCGGAAGTGGCGGTTGGGGGTGATGACGCGGTTCTGGTCGAGCAGGGTGAGTTTGCCGCTCGACTCCAGCACGCGCTGGATGACGAACATGACATCCGGCCGGCCGGCGTCGTATTCGTCGAAGAGCAGCGCCACGGGGCGCTGGATCGCCCAAGGCAGCAGGCCTTCGCGGAATTCGGTGATCTGGCGACCGTCCCTCACCACGATGGCGTCGCGACCTACGAGGTCGATGCGGCTGACATGGCCATCGAGGTTGATGCGGATGAGGGGCCAGTTGAGGCGCGCTGCGACCTGTTCGATGTGGGTGGACTTGCCGGTCCCGTGGTAGCCCTGGACCATGACCCGCCGGTCGTGGGCGAAGCCGGCCAAGATGGCAAGCGTGGTCTGCGGGTCGAAGTGATACGCCGGATCGATCTCCGGGACATACTCCGAGCGCTCGCCGAACGCCGGGACGGCCATATCGATGGGAACCCCGAATTCCCGTGCAGCAACGCTGCGGTCGGGCGTCAGGGAAAGCAGAGGATCAGTATCGTCACGCATCGGGCGTTCTGCTGGACTGTCATTGGTCTGAACGGGAGTGCCATACTACCGTCAATCCCAACGAGGAGTTCCGATTCATGAACGCAGATGTGCAGGTCGCCCGTCGTCCGTCCGGTCGTGATGCCCGCCGGGCCCAACGGTCGGGTCCGTTGCCGGAGCATCTGCGCCCTGTCCGCCCCGGCATGCCGAGCGGGCGGTTCCAACCGCTGACGCAGGCGGGCGTCGAGCAGATCCACCAGACCGCGCTCCGGTTGTTGTGGGAAGTCGGGCTCGGTGATGCCACCGACACCGGCATCGAAGTCATGACCGCTGCCGGCTGCACGCTCAACGACGCGGGTCGTCTGTTGTTCCCGCGCTCCCTCGTCGAGGACACCATCGCCAAGGCCGCGCGTCGTTTCCCGCTCTTCGGGCAGGACCCGCGCCACGACATGGAACCTTGGGACAAGCGCGCGTACTTCGGCACTGCGGGCGCGGCCGTCAACATGGTCGATGCCAACGGCAGCTACCGCGAATCCACCATCCGCGACCTCTACGACATCGGCCGCATCGTCGATGTGATGGAACACATCCACTTCTTCCAGCGCGCCGTGGTGCCGCGTGACATCCCGGATCCGTTCGAGATGGACTTCAACACCTGCTACGCCGCGGTGATGAGCACCACCAAGCATGTCGGCAGCAGTTGGGTCCACCCCGACAACCTCGAAGCCTCGCTGCAGATGCTGCACAGCATCGCGGGCGGCGAGGACAAATGGCGCGAGCGACCGTTCGTCAGCCAGTCCAACTGTTTCGTCGTGCCGCCGATGAAGTTCGCGGCCGATGCCTGCCGTTGCCTCGAGGTCGCGGTGCGCGGCGGCATGCCGGTGCTGCTGCTGTCGGCGGGTCAAGCCGGTGCCACCGCGCCTGCCGCGCTTGCGGGCGCACTCGCGCAGGAAGTCGCCGAGGTGCTCGCCGGGCTCGTCTATGTGAACGCCATCAAGCCGGGCGCTCCGGCGATCTTCGGTACTTGGTGCTTCGTCTCCGACCTGCGCACGGGCGCGATGTCGGGCGGTAGCCCCGAGCAGGCGCTGCTGTCCTCGGCCGCCGGCCAGATGGGGAATTTCTACGACCTCACGACGGGCACCGCCTCGGGCATGACCGACTCGAAGGTCGCGGATGCGCAATCGGCGGGCGAGAAAGCCCTCAACCATGCACTCGTCGGGCACTCGGGCGCCAACATGATCTACGAATCGGCAGGCATGCACGCGAGCCTGCTCGGTTTCTCGCTCGAGAGCCTGATCATCGACAACGACATCATCGGCGCCACGCAGCGCACCATCAAAGGCATCGAGGTCAACGAGGAGAAACTCTCCTTCGAGACCATCAAAGATGTCTGTCTCAACGGGCCGGGGCACTACCTCGGCAGCGCCCAGACGCTCGAACTCATGCAGACCGACTATCTCTATCCTGTCATCGGCGATCGTCGCAGCCCGAACGAGTGGACAGAGCAGGGGTCGACGGATGCCTTGCAGCGTGCAGCGCGGCGCATCCAGGAAGTCCTCGCCGAGCACTACCCCGGGCATGTCCCGGAGGCCATCGACGCCGCCATCCGTCAAAGATATCCGGTGAAGCTCGATCGGGCGGCGATGTCCAAGCGCTGAGCCGATGTCCCTCCCCAGCCATGCCAACGTGGTCATCGTCGGCGGCGGAGTGGCCGGCTGTTCGATCGCCTATCATCTGACGAAGATCGGCATCACCGACGTCGTCCTGCTCGAGCGCAAGCAGCTCACCTGCGGCACCACTTGGCACGCGGCGGGCCTCGTCGGCCAGCTGCGCGCCACGCGCAACCTGACCGAGCTCGCCAAGTACACCGCGGAGCTCTATCGATCGCTCGAGGCCGAGACCGGGCAGGCGACGGGCTTCAAGCAGAACGGTTCGATCAGCGTCGCCAAGACCCACGCGCGTCTCGAGGAGCTCTACCGCGGCGCCTCGATGGGCAAGACCTTCGGACTCGAGATCGATCTGCTCTCGACCGCCGAGATCCACGAGCGTTGGCCCTTGCTCGAGGTCGGTGATCTCGTCGGCGGCATCTTCATCCGCAAGGACGGCCAGACCAACCCCATCGACACCACGCAGGCCTTCGCCCGCGGTGCGCGGATGCGCGGCGCCAAGATCCTCGAGAACACGAAGGTCACAGGCATCCGGATCGAGAAGGGGCGCGCGGTCGGTGTCGACACCGAAGCCGGCTACATCTCGGCGGACACCGTCGTCATCTGCGCCGGCATGTGGTCGCGCGAACTCGGTCGTATGGCCGGTGTCTCCATCCCGCTGCATGCCGCTGAGCACTTCTACATCGTCACCGAGCCGATCGCGGCGGTGCCGCCGAACCTCCCGGTGCTGCGCGTCTACGACGAATGTGCGTATTACAAAGAAGATGCCGGCAAGCTGCTGGTCGGCTGCTTCGAGCCCATCGCCAAGCCCTGGGGCATGGACGGCATCCCCGAGTCTTTCTGTTTCGATTCGTTGCCTGAGGACGCGGAGCATTTCGAGCCCATCCTCGAAGCCGCCGTGCGCCGTGTTCCCGTGCTCGCGGATGCCGGCATCCAGCTTTTCTTCAATGGGCCAGAGAGCTTCACGCCCGACGACCGCTACTACATCGGCGAGGCGCCCGAGGTGCGCGACCTGTTCGTCGCCACGGGCTTCAACTCCGTCGGCATCGCAGCGAGCGGTGGCGCAGGCAAGGTCGTCGCGCAATGGATCCAGGACCGTAGGCCGCCGATGGACCTCGCGGACGTCGATATCCGGCGGGCGCTGCCGTTCCAGTCGAACCGGCGGTATCTGCGTGATCGCACGGTCGAGACGCTGGGGCTGCTCTACGCGATGCACTGGCCGTACTACCAGTATCAGACGGCGCGCGGCGCGCGGCGCACGGCGCTGCACGATCGCTTGGTCGACGCGGGCGCCTGCATGGGTGAGACCGCGGGCTGGGAGCGCCCCAACTGGTTCGCGCCGCCGGGTGTCGAGAAGCAGTACACCTATTCGTACAGTCGCCAGAACTGGTTCGAGCACTCGGGTGCCGAGTGCCGTGCGGTGCGCGACGATGTGGCCTTGTTCGACCAGACCTGCTTCGCCAAATATATGGTGCAGGGTCGGGACGCTTGCGCGGTGCTGAACCGTCTCTCGACCGGCGAGATGGATGTGCCGGTCGGCCGCATCGTCTACACGCAGTGGCTCAATGAACGCGGCGGCATCGAGGCCGACCTCACCATCACGCGCCTCGCCGAGAAGCGCTATCTGGTGGTCACCTCGGCCATCTCCCAGACCCGCGACCTCGCCTGGCTCACGCGCTATCTCGATGATCATCCGGACCTGCATTGCACCGCGACCGATGTCACGGCGGGCATCGCCATGCTGGGTGTGATGGGCCCCAAGAGCCGCGCGCTGCTCACTGCGGTGTCGGGCGCCGATCTCTCGAACGAGGCGCATCCTTTCGGCTGGTCGCGCGAGATCGAGATCGGCTACGCGCGCCTGCGTGCGAGCCGCATCACCTATGTCGGCGAACTCGGTTGGGAGCTCTACATCCCCGCTGAGCAGGTGCTCGATGTCTTCGAGCGTCTGACCGAGGCGGGAGCGGCGTTCGGGCTCAAGCACGCGGGCTATCACGCCATGGCGTCTTGCCGCGTCGAAAAAGGCTACCGTCACTGGAGCCACGACATCGCCGATGAGGACACGCCGCTCGAGGCGGGGCTCGGCTTCACCGTGGCCTGGGACAAGAAGGACGGCTTCATCGGCCGCGAGGTCTTGCTCGCGCAGCGCGCCCAGGGGATGCTGCCGAAGCGCCTTGTGCAGGTGATGCTCGAGGACGCTTCCGAGGCCGCACCACTCCTCTATCACGAGGAGCCGATCATCCGTGACGGCGTCATCGTCGGCTCCACGCGCTCCGGCGCTTGGGGGCATCGCATCAACCGGTCCATCGGTATGGGCTATGTCCACTGCGACACAGGCGTCACACCCGATTGGCTCGCGGCCGGTCGTTGGGAGATCGAGGTCGCGGGCGTGCGCCACGCGGCACGCGCACAACTTGCGCCTTGGTACGACCCCAAGAGCGAACGCATCAAATCCTGAGGACTTGGACACATGAAGACCCATGCTGAAGTGGTGATCATCGGCGGCGGCTCGGTCGGCTGCAGCGCGCTCTACCATCTGACGCAGCTCGGCGTGCGTGACGCCGTGCTGATCGAGCGCGACGAACTCACGGCGGGTTCCACCTGGCATGCGGCGGGCAACTGCCCGAACTTCTCCACCTCCTGGAACCTCATCAAGCTGCAGCGTCACAGCACCAAGCTCTACTCGCAGTTGGGCGCGCGTGTCGATTACGACATGAACTACCACATCACGGGCAGCATCCGGCTCGCACACACCGCGGACCGTGTGGACGAGTTCAAGCATGTGGTCTCGCAGGCGCGCGCACAGGGCATCGAGTTCGAGATGCTGTCGCCCGCCGAGATCCGCGAGCGGCACCCCTTCATCACCACCGACGACATCAAGGCGGGCCTCTTCGACCCCTACGACGGTGACATCGATCCCGCGCAGCTCACGCAGGCGCTCGCCAAGGGCGCGCGCGACGGCGGCGCGACCATCTACCGCCAGACCCGCGTCACCGCCATCGATCGCACGCCTTCCGGTGAGTGGCGGATCACCACCGACAAGGGCGTGATCCAGACGCCCAAGGTGATCAACGCCGCCGGTTACCGTGGTGGCGAGGTGGCAGCGATGGTGGGTGCGTATCTCCCCATCGTCACGCTTTCGCATCAGTACCTCATCACCGAAGACATCCCCGAACTCGTGGCGCGCGGCGCCGAGCGGCTGCCGCTGCTGCGTGATCCCGATGTCAGCTACTACCTGCGCCAAGAGCGGCAGGGCCTCATCCTCGGCCCCTATGAGTGGGACGCGAAGGCGCATTGGTTGGAGGGTCTCCCGGACCAGTTCGCGCACCAGTTGTTCGACGATGATCTCGGTCGCATCGAGAAGTACATCGAGGCCGCCTGCGAGCGGGTGCCGATCCTCGGATCGGTCGGCGTCAAGCGCGTCATCAACGGGCCGATCCCGTACGCGCCGGACGGCAATCCGCTGCTCGGTCCGGCGCCGGGCCTGCCGGGGTTCTATCATTGCTGCGCTTTCACTTTTGGCATCGCCCAGGCGGGCGGCGCCGGCAAACTCATCGCCGAGTGGGTCGCGCTCGGCCAGCCCGAATGGGACATGTGGCCGCTCGACTCGCGCCGCTACCTCGACTGCCACAACGATCGCTTCGTGCTCGCCAAGGCGCTCGAGACCTACCAGCACGAGTACGGCATCGGCTATCCCGCCGAAGAGCGGCCTGCAGGCCGACCCGCCAAGGCCTCTCCCGCGTACCCGCGTCTGCGCGACAAGGGCGCGAAGTTCGGTGCGCGCGGTGGCTGGGAACGCGCGGTGTATTTTCCGGAAGCCGGCGACCCGGTGGGTCCGGAGGTCTCCTTCCGCAGGCCCGCATGGCATGCCGCGGTCGCCCGCGAGTGCGAGGCGGTGCAGCAGCGCGTGGCCGTGCTCGATCTTCCGGGCTTCACCAAGTTCGAGGTCACGGGCAGCGGTGCAGCCGAATGGCTCGATCGCATGGTGACGGGCGTCGTCCCGAAGGCCGGTCGCACCGCGCTCAACTATTTCTGCGCACCGAACGGCGGCATCGTCACCGAGATGACGCTCACCACCTTCGCCCCGGATCGTTTCTGGTTGATCAGCGCGGCGGCGGGCGAGCGCCACGACGAGCACTGGCTGCGTGAGCACCTGCCGGGTTCGGGTGTGCGTCTCGACAACCTCTCGGCGCGCTACGGCACGCTGATCCTCGTCGGGCCGCGCTCACGCGAGGTGCTGGCGAAGCTCACCCGCGCCGACCTCTCGAACGCCGCGTTCCCTTGGCTCTCGGTGCGTGACATCGAGATCGGTTACACCCGCGCGACGGCGATGCGGGTGAACTATGTCGGCGAACTCGGCTGGGAACTGCACATCCCTGCGGAACATGTGCTGTCGGTCTACGATCTGTTGTGGGAGGCGGGCGCAGAGTTCGGCATCCACGATTTCGGGCTCTACGCCATGGACAGCCTGCGTCTCGAGAAGTGCTACCGCGGTTGGAAGGGCGACCTCACCACCGAGTACACGCCGTTCATGTCCTCGCTCGATCGCTTCGTGAAGCTCGACAAGCCGGGTGGCTTCATCGGCGTCGAGGCGCTGCGTCGCGAGGCGGCGGCGGGTCCGCGCGAGCGTTTCGTGCCGTTGTTGGTCGATGCCACCGATGCCGATGCGGCGGCGGTGTCCATCGTGTTCAAGGGCGACGAGCAGGTGGGGCTCGTGACCTCGGGCGGCTACGGCTACCGGCTCAAGCAGAGCATCGCGCTCGCCTATGTGCGCACCGACATGGCGGTGCCGGGTACCGAGCTCACGGTCGAGATCCTGGGTGAACGCCGCCGTGCGGTGGTCGCTGTCGAGCCGCTCTACGATCCGCAGAACCTGCGTCTGAAGGCCTAGCGCCGCCCTTGGGCGCCGCCGCGCATCAGCAGCAGCGCGATCGCCGCCGAGGCGACCATCAGGAACACGCTCACGGCGTTCAGCACGGGCGTCGCGCCGTCGCGCATGCGGCCGTACATCATCACCGTGAGCGGTGAGTCGGCGCCCACCAACATCAGCGTCGTGTTGAAGTTCTCGAAGGACATGAGGAACACGATCGCCGCCGAACCGATCATCGCCGGCCGTAGATAGGGCAGGGTGATGGTGGCGAGCACGGCGGGACGCGAGGCGCCCAAGTTGTACGCAGCCTCTTCGAGCGTGCGATCGAAGCGCTTGAGGCGCGCGCTGATGGTGAGGGTGGAGATGGCGATCAGGTAGGAGACCTGGCCGAGCACGACCAACGGCAGGCCCGGCCGGAGGAACTCGGCCTCCCAGCCGAAGACATCCCCCAAGAGATCGGCGACCCGGCTCGCGAAGGCGAGGATGGAGATGCCGAGGATCACGCCCGGGATCACGAGTGGGATCAACATCATCAACGACAGCAGACCCTGACCCCGGAAGCGCATGCGTTCCATCAGGAAGGCGTTGGTCGTGCCGACCACCACCGAGAGCAGCGTCACCCAGGCCGCGACGAGCAGGCTCGTCAGGATGCTGCCCATGAGTTCCTGGTCCTTGAAAAGACCGGTACGGCCCTTGGATTCGTCGCCCGTGAACCAATCGAGCGTGAAGCCCTGCCAAGGCGGCGCGGGGTAAGCCGCATCGTTGAAGGCGAAGGCCGCGACGGTCACGAGCGGCAGAAAGAGGAACACGAGGAAGGCCGCCACGAAGACGACCGTCGCGACGCGCAGCCAGAGCGGGCGGGGGAGCGAGGGGATCATGTGCGGTGGTGCAGGCGCATGGATCAGCTGCGGCTCATGACGTCGGCGAACTTCTGGCCGCTCAACCGCAGGCCGATCCAGACCATCAGGCTCGAGAGCAAGAGCAGCAAGAAGCCGAAGGCCGCGCCCTGCTCCCAATTGAAGCGGGTGATGAACTGGGTGTAGATCTGCTCGGTGAACCACAGCGAGTTCTTGCCGCCTAAGAGCGAGGCGGTGAGGTAGTTGCCGAGCGTCAGCATGAACACGACGATGCAGCCCGCGGTGATGCCGGGCGCCGCATGCGGGATGACGATCGTGCGCAGCACCGTCCAGCCGTTGCCGCCGAGGTCGTAGGCCGCCTCGATCAGCGAGTCGTCGAGGCTTTCGAGGCTCGAGTACAACGGGACCACCATGAACAGCAGCGAGGTGTAGACAAGACCGACGAGGATGGTCGCGTCGCGGTAGAGCATCTCGACCGGTGCGTCGGTGACGCCGAGCGACACGAGGACGCCCGGCAGCACGCCGGTCTCGCGCAGCAGGATCATCCAGCCGAGCGTGCGCACCGTCTCGCTGACCCAGAACGGGATCAGGCACACCGCGAACAGCAGGGCGCTCACCCGGCCTTGCGTGAGCTTGGCGATGGTCCAGGCGATGGGGAAGGCGATCAGCAGGGTGATCGCGGTCGCGATCAGCGAGATGACCGCCGTGCGCACGAAGACATCCCAGTAGAGCGGCTCGGCGAAGAAGGTACGGTACTGGGCGAGGCTGTAGGCGTATTCGCCGGGACCGGTGCGTTCGCGGAACGAGAGCAGCGCGAGGTCGAGGTGGGGCAGCAGGATGAGCCCCAAAAGCCATACCAGTGCTGGGGCGAGCAGCAGCCAGAGCAGAAGGCGCCGCGTCAGTGTGCCGCTGGCCTCAACCATGTCCGCCGGTCGCAAAGCAGACAGCGCGCTCGGGAGCGAAACTGAACACCACGCGCTCGTCCACCTTGAGGTCGGCGTAGCGGCCGGTCTGGGGCAGGGCGACGCGGAACTCGGCGCGGGTCTTCGTCTCGCGCAGCAGCACGGCCGAGTTCGCGCCGTCGAACAGCAGGCTCTCCACCACGCCCTCATGCACGGGCGCGGGGGCAGCCGCCGGCGGCAGGTCGAGTTCCGCGGCGCTGCGGCCGAGCACGGCCACCTCGGGGCGCACGAAGGCGCTGGCGGCATCGCCGACGCCCGGCTTGCGGCCGTCAGGGCCGGTCTGCGTCTGGGCGCGCACCACCCAGCCCTCCGGGGTGGCGACGTCCACCAGCGCGCCGTGGACGGCGCTGACGCGCCCCTCGATGCGGTTGTTGGCGCCGACGAAACCCGCAACGAAGGGCGTGGCGGGTGAGTAGTAGAGTTCCTGGGGGCTGCCGACCTGTTCGAAGCGGCCGGCGTTCATCACCGCGACTTGGTCGGAGAGCACCAAGGCCTCTGATTGGTCGTGGGTGATGTAGACGAAGGTGGTGCCGAAAGCAGCCTGTAACTGCTTGAGTTCGATCTTCATGCGCTCTCGCAGCTTGAGATCGAGGGCGCCGAGCGGTTCGTCGAGCAGCAGGAGCGTGGGTTCCAGCACCAGACTGCGGGCGATGGCGACGCGCTGGCGCTGACCGCCCGAGAGCTCGTCGGTACGCTTGCTCTCAGCGCCCGGCAGGCCGACGCGCTCGAGCATGGCCCTGACCTTCGAGTCACGCTCCGCTCGCCCGACACCGCGTCTGGCGAGCCCGTAGGCGACGTTCTCGCCCACGCTCATCATCGGGAAGAGCGCCAATTGCTGGAACACCATGTTGACGGAACGGCGGTTGGGTGCCACGCCCCGCTGGCTGCGGCCGCCGATCTCGATATCCCCGCCATCGGGCTCGATGAAGCCCGCGATCATGCGCAACAGCGTGGTCTTGCCGCAGCCCGAGGGGCCGAGGATGGAGAAGAAACTGCCGCGCTTGACGCCGAAGGAGAGCGAGTCGACTGCCGTATGCGTTCCGAAGCGCTTCAGCGCGGACTTGGCTTCGAGGTCGAAGTCCTGCGGGGCGGACATGGGCGCGGGCTTACTTCGCGGCCTTGATACGGTCGAGCACGCGACCCTCGATCTCCTCGAGCCCCGGGGGTATCGCGGGATACCAACGGACATCTTTGAAACCGCGCGGGAAGCTCTCTGCGAATTGCGCGCGCAGCTTCGGGTCCGTGAGCGGTTCGGCGCCCTTCGCGGCCGAGAAGTTGCCGATGTTCTTCGCGATGCGGGCGGCGATCTCGGGGCGCAGCGTGAAGTTGATCCAGGCGTAGACGGCCGCCTCGTTCTTGCCGCGCGCGGGCAGCGTGTAGGTGTCGAGCCAGCCGAGCGCGCCCGACTTCGGTGCGATGAATTGGATGGCGGGGTTCTCGCGGGCGAGTTTCCAGCCGCCCGAATCCCACATCATCGCGGCGTGCAGTTCACCCGAGCGCATGCCGTTCAGGAGCTGGTCGCGGTTGTCGAAGAAGAAGCGGAAGTTCGGCTTGCAGGCGATGAGACGCGCGCCGATCTGGTCCATCAGCGCGGAGTAGGCCTTGGGGTCGCCGTAGAGCGCGAACGGATCCTTGCCCATGGCGAAGGCGAAGGCCATGAGCGTCGGGCGGCGCAGCCGCACCGAAGTGCGGCCCTTGAGATCGCTGCGGCAGAGGTCGAGATAGTCTGCGACCTTCGTCCGTTGGGTGTTGACGACCATGCCTTCGGCGCCCCACACATAGGGAAGCGCGTAGAGTTTGCCGCCCACCGTCGCGTTGCGTCGCACCGTGGCGAGCAGATCGGGTTGGATCAGATCGACCTTCACCTTGGTGAGGTCGATCGGTTTGTAGATCCCGAACTCCTGTTGCGGTCCGAGGATGCGATCCTGTGAGGGCTGCGCGATGTCGAAGCCCGCACCGCGCGTGGCGCGGAGCTTCGAGATCATCTCTTCGTTGTTGGAGAGCGTGACCTCGACCTTGATGCCGGTCTCTTTCGTGAACTGCGCCGCGACATCAGCGGGCACATAGTCGGCCCATGTGATGATGCGCAGCGTGCCTTGGGCCATGGCGACGCCCGGCAGGACGCCGAGCGACAGCAGGGCGGCGAGAGCGGCGAGAGCGGCCGCACGGCGGGTCAGCATAGCCATCATGACGAGCGGGTCGCGGCGAGCGGGTCGATGCCGGTCGCGCGGGTCTGATCCGCGACGATCTGGCGAGCGGACCAGAAGTAGTGGAAGGTCGCCCACAGACCGGTCGGCACCAGCCAGAGCATCGCCGTCCGCAAGGACTGCGCGTTGTCCATGCCGCCCGCGGTGTAGTGGTCGCTTAAAAATCCGACCAGTTGCGGTGCGATGATGAGGTTGCCCACATTGGCCACGAACAGCGTGAAAGCACAGAACATGGCGCGCATGCGTGGCTCGGCGAGGTTGTTGAGCAGGCCGAAGCAGGGGCCGATGTAGAAGTAGATGGAGGGGATGAAGATCCAGAGCAAGATCCGGATCGTCTCGATCGATTGGCTGGTATAGATGAAGTAAGACACCACCGTCGCGATACCGACGACGATACCCATCAGCCAGACCACCCGGCGCGGATCGATCATGGAGCGCTGGGCGACGAGCCATGCGGTGAAGAGCGTGGCAAGGCTGCCGCCGAAAAGATGCATCGGCCCAGTGAAGATCCCGGCTTCGCCCGCGGTCATGTCGAAATTGCGCACGAGGAAGGTGGGGGTCCACCAGATGAGACCCCAACCCCAAAGGGCTGTGAGGGCGCTTCCGAGCATCACATGGACGGCCGAGCGCTGCTGCAGAAGGTATTTGAACGTCGCGCCGAAGCTCGGTGAGACCTCTGATTTGTTGCGGTCGAGCTGACCGCGCTTCGGCTCGCGGACCGTCAGGAAGATCAGAAAGCCGAAAACGACGCCCGGGATGCCGAGCAGTAGGAATACTTGCCGCCACCCGTACATCTCGGACAGTTGCCCGGCGACGTCGGCGCCGATCCAGGCTCCGATGGAGGCCCCGAGCGCGAATATGGTCAGCGCCATCGGCCGCTGCGACGCCGGGAAGTAGTCGGAGAGGATGGAGCTCGCCCCGGGGGTGCCGCCGGCTTCACCGACGCCAACGCCGATGCGTGAGACCAGCAGCTGCCAGTAGTTCATGGCGAGGCCGCTCGCGGTCGTCATCGCCGACCAGACGATGACCGAGATGGCGATGATGTTGCGCCGGCTGTAGCGGTCGATCAACCACGACAGGGGGAAGCCGAACAGCACATAGAACAGCGCGAGCGCCGTTCCGGTGAGGAACGCGATGCCGGAGTCTGTGAGCTGCAGTTCGATGCGGATCGGCTCGAGCAGCGTTGAGATGACATATCGATCAGCGATGCTGAGCGCGTAGACACCCACCATCACCAGCAGTACATACCAACGGGTCCACTCACCGTCGCGCGAGGGCGCTGCAGTGGCCGCGGTGTCTAGGCGGTTGTCGCTCATCGTGTAGCCCCCTGATGATCTGCAGCCATCATATCGACTTTCGCGGGGTGGGTCAGGAGTCCGGGTCTAAGGACCGCGCGCAAGCGGTCCCAGAGCCTCCTTCAGGGGGGCGAGCCACGGCTCATAGGGCTTCCACTGGTCGACGCCGTCGCGGTTGATCGGGCGTCGCACCTGCTCGGCGCTCGCCGTGTGCACCCGCCGCTCGGTGCGGTGGAACTCGACGCACGCGTCCTCGAACGGCAGACCGCAGTGCTCGAGCAGGCGTCGCACGCTGCCCTCGAGATCGGCCAACACATCCTCGTGCTGCACGCGCAGCACGCGACCCGGCAAGGCATGGTCGAGATGGCCCATGAGCTCGACATAGGTGCGGTAATAACGGCCGACATCTTCGAGATCGTAGGCGAAGGGGTGTCCGTTGGCGTAGAGCTGCTTGAAGTTGCTGAAGCAGCAGTCCATCGCATCGCGGCGTGCGTCGATGATCCGGGCATTGGGCAGGATCAGCTGGATCAGCGCGATGTTGCGGAAGTTGTTCGGCATCTTGTCGATGAAGTGCGGTTTGCCGGCGCTGCGGTAGGCCTGGGTATCGCGGATGTAGGCCTCGCCGAACGCCCGGCATTGATCGGCGGTCAGGTCCGGCAGCACGCCGGGGTAGTGGGTGTCACCGAACTGGTCGCCGCTGCCCAGAGACCCGACGAGGCGCGGGATGTTGGCGAGTTCCATCGTGCCCTCGACCTGCGAGTGCGAGGCGAGGATCTGCTCGAGCAGCGTCGAGCCTGCGCGCGGCAGACCCAACACGAAGATGGGCGAGGGATCGGGGCATCCCCAGCCGCGCCGCGCGGCGAAGAACTCCGGCGTGCAGATGTCCATCTGGCGCCGTACGGCCCGTTCCTGGGCCGCCGGACGGTACACCCCGTTCTCTTTTTTGAGGGCGTTGCCGCGGGCGTAATAGGTGAACGACTCGCCGTGCTCGCCGCGGTCTTCGAGCGCCTTGCCGAGCGCGAAGCAGAGGTGATAGCGGTCGGCGTGCTGCAGTTGCGGCTGCGCCTCGTAGTGCCGCATCCGCTCGAGTTCTGCCTCTGTGAAGCGATAGGTCTTCATGTTGGCGAGGCTCCAATACGCCTCACCGAAATCGGGTCGGAACTCGATCGCCCGGCGGTAGGAGGCGATGGCCTCTGCGGTCTCGCCGTTGGTCTTGTGGGCGTGTCCCAACGACTGGTGGAGCTCGGAGTCGCGCGGCATCTGCTGCAACAGCGCCCGATAGCGCTCGATGGCACCCGGGACATCGCCCAAGGCCATCACGATCCCGGCATGGGTCACCCGCACGCCCGGATTGGCCGGCTCGGCGGCCATCAGTCGCTCGGCCTCCGCGCGTGCGCGTGGGTGTTTGTGCAGATCGACGAGGGTGAGCACGAGGTCGTAGCGCGCAGAGTTGTAGTCCGGTGCCTTCGTCAGCAGCTTGTCGAGCAGCACCTCGGCGTCGGTGTTGTACTCGAAGTGACGCGCGATCATGGAGAGCACGCGCAGCGCCTCCACATCGTCGGGATGCTCGGCGAGGTGCGCGCGGATGGTGCGCTCGGCGTCCTGGAAGTCGCCGTCGGCGACCATGGCACGCGCGGCGATCACCGCCTGCGGCAGGGTGCCGAGTTTCGCGACATGGCTGGCCGCGTTCGCAGCGTCTTCGGCCCGGCCGACGATCCGATAGAGCTTCTCGAGCGCCTGCCAGCTGGCGGGCAGGGCGGGGTTGTAGCGGATGGCCCACTCGAAGGCCTCTAGGGCTTTCGGGGCATCGCGCTGCGCGACATGGCAGTGACCGCGCTCCTGGAACAGCCGTGAGTAGCGGGGATGGAAAGACTGCAGCGTGGCTAGTGTGCCGAGCGCCTCAGGGAAGCGCTGCAGCATGCGCTGTGCGACCGCGACCAGATACAGCAGGTCCCGATGGCCGCGGTGCTCGTTGAGGTAGGCGTCCGCGACCTGCAGCACCTCGGCATAGCGACCCCGCCCGAGCGAGGCGCGCAGCACCAGCAGCGTCGTCTCGAGGTCGGGCAGTGCAGGGGTGTCGGGTGAGGGGTCTTGTGGGTCCACGTGTCTGGAGGCCAAAAAAAAGCGGCGGGCCGTCACCGACCCGCCGCTCCTGTCGTCGAGGATCAGTCTGCGAAACGGTATCCGAACTCGAGACCGATCGTGCGGGGACGCGCCTGGATGTCGGTCTGCACGAACTGCGAACTGGAGATGAACTCTGAGGTGTCGCGGTTCGTGAGGTTCGAGATGACCAGTTCCACGATCCAGTTGTCCTTTGCGACACCGGCCGAGGCGCTGACATCCGTGAACGAATCCAGTTTCACCGACTGCAGGCGGTTACCGGTCGAGTTGCGCTCGTCCGTGTAGACCACGCCCAATTGCGTGTAGTACTCGTACGAGTTGCTCGTCCACTCGTAGCGGGCGCGGATGTTGCCCTGGAGTTCCGGGGACAGCGCCGCCGGGTCACCTGCGACACCGAACACGTTGGCCACCGGGACCGCGCGGCCGCTCGCCGCCGAGCCCACCCAAGACTCCGTGATCGCCTGACCGAAGTTCGGCGTTCCTGGGATGTTGTTGATGAACTGCGGATCGTTGGTGAGTTCCGACTTGTTGTAGGCCGCACCGGCGTCGATCGTCAGACCCTCGGACACGAGCGCCGTGAGGCTCATCGTGATGCCCTTGGCCTCGTAGCTCGGGCCGTTGACGCTGACCGTGATGTTACCGAAGCCCGCCTGCGGGGCGAAGATGCCCGACTGCACGTTGTCCCACTTGTTGTTGTAGATGGCACCGTTGAAGATCACGCGGTTGTCCATCAGCGTGCTCTTCCAACCGATCTCGTAGTTCACGAGGTCGTCGGACTTGAAGGTCAACGGCAACTGGAACTGGTTGAAGCTGCCGCGCTGAGCCGTGCCGGTGCTGCGGTCCACGGCACGCAGCACCTGTGCGGTGCCGCGGTTGAAGCCGCCCGGACGGAAGCCTTCGGACCAAGTGGCGTACAGCAACAGGTCATCGGTCGCCTTCCAGCTGGCGTTCACACGGCTGCGGAAGCCAGTGTCGGTGAAGCTGTTGATCGCTTGGTTGTTGAGGTTGGTGCCGTAGGGCGCGTTACCCGTGGCCGGGCCGGTGCAGATCCCGGTGGCAGTCGACACGCCTTCGCCGTACTGCTTGCAGAAGAAGCTGCCGACGTTGCCACCCAACATCTGGTTGAAGCCCTCGAAGTAGCGGGTGCCGGCGGTCAGGGTCAGCGCATCGGTGACATGCCAGTCGACCGACAAGAAGGCGGCTTTCTGCTCGTACACGCGCTGGAAGTCGTTGAAGAAGCCGGTCGCCGAGTTGCGACGGTTGGGGTTGTTGAACGACGCGTTGGCGAACTTCGGCGTGTTGGCGGGGTCGAGCGCGAAGAAGCAGCTCTGCGGGCCGCCGATGGTGCACTCGGGAACCGACTTGTAGAGCCACTCGGTCTGGTCGTTGACCTCGCGCTTTTCGTAGAAGAGACCGCCGACTGCGGTGACCTTCCAGTCCGACGGGGTGCTCAGGCGGATCTCGTGGCTGGTGTTGATGTTCTCGATCGTGTTCTGCCACACCGAGGAGGGCGAGTAGCACTTGTTGACCGAGGCGCCGGAATAGCCGGTGCACTGGTAGTAGGCGCCGTAGAGACCACGCGCATAGTTGGTGTAGTCGCCTTGGATGAAGTTGTCGCGCTTGAGGTACGACGCCGAGTACACGAGGTCGAAGTCGCCGACCTTGCCGGAGAGGGTGAGCGCGGTGTTGGCGAACGTGTCCTTGGTGATCGAGTCGTTGAACACCGTGACCTGATAATCACCGAGCGGACGACCACGGATCGGCGAGTTGCCGGGGCCGCCGGTGGTGCAGGTGGACTCGCGCGTCGGGTCAGGGCAATCCGAACCGAACGGCATGGAATAGAACACACCGCTGCTGTCGATGTCCTGGAAGCTTTGAACGACGAGGATATTCCAGTCATCGTTCACATCGTAGGACAGGCCGATGCGGGCACCCTTGTAGGAGGCCGGGTTGAAGTTGTCACGGGTGATCTTGAAGTTGTCGATCACCACGGAGTCCGCCGGCACGCGGCCGCCGGTCAACGAGGCGAAGGAGAGGTCGGTGCTGCGGCGGGTGAAGGTCGAGGGCACATTGTCGACATAGCCGCCGCGCGAGTCGTTGTAGGCCACGATGCGAGCTGCGAGCTTGTCGCTGAGCGGCAGGTTCAGCATACCGGTCAGGTTGGTGCTGTCATCGCCGCCGGTGGTCTGCGCGTATCCCGCTCGGAAATACGACTCGGTGACGCCCTGCTTGGGCTTGTTCGTGATGTAGCGGACCACGCCCGCCTGGGCGCCGGCGCCGAACAGCGTTCCCTGCGGACCTTCGAGGACTTCGATGCGCTCGAGGTCGGCTGCGTAGACGTCAAGGTTACGGCCTGGGATCTGCACGGCCTGATCGTCGAGGTAGAGACCGACGGTCGGCCACTGGCCCACCGTGCCGCCACCTTGCAGGACGGCCGCGCCGATGCTGAGACCGCGGATCGCGAAGTTGCCGTGGGTCGGGCCTTGGGAGGCGACCTGCACGTTCGGCAGGAACTTCACGAACTCGTCGATCGTGGTGACCTTGAGGTTGTCGAGGGTCTCGGTGGTCAGGGCTTGCACCGTGATCGGGACGTTCTGGATGTTCTCGGTTCGGCGCTGTGCCGTGACCACGACCTCGTCCAATTCGAAGACGGCTTCGGACTGTGCGACGGCCTGTTGGGCCTGTGACGACGCGACGGCGGCGAAGACCGCTGCGGAAATCTGTCTATTCAAGATGTATCCCTCTGGCAACACAGCGTGTATCCGCTGCTTTGGTGAAGTACCCCAGGTCCCCGTGCCTCAGCGATGACGATAAGGCGCGATACGGTCGAACGGAGGATAAGCCACTGTTGGCGGCGGCGACAAGGTGTACCGGCGCATTCGATGGCGGGTGATGCGTCCATGCGACATGTTGACGAGGCTGGGCGAGGCTGGGCGACAACCCGGTCAGGGTTCGAGCACGGCCTGGTAGACCTGATTGTGCATGTCTTGATAAGTGCGGTTCGCTTGCCCGTCCGCCCCGCGTGCGACCTGGGCCAGAACGATGGCGACGATCCCGGTGCTGGGGCTGACCATCCAGTTGGTGTCCATCACGCCCGGCCAGGTGTAGTCGCCGTCGCGGTTCGCCTGCGGTACAGACCGAAAATCGATCACCGGCGAGACGCCGAGACCGAACCCGAGTCCGCGCCAGGTGTCGCCGTAGGCCTTGCCCATCGCCGTATCGGGTACCTGTTGGCTGGTCATCAACTCGATCGTCACCGGCGAGAGATATCGACGACCCTCGAAGCGGCCCTTGTCTGCGAGCATCTGCGCGAACCGTAGGTAATCGCCCGCGGTGGAGAGCAGTCCGCCGCCGCCCGAGAGGAAAGGCGGCGCTGCGGTCGGCGCTGCGGCAAAGGGTCCCTGAAGGGGTTCGAGCTTGCCGGCCGCGTTGCGGCGATAGATGGTCGCCACCCGGCCCGCATCGGCCTCGGAGACGAAGAAGCCGGTGTGCGTCATGCCGAGCGGATCGAACAGCCGCTTCTGCAGGAACTCGGCGAACGGCATGCCCGAGACGACCTCGACGAGGTGACCGAGCACATCGGTCGCGTAGCTGTAGCGCCAGTCCGACCCGGGTTCAAAATAAAGCGGCAGCGCGGCGAGCCGACGGATCTTCTCGTCGGCGGTCTGCGGGCCGTAGAGGCTGAACGCAGCCCACTCGGCCGCGAGCGGTGAGGTCGTGTCGTACCCCGGGCCGTAGCCGAGACCGCTGGTGTGCGTCAGCAAATGGCGCACCGTGATCGGACGCTTGACGGGCTCGGTGCGCGGCTTGCCGGCGTCGTCCACGCCCACCATCACGCGCGACTGCGCAAAAGCGGGCAGGTAGCGGGAGACCGGGTCGTCGAGCTGCAGCTTGCCCTCTTCATAGAGCATCAGCACCGCCACCGAGGTGACCGGCTTCGTCATGCTGAAGATGCGGAAGCGCGTGTCGAGCGACATCGGTATGGCGCGCTCGCGGTCCTGCATGCCGACGGCGGTGGAATAGATGAGCTTGCCGTTGCGGGCGACCAGGATCGCGTACCCCGCCGCCGCATCGCGCCCGGTTTCACCGGAGAAGAACTCGCCCATCGCAGTGAGTCGCGCTGAAGACATCCCCACCGATTCCGGCGTCGCACGCGGCAGCGGTGCGCCCGGTCCGGCTGCGGCGGCGTGGCTGACAATCGTCATCGTGAGGAACGGCAGCAGACTGGCTGCGCGGTTGTGGCCTGGTCGATTCATGGCATGGCTCCCGTTGACGCGTTGTTGCATTATAGGGGTGCTTCACTGCTTAAGACATCGAGGTGCGAAAGATGAAATCGTTGCAGCATTACATCGACGGGCGATGGGTTGCGCCGGTCGTGACGGGCGATCGGTTCCCGGTGATCGATCCCGCGACCGAATCCCAGGTCGCCGAGATCTGCATGGGCAGTGCCGCCGATGTGGACCTTGCCGTGGCCGCCGCCTGCCGCGCGTTCCCCGGCTTCGCAGCGACCCCGCTCGAAGCGCGACTCGATGCGCTGCGCCGCATCAACGAAGTGTTCAAGCGTCGTTTCGACGAGATGGCCGATGCGATCACGACCGAGATGGGCGCGCCGCGCGACATGGCGCGCGAGGCTCAGGCAGCCTCCGGCCCCGGCCACATCGAGGCGACCATCAAGGCTGCGCAGCAGCTCGATTGGGAGGTGCGCATCGACGGCTCGAATGTGGTGCGCGAACCGATCGGCGTTTGCGGCCTCGTCACCCCCTGGAACTGGCCGATCAACCAGATCCTCGCCAAGGTCGCGCCGGCCATCGCGGCGGGCTGCACGATGGTGCTCAAGCCGAGCGAGCAGGCGCCGCTCTCGGCGCAGCTCATCGCAGAGTTCATCGACGAGGCCGGGCTGCCCCCCGGCGTGTTCAATCTGGTGCACGGAAATGGGCCGACGGTCGGCCATGCGATGAGCGCGCACCCGGACATCGAGATGATGTCCTTCACCGGCTCGACCCGCGCCGGCGTCGATGTCGCAAAGACCGCCGCCGACACCATCAAACGCGTCGCGCAGGAGCTCGGTGGCAAGTCGCCCAACCTCATCTTCGCCGACGCCGACCTCGGTCGCGCGCTCGGCAACGCCATCCGTCGCTGCTTCTACAACACCGGGCAATCCTGCAACGCCCCGACGCGCCTGCTGGTCGAGGCGTCGGTCTACGAGCGTGCGGTGGAGCTCATCAGACCGCTCGCGGAGGCGACGAAGGTCGGCGATCCGCGCCAGCCCGGTCGTCACCTCGGGCCGCTCTCTTCCCGCATCCAGTTCGAGCGGGTTCAGCGCTACATGCAGATCGGCATCGACGAGGGCGCACGCCTGGTCGCAGGCGGTCCGGGCCGGCCGGAGGGCATCGATCGCGGATTCTTCGTGAAGCCGACGGTGTTCGCGGATGTGCACAACGGCATGCGCATCGCGCGCGAGGAGATCTTCGGGCCGGTGCTCTCGATGATCCCGTTCAAAGATCTCGACGACGCCATCGCCATCGCCAACGACACACCTTACGGCCTCGCGGCGTACCTGTTCACCAGCGACCTCGACAAGGCGCGCACCGTCGCCCGTCGTCTGCGCGCCGGCAGCGTGCACATCAACGGCGCCGGGCAGGGTTACATGGAGCCGTTCGGCGGCTTCAAGCAGTCGGGCAACGGCCGTGAATGCGGTACCTATGGCCTGCTCGATTTCCTCGAGCTGAAATCGATCAACGGCTTCTACGCGGCCTGAGGGCGGCGGCGTCTGCCCACCAAGCGCGAACCATGATACTCAAAGATATCGAGACCTTCGTCGTCGGCAACCCACCACCGTCTTTCGGTGGGCGGTATTTCGTCTTCGTCAAACTCACCACCGACGACGGCATCTCCGGCGTGGGTGAGGCGTATTGCGTGCCGTTCGAGCCGCAGCTCGTCGCGAGGATGATCGAGGATGTGTTCGCCCGGTATGCCGCAGGCCAGGATCCGCACGCCATCGAGACCCTTTGGCGGCGCGTCTATTCCAGCGGCTTCACGCAGCATCCCGATCTCACGCTGATGGGCGTGCTGAGCGCGCTCGAGATGGCGTGCTGGGACATCATCGGCAAGGCGGCCGGGCAGCCCGTCTATAACCTGCTCGGCGGCCGTGTGCACGAGCGCCTGCGCACCTACACCTACATCTATCCGACCGCGAGCGAGACCGACGCCATCTACCACGATGCCGAGCGATCGGCCGAGCGGGCCGCCGAGTATGTCCAACAGGGCTTCACGGCGATCAAGTTCGATCCGGCGGGGCCGTACACGGCGTTCGATGGTCGTCAGCTGTCGCTCACCGAACTCGAGCGCAGCGAGCGCTTCGCGCGGCTCATCCGCGAAGCGGTCGGCAGCAAGGCCGACCTGCTGTTCGGCACCCACGGTCAGATGAACGCGGCGGGTGCGATCCGCCTCGCCAAGCGCCTCGAGCCCTACGACCCTTTGTGGTTCGAAGAGCCTGTGCCGCCCGATTCCCCTGAGCAGATGGGTCTCGTCGCGCGCAGCACCCACATCCCGATCGCGGCCGGCGAGCGGCTCACCACCAAGTACGACTTCCTGCGCGTGCTGCGTGCCAATGCCGCGTCCATCCTGCAGATGAACCTCGGTCGCGTCGGGGGGCTGCTCGAGGCCAAGAAGATCGCGGGGATGGCCGAGGCGCAGCATGTGCAGATCGCGCCGCATCTCTACTGCGGTCCGATCGTCGGCGCCGCCAACATCCAACTGGCCGCCTGCAGCCCGAATTTCCTCGTCCTCGAGGGCATCGAGCGTTGGCAGGGTTTCCATGCCGAGATCCTGCGCAAGCCCATCCACTGGGAGGCCGGGTATGTCATCCCGTCCCGCGAGCCCGGGCTCGGTGTCGAGCTCAACGAAGAGGTCGCGCGCGCCAACCCCTACCGGGGCGACAAACTACACCTCGAGATGACCCAGCACCCCGCTGGCGTCTGACCCCCCTTCGGAGCCCCGTGGACACAGAGACTTTCGATTATGTGATCGTCGGTGGCGGCACGGCGGGCTGCGTGTTGGCGAGCCGCCTTGCGATGGCGAGCGACGCCAGCGTGTTGATGCTGGAGGCCGGCGGCAGCGACCTGCGACCGATGGTGCAGCTGCCGATCGGGTACGCGCGCCTGCTCTTCGACCGAGGCGTCAACTGGCTGTACGAGACTGAGCCCGATGCAGGGCTCGGCGGTCGTCGCAGTTTCTGGCCGCGCGGCAAGGTGCTCGGCGGCTCCGGTTCGATCAACGCCATGGTCTACATGCGCGGTCTGCCGCATGACTTCGAAGACTGGCGCGCGATGGGCAACATCGGCTGGGGCTACGAAGATGTACTTCCGTACTTCAAGCGCGCTGAAGACCACGACAACGGCGACCCGCGTTACCACGGTCGTGGAGGTCCGATCCATGTCACCGATGTCTCGCGTGATGTCCACCCGATCTGTCACCGCTACCTCGCGGCCTGCGAGGCGCTCGGTTTCCAGGCGACCCCCGATTTCAACGGTGCGCAGGGCGAGGGCGTCGGTATCTATCAGATCAACACCCGTTCGGGGTCCCGCTCCTCGAGCGCCAACGAGCATCTGCGTAAAGCCCGCCGCCGCCGTAACCTCGAGGTGCGCACGAAGTCGCTGACGACGCGTCTCACCTTCGAAGGCAAGCGCGCGAGCGGGGTCCGTTACCTGCGCGGTGGCATCGAGCACGCGGTCACGGCCCGTCGTCAGCTGATCCTCTGCGGTGGTGCCATCAACACCCCGCAATTGCTGCAGCTCTCCGGCGTCGGTGATGGCGCGCGGTTGCAGGCCATGGGCATCCAGCCCGTACACGACAGCCCGGCGGTCGGACGCAACCTGCAGGATCATCTGGCGGTCTCGTATTTCTATGGTTCGACGCTGCCGACCCTGAACGATCAGCTCGGGCCTTTCTTCGGCAAGGTGCGCGCCGCGCTGCGCTATCTGGCGACGCGTCGCGGGCCGCTCGCCATGAGCGTCAACCAAGGGGGCGGTTTCGTGCGCAGCGATCCGGCGCAAGCGGTGCCCAACCTGCAGCTCTACTTCAACCCGGTCAGCTACACCCGAACGCCGCTTACGGAGCGCAAGCTCCTGAGTCCGGATCCGTTCTCCGCTTTCTTGATCTCCTTCAACGCCTGTCGGCCGACCAGCCGCGGCGAACTGCACATCGTCTCCGCAGACCCCGCTGCAGCGCCGGCGATCCGTCCGAACTATCTTTCAACGCAGCATGATCTCGACGAGGCGCGCGCCGGTTGTCGGTTGCTGCGCCGCATCGCAGCGACGCAGCCGCTCGCCGACATCATCACCGGCGAACTCTATCCCGAGCCGCATGTGCGCACCGATGACGACCTGCTCGAAGATTTCCGACAGCGCGCCGACACGGTCTATCACCCGACCTGCACCGCGCGCATGGGCACGGACCCTCGCGAGTCGGTGGTCGATGCACGGCTGCGGGTGCACGGCCTCGAGAACCTGCGCATCATCGATGCGTCCGTGTTCCCGACCGTGACCTCGGGCAACACCAACGCGCCGACGGTGATGGTCGCGGAGAAGGGCGCTGCGATGCTCATCGAAGACATGGGTAGCTGAGCCGCATGACGGAGCCCTACCGCACCCGGCATGTGCTCGGCGAGGACAACATCCTCGTCTTCGGTCTCGATGTGCATCGCTGGGTGTTCTTCTGCTCGGCTGCCGCGGTGTCGTTGATGGTGGGCTGGGTCGTGCTCTTCCCGGCAGCGGCGACCCAAGGTTTCGCCGCCGCGCTCGCTTTCCTGACGACACAGGCGGGCGGCTTCATGGCGCTGCTCGCCAATCTGTTCGTGCTGTTCTGCCTGTTCCTGGTCGTCTCGCCCTACGGTTCGGTCCGTCTCGGCGGCGCTGACGCGCGTCCCGTGTTCTCCGACCTGTCATGGTTCGCGATGCTGTTCGCCGCCGGCATGGGCATCGGCATGGTGTTCTACTCGGTCGCAGAACCGATCTCGCATTTCACGAGTTCCATGGCGGCGGTGGGCGATGCTGCAGGCGCAGCCCCGCTCGGCGGTGCCGCGGGCGATGTGGCGGCTTCGACGCGCCTTGCCATGGCCGCGACGATCTTCCATTGGACCGTGCATCCGTGGTCGATCTTCGCGGTGGTCGCGGTCGGGCTTGCGCTGTTCACCTATAACCATGGTCTGCCCCTCACCATCCGCTCGAGCCTGTTCCCCTTGTTCGGGGAGCGCATCTGGGGGCCGCTCGGCAATGTGGTCGACATCCTCGCGGTGATCGCGACGGTCGCGGGTCTCGCGACTTCGCTCGGCCTCGGTGCGCAACAGGCGCTCGCCGGCCTCGGATACCTGTTCGGCGCCGAGCCGAGCACGCTCAACCAACTGCTGCTGATCGGGGTCCTCGCGTCCATCACCGTGATGTCGGTCACGTTAGGTCTTACGCGGGGTGTGCGTTGGCTCAGTCTGCTCAACATCTCCCTGGCGGCGCTCCTCTGCGCCTTCGTGATCGCCGTGGGTCCGACCGCCAAGATCTTCACGGCGCTTTGGCAGGACGGTCTCGCCTTCATCGCGGCTTTCCCGGCGCTCTCCAGCATGGCGGATCGGGAGGACGCGCCGTTCTTCCGTGACTGGACGATCTTTTATTGGGCTTGGTGGACGGCATGGGCGCCGTTCGTCGGCATGTTCATCGCGCGCATCTCGCGCGGACGCACGGTACGCCAGACGGTCTTCTTCGTGGTGATGCTGCCGTCCCTTGTGTCGGTGGTGTGGTTCACGGCCTTCGGCACCTTGGCCATCGACCAACTCGTGGTGGGGGGCAGCCGCGCGGCGGCCGATGCCGACCTGCCCTTGAAGCTGTTCGCGACGCTGCGTGAACTGCCGCTCGCGCAGATCTCCAGCCTCGTCGGTATCGTGCTCGTGATGGTGTTCTTCGTGACCTCTTGGGACTCCGGCACGCTGGTGCTCGATGGCCTCTCGGCGGGCGGCAAGACGGACACCTCGCGCCGCCAATCGGTGTTCTGGATATTTTTGGTGGGCGCGGCGGCGATCGCCCTGTTGCTGGGTGGCGGCCTGCGCTCTTTGCAATCCGGTTCGGTGGTGACCGGTCTGCCGTTCATGGTCGTGATCGCGCTGATCTGCGTCGGCACGATGCTCGGGCTGGTGAAGGCGCGCAAGATCGCGCAGTCCCAGTCCCCGCCCAAGTCGCAGACCCGACCGGAACCATGATGACCAGATTTTCCACGGAGATCAGACGCATGCCTACGCATAAGACCCCTGCGATCCTTTGTCTCGCGCTCTTGCTCGCGCTGTTCTGTTCACCGCCCGGGACGGCGGCGCAGCCCGAGGGGGCGTGGGGTTCCGAACGCAAGACCGTCATGCTCGCCAACGGGATGCAGATGGGTTACGTCGAGCTGGGTGACCCCGGCAAACCGCCGCTGTTGTTCCTCCATGGATTTACCAACAGCTCGCTCGGCTACCTGCCGCTCGGGCGCCTGCTTGCGCAGCACCACCGGGTGTTCCTGATCGATCAGCGCGGGCACGGTGAGTCGAGCAAACCGGCCTGCTGCTACACGCGCCTCGACCTCGCCCACGATGCGAAGCTCTTCATGGATCAGTTCGGGTTGCAGCGGGCGCATATCGCCGGCCATTCGCTCGGCGGTATGGTCGCCCAGACCCTCGCGGCCTTCTGGCCGGAGCGTGTCGATCGGTTGATGATCATCGGTTCGACCATCGGTCGTCGCAGCCTGCCGAGCCGTGATTCGCCGCGTCCGCCGCCCACCTTCGGCCCGCTCGATGCGGAGATCCGGGCGCTGAAAGACCCGATCGATCCGGACTCGGCGTTCATGAAGATCTGGTGGGAAGTACCGGGACTCGATCCGCAGATCCAGTACCACATGCGCCGTGAGTCGGCGCGCATCCCGGCGGACATCTGGCGCGCGATGCTCGATCAAGGCGAGGTCGCGCGCGACCTGCGCGTCACGGCGCACCGCATCACCGCCCCCACGCTGCTGTTGTTCGGTGGCAAAGATTCTCTGTTCAGCGCCGCGGACAACGCCGACATGGCGGCCTGGCTGCCGCACGCGCAGGCGGTGACGCTCGCGGAACTCGGGCACTCGCTCCCTGAGGAGGACCCGCAGGCGGTCAGTGAGGCGCTGCTGGATTTCTTGCGACAGCCCTGACCCCGTTTCCGGGCGGTGGTCGGTCGGGATAGCCGTTGTCGGATCAGCCGATGCTGAGCAGCGCGGTGTTCCCGCCGGTCGCCGTGGTGTTGATGGTGAGGGTGCGTTCGGTCACGAAACGGGTGAGGTAATGCGGTCCGCCCGCTTTCGGTCCGGTGCCGGAGAGTCCGCTGCCACCGAAAGGCTGGACGCCGACCACGGCACCGATGATGTTGCGGTTCACATAGACATTGCCGGCGAGCGACTGCGCGTGGACGGTGTCGCGGGTGCCATCGAGCCGGGTCTGCACGCCGAGCGTCAGACCATAGCCGTTGGCGCGCAGCGCGGCGAGCAGGGCGGGCAACTCTGAGGCTGCATAGCGCAGCACATGCAGCACCGGTCCGAAAGCTTCTTGGCTGAGGGATCTTGCATCGTCGATCTCGAGCAGCGTCGGCGGGACGAAGCGCGTTGCTGCGATGCCGCTCACGCGCGCCAAGCGCTCGAGCTCCGCGTCCGCCGGCAGCGCGGTCTGCTTCAGCAGGCGAGCGCCCGCGCGACGCATCGCCGCGATGTGCGCGCGCAATCCATCGGCCGCCGCAGCCGAGATCACCGGCCCGACATCGGTCGCAAGCTCCGCAGGGTCGCCGACGATCAGGGCATCCATCGCGCCTTCGAGCATCTCGAGGATGCGAGGGGCGGTGTCGGCCTGCAGGCAGAGCAGCCGCAGCGCTGAGCAGCGTTGACCGGCGCTGCCGAACGCCGAGTTGATCGCATCATCGACGACCTGTTCAGGCAGCGCGGTGGAGTCGACGATCATCGCGTTGATGCCGCCGGTCTCGGCGATCAGCGGCAGGATCGCGCCGTCACGCGCGGCGAGCGCCCGGTTGAGCCAACGACCGGTCGCGGTGGAGCCGGTGAACGCCACGCCGGCAAGATCCGCATGCGACAGCGCGATCTCGCCGAAATCACGGCCTTGCATCGGTGAGGTGACGAGCGCGGCCCGAGGGACACCCGCCGCGTAGAGCAGCTCGGTGAAGGCGAGTGCGACCCGCGGCGTGCTCTCAGCGGGCTTCGCGATCACGGTGTTGCCGGTGACGAGCGCAGCGACCACCTGACCAGCGAAGATCGCGAGCGGGAAGTTCCAGGGGCTGATGCAGGCCCAAGTGCCGCGCGGCACCAAGGACAGTTCATTGGATTCGCCGGTGGGGCCGGGCAGGCGCAGCGCTGCGCCTTGCAGTTGCCGCGCTTCTGCGGCGTAGTAGCGGCAGAAGTCGACCGCCTCGCGCACTTCGGCGATGGCATCCGCGACGGTCTTGCCTGCTTCGTGCACCAGCAGTGCGAGGAAGCGATCGCTTGCGTCCTCGAGCGCGTCGGCGGCGCGTTCGAGACAGGTTGCGCGCGCCTCGACAGGCTGCGCCGCCCAGTCGGCGCCGGCTGCCACAACGACATCGAACGCGGCGCGCAGTTGCGCGCCCGTCGCGAAATCCGGCGCCCCTGCGAGTGCGGCGCGCCCGAGGGCACCGTCACGCTGCAGCGTCGACTCGAGGTGCTGCAGGTTGTCCTGTCTTCCGAAGTCAAGACCCCGTGAATTGCGTCGACCCGCGCCAAAGATCGCGCGCGGCAGCGGGATGCCCGGATGCGCAAGGCCTTCACCCGAGGCGGCTGCCTCACTCGCCGCGAGTTGCGCCTCGACCTGTGCGAGAGGGTCGGCCACGATCTCTTCGAGCGGCACGCTTTCGTCCATGAACCGGTTGACGAACGAGGTGTTGGCGCCGTTCTCGAGCAGTCGACGCACGAGGTAGGCGAGCAGATCGGCATGCGGGCCGACCGGTGCATAGGCGCGCACGGGTGGAAAATCTTCGATGCTGCGCGTCGCTTCGTCGTAGAGCAGGCCGCCCATGCCGTGCAGGCGTTGGAACTCGAGCGGCGTACCCTTGCGGCGCAGTGCGAGGACCGCGCCGATGCTGTGGGCGTTGTGGGTGGCGAACTGCGGGTACACGATCGGCCCCGCAGCGATCAAGCGTTGGGCGCAACCGAGCCACGAGGCGTCGGTGGAGGTCTTGCGCGTGTAGACCGGGTACTCCTCGAGTCCGCGTTCCTGGGCGCGCTTGATCTCGCTGTCCCAGTAGGCACCTTTGACGAGACGCACGGCGAGCGGTCGCCGCAGCGTCTGCGCCAATCCCACCAGATGATCGACGACCGCTGCGGCGCGTCGGCCGTAGGCCTGGACGGCGACCCCAAGACCTGGGGCATCGCGGGTCGCCGGGTCACGCATCAAGGCCTCGATGAGCTCGAGCGAGATCTCGAGGCGGTCTTGTTCTTCGGCATCGAGGGTCAGCGCGAGGCCGCGTGCCGCGGCGAGCCGCGTGAGTTCGAGGGCTCGCGGCAGCAGTCTGCCGAGCGTGCGGTCCCGCTGCAGCAGCGCGTAACGCGGGTCGAGGGCGGAGAGCTTGATGGAGATGCCGTGCCGATGCTGGGGCGGCGGGCTGCCGTGGGCGCCGGCGACGCCTGCTGCGGCGGCGGCGTCGTTGGCGCGGGCGATCGCCTCGATGGCGCCAGCGTAAGCGTCGGCATAGCGCGCTGCATCGGCGTCGGTTCGCGCGCCTTCGCCCAACATGTCGAACGAGCAGAGCGCGAGGGGACTCTCGCGACGGCATCGTTCCAGCGCTTCGTCGATGGTACGGCCGACCACGAATTCGCCGCCGATGATCTTCATCGCGCGGCGCAAGGCTTGGCGGACGATCGGCTCGCTCGCCCGCTGGGTGAGTCCGCGCAGCCACCCGCCGGTGTCGCCGCGTTGCAGTTCACCCGGCAGATCCACCAATCGTCCGGTGAGCATGAGACCCCAAGTGGATGCATTGACGAACAACGAGCTCGAGCGTCCCGCATGGGCGCCCCAATCCCCGGCGACGAGTTTCTCGGCGATCAGGCGGTCCGCGGTCTCATCATCCGGGATGCGCAACAAGGCCTCCGCCAGACACATCAGGGCGATACCCTCTTGGTTGGAGAGACCGAACTCCTGCAGGAAAGCATCGAGGTAGGGGCGCTCATCGGCGCGGGAGCGGGCCCCCTCGACGAGCCGCCGGGCGGTGGCCAGCGCCGAATCGCGCTCGCTGGACGACAAAGCAGGCAGGAGCGCGGCGAGGTCGTCGGCCTCCGGGCGCAGGGGGGGTGATCGAAAGGTCATGATCGACATTTTGCCGTCATTTAGATGTCACTGCATTCCCTGCGGGGGTCAGGTAATATCGAATGTCCGCCCCTATGGGGCAAGCGCGCTGGCAGCACATCCACATGCAACCACTTGGTCCCCCGCAGGCTGATCCCTCGACCACCACGAGTCGTAAGGCCCTGCTCCACGCCTTCGAGAATGCGGGTTACCTGCGGCCCTTCGTGGCGCTCGCCGTGGATCTCGTGGTGTTCACCGGCGGCATCGCCCTCGTGGTCGCGCTCACCCCGCTGTGGCTCAAGATCGTGGGCTCGCTGCTCATCACCGCCGGCATCGTGCGCCTGTTCCTCATCGGTCACGACGCCTGCCACGGTTCCTTCTTCAAAAGCCGCCTCCTGAACGACATCTTCGGGCGGGTCGCTTTCTTGCCCTCCATGACGGCTTTCAGCCTCTGGGATGTCGGCCACAACGTGGCGCACCACGGCTTCAACAACCTCAAGGGGCGCGATCAGGTCTGGGCGCCGTTCTCCAAAGAAGAGTTCGATGCCTTGCCGCGCCACCGTCGGGTACTCGAGCGCGTCTATCGCAGCGGCGCAGGTTGGGGTCTCTACTACGGCATGGAGCTTTGGTGGAAGAAGCTCTATTTCGCCACGAAGAAGCAGATCGGTGCCAGCCGGGCGAAGTACCAGTGGGACAGCGTGCTCGTGACGGCCGGTATGGTCGCTTGGGTGGCGGTGGTCGCAGTGGCCGCCTACCGGACCGACCAGAATCTCTGGCTGTTGCTCGCCTTGGCGGTGGTCGTGCCCTTCGCGTTGTGGAACTGCGTCATGGGGTTCGTGGTGTTCGTCCATCACACCCACCCGTCGGTCGCTTGGTTCCAGAAGCGTCATGAGTGGCAGCGTTACCGCGCTTACCTCACCGCCACGGCCCATGTGAAGCTGCCGTTCGGCATCGATCGCCTGCTCCACAACATCATGGAGCACAACGCGCACCACTTGAATCCGCGGATCCCGATGTACTCGCTGCGCCGCGCGCAAGCCCTGCTGCAGGAACGCTTCCAGGACTCCTTCCAGTCCTACCGCATGACTTGGGCGGTGTACCGCGACTGCGTGAAGAGCTGCAAGCTCTACGATTACACCAATCACGCGTGGCTCGATTTCCGCGGTCAGGTCACAGCACGGGTGCCATTGCTGGCCGACGCCACGCCCGCGACCTGACGAGCGATCAGGGTCGGACGCGCACCGGGTCCCCGACCGTCAGTACGGACCCCGCGCCCGCGACCACCTCGGCGTTCCAACCGAAGGTCACCCCCTTCAGCGCGGGGTCGTAGCGGAACCGGCGCAGCTCGGGCAGTGGGTCGACGCCGGGCAGCCCGCTGTCTTGGTCGAGGCCTGTCACGCCACATCGGGTGCAGGCTTTGACGAGACGCAGCCGTGCCTTCCCGATCTGCACTTCACGGACGCCGTCTTCGGCCCATGCCGGCCAACCCTCGAGCACCAGATTCGGTCTGAAGCGGCTCATCGGCAGATCGCCTTGCAATCGTTCGTTGAGCGCCGCCAGCGACTCGCGCGTGCAGATCAGCAGCGGGTAGCCGTCGGGGAAATTGGCTTGCTCGGCGGCGACCAGTCGCGCAGGTTCGCCGATCAGGCGGGTGACGAAGTCGGCGGCTTCGGGGCCGCAATCGCGCGCGGGGATGTCGCGTCGCCACACCCGGACGATGCGCTGTGCATCCGGGTACGCGGCGGCGTGAGCAGGGGCGTGCGCGGGAAGGGCGGGCGGCGCGGACCACTGCAGCGTGCCGGCTTCGGGGTGCGTCAGACTCAGGCCGCCGTCCGCATCGGGCAGGGCCACCAACCGTGCGAGGGTGGGATGGCTGCGCTGGGTGATGAAGCGATCGGCGGCGTCGACGATCAACCATGACCGGTCATGCTGCAGGCCGAGGGGACCGAGGCGCGCGGAGTGCAGGTCGATCACGCGCCCTGATTTGACCGGGTAGCAATGCAGGGAGTGCAGCCGTGCGTCCGGGTAGGCCGATGCGTTCATGACGACGGATGATAGCGTCGGGCGCGTTAGCAAGGTGGACGGTCTCCGCCGCAGCCGCCAGAATCGTCAGCGATGTCTGCGCCCGCTCCCACCCTCGTCCCCGTGTTGCGCGATCTGGCTGCGACCCCGTTCGAGGCACAGGTCATCGCAGCGCTGCCGGTGGACGCAGACGACGACCCAACGCCGCGTGCGGTGCCCGGTGTGTCGCTCAGCCGAGCAAGGCCGACGCCGGTCGTGTCGCCGCAGCTGCTCGCGTGGTCGGACGCCTTGGGCGAGGAACTGGGACTCGCGCGACCGGCTCCGGGCAGCGCGGCGCTCGCGATACTCGCGGGCAACGCCCTGGCGCCCGGCATGCAGCCCTATGCCGCCCGCTACGGCGGTCATCAGTTCGGCCGTTGGGCAGGGCAACTCGGTGACGGTCGGGCCATCACACTCGGCGAATTGCCAAGTCCGATGGGTGACGGCGCGGGCGCGACCGCCTACGAGCTGCAGCTCAAGGGCGCTGGGATGACCCCTTATTCACGCCATGCCGATGGCCGGGCGGTGCTGCGATCGAGCCTGCGCGAGTTCGTGTGCAGCGAAGCGATGCACGCGCTCGGGGTGCCGACCACACGGGCGTTGAGTCTGGTCGGAACCGGTGAGGCGGTGCTGCGCGACATGTTCTACGACGGCAATGCCCGCACCGAGCCCGGGGCGATCGTCTGCCGGGTGGCGCCGACCTTCCTGCGTTTCGGCAACTACGAGATCCACGCTGCATTCGGCGAGCGGGAATCTTTGCAAAGATTGGTAGCACACACCTTGCGTCGGCACTATCCGCACATCGACGCGAGCGACCCGGCCGCACCGCTGCACTGGCTCAGCGAGGTCTGTGAGCGGACCGCGGTCATGGTCGCGCATTGGATGCGGGTCGGATTCGTCCATGGGGTGATGAACACCGACAACATGTCGATCCTCGGCTTGACGCTCGATTACGGTCCGTACGGCTTCCTCGAGGGCTACGATCCGCAGTGGACACCGAACACCACCGATGCGGCCGGTCGGCGCTATGCCTATGGTCAGCAGCCACAGATCGCCCTTTGGAACCTGTCACGGCTCGCGGGGGCGTTGCGGCCGTTGGTCGACGGAGACGACGGATTACATGCGGCGCTCGAGCGCTACCGCGATGTCTTCGGTCGTGCCCATCGGACGATGTCGGCCGCCAAACTCGGACTCGGATCCTTGGCGGAGCCGGGTGATGTCGAGTGGCTCGATGAGTTGTACGGTCTGCTCGCAGCCACCGAGACCGACATGCCGATCTTCTTCCGTCAGCTATCCGCGTTGGTGCCGGGCGTTGGTGCGGCCTCGGCTCGGGGTGATGACGCCGCGCTGCTCGCGCCGGTGCGGGCGGCGCTCTACGATCCTGACACGCTTGATGCTGCGCTCGCGGCGCGGTGGCGACAGTGGCTGTCGCGCTGGCAGCGACGGATCACCCACGACCTCACACACGAGAAGTCATCCGCAGAACTGATCGTGGCCCGTATGGATGCGGTCAATCCGCTCTACCTGCCCCGTAACTATCTTGCGCAAGAGGCGATCGATGCAGCGGAGCAGGGCGATCTCGCGCCGCTCCAAGCGCTGATGCGGGTGCTGCAGCGCCCATACGCGGCGCAAGCCGGCTGCGAGGCGTACGCCGCACGACGACCCGAATGGGCTCGCCAGCGACCGGGGTGTTCTGCGCTCTCCTGCAGCTCTTGACCCGCGCAAGTGTTCTGCGGGGCGTGATTGACGCACCGCGTGCTCGTCGGTAGAGTCACAGGCGTTGGTGAGGTGCCTGTGTCGGATCCTCCGAAGCAGGTGAAACGGGAAGTCGGTGAGTGGCCTTGCGCCACGATTCCGGCACTGCCCCCGCAACGGTAAGCGAGGCAGGGCGATATCAAAGCCACTGCGGCCTAGAGGCCGTGGGAAGGCGTCGCCCGGTGGATGACCACCCTCGCGAGTCCGGAGACCGGCCTCTCCTCCAGACATGTCGCGCACGGGTGGATTGCGCGGGGAGGTCGTCGGTGTCGAACATCCTTCGCCCCTTCAAGCAGCCGGTCATCCGGGCTGCGGACCTGTGCCCGTCGCAGCCGTCGGCGGCTCTGGGCGTATCCACCCCGACACATTCGATCGCCGTCCTGCGGCGATCCCTGTAGGCCCGGCAGCGGACCGGGCATGTTTTCACGATACGTTTTCAACGAGGGAGTCCGACCAAGATGATCCGAAGCGACAAGAATTTTTGGGCTCTGGCGCTTGCGCTGGGGTTGGTGATGTTCGTGACCCGCGTGGGTCACTTCGGCGAGTACGGCGGTCCGCCGGACGCGTCTTGGGCCGTGTTCTTCTTGGCGGGCCTCTGGTTGCGGGACGCGCGGATGTTCCCGGCGTTCTTCGCGCTCGGGTGGGGCGCCGATCTTGCCGCGTTCTCGCTCGGCACGCCGAACCTCGCGTTCTCCCCCGCGTACCTCTTCCTTCTTCCCGCCTACGGTGCGTTGTGGGCCGCAGGCCAGTGGGTGGCGTCCCGTGCTGAGCACCGCCTGCCACGCGTGGCGGCAGCGGTACTGGGGTCGGCAGCCGTCGCTTTCACGGTCGCCAATCTGGGGATGTATCTGATGGCCCCGCCCGCGGCTTCGACGGGGCTCGGGTCTTTCGCCGCGCAGGTGGCGGGCTGGTTCCCCGGATATCTCTTGACGATGTCGGTCTATGTGGCGTCAGGGCTTCTGATCGCCGCTCTGCTTTCGGTCCGTCGCTCGGCGCTCGCCCAGCGCTGACACGGCCCTTGAATCTGCCCGGGCTCCAGTCGAGATCGACTGGAGCCCGCGGCGAGACGCTTAAGCGATCACCAAGGCAGGGTGGTCGCGACCGTGAATTGGATCTTGCCTTCTGAGGTGAACACATCACCCGGTGTTCCGTCGGTCTCGCTCAGATCGCTGCCGTCGATCCACTTCAAGGCGAGCGCGAAATTGCCCAGCGACTTCGTCACGCCGATCGAGTAATCGAGGTAGCCGTCCCCGTAGGCGTCATCCCAGTAATCGCCGTCGCTACGGCCGACATGCAGGACGAGACTGAAATCGTTCGGCAACGGAAGCTCCGCGTTGACTTCCATGTAGGTCGCGCTCAAGCCCGTGTTGCTGAAGTCGTCCGCGTACCAGAACTTGCCGGATATGGCCTTGTAGGACACGCCGGCGTAGAACTCACCGAAGTCGACCTTGTCGCCGCCCGGGTTGAAGTTGTACTGGACATAGCCGATGTCGAAGCCGCCGTCCTCACCGATGGACCCGCGGTAACCACCGAGCAGGTCCCACTCGAGATCGGACTTGGTGTCGGGTCCGAAATCGACATTGCTGACCCAAGCGCCGAGGTAGAACCCTGACTCGCTCTCCCAGTCGAGGCTCGCTTGCAGCGCAGGGTCGCGTGCCGTCTGGGTGATGCCGCGGAAATCGTAATCGGAGGCGAGAGTGAGCGTCGAACTGATCTCCGCCTGCGCGATCGATGCCGATCCGATGGCGAATGCGAGCGCGGCAAGTGGGGCTGGGTGTTTCATGCAATCGTCCTCTGAGGTGGATGGTCCGTCTTGATCGGAGCAAACGCCGTGCCAGCGTTTTACGGTGGCTTAGCCTGTCCTAGCCGACATTTTAGCGCGTTTTCTGCACCGCATTGGTGCGGCGCATGTCGCTTGCGCCGGACGACGGTGCATCAGGCGCTGTTAGACTTACGGCGATGAACGGCACCACAGACCTCGGACGACACGGACCGGGGCCAACCGGGTTTGACGGTCCGGTCGCCTTCGTCGATGTCGAGACCACGGGCGGTCATCCCGCTTGGCATCGGGTCACCGAGGTCGCGGTGGTCGGGATGTCCCGCGGTGAGATCGAGTGGGAGTGGAGCACGCTGGTCAACCCGGGCACCGGCATCCCGCCCTCCATCCAACGACTCACCGGCATCTCGGATGAGATGGTCGCCGATGCCCCGCCGTTCGCGGCGGTCGCCGACGAATTGCGGTCGCGTCTCGCAGGACGGCGTTTCGTGGCCCATAATGTCCGGTTCGATTACGGATTCCTGCGCGCCGAGTTCCGCCGCGCTGGGCAGGCCTTCACCGCGCCGCTCGCGTGCACGGTCCGCCTGTCGCGTGAGCTCTACCCCGCGGAGGCGCGTCATAACCTCGACGCCTTGATCGCCCGCCACGGACTGCAGTGTGCATCGCGCCATCGCGCGCTGCCTGATGCCCAGGTGCTCGCCCAATTATGGCGTGCCTGGCGTGCCGATCGGCCCGCCGAGACCTTGGAAGCAGCCCTCGAGCGGGTCGGTCGACGACCGTCGTTGCCTTCGCAGTTGCCGCCGGAGCTGGTGGATGACCTGCCGGAAGCCTGTGGTGTCTACCGCTTCTTCGGCGAGGGTGACGCGTTGCTCTATGTGGGCAAGGCCCTGAACCTGCGCGAACGGGTACTCGGTCATTTCGGCGCAGCGACCCGGGATGCCAAATCGCAACGGCTGAGCGCGCAACTGCGCCGAATCGAGTGGACGGAGACGGCGGGTGAGTTGGGCGCCTTGTTGCTCGAGGCGCGGCTCGTCCGTGAGCTGCAGCCCGTCTACAACCGCCGCCTACGCGGCGGCGAGCGCTGGACCTGGCTGTTCGGCGACGACGCCGCGCCCCCGCGGCTGTCTGCGCTCGAGGGTCCGCTGCCGAGCGGCGATGCCTTCGGTCTCTACGCGTCGTCGCGACAAGCCCGCAATGCGCTCACGAAGCTCGCGCGCGAGTCCCGTTTGTGCCTGAAGGTCCTCGGGCTCGAGACCGGCTCACCGGGATCCTGCTTCGGCCACCAGATCGATCGTTGCAGCGGGGCCTGCGTCGGCGCGGAGAGCGCGGCGAAGCACCTGTTGCGTGTCAAGCTCGCGCTCGCCCCGCAGAAGTTGCGCGCTTGGCCTTACCGTGGGGCGGTCGCTTTGGAGGAGACCGGCGTGCAGGGACTGCGTCAATGGCATGTCATCGATGGTTGGCATTATTTGGGCACCGTCCACCCGGACGCCGTGGCGGACGCGGTTCCGGAGGTCGCTGACGGTGAGACGGGTCGCTTCGATCGATTGCTCGATAAAGCGGGCGTACCCGCGGGTTTCGATCCCGATGTGTACCGGATCTTGGCGCGCCATCTGACCGGCTCTCGCAAGGGGCTGCGGCCTTGGCCACCGGGGCGGGTCGATGGCTGAGCTGCGGCAGTTCCTGGCGAGTGTGCCGCGTGGTTGCGGCGATCTGCTGGCGCGGGAACTCGCGGCGTTCGGAGCGCTCGATATCCGTGAGCGCGGCAACGCGGTGGCGTTCACCGGCACCTTGGAGGTCGCGTATCGCACCTGCCTGCATTCGTGGGTGGCGGCGCGGGTGTTCCTCGAGATCGCCCGGTTCGAGGCGGCCGACGATGCGGCGATCTATGCGGCGCTTCGTGGCTTGGACTGGCCAGCGCATGTCGATCCATCGCTCACGCTGGCCTGCGAGTGGAGCGGGCGTCATCCGGCGGTGACGAACACGCATTACGGCACGCTGCGTCTCAAAGATGCCATCTGCGACACCCTGCGCGAGCGTTCAGGTACCCGTCCGGACATCGCGACCGAGTGTCCGGGCGTCCGTATCCACGCCCATGCCTTCGGCACCAAGGTGACGGTGTCGATCGACCTCGCGGGTGAGGGCCTGCACCGCCGCGGTTGGCGCGGCGAGACGGGCGAGGCGCCGCTGCGCGAGAACGTCGCAGCAGGGATCCTGCTGCGCGCGGGTTGGCCCGCGCTGGCCGGCGAGGGTGCGGCGTTCCTCGACCCGATGTGCGGCTCGGGGACCTTGGTCATCGAAGCGACCCGCATGGCGATCGGGTCGGCTGCGAACCTGCGACGGCGCTATTTCGGGTTCTTGGGCTGGCGTGGTCATGACGCCCCGTTGTGGGCGTCGCTGGTCGCCGCAGCGCAGCGCCAGGCGGAGACGGGCCTCGCCCAGCGGCTCGCCGCCGGCGCGCCACCGTACCGCGGGCGCGACCTCGATGCGCGGCTGATCCGCGAGGCGCGGGTCAATGCCGCCCATGCCGGGGTGGCCGAGATCACGCGCTTCGACCAGGGTCCGCTCGCCGAGGCGCGCAGCGAAGGTGCGCTGCGCGGACTGCTCTGCACCAATCCGCCTTGGGGCTTGCGGCTGGGTGACGCGGCCGCGGCACGGGCGGTGCACGCGGAACTCGGTGCTGTCCTGCGTGGGCATTTCGGTGGCTGGCAGGCCGCGGTGCTGACGGGCGATCCTGCGCTCGGGTTGGAGCTCGGGTTGCGTGCCACGCGCGTGCACACGCTCTGGAACGGCGCCCTCGAGTGCCGGTTGCTGCGCATCAAGATCGATGAGTCAGCCGTCCGCGACCTGCGGCCGGGCGGCGGCAACGGTCCGCAACTCGGGCCGAGGATCGATCCGGCGCTCGCTGCGACCCCGGGTGCGCAGATGTTCGCGAACAGACTGCGCAAGAACCTCAAACAGCGGGCGGCGTGGCTCAAGCGCGAGGGCGTGAGTTGCCACCGCATCTACGACGCCGACATGCCCGAGTATGCGTTCGCGATCGACCTCTACACGGAGGAGTCAGCAGACGCGGCGACCTCGAGTGCAGCCGATGGACGCTGGCTCGTGGTGCAGGAGTACGAGGCCCCGTACGACATCCCCGAAGAGTCGGTGCGCCGCCGCCGCAGCGAGGCGCTGGCGGGTCTGCTCGAGGCGACCGGAGTGCCCGCCGCGCGCGTCCGGCTGCGCACCCGCAGGCGTCACAAGCGCGGTGAGCAATACGCGCGCCGCGAGGGCGATGCAGAGCAGTTGGTCGTGCGCGAGGGCGGGCTGCGGTTCCGCGTGAATCTCGGCGACTATCTCGACACCGGGCTGTTCCTCGATCACCGTCTGACCCGCGGTCGCTTGCGATCTGCGGCGAAGGGCGCCCGGTTCCTGAATCTTTTCGCCTACACCGGCACGGCGACGGTCTACGCCGCAGCGGGCGGGGCACGCGACACCACCACGGTCGACCTGTCGGCCACCTATCTCGATTGGGCCCGGGCCAACCTCGCCCTCAACGGTTTCGATGGCCCGCAGCACAGACGGGTGCAGGCCGATGTCCGTGAGTGGTTGCGTACGGCCTGCGCCCAGGGCGAGCGATACGATCTCATCTTCTGCGACCCGCCGACGTTCTCCAACAGCAAACGCATGGCGGGGGTGTTCGATGTGCAGCGTGACCATGCGGTGCTCATCGATGACTGCATGGCGCTGCTCGCCCCGGGTGGGCTGTTGGTGTTCTCGACCAATGCCCAACGCTTCCGCTTGGATCCTGCCTTGCCGCAACGGTATGCCGTGCGTGACATCAGCCGCGACACGCTGCCGGCCGACTACCTGCGGAACGGCAACATCCATGCCTGCTTCGAGATACGCGAGCCCGTCGCGGCCGGGCCTCGGTCATCTTCCACGCCGCGCTAGCCACTGTCAGCCGGCCTGCGTATCGTGGTGGTATGACCACCGTCCTGCGTCTCGCCTTGCTCGCGTCTTTGCTGACCGTCGCCGCCTGCAGCCGTAGCGGGACGACCGCCGCTCCGCCGACGGCCTCCATGACCGTCACGGTCGCCGAGGCCGCGCGCCGCAGCGTGCAGCGCGAAGTGGTCGCCTCCGGTTCGGTCGCCGCTTGGCAAGAGATGTCGCTCGGGGTCGAGTTGTCTGGGCTGCGCATCGCCGATGTGCGGGTCGAGCCCGGCGCCCAGGTGGTCGCCGGTCAGGCGTTGCTCGAACTTGACCGTCGGACGCTCGACATCCAGGCGCGGCAGGCCGAGGCGAGTCTCGCCCAGGCGCGGGCGGCTCTCGAACTCGCCCGTGCGCAATCGGCGCGCGGCGAGACCCTGCTGGCACAGAACCTCATCTCGGGCGCCGACCACGATGGACTGCGGGCCAATCGTTCACAAGCCGAAGCCCAACTCGCCGCAGCGGAAGCCGAGCGTGATGCCGCGCGGCTGAGGCTCGGTTTTGCGACCTTGCGTGCCCCTGACGCGGGCGTCATCTCGGCGCGCAACGCGCAGCCCGGACAGATCGTGTCAGCCGGCACCGAGTTGTTGCGGCTCATCCGTCGCGGTCGTCTCGAATGGCGGGGCGAGGTCGCTGAGATCGATCTGCCGAAGGTCAAGGTCGGCGCGACGGTCGAGCTGCGGGCGCCCGACGGTTCAAAGGTCGCCGGGATCATCCGGGCGGTGTCGCCGGGCATCGACCCCAAGACCCGCGCGGCGCTCATCTATGCCGATCTGCCGTCGCCGGGCGCGCTGCGCGCCGGCATGTTCGCGGAAGGGCGCCTCGCCGTCGGTCGTGCGGAGGTGAGCGTGGTGCCGCGCGAGTCGGTGGTGTTCCGTGACGGCTACCCGTTCGTGTTCGTGCTCGGCGAGGGTGATCGGGTCGCGCAGCGGCGCATCGAGACCGGAGCCGCCGAGGGCGATCTGCTCGAGGTCCGCTCGGGTCTTTCTCCGGGCGACCGGGTCGTCGTGCGAGGTGCGGGGTTCTTAGGTGACCGCGACCTGGTGAAGGTCGTCGACGGCGCCGGATCCTGAGCCGGGACGCCTCGCCATGACCCTCTCACGCTGGGGCATCCAGCATCCGCTGCCCTCGGTGCTCGCATTCGTGCTGCTCACGATCGCCGGGCTCTGGGGCCTCCACAAGCTCCCGATCTCCGATCTGCCCGATGTCTCGCTGCCCACGATCGAGGTGGCCGTAGGCCTGCCGGGCGCCACGCCTTCCATCCTCGAGACCGATGTCACGCGCAAGATCGAGGATGCCGTCGCAAGCATCGCCGATATCAAGAAGATCAACTCCGCGATCACCGAGGGGTCTTCGATCACCCGCATCGAGTTCGAGCTCGGGCGCGATATCGACGCCGCGCTCGATGAGGTACGCGATGCGGTGATGCGTGCCCGTCGTGAACTGCCGGCGGACATCGACGAGCCGGTCGTACAGCGCGCGACGCTGGTCGGCGGCACGCTGATCACCTACGCCGTCTCCTCGCAGCGGATGCCCTTGGACGAGCTGTCCTGGTTCGTGGACGACTCGGTCACCAAGGCGATGTACGGCTTGTCCGGGGTCGGTTCGGTGACCCGTTCCGGCGGCGTGCAGCGCGAGGTCCGGGTGGACCTGCGCGCCGAGGCGTTGCAGTCGCTCGGCATGACGGCGGGTGCGGTGTCGCAGCAGTTGGCACGGCTACAACTCGAGCGGCCGGGCGGCCGCACCGAAGCCGGTGGCGCGGAGCAGTCGGTACGCACCGTCGCCGTCGTGCGCAACGCCTCGGAGCTCGCGGATTATCCGATCCCGCTGCCCGAAGGCCGCTCGGTCCGGCTCTCCTCGATCGCGACCGTGACCGACGGCACGGCGGAACCTCGTGCCGCGGCGCTGCTCGATGAGCAGCCCGTGGTCGGTTTCTCGATCCGGCGCACCCGTGGCTCGAGTGAAGTCGCCGTGGGAGAGGCGGTACGCGTGGCGGTCGCTGCGCTGCAGGTGGCGCATCCGGAGATGGTGTTCACCGAAGTCGATTCGAGCGTCGAGGAGGCCAAGGCCTCGTACAACTCCTCCATGATCATGTTGCTCGAGGGGGCGTTGCTCGCAGTTCTCGTCGTCTGGTTCTTCTTGCGCGATTGGCGTGCCACCTGGATCTCGGCGATCGCGCTGCCGCTGTCGGTGATCCCGACCTTCGCCGTCATGCATTGGTTCGGCTTCTCGCTCAATCTGCTGAGCTTGCTGGCGTTGGCGGTGGTGGTCGGCGTCCTGGTCGACGATGCCATCGTCGAGGTCGAGAACGTCGCACGCCACCGCGCGATGGGTAAGACGCCGATGCAGGCGGCCATCGACGCCACCGACGAGATCGGCATCGCCGTCATCGCGACCTCTGCGACGCTGGTGGCGGTGTTCGTGCCGGTCGCATTCATGCCCGGCGTCACCGGCAAGTTCTTCCGCGAGTTCGGTTGGACCGCAGCGGCTGCGGTGCTGTTCTCGTTGTTGGTCGCCCGGTTGCTGACACCGATGTTGGCAGCCCGCTTCATGGGGCATCTACCGGCGTCGACCGATGATTCGCCGCTGATGGCGCGCTATCTGCGGTGGGTGGATCTCGCCTTGCACCACCGGCGGATCGCGCTCGGTCTCGCACTCTTGACCTTCATCGCTTCACTCGCCCTGATCCCGCTCATCCCGAAGACCTTCCTGCCCACCACCGATGCGCAGCGGGTGATGCTGCAGGTCGAACTGCCGCCTGGCGCACGCCTCGCGGATTCCCTCGCCGTCGCGGCGGAGGTGCGATCGCGCCTGCGCAAAGGTGTGCCCGAGATCAAGAGCGTGTTCACCACCATCGGCGGTGATATCGACGCCTCCATGGGCGGCGGTCTCACCTTCCCCGAGGTCCGCAGGATCGTGTTGACCCTCGAGTTCACGGCGGACCGCAAGCGCCGCACACCCGAACTCGAGAACGCGGTGCGGGCGCTTTTGAAGGAGATGCCCGGTATCCGCACCCAATTCACGGCGGGTGGCCCGGGCGATCGGTTGACGCTCGGTCTCACCGGCAAGGACTCGGAGCTGCTCGCCAACACTTCGCGGGAACTGGCTGCGGCCATCCGCTCACTGCCCGGGCTCGGTTCGGTCAGCACCTCCGCGGCGCTGTTGCGACCTGAGGTCGTCATCCGCCCGGACCCGGCGCGCGCGGCCGACCTCGGCGTCTCGACCGTCGACATCGCCGATGCGGCGCGCATCGCCACGAGCGGTGATGTACGCCAACGGCTCGCCAAGCTGAACCTCGCGGAGCGTCAGGTGCCGATCCGCGTGCAACTTGCGGGCGCTGCGCTCACCGATCCCGCGGTGCTCGGCCAGCTGCGGGTGCCGGGCGCGCGCGGCCCGGTGGCCTTGGCCGCCGTCGCCGAGATCCGCGCGGGCAGCGGCCCTGCGCGCATCGATCGTATCGACCGCGAGCGCAATGTCACGGTCACCGCCGAGCTCAATGGCAGTCCGCTCGGGGATGTGATGTCGAAGGTCATGTCGTTGCCGGAGGTGCGCAACCTGCCGGCCGGTGTGCGCATCGTGCCCGCAGGCGACTCGGAGGCCTTCGTCGAGCTGTTCGTCGGCTTCGCGTTGGCGATGCTCGCCGGTGTGGTCGCGGTCTATGTGGTGCTGCTGCTGCTCTTCCACAGCGCGACGCTGCCGCTCGTGATCCTCGCGGCCGTGCCGCTCTGCGGCGGTGGCGCCTTCGGCATGCTGCTGCTCACCGGCAACGCCTTGTCGCTGCCGTCCCTGATCGGTCTCTTGCTGCTCACCGGCATCGCCACCAAGAACTCGATCCTGATCGTCGACTACGCCGTGCTCGGTGAACGCGCGGGATTGCCGCGTGACCAAGCGCTCATCGAGGCTTGCCGCAAGCGCGCGCGTCCGGTGATCATGACCACCATCGCGATGGGCGCCGGCATGCTGCCGATCGCTCTCGGATTCGGTGCCGACGGCAACTTCCGCACACCGCTCGGCGTCTCGGTGATCGGCGGACTCGTCACCTCGACGCTGCTGTCGTTGGTCGTGGTGCCTGCGGCGTATTCTTTGGTCGCCGATGTCACCGAGCGCTTGCGCGCCCGGATGGGGTGGGCGCCGCGTGCCCACGCAGCGGGTTCGGTTGTCCTTGAGCGGGATGGGCGCTAGAATATTGCGTCATCTCCACCGATCGGGAGTACGAGTATGCCAGACGAGCTTCCGACCGACGGCCCGCTGACACAGATCGTCACAGCCATACGGGACGCGATCGCGGATAACCTTCCGCGCGATCTGACATGGCCGATCCTGCTGCTGACCCTCATCATCGCGATCGGCATCTGGTTTCTGCGGAGCGGCCATGGCTCGAAGGACGCGGATGGACGCGAGCGCCATGCGGGTCTCGTCGAATTTCTTCTGCCGCGCAGGATCTACACCCACGTCTCCGCTAGGGTCGATATCTGGCTCTACGTGGTCGACCGTGTGATGCGCCTTTTGTGGGCGCCGACGATTCTGGTGACGGTTGCGCCTTGGACAGAGCAGACGATGCTGTCGACACTCGCTGCAGCATTTGGCAGCGGCCCGGCGCTCGCATCGAATTACGCCTGGATGCTGCTCTACAGCCTCTTCATCCTGCTCTGCTACGACTTCATCTTCTTCCTCATTCATTACTCCGAGCACAAGATCCCTGCGCTCTGGGCGATCCACAAGGTGCACCACTCGGCGGAGGTGCTCACACCTTTGACCCGTTATCGGGAGCACTTCCTCGAGGCGCCGCTGTACGCGTTCGGCGCCGCGCTGAGCTTCGGTTTCGCCGCCGGCGTCTTCTCCTGGTTCTTCGAGGACAGAATCACGCAGGCGACGCTGTTCAACATCGGGTTTTTCGCGCTGCTGTTCGGATTGACTGGATCGTTCCGTCACCACCACGTGGCTTTCCACTACCCGCGCTGGCTTTCGAAGTGGCTGCACAGCCCCGTCATGCATCACATCCACCATAGCTATCTGACGCAGCATTGGGACAAAAATTTCGCGGCGGTCACCAGTATCTTCGACCGGCTGTTCGGCACGTTGTACATACCGGTGAAGGACGAGTACACGCCGTGGGGCCTCGGTCCGGCGACGCAGGAGCAGTACCGGACCTTTCGGCAGAACGTCATAGGACCGTTCCGCGACTGGAATGACATGGTGAAGACGCCGCGGATTACGCGACCGGATTAGTGGTCTGGTGCGTGTGGCCTGAAGCAGACCCCGCAGCCGGTGCCACAGCATCTCGAGCACGAGGTCAGGGCGGTGCAGCGCTTGGCCGCCCGGCAAGTCTCGGTGCGGGATGCGCTGCTGTCGTTGGTCGTGGTGCCTGCGGCGTATTCTTTGGTCGCCGATGTCACCGAGCGCTTGCGCGCCCGGATGGGGTGGGCCCCGCGACGAACTCCGCTGCCGTCCTAACGCCGGGAGAAGACCTCGCGCCCGGCGAGGTAGGTCGCGTCGACCTTGAGCGCCTTGAACGAGGGATCCACCGGCTGTGGTACGCGTCCGCTGAGGATGACGAAGTCGGCCCATCTGCCGGGACTGATCGAGCCGATCTCCGTCGCCCACTCGGTCGCCTCGGCCGGCGCACGGGTGTACGCCAGTAGGGCTTCCTCGAAGGACAGGGCCTGCTCGGGGAACCAAGGCTTGCCTTCGGCGAAGCCGAAAGGACTGGTGCGGAACATCGCATCGGCGATCTGCGTCAGCGGATCGAGCGGTGAGGTCGGATAGTCGGCGCTGAAGACCAGCGGAACACCGGCCGACAGCATGGATCTCCAGACATAGGCATCGCCTTGTCGACGGGGCCCGAGTCGGCTCGGGACATACCCGATGGCATTGGTGCAATGGTTGGGTTGCATCGAGGCCAGCACGCCCGCCTGCTTGAAACGTCGCACATCAGCCAGCGTGACGACCTCGATGTGTTCGATCCTGTTGGGCAGTCGCGGCCGGGTCGCCGCCGCGGCCTCGAAGGCATCGAGCGATGCGCGCACGGCGGCGTCGCCGATCGAATGCACCGCGACCGGCAGTCCTGCCCCATTGATCGCCTGGATCGTCGCCGCGAGTTCGTCCGGCGCCATGATGTACTCGCCGCGCCATCCCGGCTGATCGGCATAGTCCTCGAGCATCACGGCGGTCCTCGCCGAGAGCACGCCGTCGTTCATCAACTTGACGTAACCGACGGTCAGCAGCGGACCGGAAGCGGCCGTCTTGCCAGTCGCGGCGACACGGCCCGCGACCTGCTCTCGCAGATCGATGATGTCGCGCACAGCCGCAGCCGGAGACAGATCCTCGCCCGCAGACCAGCCCTGTCCGTACCACACCCGTAGCGAGGGCCGCGCTGTCTCGACGATATGGAGATAGTCCTGCAGATCTCCCATCTGGTGCAGGCCCGTGATGCCGACGCTGTTGGCGTAGGCCTGCATCTTCACGAGACCCTCCCGGCGTCGGTCCACATCGCGGGGCGGGATCATGCGGCTCACCAGACCCATGGCGCCCTCCAGCAGGATGCCGGTCGGTTCCCCGGTCCGCTCATCGAGGACGATCTCGCCGCCGGGCGGCACCGGGGAGGACGCCGTGACACCTGCGACGGCCAGCGCCTTGGAGTTGACCCAGGCGTAGTGTCCGTCGATGTGCCGGAGGAACACCGGTCGATCCGGCACGACCGCATCCAGCATCGCGCGGTCGGGATACCTGCCATCGGACAGCGTGTGGTCCCAGTAGCCTCCGGTCAGCCATTCGCCTTCGGGGAGGGTCCGGTCGGCCGCGACGATCAGTCGAAGCCACTCCGTCTTGTCGGCGATGTAGGAAAGGTCCACGCCGCTCACGAGCGGCGCATTGCCGCTGACATGCGAGTGTCCATCGATGAAGCCGGGTGTGATCGTGCGTCCGCCGGCGTCGATGATGCGGGTGTCAGGCCCTGCGGATCTGCGGACCGTCGACCCATCGCCCACCATGACGATCCGGCCTCGGCTCACGGCGAACGCTTCGGCGCGCGGTCGCGCGGCGTCCGAGGTGTAGACATCCGCGTTGACGACGATGAGGTCGGCGGGCGGGGGCGCACCGTCCGCGGGCACCGCCGCTGCGGAGCCAGCCAGTGCAGAGATCGCCGTGATCAGGAGTGCTGCGAGTCGCGAAGTCATACCGGAGGCTCCCGCCCCACCTCGAACGGATCAGGGCGTATAGCTCAGCCCGAGGAAGAAGAACCGGCCACGCGGACTGACTGGCCAAGCCAATCGCGTGGAGAACGGCTCCTCGTCGCCGACGTTGTTGACGCCGCCAAAGAGGTTCAGCGACTCGCTGAACTCGTAGCTCGCGTTGACATCGAAGATCGTCACGGCATCGAAGAACCCTGCGTCGCCGTAGAGCGGCTGCTTGCCGTTCAGGCCACGGACGTCCTGGATCTCAGCGACCGCTTGCTTGCTCTGGTAGTTCATCTGCACGCCGAACCCGAACGGTCCCCGCTCCCAGGTCAGGCTCAGGTTGCCGCTCCATTCGGGAAACTGGATCTCCTCCACCTCGGGGTCGACATCGGCGATGTTGAGCGGGTTGAAGAACCGATCGAGCTTCGCCTGATGCGAACCGACCAGCCGGACCCCGAACAGGTTGCTGCCCACGGGGAAGCGGTAGTTCACCGCGAAGTCGACGCCCGCCGCTTCCAACCGTGCGAAGTTGAGCAGGCCGGAATCGAGCGACCGCAGACCGCCGTCGGCACGCCGGGCGAACTGGTCGCAGAAGGGGACGTTGGGGTAGGACGAGGAATCGAAGCACCCCTGGAGGACGTCGTCGGCCGAGACGCTCGCGATCGCGTCGTCGATCGTCACCTCCCAATAATCGGCGGTGAGCGAGAAGCCCTCGAGGAAGCTCGGCGCGAGCACCAGACCTGCCGTGAAGGTCTCCGCTGTCTCCACTTTGAGGGACAAGTTGCCACCCGAAGTGCCGGCGAAACGCCCGGTGAGGGGGTTGTTCCAGATGTAACTGTTACCCGCTCCCAAGATGTTGGCGGCGGGTACGCCCGCGGCCTGCAACGCGGCGACGCAGTTGGCTTGGCGGGCGGCGGTGCCCAAGGTGACATTGACCCTGTCGCAGGGATCGGCGGTGGCCGCGATGAAGATCGGCAGCTTCGGGTCGAAGAGTTCCGAGATGTTGGGTGCCCGCACCGCTTCCGAGATCGTCCCGCGCAGCGTCAGCCCCTGGATCGGCGCCCAGGAGAGACCCGCCTTCCAGGTCGTCGTCTCGCCCAGGGTGGAGTAGTCCGCCATCCGGATGGCGCCGTCCAAGGTCAGCTCCTCAGCGAACGGCCGGCCGCGGAAGATCGGCAGACGCACTTCGGCGAACACGTCGGTCACATCGTAGCCGCCGCCCGTGTCGAACTGCTGCACGTTGTCGATCGATAGGAACGAGTTCACCCACGGATCGATGCTCTTGGCGAGCACGCCCGGCGTGAGCGATGTCCCTTCGGGCAGGATGCCGAGCGTCAGCGGATCGGGTTTGTTCTTGCTCGACTCATCGCGATACTCGATGCCGGCAGCGTAGCCGATCGGTCCGTCGAGCACGGACTGCAGGACCTCGAACTCGCCCGCCGCAGTCGCCGAGAACACCATCTGTTCGACCACGAGTTTGTCCCGGAGGTTCGCCGTGACGAAGTCCTGCGCCTCCTTGCTGGCGGCGTAGACGCCGAAGGGGTTGAGCGGCTTGCACTGCCCGTCGCCCGGCGTGAATGTGTAGTAGCGGTTGGAGAAGTAGTCCCCGTTGGCGAAGCCCGCGTTGCCGGTGAAGTAGTCGATCTCATAGAACGCGTTGGGATCGAGGTCCGACCGGCAGACGGTCTGGCCATTCGGGGCCCGGACCGCATCCATGGCCGCGAACAGGCGGTCGAGGTAGACGCCCGAGGTCTTGGAGGTGTTGGTGAACTGCCCGTAGTTCGCGGACACCTCGAACTGGTGCCCGTCGATGGGCTCGAACTGCACACCCGCCACCACCCGGGCGGTCTCGCGGGTGTAGAAATCGGGGTTGTCATCGCTGATATCGAGCGGGTCCTTGGTCAGCAACAGGTAGCCCTGGCGGTTCGCCACGGGCAGTAGTTGCGTCGGCACGAACGGATTTTCGGGATAGATGACCAGCGTGTCCCAGTAGGTGTCCTGCTCATCGAACCGGCTCGACTTGCCGTTGACATACTTCGCCTCAAAGAAGAGTTTGGTGCGGTCGTTCAATTGGAAATTCGAGTTCAAGTTGACCGAGACCCGGTCCGTCTCTGGGTAAAGGGTGTCACGGTCGAAATACGACCATGCGCCGCCCATGCCCCCGATGCTCCAGAGGCCGTTGAGGACGAGCCCGTCCTGGAAGACGCTCAACGAACCATCCGGGTTGGTGACCCAACAGCCGGCGAGGAAGCTCGTCCGTCCTGCCTGTGATTCCTGACAATCGATGATCCCGTTGTTGTTGATGTCGACACCGTAGTCCCGCGTACGCGACGCCGTGTTGAACCCTCCCGGTGCGATGGATCCGGCTTGAGAGGTCAGCCAGAAGCGGGCATCGTTGATCACCGCGCGCGGCGGCGCATTCGGGTTGGTCAAGAAATCCGGGTTCGTCTGGGTGATGGCGATGCCGTTGTTGCGTGACCAGGACCGATCGCCGTGGGTGATGCTGGAATCCTCTTCGACGGACACGGCGAGGACCACATTCCCGCGGCCATCAGCAAAATTGTCGCCGAACAGCACATCGACGGCGAAGTTCTCGGCATCCCCTTGGCCTGACACACCGCCGCGGGCATCGATCCTCATGCCCTCGAAATCGTCCTTGAGGACGAAGTTCACCACGCCGGTCACCGCGTCCGATCCGTACACCGCCGAGGCGCCACCGGTGGTGACCTCGACCCGTTCGACGAGGGCGCGCGGGATGCTGCCGATGTCGACGGCCTGGCTGCCGCGGAAGCCTGCGACATGCCGACGGCCGTTGACCAGCGTCAGGGTTCGTGCGCTGCCCAGGCCGCGAAGGTTGAGCGCGTTGGCGCCTGTGAGCGAATTTTCTGCCGTCTGCGAAGCGATCAGCGCCGGGATGTCGTTGACGATCTCGGCCAGATTGATCTCGCCCGACAGGCGCAGATCAGACGCGTCCAAGAACTGCACCGGCGTCGATGCCACGACATTGGGGTCGGTAGGGATGCGCGATCCTGTGACCACCACCTCCTGCAGTCCGCCCGAGTCTTGGGCGGTCGCGAACGGCGCTCCAGCAGCCAAAACGCCCACGACACTCAAACTGATGACGGAGATCGGATTGCCCATGACGCCTCCCTTAGCGTATCGACAGTGACGACGACGACAGAAGATTTTTATTTGAAACGATGGACCGAACGGATGGAGTCCTTTTTTTGTAATTTACTGCGTTTTTCCGGTCGTCCGCAAGCACTGCAGTAATCTAGCCGGTTTGCGCCATCCTGGGGCGCACCCGCACTTTCTTGGTGCAAAAACTGGCTGCAAGAATTGGGTGTAAAAAACGGGCATCCTCGGTTGGCAGGTCCCGCAGATCGAGAAGCCGTCCCGCGTATCTTTGCGCTAGAACAGGTCCCGCATCCGGTACCACAGCATCGCGAGCACGAGCGCAGGGCGGCGCAGCGCTTGGCCGCCGGGGAAGTCGTGGTGCGGGATGCGGGCGAAGAGATCGAAGCGCTCGCTCGTGCCGGCGATGGCCTCGGCCAGCAGCTTCCCGGCGATGCCGGTGAGCGCGATGCCGTGACCGGAGAACCCCTGCAAAAAATAGACGTCGGACTCGAGCCGCCCGAAATGCGGCGCGCGGTTCATCGTGATGTCCACATAGCCGCCCCAAGCGTGGTCGATGTCGACATCGGCGAGCTGCGGGAACACCCCGAGCATGCGCGCCCGCGTGGCGCGGCGCGTGCCGAGCGGGTCGAGCCCCGAGTAGCTCACGCGCCCGCCGAACAGCAATCGATGATCGGCTGAGCGGCGGAAGTAATCGATCACCCAGTTGACGTCGGTGACCGCTGCATCGTTGCGGATCAGCGCGGCGGCACGCTCGGCGCCGAGCGGTTGCGTGGCGACGATGTAGGTGCCGACGCCCATGATCTTGCGCGCGAGCGCCGGCGCGAAAGGGCCGAGCCAGGCGTTGCCGCAGAGCGCGATGGAACGGCAGCGCACGCGCCCGGCAGCGGTGGTGACTTCGAGCGCGCCCGAGCTGCGTCGATAGGCGAGGGCGCGGCTGTCCTCGAAGATTTGCGCGCCTGCTCGCTCGGCGGCGATCGCGAGGCCTTGCGTGTACTTGAGCGGATGCAGGTGGCCGCCTAGGCTGTCATAGGTGCCTGCGATGTAGCGCGCGGAGGCCACCGTGGTGCTCAGCTCCTCGCGCTCGACCATGCGGATGCTGTCGTAGCCGTGCTCCCCATGCAGGGTCGCGACCTCCTCGCGCAGCTCGCGTTCCTGTCGCGGCTTGATCGCGACATGCATCTGCCCCTCGCGCAGGTCGCAGTCGATGGCGTGGCGGGCGATGAGTTCGCGCTGCAGGCGCAGCCCTTCGACGGAGATGTCCCAGATGCGTCGTGCGTCGGCGGCGCCGACCAAAGACTGCAGTTTGTGCTGCCCACAGGCGATGCCTGGGATCGCTTGCGCGCCGCTGCGTCCTGAGGCGCCCCAACCGACGCGCTGCGCCTCGAGCAGTACGACGCGGTAGCCGCGTTCAGCGAGGTGCAGCGCAGTGGAGCAACCGGCGATACCGCCACCGATGACGCAGACATCGGCCTCGATATCGCCCTCCAGCGCCGGACGCAACGGCTGCGTCGGCGTCGAGGCGGCATACCAGGAATCGATGTGCGAGCTCAGATCGCCCCCATGTACCACTCGATCTCGAGCGGCGTGACATAGGAGTTGAAGTCGTCGAGTTCGGCCTGTTTCACCGTCGCGTAGAGATCGCGGAACGGTCGACCGAGATAGGACGCGGCGAACTCGCTCGCACGGAAGCGTTCGATGGCGGTCGCCCAGTGCGAGGGCAGGGGCGTGCCGCCTTCACGGTAGGCGTTGCCGCGCACCGGTGGGGGCGGCTCGAGTCCTTGCGAGATGCCGTAGTGGATGCCCGCGAGCAACCATGCCGTCACGAGGTAGGGGTTGGCGTCGGCGCCCGCGAGCCGGTGCTCGATGCGGCGGTTCGCGGGGTCGCTGGGCGGCAGCCGCACCGCCGATCCGCGGTTGTTGACCGACCACGAGGGTGTCATCGGCACATAGGCCTCAGGACGGAAGCGGCGGTAAGAGTTCGGGCCGGGCGCGCAGATCGCCGTGCCCTCACCCAAGGTCGCGAGCACGCCGCCGATGGCGTGGCGCAGTTCGCTGCTCTCGATGCGGACGCCGTCCTGCGCGCCGCCGTCATCGGCAAGCCCCTCCGCGGGGCCGAACCCTACCGGCTCCGGGCACTCGAAGATGTTGCGGCCGGAAGCATCGAGCACGCTCGCGTGCACATGCAGCCCCGACCCCGCCATGTCGCGATAGGGCTTGGCCAAAAAGGTCGCGTCCCAACCGTACTCGCGCGCGACGCTGCGCACCACGCGCTTGAAGCGCAAGGCCTCGTCGCAGGCGCGCAGCGCATCGGCGCGGTGCGCGAGGTTCACCTCGAACTGGCCGGGACCGTACTCGGCGAGCGCGGTCGTCGAGGGGATGCCTTGGGCGCGGCAGACCGTGTCGATGCGCGCGAGCACCGCAGAGTACTCATCGAGATCGGTCATCGCGTTGATCTGGGTGCGGAACTCACGACGCCCGGTCCGCGGCAGCGGCGGCGGCTGGGGTTGTCCTGCGGCGGTGCGTGCGCGGTCGATGAAGTAGAACTCGTACTCGATCGCGACCACTGGGGTGAGGTTGAGCCGGTGGAACCGATCGAGCACTTTGACGAGCACGTGACGCGGATCACCGAAGAAAGGCCGTCCGTCGGGCTCGTACATCGAGACCTGCAGCTGCGCCACGCCGTCGGCTTGCCAAGGGACGGGCACCAGCGTGTCCGGCAGCGCGCGACACGGTCGGTCGGCGTCGCCTTCATCGAAACCGAGGCCGCTGGCTTGAACGGTGCCGCCCAGCACATCGAGGGCGAACATGGAGCCCGGCAGCATCATCCCCGAACGATAGACCCCCTCGATGCTCCCGCGATCGATCCGCTTGCCGCGTTCGACCGTGTTCAGATCGTTCAGGAAGACATCGAAGAATCGGGTATCCGGATGCCGCTCGAGAAAGGCGGCCAGTTCCGGAAGATCTTTGCTGCTCATGCCAGGCCTGCGGGTGCGGGAGGGGCTCGCCGATGCGTCAGGATACGGTGACGGTGCGGCGACAGCAAGAGATGATCCGGCGATTCAGCCATTGAAATCATGGTGTTAGGGTCGTTTTCTCGACCAAGAGACTGGTCGGAAGGTGTTCGGTTATGTTCTAATAATGTTTGGCGGATATTTTGTCCGCCTCGTTTGGTGTCCCATGTCTGCGCGCCCCATCATAGGCATCCCAGCTGACCGTCGCATGATCGGTCCTCATCCCTTCCACATGGTGGGGGAGAAATACGCCGACGCGATCACGCGCGCGGCGGGGGGTCTGCCGCTGCTGATCCCAGTCCTGCCTGATCGCTTGGCTGAGGTGGATCTGCTCGACTCCCTCGACGGCCTCCTGTTCCCGGGAAGCCCGTCCAATGTCGAACCGCACCATTACGACGAGGGACCGAGCCGCGTCGGGATTTTGCACGATCCCGAGCGCGATGCGACCACGCTGCCCTTGGTGCGCGCCGCGCTCGCGAGCGGGGTGCCGTTGCTCGGCGTCTGTCGGGGTTTCCAGGAGATCAACGTCGCGCTCGGCGGCAGCCTCTGGCAGCACGTCGAGGAAGAGCCCGGGATGCTCGATCATCGCGAGGACCAGACCGCCCCTCTGTCTGTGCAATACGGCGCCGCCCACGACATCGAACTCGAGGCAGGCGGCGTACTGCGGGGGCTCGCCGGCGGTGCCGCGCGGGTCGCGGTGAATTCTTTGCACAGTCAAGGCGTCAAACGGCTTGCCCCGGGGCTGCGGGTCGAGGCGCGTGCACCGGATGGGCTCATCGAAGCGTTCGTGCCCGAGTCGGCCCAGACCTTCGCGCTCGCCGTGCAGTGGCACCCCGAGTGGCAGGTGATGAGCAATGATCTTTCCCGTGCCGTGTTCGCCGCTTTCGGCGACGCGGCGCGCCAGCGTGCCACCCGCCGGGCGGCGCGAAACCGAGGTTGAAGCCATGTCAGATCAGATCGCACAATTTTTCCGCGAACATAACATCCAAGAAGTGGAGGCCATCGTCCCCGACATGGCCGGCATCGCGCGCGGCAAGGTGATGCCCGCCCAGAAGTTCCAGGGCGACCAGGGCATGCGCCTGCCGGAGAGCATCTTCCTGCAGACCGTGACCGGCGATTATCCCGACGACACCTCCACGGCGATGAGCCCTGCCGAGATCGACATCATCCTCAAGCCCGACCCGCGCACGGTGCGGCGGGTACCGTGGGCGCCTGAGCCCACAGCGCAGGTGATCCACGACTGCTTCTACGCCGACGGCAGGCGCGTGAAGATGGCGCCGCGCGAGGTGTTGCGGCATGTGCTCGATCTCTATGCGCAGAAGGGCTGGGATCCGGTGGTCGCACCCGAACTCGAGTTCTACCTCGTCGAGCCCAACATCGACGCCGACTATCCGCTCAAGCCGCCGATCGGCCGCTCAGGCCGCGCCGAACCCGGCCGCCAGTCCTACAGCATCGCAGCCGTCAATGAATTCGACCCGCTGTTCGACGATGTCTACCAGTTCTGCGAGGACCAGGAAATCGCGATCGACACGCTGATCCACGAGGATGGTCCGGCGCAGATGGAGATCAACCTCCTGCATGGCAATGCGCTCGATCTTGCTGATCAAGCCTTCATGTTCAAGCGCACGGCACGAGAGGCGGCGCTGCGCCACAAGATCTATGCGACCTTCATGGCCAAGCCCCACTCCAAAGAACCCGGCAGTGCCATGCATATCCACCAGAGCATCGTCGATCGGCAGACCCGCCAGAACATCTTCTCGAACAAGGACGGCGGGCCCTCACCGCTCTTCTTCTCGCATATCGCCGGTCTTCAGCGTTACCTGCCGGCGGCCATGGCGCTGCTCGCACCCAACGTGAATTCCTACCGCCGCATGAGCCGTTTCCAGGTCGCGCCGATCAATGTCCAGTGGGGTTACGACAACCGCACGGCGGGCTTGCGGGTGCCGATGTCGGGGCCCGAGGACAGGCGTATCGAGAACCGGTTGGCCGGTGCCGATGCCAATCCCTACCTCGCGAGCGCCGCCTCGCTCGCCTGCGGGTATCTCGGGATGATCCAGGGGTTGTCCCCCACCGAGCCGATCAGCGGCAGCGCCCATGATCTGCCGTTCTCCCTGCCGCGCAACATCGACGAGGCCATCCGTCTGTTGCGCGAATGCGATCCGCTCATCGAGATCTTCAGCGAGTCCTTCGTCTCGGCTTTCTCGTTGGTCAAGGAGGCCGAACACGAGGTCTACCTGCAGGTGATCAGTTCCTGGGAGCGTGAGCACCTGCTGCTGAACGTCTGACGCCGCGACGAACGGGGACACCATGACCATCACGCACACCACCGCCGAGTGGCAGGCCCTGGACGCCGCGCACTACCTGCACCCCTTCACCGACCACAAGTCGCTGGCAGCGCGCGGTACGCGGGTCATCACCCACGCCGAGGGGGTGTACCTGTACGACTCCGAGGGCAACCGCGTCCTCGACGGGATGTCAGGGTTGTGGTGCGTGGCGCTCGGCTATGGTCGCCGCGAACTCGCCGAGGCCGCCTACCGTCAGATGCAGGAGCTGCCGTACTACAACAGCTTCTTCCAATGCGCGAACCCGCCCGCCATCGAGTTGGCGGACCGTCTGGCGCGGCTTTCGCCGCCCCAGTTCCAGCATGCGTTCTTCACCGGCTCCGGCAGCGAATCGAACGACACGATGCTGCGTATGGCGCGCCGCTACTGGGAACTGCACGGCCAGCCTGAGCGGCAGGTGATCATCAGCCGTTGGAACGGCTACCACGGCAGCACCATGGCCGGCGCTTCCCTTGGTGGCATGAAGGCGATGCACTCGCAGGGCGGCTTGCCCATCCCCGGCATCGTCCACATCGGCCAGCCTTATTGGTTCGAGTGCGGCGGAGACCTCGACCCCGACGAGTTCGGTCTGCAGGCGGCGCGTGAACTCGAGGCCAAGATCCTCGAGGTCGGCCCCGAAAAAGTCGCGGCCTTCATCGCCGAACCGGTGCAGGGCGCCGGTGGCGTCATCATCCCGCCGCGCACCTACTGGCCCGAGGTCCAGCGCATCGTCGACCGCTACGGCATCCTCTTCGCGTCGGACGAGGTCATCTGCGGCTTCGGTCGCACCGGCGAGTGGTTCGGCTGCGAGCACTTCGGGACCCGACCCGACTTCATGACCCTCGCAAAGGCCATCACCTCGGGTTACCAGCCCCTCGGTGCGCTGATGGTCGCGGACCGTGTCGCCCAAGTGCTGGTCGGGGAGGGTGGTGAGTTCTTCCACGGCTTCACCTACTCGGGTCACCCGGTCGCGGCCGCAGTCGCCAATGCCAATCTGGAGATCCTGGAGCGTGAGCGGATCGTCGAGCGGGTCCGCACCGAGATCGCGCCCTATTGGGCGGCCCGCTGGCGCGAACTCGCGGACCACCCCTTGGTGGGCGAGGCGCGCACCCTCGGGCTCTTCGGAGCGCTGGAACTGGTGCCCCGCAAGCCTTCCCGAGCGTTCTTCCCCGAGCGCGGCAGCGTCGGCACCCGTTGCCGGGACCTGTCGGTCAAGAACGGCCTGGTGATGCGGGCGGTCTGGGACACCATGATCGCCGCGCCGCCGCTCGTCATCACACCTGCTGAGATCGACGAGCTGGTGTCCAAAGCGGTGCAGACGCTCGACCAGTTGCACCAAGAACTGCGCCGCGACGGCCTTGTCTGAGCGGCGGCTGGAGAACGGTCTTTCCTGCACGGCTGCGCTGCGTTATAAAAGAAGCGCGCCAGCCGGCGCGAGTCCAGCCATCTCCGAGGGAGTCTCCGCAAGCATGAACACCATCGCCCGTACGGGCCTGACGGCCTTGTCCATGACCCTGCTGCTCGCCGCCTGCGGCAGCAAGCCCGATGCATCCACCGGGGCCGCTGCACCGGTCGTCGAGGACAAGATCCTCAACGTCTACAACTGGTCCGACTACATCGAGGCCAGCGTCATCGAGGACTTCACCAAAGAAACCGGCATCAAGGTCCAATACGACGTCTTCGATTCGAACGAGATGCTCGAGACCAAGCTGCTCGCCGGCAACACCGGCTACGACATCGTCGTGCCCTCGGCCTCGTTCCTTTACCGTCAGTTGCAGGCGGGCGTCCATCAAAAGCTCGACAAGTCGCAGCTATCGAACCTCACGAACCTCGACCCCGACATCGCCAGGCGCATCGAGGCGTTCGATCCCGGTGCCGAGTACTCCGTCAACTACATGTGGGGGACTTCGGGTGTCGGCTACAACACCCAGAAGATCGCCGAGCGCATGAAGGATGCGCCGGTCGACAGCTTCGCGATGTTCTACGACCCGAAGGTGGTCTCCAAGTTCGCCGATTGCGGCGTGAGCATCCTCGATGCGCCGAGCGAGGTCATCGGCACCGTCCTCATCTACCTCGGCAAGGACGCCAACAGCGAGAAACCCGAGGATCTCGCCGCTGCGGAGGCCGTGTTGAAGGCGGTGCGGCCGTACATCAAGAATTTCCATTCCTCGGCCTACATCGAGCAGCTCGCCAACGGCGAGATCTGCCTTACGCTCGGTTGGTCTGGCGATGTCCTGCAAGCCAAGGCCCGTGCTGAGGAAGCGGCCAACGGCGTCGAGATCGACTACAACATCCCGAAGGAAGGCGCGGTGATGTTCTTCGACCAGATGGCGATCCCCAAGGACGCCAAGCACCCGAAGAACGCCCACCTCTTCATCAACTATCTGCTGCGCTCGGAGATCGCCGCGCGGAACAGCAACTACATCGCCTTCGCGAACGCCAACAAAGAGGCGACATCGTTGGTGGACGCAGCGATCACCGGAAACCCGAACGTCTATCCGCCTGCCGATCTGATGGCGAAGCTCGTACCGGACATGCCGGAGTCGGCCGAGTTCTCGCGCGCCCTCAACCGATCTTGGACGACCGTCAAGACCGGGAAGTGATCTCTTCCTGAGGCAAAGCGGCCACCTTCGGGTGGCCGCTTCGCTTCGGGGTCCTGCAGCGACCGAGGTCCGTCATGGCGGAAAAGATCATAGACCGCTCCAACGAATACATCCGCATCGAGGGCGTGACCAAGCGCTTCGGCGAGTTCGTCGCGGTCGACAATGTCTCGCTCAATGTCTACAAAGGCGAGATCTTCTGTCTGCTCGGCGGCTCGGGGTGCGGTAAGACCACGCTCCTGCGCATGTTGGCGGGGTTCGAGGCGCCGACCTCCGGCCGCATCCTCATCGACGGTCAGGACATGGCGGACATCCCGCCCTACGAGCGGCCGGTGAACATGATGTTCCAGTCGTACGCGCTGTTCCCGCACATGACCGTCGCGGCGAACGTCGCCTTCGGCCTAGAACAGGAAGGCCTCACGCGAGCCGAGATCGACCGTCGCGTCGGCGAGATGCTCGACATCGTCAAGTTGGGCGACTTCGGCCGACGCAAGCCCCACCAGCTCTCGGGCGGGCAGCGTCAGCGGGTCGCGCTCGCCCGTGCGCTCGTGAAGCGACCGAAGTTGCTGCTGCTCGATGAGCCGCTCGGGGCCTTGGACCGGAAGTTGCGTGAGCATACGCAGTTCGAGTTGATCAACCTGCAGGAGCAGCTCGGCGTCACCTTCGTCGTGGTCACCCACGACCAGGAAGAGGCGATGACGCTGGCGTCCCGCATCGGCGTCATGAACAAGGGCCAGATCGTCCAGGTCGGGACGCCGACCGAGATCTACGAGTTCCCGAGTTCACGCTTCGTCGCCGACTTCATCGGCTCGGTCAACATGTTCGACGGCCAACTGGTCGAAGACGAGCCGGGACATGTACGCATCCGGTGTCCCGAACTGGAGGCGACGGTCTATGTCAGCCACGGCATCAGCGCCGCACCCGACGCCAAGGTCTCGGTCGCCATCCGTCCCGAGAAGATCGAGATGACCCGGACGGCGCCCGAGGGCAGCGAGAACCGGGCGCGCGGTGTGGTCAAGGAGATCGCCTACATGGGCGACATGTCGGTCTACCTCGTCCGTCTCGACTCGGGGCGCATCGTGCGCGTCACCATCCCCAACATCGAGCGCCACGACGAGCGCATCGTCTGGGAGGAGACCGTGTACCTCAACTGGCATCCGTCGAGTCCTGTGGTGCTCTCCCAATAGCCATGATGCCGAACGCCGGCAATCGCGTCCCTCAAGGTCTCGCGGACGACCGTCTGGGGCTGTGGCAGGCGTTGCTGCAGCAGTTCGGGCTGCAGCGTTGGTCGCAATATGTGCGTCAGCACTGGTCCGGCCAGCGCCTGGTGGTGGCCGTGCCGTGGCTGTGGCTGTTCCTGTTCTTCGTCGTCCCCTTCCTCATCGTCTTCAAGATCTCGTTCTCCGAGATCCGGCTTGCGATGCCGCCCTACGCGCCGCTCTTCGAGTGGCTGGAGGAGGGGAAGCGGCTGGTCACGACGCTCAACCTCGGCAACTACGCGTTCATCCTGAGCGACAACCTCTACATCAGCACCTTCGCGTATTCATTGAAAGTGGCGGCGGTGTCGACGCTGCTCTGCCTCTTGATCGGCTATCCGATGGCCTACGCGATCGCCCGCTCGGCACCGACCGCGCGCAGCCTGTTCCTGATGCTGATCATCCTGCCGTTCTGGACCTCTTTCCTGCTGCGTGTGTACGCGTGGGTGGGGCTCCTCAAGACCGACGGCGTGATCAACAACACCTTGCTCGCGGTCGGGCTCATCGACACGCCGCTGACCCTGCTCTACACGGACTTCGCCGTCTACATCGGCATCGTCTATTCCTACCTGCCCTTCATGATCCTGCCGCTCTACGCGAACCTCGAGAAGCACGATTTGACGCTGCTCGAAGCCGCAGCCGATCTCGGGGCACGGCCGTTCAAGGCGTTCCTGCGCATCACGCTGCCCCTTTCGGTGCCCGGCATCGTCGCCGGCTGCTTGCTGGTGTTCATCCCCGCGGTGGGGGAGTTCGTCATCCCCTCGCTGCTCGGGCGAGCCGATCAGCTGATGATCGGTCGCATCCTCTCCGATGAGTTCTTCGCCAACCGCGATTGGCCGGTCGCTAGCGCGGTCGCCATCGTCATGCTGCTGGCGTTGTTGTTGCCGATCATGCTGTTCCAGCGCTATCAGCGCCGCGAGCTCGAGGCTGCCAAGCGATGAGGACGCAGCGATGAAGACGCGCGGCTGGTTCCGTAACGGCGCGTTGGCGTTCGGTCTCGCGTTCCTCTACATCCCCATCCTCTCGATGATCGTGTTCTCGTTCAACAATTCCAGACTGGTCACGGTCTGGGACGCGGCCAACTCTCCGACGCTCGCCTGGTACCGCAAGCTGTTCGCGAACGGACAGATCCTCGACGCCGCGCTGCTGTCGCTGCAGATCGCCGCCGTGACCGCGACCGGCGCCGTCATCCTCGGTACGCTCGCGGGGCTCGCGCTGGTGCGCTTCGGGCCGTTCCGCGGGCGCGCGATGCTCGCCACCATGACCACGGCGCCGCTCGTGATGCCCGAAGTCATCACCGGTCTCTCGTTGCTGTTGCTGTTCGTCGCGCTCGAACAGCTGACCGGCTGGCCGGCGGGGCGGGGTATCGCCACCATCACCATCGCGCACATCACCTTCGCCATGGCCTATGTCACCGTGGTCGTCCAGTCGCGGCTCGCAGGGTTCGATGATTCCCTCGAGGAAGCCGCGCTCGATCTCGGCGCCAAGCCTGCCAAGGTCTTCTTCCGGATCACGCTGCCCCTGATCGCACCCGCGCTGGTGTCCGGATGGTTGTTGGCTTTCACGCTCTCTTGGGACGATGTCGTGATCTCGCAGTTCGTGTCGGGACCGAATTCCACCACGCTGCCCATGGTGATCTTCTCCAAGGCCCGCCTCGGCGTGAGTCCGGACATCAACGCGCTCGCCACCATCATGGTGTTGATCGTCGCGACCGGCGTCGTGCTCTCCACGATCTGGATGAAGCGCCAAGAGCGCCGTCGCCTGCTCGAAGAGCAGATGGCCCGCAGCGACGCCGGCTGAGCGCGCGATGCGTCGGATCGGGATCGATGTCGGCGGCTCCACGCTGCGGATCGCCGAGGTGGATGTCGCAAGCGGTGAGTGTGCGGGCCCGGTGGAGTCCCTCCCGATGCCGCGAGGTGCGAAGCCAGAGGCGGTGCTGGCAGCCTTGGCCGCGAACCCGCTCTTGCGCAGCGGCACGGGTCCGATCGGCCTCGGCATCCCCTCGGTCGTCGAGCACGGTGTGGCGAGGACCGCTGCCCACCTCGACGCCGCCTGGATCGGGCTCGATGTGGCGACCGCGTTCACCCGTCTCACCCTGCGGCCGACCGTCGTCATCAACGATGCGGATGCGGCCGGGCTCGCCGAGATGCGTTTCGGCGCTGGTCGCGTGCCTGCCCTTCGCGTGCCTGCCCGCCGCATCATCGTGCTGACCTTCGGTACGGGCATCGGCTCGGCGTTGTTCGTCGATGGCCGGCTCTGGCCCAACACCGAATTCGGGCATCTCAGGTTGCCCGGCGTGGACGATGTCGATGGCGAGGGTTGGGCCGCGGCGAGCGTGCGCACCCGGCTCGGTCTTGATTGGCCGACATGGGTTGCGCGGGTCGATGACTACCTGCAGGAGTTGCAGCGTCTGCTGTGGCCGGAGGCGTTCATCGTCGGCGGAGCGGTCAGCGCTCAAGCGGCGGAGTGGGTACCCTTGCTGAAGTGTGCCGTGCCGGTGCTGCCTGCGGTGCTGCGCGGGCAGGCGGGGGTGGTGGGTGCGGCCCTGGCGGCTGTAGACGCTGCAGCGGCAGAAGACACCGAAGCGAGGACTCCATGACCGACCCGACAGACCCAGGCCCGACAGATAAAGCCGCGCCCCGATCGCCGGCGACGCGCGTGCAGCACCCACCGCTCGTGGTCGTACCGGCGGACAATCGCCCGCTCAATGCGCCCATCCAGCAGAACGTCAAGTGGGACACCTCCTCGGTGGCCGAGTCCCAGCGCATCGCACGCGGCGAACGAGCGGGGTTCTACTACAGCCGGATGTCCAATCCGGGCACGCGACAACTCGAACTGTTGCTCGCGGAACTGCAAGGCCGCGAGGACTGCCTCACCTGCGCATCGGGGATCAACGCTGTCGCACAGGTGCTGTTCGCGCTGACCGGGCAGGGCGATCATGTCGTCTCGTTCGTGGAAGGCTATGGGCCGACCCGTCAGTTGTTGCGGGGTCCGCTGACGCGGTTCGGCGTGGCGCACACGCTGCTGCCGTTGGCGGACCATGCCGGCCTCGCCGCCGTGCTCGCGTCCCGACCGACCCGGTTGGTATTCTTTGAATCGCCGACCACGCCCGCCGGGAAGATCGCCGATGTGGGGGCGATCACTTCGCTCGCCCACCGCTACGGCGCGCTCGCGGTGCTGGACAACACCCAGGCGGGGTTCCATCAGCACGGAGAGTACCCCGTGGATGTCTTCATCCATAGCCTGACCAAGTTCGCGACCGGGGCAGGGGATGTCATGGGTGGCGCGGTCATCGCCGATCGTGCCGTGATGGACAGGATCCGTCCGGACATGCTGCTGTTCGGCGCGCCGCTCGATCCGCTCGCCGCGTCGCTGATGGTGCGGGGCCTCAAGACCTATTTCTTGCGCTATCGAGAGCAGTCCGCGGCAGCGACCGAGATCGCCCGATTCCTCGAGTCCCATCCCGCCTGCAGCCGGGTGATGCATCCCGGGCTCGGATCACATCCGCAAGGGGCGCTCGCCCGTGCGCAGATGCGCGAGCCGGGCTGTGTGATCACCTTCAGCTTGCAAGGCGGCATCGAAGCCGGGCGGCGCTTCGCGGACGCTTTGAGCTTGTTCGCCCGCACGCCGAGCTACGGGTCGACCGAGTCGCTGGTGATGGCACCGCAGATGATCCAGCCACGGGACCTCACGCCCGAGGAGCGCGCCGTCTGCGGCATCGACGAGGGCACCGTGCGCCTCTCGATCGGGCTGGAGGATCTCGATGAGCTGCGCGCGGACCTCGCGCAGGCGCTCGCTCAGGCCGCGGTCACTTCTCGCCCTTGACGTAGCGGTCGAGCTCGCGATGGAAGTGCCGGATGCGGCTTTCCTGTTCGCTCCAGATCGGCCCCTTGAAACCTCTCGAGCGGCTGCCTTCGCCGACCGAGTGCACGAGTTCGACATCCTGGTTGAGCACTTCGCCGAGGTCCGTCACCGCACCCTCGGGGTGGATCTCGAGCTTCGGCCGGGTGCGGCCGGTCACATCCGTATCTTTGGGCAAGCCCATCCAGGCGGGTACGAAGTAGGTCGGGTCGTCGACATGACGGAACATCGTGATGTTGTCGTAGAAGAACTTCTTCGGATCATCCGGGTGCGGCAGGAAGCGCATGATGAACACGCCCTCCGGGTGGCAGCCGATCTGGACGTTCGGGAACAGCCCCGTCGCCCAGCTGTCGGTGAGCTGGCCGTCGGTCAGTTTTTCATAGTGCGTGAGGCCGAGCCGCTGCGCGCGTGCGCGCTTGCTCTGCTGCACCGCGGCCCGCACTTCGCGGGCGTTGCCGGTGAACGAATCGGGGTCCATGCCGGCATCGGTCATCATGAAACGCAGCCCCGCATCCACGGTGTCCTGGTCGGCGACGCGATGCGATTTGCGGCAGAGCGGCACGATCATGCGGCTGAAGCCGTTGGGGTAGAGATCGTACTGGCTGAAATCGCCCATCACCGTCTGCGTCTGCGGGTGGATGTGCGGCAGGTGGTAGGTCTCGTAGAACGAATCGACGCCGACCTTCCAGTTCGCGCTCCACACGGTGCGCACATGGCGCACGGCGTGCATCTCGTCGATCCGGTAGTTCTCGAGGTAACCCTTCGGCAGCCCGATCCACTCCGCGAGGGGCGGGGCTTTACCGTCCAAGTTGACGAACACCAACCCGGCGTGGGTGTCGCATCGCAGCTCGGTGAGCCCCGGCCGATGCGCGACCAGTGAGGGATTGAAGGTCTCCTCGTCGGTGATGGCCTTGAGGCTGCCGTTGCAGTGGAACTTCCAGCCGTGGAATGCGCAGGTGAAATGATCGACGCTGCCGTGCGTGTTCAGGGCTACACGGTTCGCGCGGTGCGGGCAGACGTTGTAGAACGCCTTCACGCTGCCATCGTCCTGACGCGTGATCAGGATCGACTCATGGCCGATCTCGAAGGTGAAGTAGTCGCCGGCTTCCGGGATGTCGCTGGTGACGCCTGCGAGCAGCCAGACCTTGGGCCACATCCGTTGCCACTCGAGCTGCATGAACTCCGGGCTGTGGTAGCGCGCCGGATCGAGGATCTGGGCGCCGTTGTCGATGGGGGGGCGTTTGCGCTCGAGCGAATCGACCGGCGCGTCGGGGTTCACCTGATAGTCGAAACTCATGGTCCACCTGGCTGATGGTTGGGGAGCTGAAGATGATGCCGCGACGAGGACCCTCGCGTACGGCTGCTACGCCGATAGACTGCCTTTTTCCCGGAAAGAAAGAAACAGGCCTGATTGTTTATAAAGACGACAGACCCCACGCGGCCGGGCTGCTGCCGGGCTGCGGGTGGGCGGCGCAGGGGCGGGCTTTTCTGTCGTTTTTTTACGACAATAGGGCGCGCTGATGCGGCGTGCCCCCGGGCCAGCTCGGGCTTAATCCGCACAATCCCGCTACGCCAGTGAAAAAATCAGTACTGATTGATTTCTTTCGCGAGCCGTACCACACTCGCCCCAAGCGCTTCGGGCTCTTAAGTAGCGGCGCAGTGTAGATTCGATTCAAATTCTGGGTTGACCCAAATGGGTGGAGGTTTTCATGACCAACGACAAACGACGATCGATCTCTCGGGCCGTTCGTCTGGCGCTGCTGGCGAGCGCCGCGGTTTCAGCCGTGGCTCAAACGGCTGCCGCACAGGAAGCGAAGCTCGAAGAGGTGACCGTCACCGCCACCCGGCGCGCGAGCGAGACGGACCTGCAGCGAACCCCGGTGTCGGTCTCGGCCGTCACCTCGAACGACATCGACCGCATGGTCGCCAAGGACATCTCGGGACTCGCCTCCGCGATCCCCGGCTTCTCCGCCGCGCGCGTCACGGCCTTCAACGCCGCCTCGTTCGCGATGCGCGGCGTGGGCCTCACCGACATCATCGTCTACCAGGACTCGCCGGTCGGCGTGCAGGTCGATGACTTCGTCATGCCGAGCGTCCAGACCCAACTGCTCGACACCTTCGACATCGAGCGCGTCGAAGTGCTCCGCGGCCCGCAGGGCACGCTGTTCGGCAAGAACACCACGGGCGGCGCGGTCAACATCCGCAGCAAGCGTCCGGACATGCAGGACTTCGGTGCGGCGCTGCGCCTCGGCTACGGCAGCTTCAACGCGACCCGCGTGCAGGGCTCGCTCGATGTGCCCATCGTCGAGGACGTCTTCGCGGTCCGTCTGGTCGGCTCTTATTCCAAGTCCGACGGCTATTACAAGCTCGGCGCGACCTATGGACCGATCAATACCCTCAACATCTTCGGCGGTACCTTCGAGCCGTTCAACATCCCTGGCATCACCGGTCAGACCGGCAGCGGCACGGGCAAGCGTACGGGCGGCGATGACATCATCAACGGCCGCATCAAGGCGCAGTGGAACGCCACCGAAGACCTGACCGTGATGCTGCAGCTCGAGAGCATGCGCGACCGGTCGGACGCGGTCCCCGCGTTCAACGACACCCCGGTCAATGGTCCGTACCTCTGGAACGTGCTCGGCTTCACCCGCCCGACGGGCGATCCGCTCGACAAGATGGGCTCGACCGAGCGCAACGATTCCTTGCTCGAGATGGGCAAGGGTCAGCGCGTCGATGTCGATGGCATCTACCTGAACGCGGAGTGGGATCTCGGCGGTCACACGGCGTTCTTCGTGGCGGGCAAGCGCGATCAGAAGGAACACCTGCCGAACACCTACACGGGTGCTGCGCCGGTGAACTCGATCACCGGGCAGCCTTTGTCGCTGTTCGATGCGACGCGTGACACCGACCGTGAGACGACCCAGTTCGAGGCGCGCCTCGCTTCGAACTCGGACGGCCCGCTCAACTATGTCATCGGTGCCTTCCAGCAGACCAACGACGCGAAGTTCTGCGTCGTGCAGTTGCTCGGCTTCATCGACCTCGCGTTGCCGTTCGCTTCGCTCGGCCTGCCGGCGCAGTTCAACAACAACACGCCGCAGGTGCTCTGCAACCAGCAGGACTCGGACTCGTTGGCCGGCTATGTCGATGCCACCTACGACCTGACCGACAAGCTCTCGATCGGTGGCGGCTTCCGCTACACGCGCGACGAGCGCAGCTGGGCGGGCCGTACGCAGGTGGGCTTCGGTCAGCTCGATCCGAGCAATCCGGGCCTGACGGCTGCGCAGGTCGGCAGTCCGCTCGCGGCGGGTGATTTCACCCGTTATCCCGGCGGCATCATCGTCAACGACTCGACCCCGGGCTTCGGTAACCTGAAGCGCACCTGGAGCGAGCCGAGCTGGCGACTGACCGGTTCGTACGAGATCAACGACACGCTGTTCAGCTACCTCACGGTCTCGCGCGGCTACAAGGCGGGCGGCTACAACGACCAGACCGGCACCAGCGGCCTGATGGTCGCGGAGCTCACCCGTCCGGTGGACCCGGAGTACGCGACGAACTACGAGCTCGGGCTCAAGTTCGAGAGCGAGAGCGGTCGACTTCGCTTCAACCCGACGGTGTTCATGACCGAGTACGAAGACGCGCAGCGCGCGGTGAACATCATCACCACCAAGGGCGGCGCCGAGTTCCAGGAGACGGTGTTCTACAACGCCGCCGAAGTGGAATCGAAGGGCATCGAGCTCGAGCTGCAGGCGCTGCTCACGGACAACTTCCGGATCCGCGCCCAGGCTGCGTACCTCGATGCGACCTACAAGAGCTTCGTGATCAACCAGCCGGGCCTCAACGACCCGGTGAGCGGCGGCGCGATCCGGCCGTTCAGCGCGGACTTCACCGGACTGCCGGTGCCGCGTGCGCCTGAGACGAGCGGTGCGATCTCCGGTACCTACGAGATGGGCATCGCCTCGGGCACGCTCGACATCACCGGCGAGGTGTACTACGAGGACGCGAACCTCTTCTACATCTCGGCGGCGGGCCGTGAGTACGACGCTTACCTCGATTCGAAGACGCTGCTCAACGCCTCGGTGACCTACACCGACGGCGATGACCGCTTCTTCGTCCGGGCGTACGGCAAGAACCTGAGCGACGAGCGCTATCGCGTCGCCAGCCAGTCGGTCGCCACGCTGTGGACCCACTCGCAGTGGGGTGCTCCGCGCACCTACGGCATCGAGTTCGGGATCAACTTCAGCGGCGAGTGATCGCCCTGCGGGAGACCGCAAAAAAGAGGCCGGCGAAAGCCGGCCTTTTTTTTGGGTCGCAGATCCTGCTGGATCCGGTGCCGATCAGCAGAGTCCGCTCAGGCGGCGTCGCTCGGCACGAAGGGGCAGTAGTCCTCTTTCTCGACGACGCCGAGCAGGAACGACAGCTTGGCCATGCCGCCGATGATGGCCATCACCACCCCGAGTTCGAGGATCGCCGCCTCGTCGAAGTGCTGACGCAGGCGCGCGAACAGCTCGGGTGACACCGAGCCGTTCATGTTGGTCAGCACCATCTGGTCGGCATAGTCGATCACGGCGAGCTCCGCCGCCGTGAACAGGGTGCCGTCAGCGGTCCCCGCGATCAGGGCGTCGACCTGCCGCTGCGAGAACCCCGCTTCGAGCGCCCCCGGCACGTTCTGCTTGTTGCAGGTCCGGCAGCCGTGGACGATGGACAGGCGCAGCCGCACGAGCTGCTTGTGGCGTTGATCGACCACGCCGCCGAAGAAGACCTTCATGTAGAACTCGTTCATGACGAGCTCCAAGAGATGAGGTGCCTGAGCGAAGACCTCGATGAAGGTGGGTTCCCCGGTGAGCTTGTTCAACATGTCCCAAGCCGGGGCGATCTGCGGGGGGAGCTGCTCACGCGGCGTGCGGGTGAAGAGTGTGTCGACCATGGCGAGATCTCCTTGAGCTGGGATTACCGATCGGGGTCTAGCGGTTGGGCACCTTGAACCATTCCGGGATGTTGCCCGGCCAGACATCACCCCAGAGTTGGTTGCCACCGTCGACGACCAACACCTCGCCGGTGATGAACTTGCCGGTCACGGGCGCACCGACATGCAGCACCGATTGGGCGATGTCGTAGGCGTCACCGAGCTGGCGCAGCGGGTTGGCATCGCCGAAACGATCGGCCGCGCCCGGCGGGTAGACATTCAGTCCTTCGGTGGCGATCGAACCCGGCGAGACGCAGTTGACGCGGATGCCGAGCGGGGCCCACTCGATCGCGATCGACTTGCTGAGATAGATGACGCCGGCGCGGGCGGCGCAGGTGTGGGCCACCTGTGGCATGCCGCGCCAGACATTGGCGACGATGTTGACGATGGAGCCCGGGACGCCCCGGTCGCGCCAGCGGCGCGCGGCGGCCTGCATCATCCACCAGGTGCCGTTGAGGTTGGTGTCGATCACCGCATGCCAACCCTTGACCGAGTAATCGATCGCGGCCTGCGGGAACTGGCCGCCCCCGTTGTTCACGAGCAGATCGAGGCCCCCGTAGCGATCGAAAGTCTCGTCCATGAGCGCATCGACCTGCGCCGGGTCGCGGATGGTCATCGCGCGTATGCCGATCTCGCGGCCGAGGTGCCGTTGGATGCCGTCTGCGGTCTCGCGCAGGCGCTCCTCGCGGCGACCACAGATCATCACCTCTGCGCCGAGGCGCGCGAAGAAGTAGGCCATCGCGCGGCCCATGCCGCTGCCGCCACCCGAGACCAGGCAGGTCTTGCCGGCGAGCAGATCGTCGCGGAACGCATGCGGGTGGGTGGCGAGTTGTTCGTCGGTGAACCCCCAGTTGCGGGGCACCTCGTCCCTGAGGGTGGGCTGCGGAACGGCGGCTGCCATGGTGGTTCTCTCTTTCCTTGGGGTGTTCAGTGGGAGGTCAAAGCGAGCGCAGTCCGAGCACCGAGACGCTCGCGACATTGCGGTTCGGGATGCCGCCGAGGTTGTGGGTGAGGCCGAGGCTCGCGCCCGCGACCTGGCGTCCGCCGGCGCGGCCGAGCAGTTGGTTGTAGATCTCGTAGGCCATGCGCAGACCCGAGGCGCCGACCGGGTGGCCGAAGCACTTGAGCCCGCCGTCGGTCTGGCAGGGCGTGGCGCCATCGAGATCGAAACGACCGTCGAGGATGTCGAACGCCGCGCGCCCCTCGTCCGAGAGGCCGAGGTCCTCCATCAGCACGAGTTCGGTGATCGAGAAGCAGTCGTGCACCTCGATCGACGAGAGTTCCCGGCGCGGATCGGTGATGCCCGCTTCGGCATACGCGCGCTGCGCCGCCGCACGGGTGGTCGGCGTGTGGGCGCCATCCCAGCCTTGGTGCGAGAGTTCGTAGCCGTTGGAGGCGACGAGTTGCAGGGCTTTGATGGCGACCGCATCGCGTCGTCCGAGTGCCCGTGCACGCTCCGGGGTGGTGACGATCGCACAAGCGGCCCCGTCCGATACCCCGCAGCAGTCGAGCACCCCGAGCGGCCAGGCGATCATCGGCGCTTCGAGCACCTGCGCTTCGGTGACCGGTCTGCGCAGATGCGCCTTCGGGGAGTGCACGGCGTTGGCGTGGCTCTTGACCGACACATGGGCCATGGCGCGTTTGAGGTCGGCCATCGGCAGCCGATGCTTGGCGGCATAGGCGGCGGCCAACTGCGCGAATGCGCCCGGCGGCGTGAAGCCCGGCTGCCAAAGATCCTCGAAACTGCCCTTGGTACGCTCGGGGAGTCCGCCGAACCCGGTGTCCTTGAGCTTCTCGACGCCCATGGCGAGGGCGATGTCGCAAGCCCCTGAGGCGACGGCATACGCCGCGCCACGCAGCGCCTCGGTGCCGGTCGCACAAAGATTTTCGACCCGCGTCACGGGGATCTGGGGCAGCCGCAGCGCCATCGACAGGGCGAGCGCCGACTTCGACACGCTCTGCTCGTCGTAGAACACGCCGAGCCAGCCGGCTTCGAGGTCATCGCGTTCGAGGCCTGCGTCGCCGAGCGCCTCCGTGAAGGCCTCGATCATCAGGTCATCGGCGCCACAATCCCAACGCTCGCCGAACTGCGAGCAGCCCATGCCGATGATCACGACCTTGTCGCGTATCCCGCTGGCCATGTCAGGCGTCCCCCAGGGGAGCGGCTTTCCAGAAATAGCGGCGGAAACCGCGCAGCCGATCGATATCTTTGAGGCGGAACACGAACCGTACCGCGGCGTCCACCTGCGCTTCACCGGGGTCGAAGTCGGCGAACTCGATGAACGCATTGCCGCCATCGGCGAAGGCGATGTTGCCGTAGACGAGCGGCGGACGGGCGGTGAAGGCCAGCCAATCCTCGGTGAAGGTCTTGATGCGGCCGGTGTTCTCGGCGAGCAGATGCGGCAATTGGGTGTCGGTCGCACGGCATTCCGGGGCGACGCAGACCCGCGAACGCGGGAACTGCACCGTGCCGCAGCGTTCACATCGGCCGCCGGTCAAGGCGGTGACCTCGGCATGCTTGCGCCACAGCGCCGGCTGCGCGGTGCGGGCATCGCGCTCGGCACGCATGCCGGTCTCCACCTGCAGGATCCCGCAATGGGCGAGGAAGCGCGTGTAGTCGGTCTCCTCATGGCGTGCGCGAAGCGAGGCGGCGACGCCGCGGCGTGGCCGCACCGTCCCGATGCGGTCGGTCGCCTGCAGCAACAGCGCATCGACACCTTGGCCGAAACCGACCAAGAGGATGAGATCGCCAGGCGCCGCCTTTTCGAGCACTGCCGCCAGCATCAGCATCGAATGACCGCAGCCGGTGAGTCCGCACAGATCGGTCATGGGGTCGGTCAGCCGGTCCTCGGCGATGCCGCAGAGCGTGGCGAGGCGTTTGCCGATCGCACCATCCGCCGGGACGATGAAGTGGCGGATCGACGAGCTCGGTACTTCGCTCGTGGTGAGCAGCTCACGCACCACCGGGGGCACTTGGGTGAACCAGCCGGCTTCGCGGGTCCAACGCTCCTCGAGCGTGTAGTCGAAGGTCTCACCCGCCAAGCGATGATGGTCGACGAAATCTGCAGCGAGGTGCCGTGCGCCGATGCATCGCGCCAGACCGTCGTCCGCACCGACGACCATCGCCGCGGCGCCATGGCCATAGGCGAGCTCTTGCTCGCTCCCGGGCCGCGCCAAGCGCCGATCCGCGGCGGCGACCACGATCCGTCCGTCCGGGCCGCTGGCCGCGCGCTGCGTGAAGGCTTGTGCCAGCGCCGTGGTTCCCGCCCGTTGCGAGCCGCCGACATCGGCCGCGAGCACCGAGTCCGGCAGGTCGAGCGCGCTCGCGACCAAGGTCGCGTTGCTGCGATCGGCGAAGGGCAGGGTGGTGGAGGCGAGCACCAACGAGCGCACATCGCGGCGCGAGGCATAGTCGGGCAAGGCGTCGCGGATCGCCTCGAGCCCCATCGTCAGGCTGTCCTCGTCCCAGTTGCAGGCGGTGCGTTCGCCGCGGCCCGGCTTCTTGCCGCCGCTCAACCAACCCATGGCGCCTGCGATCAGCTTGCGCGGGATGCGCAGGCGAGGCAGGTAGACACCGTAAGCTGCGATACCGGGCATCCGGTCAGTCCTTGATCCAGGGCGCCAACTTGGGCTGCACACGAAATTCGGGCGGGATACGCCCCTCGCCGATGCGCCGATCGAGCTCTTCGTGCCAGTGATAGATCCGGCGTTCCTGATAGTTGAGCGTGATGCCCTCGAAAGCCCCGGATTCGACGGATTCCTGGATCTGCTCGGCGAACTGCGTGTCCTCCTCGAGGATGCGCTCGAAGTTCGAGAGCCGTTTTTCCCAGAGCGGATCGATCTCGCCGCCACCCCAGTCCGGCGCGAACCAAGCGATCTCGATCTCCATGGAGCGCGGACCGGTGGGCCAGAACAGGATGAAGGGGTTGCCGGTGGCGTCGATCGGCGTGACCAGGTTCGGGTAGAAGAGGAACGAGGGGTTGTTGGAGCGCGTGATCTCGGTGGCGGTCTCGATGCGGCGCATGCCGCGGGTGCCGGGGTCCTGCCAGTCCGGACGCCGGTTCGGCGTGACCATCAAAGAATGACCACGCGGCCACAGCGTGATGTGTGTGCCGCGGTGATCGAGGAAACGATCGACGGTGTTGGTATGGATCGACTTGAGGTGATAGACCTCGAGGAAGGCGTCGAGCAGGATCTTGACGTTGCACTTCACCGGATAGCTCTTGCGGTGCACGAAACGCACCTGCTCCGGCTGGATCTCCTCGAGCATCGCCGGCATCGGTCCGAGATGCGTGAGCAGCGGTTCGGCGTCCGGGTCTTCGTTGACGAAGATCCAATTGCCGAAGCGTTCGCAGCGCACCGGGGAGAGCGGGTGCTTCGAGAGGTCGAGGTCGACGAAGTCGCGCTTGTCGCGCAGGTTCATCAGGCGTCCGTCGAGGCCGTAGGTCCAGCCGTGGTAGCCGCAGACGAGTCCATCCACGCGACCTTTGCACTCGCGCACGAGCGGTGCGCCGCGGTGCCGGCAGGTGTTGTAGAACGCACGCACGACACCTTCCTTGCCACGCACGATGAGGATCGGTGAACCGGTGCGCTTGAAGAGCTGGAAGCTGCCGGTCTCGGGCAGTTCGTCGATGTGACAGGCGTAGAGCCAAGCCTTGCGCCACAGATGACCGTCTTCGAGGGCGAGGAACGACGGGTCGGTGTAACGACCGCCCGGGATGACCGGCAGAGCCGGGAAGCCCTCGGGGGGCGCGACGCGCTCCGCCTCGAGGCGCATGGCGTCCTTCAATCGTTCTACTGTCGCTGCGTCCATGGGGGGGCGTCTCCGCGCTACACTCCGGCGGTATCAATGATAACCCGCTGCCATCCTGAAATAAACAAACCTGACTGTTTTTTTAGCGCGTGAGGCGGTAAAGTGAGGTCATGGCCGACCTGATCCTCCACCACCACGATCCCTCGCCGTTCGGCGAGAAGATCCGGCTCTGCTTCGGGCTCAAGGGGCTCCCCTGGGACTCCGTGCAGGTGCCGATGTTGCCGCCTCGGCCGCTGGTGGAGCCGCTGACCGGGGGCTACCGGAAGATCCCGGTCCTGCAGGTGGGTGCCGACATCTACTGCGACACGCGTCTGATCGCGCGCGAACTCGAACGCCGCTACCCGCAGCCGACCTTGTTCCCGCAGGGCAGTGAGGGCTTGGCGATCGCGCTCGCGGCTTGGAGCGACCGCAGTTTCTTCGACCCGGGTGCCGGATTGTCGATGGGGCTCAACCGCTCGATGATCCCGCCGGCGATCATCGAAGATCGCAAAGATTTCTTCAATTTCATGGATTTCGACCGTCTCGAGGACGACCTGCCGCACCTGTTCACGCAGTTCAGGGCGAACCTCGCCTATGTCGAGCGGATGTTGGCGGATGGTCGCCGGTTCGTGCTCGGTGATGCGCCGTCATTCGCTGATATCGACGCCTATTTCCCGGTCTGGATGGCACGCGGCAACATCGGCGATGCGCCGCGCTTGCTGCAGCCTTTCGAGCGGTTGCGATCTTGGGAGGCGCGGATGGATGCGCTGCCGCGCGGTCTGCGCCGCGACATCGACGGTGAGCAGGCCTTGGCCGTGGCGCGTGCGGCGTCGCCGCTCGAGCCGCTCGGCGTCGAGGCCGACGATCCCTTGCGGCTGTCCGCGGGGGATGCGGTGGTCGTGACGCCCGACGACTATGGCCGCATCCCCGTCACCGGCGAACTCGTCACCCTCAATGTCGATGAGGTCGCCCTGCGCCTGCGTTCAGCGCCGGTCGACGAAGTGATCGTGCACTTCCCGCGGCTCGGCTATCGTGTCGAACGCTGTCGCTGAGCGCTCAGGTCACCCCTTGACGGTGCAGCTCGGCGATCGCGGCCGCGTCGTAGCCGAGTTCCCGCAGCACTTCGTCGGTGTGCTCGCCGAGCAGCGGCGGGCGGCGGGTGATGCCTGCGGGGTTGGCCGAGAAACGCAGCGGCAGATCGGGCACGGGCGCAGGGCGCGGCAACCCAGGATAATCCGCCACCGGCTTGAACCACGCCATCGCGGCGGCCTGTGCATCGTCGAGCGCTTGCTGGGGCGTAAGCACCTGGGCGGCGGGCAGACCCGCAGCGGCGAGTGCTTCGAGGGCGCTCGCCGTGTCGCGCTCGGCGCACCACGCGCGCATCCGCTCGAGGATCGCGGCGCTGTGCCTGCCGCGGCCATCATCCGTCGCGAATCGCGGATCGCCGGTCCATCGCTCGGCATCGCCCATCAGGCGTGCCCAGCGGCGGAACAGCCCGTCGCCGACCACATGCGTCAGCACATGACCGTCGCGCGTCGCGAACACATCGGAGGGCGCCGAGGTCTGCACCCGGTTGCCGGTGCCGACCCGGTCCGGCTTGGCGACCGCTTGTTCGATGAGGTGCGAGCCGAAGACCGACAGCGCCGTCGCCTGCAGTGCGGCCTGTACATGTTGGCCGCGTCCGGTGCGCTGCCGCTCGAGCAGCGCCGCGAGCGCACCGAACGCCGAGAGCACGGCCGTCGAGTAATCGACATAGGGTGCCGCCGCTTTGGCGGGCGAGCCGGGTGTGCCGGTGATGGTCATCGCGCCGGAGAGCGCTTGGCCGACCCCGTCGAATCCGCCCTGCGCGGCACGCGGGCCTTGGTCGCCGAACGCGGTCTGGGTGACCAAGATGATCTCCGGGCGCAGCGCCGAGAGGCTCGGCCAATCGAGGCCGAGGGCGGTGAGCCCGCTCGGCGGCAGGTTGGCGACCACGATGTCCGCGGTGCGCAGCAGCCGCTGCATGATCTCGCGACCCGCGGCGCTGCCGGGATCGAGCGTCAGCGAGCGCTTGTTGCAGGCGGTCTGGAAGAACACACCGCCTTCACCGCCCTCGCAGATCGGTGCGATGTAGCGGTCTTCGCTGCCGCCGATCTTCTCGATGCGGATGACCTCCGCGCCGAGGTAGCCTAGCAGGGTCGCACAGTAAGGACCGGCGACGTAGCGACCGAAGTCGAGTACGCGGACGCCGGAGAGTATCGGTCGGGTTTCGATCATGGGAGATGCCTGGGATGGATTTCAGTCTGACGGAAGAGCAAAGCGCATTGCAGGAGACCGCCCGCAAGTATGCACGGGAACGGTTGCCGCCGATCGCAGCCGAGTGCGAGGAGTCCGACCATCCGCCCTCCGCGGAAGTGGTGCGTGAGTACGCCTCGATGGGGTTCCTCGGCATCAATGTCGCCGAGCAGTACGGCGGTCTCGGTCTCGGCAATGTCGAGGCGTTGATCGTCATCGAGGAGCTCGCCAAGATCTCTGGTGCGGTGGCCTTCCCGGTGTTCGAGTCCTGCGTCGGACCGGTGCGCGCGATCGAACACTTCGCGAGCGAGTCGCTGCGCCAGCGGGTGATCCCCGCGGTCTGCCGCGGTGAGGCGATGGTCGCGGTGTCGATGTCCGAGCCGCAGGCCGGCTCCGCGTTGACCGATCTCACCACGCGGGGCGTGATCCACGGCGACACCGTGGTGCTGAACGGCACCAAGCGTTGGTGTTCGGGCGGCGGCCATGCGGATGGCTATGTCGTCTACTGCCGGTTGTCGGATGATCCTGGTCCGAAGGGCATCGGCGCGGTGTACATCGAGAAGGACACGCCCGGCATGACCTTCGGCGTGCGCGAGAAGCTCATGGGCTTCCGCGGTGTGCCGTCCTCGGACATCTATTTCGACGACTGCGCGGTGCCGGTCGACAACATCGTCGTGCCGGCGGGCGGTTTCAAGAAGCTCATGGAGGCGTTCGACCTCGAGCGCTGCGGCAACGCGACCATGGCGCTCGCGCAGGCGAGCGGGGCGCTCGATGATGTGCTCGTCTATGTGCAGGAGCGTCGGCAGTTCGGCAAGCCGATCGTCGAGTTCCAGGCCGTGCAGTTGCGTCTCGCCGAGATGCGCATGCGCATCGATGCCGCGCGCTTGCTCATCTGGCGCGCAGCGGCGAACGCCGAACGCGGACTGCCCTCGGTGCTCGAGTCGTCGATGGCGAAGTGCTTCGCCAACGAGATCGCCCGCGAGGTCTGCGGCCATGCGGTGCAGTTGATGGGCGGCTACGGTTACTCGCGGGACTATCCGATGGAACGCCGGCTGCGCGACGCCTGGGGCTGGGGCATCGCGGGCGGTGCGGTCGACATCCAGAAGGTGAACATCGCCGCAGCGATGGTGGGGCGTCGGTTCGATCAACGGCGTTGAGCCCTCAAGGGCGCAGCGCGACCTCGACCTGGCCGTCGACGATGCGCAGCGCGTGGGTCTTGAGCGGGGCGACGGCCGGTGCGCCGAGCACCGCGCCGTCACGGACATCGAACGAGGCGCCGTGCAGCGGGCAGATCAGGCGACAGCCGCGCAGGCGGCCCTCGCTCATGCGCGCGTAGGCGTGTGAACAGACATCATCGAGCGCGAACCAGCCCTCGCGCGAATGACAGACGACGATCTCGCGCCCCTCGAGGGTGAACGCGCGCATCTTGCCCTGTTCGATGTCGCCCTCTGCGGCGACCGGCCACCATGTGTCCATCGTCCGATATTTTACCACTGCACCGCGTTCAACCCGCAGCCGCGGTGCGTCCGGCTTTCAGCGCCGCGTTGATCTCGGACGGGCTGGGGTTACGGCGCAGCGTCAGGCCACCGTTGACCTGCAGCACCTCGCCCGTCATGAAGCTCTCGTCGCTCGCGAGCCATAGCGCGGCATTGGCGACATCGAGCCCGGTGCCGATGCGTCCGAGCGGATATTCCTTGACGAAGGTCTCGCGGAGACCCGGCAAGCTCATCTCCCGGGCCGTCATCGGCGACTCGGTGAGCCCCGGCGCGAGCGCGTTGACCTTCACGCCGCGATGCCCGAACTCGTTGGCGAAGCAGCGCACCATGGCCTCACCCGCGGCCTTGGTGGCGATATAAGCGGCGTGGTGGTGCAGGACGGCGTGCACCGACGCCGAGGAGAGGGTGATCACCGATCCGCCGCCCAGCTGCGCCATGCGTCCGACGAAGGTCTGCAGGAAAAAATAGGGCCCCTTGAACTGCAACGCCGAGATCCGGTCGAGCTGCTCCTCGGTGGTGTCGAGCAGCTTCGCGAGCAGGCCCCAGCCGGTGCAGTTGACGGCGACATCGAGCCGACCATGGCGCTCGAGCGCGGTCGCGGCCAGCGCGTCGACCTGCGCTTTGTCGGTGATGTCGCAGAGTGCGGCGCTGCCGCCGATCTCGGCAGCCAGCGCCTCGAGCGGTTCGGATCGGCGACCGGCGACCACCACGGTCGCGCCTTCCTCGGCGAACCGTCGCGCCATCACCTGGCCCATGTTGTCCTGTCCGGCGGCGCCGAGCACCACCGCGACCTTGCCTGCGAGTCTGCCCATCCCTGTCTCCTTGATCGGTGGTGTGCGGTCGGTCATGTGAGGCGTCGGAGCGGCTCTGAGCCGTCCCAGTCCACCGCCTTGCGCCGGATGAAGGCATAGAAGCGCGTCAACGCCTCGCCCGGTTCGTAGAGTTCGAGCATGTGTCCGAGACTGCGGCGGGTGTCGAGCATCGCGAAGGACACGCCCGTGGTCGTGCGTGCTTCGAGTGCGGCGCTCACGCCGCGCGCCGCGAAGTCGGCGATGGCCGCGCTGAGATCCGGGACGAAACAGGCGACATGATGCAGCCCCGTCTCCTCCGCCGCGAAGCAGTCGCGCAGGGCAGAGGGCGAATCATCGTGCTGCGTGATGAGCTCGACCATCATCTCGCCGGCTTGACCGTAGGCGGAGGAATGATCGAACCGGCCGGGCGCACCGCGGTGACGGACCTCCTCCAGCGCGATGTGTTCCATGAGGTAGAACGGACCCCATCCGTGCTCGCGTGCGAAGCGCCGCGCGGCCTCGGCGGGGTCGGCCACATGGTAGGCGACCTGCACCGGCCTCAGCCCGAGGATGCCGGGCCCGAGGATGCCGGGCCCGAGGATGCGGGACCCGCGGGGCATGGCGCCCTCGAGCGGCTCAGCCAAGCCGTCGCAACGGCCGCTCGCCGTCCCAGCCGTCCGCTGCCGTGCGGACGAAATTGAAGAACGCGTCGATCGCCGGTCCGCGCTCGATCAGTTCGATCATCCCGCCCGGATGCGCACCGGGCAGCGCGTCGGTGTCCACATAAGCGAAGCGGATGCCGTTCGCCGTGCTGCCGGATTGGGTCGCGGAGATCCCCCGGGCGGCGAGCATCGCCAACTGCGCCTCCACCGAGTCGGTCATGACGCCGAGATGCTGCAATCCGCTGCCGCCGACGAAGCTCGAGTAGATCGTCGGCACCGCATCGTGCTGCCGGATCAGCTCGACCTGCATCTCGCCCCATTGCCCGACCGCGACCGACATGTCGAACGACACCGGCTGGCCGCGGTATCGGCACTCGGCGTACTGGATGTGCTCCATCAGGAAGAACGGGCCGACCCCGAGCCCCGCCCAGTGCAGGGCGGCGGCCTCGAGGTCCGGGACCACGAAGCCGAGCTGCATGACCGGCCCGAACAGCGTCGATCGCGCGGCGGGGGTCATCCCACCCACTCGAAGAAATCGATGGTCATGCCCTCAGCGCCGCCGTCGAGGCAGGCAAAGATGGGCGGGACCAGGCGGTCGTGGAAATCGGTCTTCTGGTGGAACTCGAAAGCCGCCGGATCTTTGAACCGCGCGTAGACCGCGTACACGCCGGGCTTGTCGACATGCCGCACGACATCGTAGACGAAGGTATCGGGTTCGGCGTCGTGGGTGAGGCGGGAGAGCTCCTGCTGCAGGCGCTCGAATTCCTTTTCCTGGCCGGGTTTGACCTTGAGGGTCGCGAAGAAGACAGTCATGTTGACCTCGCTGCTGCGGGATGGGTTGTCAGGCGGAAAGTCCGAGTTCTTCGATCAACGCCGTGCGTAGCCGGAACTTCTGGATCTTGCTGGAGCTCATCGGCCATTCGGTCACGAAACGGACCTGCCGCGGCACCTTGAAGCTCGCGATCTCGCGACGGCAGAAGTCGATGAGTTCCTCCGGGGTCGCGGTCTGGCCGGGCTGCAGCTCGACGAACGCCGCGGGCACCTCTTCGTACTTCGAATCGGGTATGCCGACCACCTGCGCGAGCTTCACCGCCGGATGTCTCTGCAGCTGAGATTCGATCTCGGCAGCAGCGACGTTCTCGCCGCCCACTTTGAGCATGTCCTTGATGCGGCCATGGAACAGGATGGTCCCGGCGGCATCGAGCGAACCGATGTCGCCGGTGTGGAACCAGCCGTCGGCATCGAGCGCCTGGGCGGTCTTCTCGGCATCGCGGTAATAACCCTCGAACAGGCTGTAGCCGCGCACCAGCACTTCGCCGCGTGTCCCGAGCGGTTGATCGGCACCTGTGGGGTCGATCACGCGCACCTCGAGGCCCGGCAGCGGCCGCCCGAGGCGGGTGATGCGCTGGCTCTCGGGCTCCGAGGGTGAGCCGGTGCTGACCGTGCCCGACGCCTCGGTCATGCCGAAGCTGCCGACCTGCACCGCGCTCGGCATCGCCTTCATGATCGGCTCCGCGACGCCCGGCGGCTGCACGGCGAAGTTGGAGTTCATCAAGCGGATATGGGTCAGGTCCCGGCTGGCGAAATCCGGGTGGTAGATCAGACCCTGCATGATGGTGACGAAGCTCGGGTAGGTGGCCGTGACCTTGTGCTCCTCGAGCATGCGCAGCGCCACACCCGGGTCGAAATAGCCCATCGTGAGATAGGTGCCGCCGACATCGAAGATGGCGAGCATCGGCAGCACGGCGGCGATGTGGAACATCGGCAAAGGCGACCACAGCGAGTCCGCTTCGGTGAGCCGGTAGCGGTGACGCCCCAGCGTGATCGAGTTGCGGACCTGCGCCTCATGCGTGATCAGGCAGCCTTTCGGGTTGGCGGTCGTGCCCGAGGTGTAGAGCATCAACGCGACATCGCGCACCCGCACTCCGAGGCGGGTCTCGTGCACGGCGATCTCGGGGACGGTGTCGGCGGCGGCATCGAAAGCGGCCTCGCTGACGAAGCCGGCGCGTTCACCTGCGCCGAAGCGCACGACGCTGCGCAGCCGCGGTGCGGCAGCGAGGGCGACGCGTTTCGGGTCGGGTTGCGTAACGAGACCGGGCAGCGCCGATTCGAGGCGCTCCACGAAGTCCACCTGCTCGGCGATCGCAGCCGTCGTGAGCACGGTGACGAGGTCCGCGTTCTCGATGACATAGCCGATCTCCGCGGCCTTGTAGCGCGCGTTGATCGGCACGATGACGGCGCCGCACATCGCGATCGCGAAGTAGAGTTCGACGAACTCCGGGCAGGTGTGCATCAAGATGCCGACATGGTCGCGGGGCTTCACCCCGAGCGCCTGCAGGCTGCGCGCCCGTCGCAGCGCGCGGGCGGCGAGTTCGGCGTAGGTGTGGCGGCTCTCGGGGAACACCAAGGCGAGCTTGTCGGGATGGCGGTCCGCTGCGCTCAGCAGCAGATCGCCCATCGTCGTGACATTGATGCGCAGTGTCGCGAGGTCTTCGCTGTACTGCCGCGATCCGGTGGTCATCTCATTTATCCTCGGGCGCGAACGCCAGCAACACATTACCCGGCATGTGGAAATACGTGCCGTAGCCGGAGGCCGCGAACAGCATCCCGTCCTGCACGATCGGTCCGGCGCCACCGCCGAACGAGCCGCCGTGCGCGCTGCCGCCGTCCGTGGTGGGGAAGGTCTGCGTGGCGTCGAACTCCCAGATCACCTGACCGGTCGCTGAGTCGTAGGCCCGCAAGCGCCCGTCCATGTGGCCCGCCAGCACGGCGCCGGGCATGGAAGTGATCGCGGCGGAGATACCAGGTTCACAGAACTGACGACCGTTGCAGACGTTGTCGGCCGGCGTCGACCACAGGAACTTTCCGGTCGTGACATCGAGCGCGTAGAGGCCGGCCTTCGAGGCCACGGCGTGGAGGTTGGTCTCCGCCTCCGGGTTCGACATGTCCGTGATCGGCACGAACAGTCGCTGACCGTCGAGCGCCATGCCGAAGTGCACGCCGCCCTGGATACCGCCGCGACCGACTTTGGTGCCCCAGACTTTCGCGCCGTTACGGGCGAGATCGAGCGCATAGACATCGCCGGATTTCTGTCCTGCCAGCAGCAAGGCTTGGCCATCCGCACCGCGCGCGACGATGGTGCTCGCGCCGAAATCGAAATCCGGGCCGTCTTCGACCGGGCAGTTGGGGTTGTCGGGCATCATGCAGGCGACGTTCCAGGCATCGCCTGCGGTCTTCTGCCGTGACCAGAGAACTTTACCGGTGTTGAGGTCGAAGGCGAGCAGCGCGTCGCTGCGATCGTTGGAGGGCGAGGAATAGTTCTCCCCGGTGCCGACATAGAGCAGACCGCGCGCGGTGTCGATGGACGGACTGTTCCAGATCGGGGCGCCCGAGGGCGCGAGGATCGGCGTGCCGACACGGGTCTTGCCGACTTCGCGCGGCGCTTCGTCGATCGAGTAGCTCTTCCAGGCCTGCGAGCCATCGCGGGCGTCGAGCGCCACCACCGAGCCACGGAACGAGCAGCAGGGATATTTGGGATCGGCGGCCGAGGTGACCTCGAGCGAGGACACCGGCACGAACAGCCGACCCTGATAGAGCACCGGCGCGCCCGTGACGGTCGCGTTCGGGTGGTCATCGACCTTCGCCGACCAGACGAGTTCGCCGGTCTGCGCATCGACGGCATAGACGCGCGCGATCAGGTCGGCGAAGTAGGCGAGGGGGCGCTGCGGCGGTGAGCCCGCGTCCCAGCCTTCGAGGGTGACGGGTGAGCGCACCTCGGCGCTGGCACGGAATGTCCAACGCACGCAGCCACTTTCTTTGTCGAGTGCATAGACCGTGCCGTTCTGGCTGCCGACGAACACGGCGCCCATGGCGACGGTCGGTTGCGAGCGCGCGCGTTGGGCGTTCGGGAAGGCGAACGCCCATTTCAGCTTGAGCTTGGGCAGATCGCTCGCAGCGAGCTGGGCGACCTCCGCCGGGATATGCCGCTGGTTCTCCCGCGACACGCCCCAACCGGCTTTCGCGGGCGGTCGGCGCAGGTCGAAGTCGCGGGCTGGGCCCATGCACATCGGTGCGGCTGCGCGGGCGACCAAGGTATCGAGCGACACGCCTGCGAGATACTCGGCGACCGCACGCCGCTCCGCGGCATCGAGCCCGGCGGATTGCGCCTGCATGATGCCTTGCTCCATCGCGAGCAGCAGGCCGTCCGCCGGCATCATCTGCAAGAAGGTCTTGTGGGGCGCCTTGGCGACGCCGCCCTCGTGGCATTGGGCGCAGGCGCGGGCGTAGGGTGCCGCCCCGGGGTGCGGCGCGGCCTGTTCGGTCTGTGCGTGCGCGAGTGACGAAGCGCCGAACAGGACGGACAGCGCGATGGCGAGCCCTGCGCCCAGCGCGCTTCGTATGGAAGATGTATTCATTGACGGTTCCCCCCTCGTTGAACTGCGGCAGCGGTTGTCATTGCTTGACCAGTCTGCGTATCGCGGTCTCGATGGCCTGCGGACTTGGCACATACAAGCGCTCGAGTTCGCGCGCGAACGGCACCGGTGTGTGCGGTGAGGTGATCTGCACGATCGGCGCCTTCAATGCATGAAATGCGTTGCTCGCCACCAATGCGGCGATATCCGAGGCGACCGAGCAGCGCGGCGGCGATTCGTCGATGATGACGAGCCGACCGGTGTTCTCGAGGCTCTCGTAGATGGTCTCGTCATCGAGCGGCGAGAGGGTGCGCGGGTCGATGAGATCGGCGGTGATGCCGTCGGCCGCGAGCGCATCGAGCGCCTTCTCGGCGAACGACACCATGCGGCCGATCGCGACCACCGTGACATGCTCGCCCTCGCGCACGAGCGCCGCTTCGCCGAACGGGATCGTGTAGTCGCCCTCCGGGACCGCGCACTTGCGCGGGTAGAGCGCCTTGTGCTCGAAGAACACCACCGGGTCGTCATCGCGGATCGCGGTGAGCATCAAGCCCTTGGCATCGTAGGCGTTGGAGGGCACGACCACCTTGAGGCCCGGCACGGCGGTGACCAGCGCGTACATCGATTGGCTGTGCTGCGCGCCCATGTTCATGCCGGCACCGGTGGCGGTGCGGATGACGATGGGGCAGGCGGTCTTGCCGCCGAACATGTAGCGGAACTTCGCGGCCTGGTTGAAGACCTGATCGAAACACACGCCGAGGAAATCCGCGAACATGAGCTCGGCCACCGGCCGCATCCCCGCGAGCGCCGCGCCGTTGGCCGCCCCGATGATCGCGGACTCGGAGATCGGGGTGTCGATCACGCGGTCCTCGCCGAACTTCGGCAGCAAGCCCTTGGTGACCCCGAACACCCCGCCCGCCGCGTCGCGCTGGCCGGAGGTGCCGCCCGCGCCGCCGGAGACGTCCTCGCCGAGGACGATCACGCGGGGATCGCGTGCCATCTCGAGGTGCAAGGCCTCGTTGATCGCATCGCGCATGGAAAGTTGTCGCATGCTTCCGGTCTCCGCGCCGCGAGGGGGCGTCAGTATGAAACGTAGACGTCTGTGAGCAGGTCGGCCGCGGTGGGCGGCGCCGCGCTGCGCGCTGCGGCGACCGAGCGGTCGATCAGCCCCATCACTTCGGCATCGACCGCATCGAGGGCGGCGTCATCGAGCAGGCCTTCCGTGGTGACGCGGGCGCGGAAGATCCGCAGGCAATCCATGGTCTCACGATGCCGCGCGACCTCGTCTTTGGCGCGGTAGAGCATCGGATCGCCTTCGAAGTGGCCGAAGAAGCGCGTGGTCTTCGCTTCGATGGTCGAGGGTCCGCCGCCGTTGCGCGCGAGCTCGAGCGCCCGTGCCATCGCCGCGTGTACCGCAAAGAAATCCGACCCGTCGCAGGTCTCGGCGGGCATGCCGAAGCCGCGGGCGCGGCCGGCGATGTCGCGCGAGCCGACCGCATAGTCCGCGCCGGTGTGCTCGGAGTAGCCGTTGTCCTCGAAGACGAAGATCGCCGGTGCCTTCAGCACCACAGCGAGGTTCATGGCCTCGAACACGGTGCCCTGGTTGCAACTGCCGTCGCCGCCGAAGGCGACAGCGACCTTGCCGTCACGGCGGGCCTTGCAGGCGATGGCGGCGCCGACCGCGATCGGCGGTCCGCCACCGACGATGGCGTTGGCCCCGAGCATGCCCTTTGACATGTCGGCGATGTGCATCGAGCCGCCCTTGCCCTTGCAGAGGCCGTCACGGCGGCCGTAGATCTCGAGCATCATGCCCGTGACATCGCAGCCCTTGGCGATGCAGTGGCCGTGGCCCCGATGGGTGCTCGCGATCCAGTCGGCATCGCCCAAGTGCTCGCAGACGCCTACGGCGACGGCTTCTTGACCGGAGTAGAGGTGCGTGAAACCCGGGATCTCGCCGGTCTGGATCTCGACGTGCAGGCGCTCCTCGAACTCGCGGATGGTCTTCATCTGCCGGTAGGCGCGGAGCAGTCGATCAGGGGGCAGCGGCACGCGTGTCTCCTTAGAGGGTTCGGTCTTCGGCAGTGGCGGTGACGCCGCCTTGAAGTCTACGGACTGGCCTAAAAACGGTCAATTGTGACGGTTACGAGCATCTTTGCTTTTTTACCGTCCTGCGGCCTCAGGCACCGCCTGGACCCTGCACATAATCGTCCAAAACCTTGTGGAAGTGGCGGATCCGCAGTTCCTGCGATCCGACCCACAGCCCCTCGAACGCCTTCGATTGCATCCCGGCTTGTACGCCGGGCAGGTTCTGGGCGTCCTGGTCGAGCACCAAGCCGATCGATTTGTCGCCGTAGGCGAAGCGTTGGTGCCGCGGCCGTGGTGGCCGCTCTTGGCCGTCCGGCACGAGTTCGAGGGTCCAGATGTCGTAGAACATCCGGTTCGGGTCGGTCGGGTGCGGGCGCTGCCTGAACAGCATCAGGTCGTCGGCATGCGCGTTGAGGGTGACGTTCGGGAAGATCAGGTAGTGATAATCGTCGGTCAGCTGGTCGTCGTTGAGGCGTGAATAATCTTTGCCCTGCGACGGTCCGACCTTGCGCTTCTGCTTCTGGACATCGCGGCGGATGTTCTCGATCGGCTCGTCGTAGTCCGCCGGGTCCATCCCGGCACCCTTCATGATCGTCTTGATGGGGTCGGGGATCGAAGGCGGCTTGCGGACGCGCGGACTGACCACGCCGAACGGGATCAGGTAACGGTTGTGACGCTCGTAGCAATCGATCTGGATGTCGAGATCGTGCAGGTAATAGAGCAGCTGCGGATGGATGCCCTGCACATGGTAGCTTTCATTGAAGGCATCGACCGAGGCCTTCCAGTTGCATTCCCATTCGACCGTGATGTCGCGGGTGAGCGCCATCTTCGTGAAGTTGTACGGGTCGAGATGCAGCGGCATCGGCTCGAGGAACTCGCGCAGCGGGCCCACGGACTTGTCGAGGCTGAACCAGACGAACCCGCCCCAGGTGTCGCAGGGCAGCTCGACGAGCCCGCGGCAGGGCGGTGCGCCCTGCGGGAAAGTGTCGAGGTCGGGGATGCGCTTGAAGCTGCCGTCGATCTCGTATTCCCAGTGGTGGTACTGGCACTTGAACGACGCCGCGCTCGAGGCGCCCTCGGCACGCAGGCGGTTCCCGCGGTGCAGGCAGACGTTGTAGAACGCGCGCATCGCGCCGTCTTTCTGCCGCACCAGCAAGACCGACTCGCGGCCGATCTCGGTGCAGATGTAGTCGCCGGGTTCGGTGACATCCGATTCGAGGCCGCCGAGCAACCAGACCTTCGTCCACATGCGCTCCCACTCGAGACGCATGAAATCCGTGGAGGTGTAGCGTTCTTTGGCGATCGGGTCGCCGCCCAGGCTGGGGTCGGGGGCCTTCTCGGTGGGTGTGCCGCCGGGGATCGCCTCGGCGCGGCGTACCTTGCGGTAGGCGGGCGCACGCGACGCAGCCGCCAAGGCTTCGCGGTCGAGGCCGGCGGGCGGGCCGGCGGGCGGGTCGGTCATAGGCTTATCGGTCATGTTCGGATCGGTCATCCCAGCGTTCCATCGAGTCTTGCGGCCCAGCGTACCCCGCGGCTGAGCAGTTCGCGGAACGCCGGCACGGGCCAACTGCCCCGCTCGACCGCAGGATACTCCGCCATCAAGGGTTGCATGTCGTAGCGCCCGCGGGCGTGTCCGAGCGTGAAATAGAGCAGTTCGCCGTCGCCCTCGCGCTTGAGGTACATGACGGGGCGCGGCTCGTCGCGCGTCCAGTCACGATCGACGAACAGCGGCGTCTCCCCGCTCCAGCGCGTGTGCAGCAGCACCTCGAGCGGGCCGTGCAGTTCGGAGAGGTAGAGTTCATCGTCCGCGTGGAAGGGCTCGATCCCCGCCACCAACGGATGGTCAGGCTGCGTGATCTCGACGAGATAGGGCGCGATCGGCGGATGCGAGAGGAACTGGCTGCCGACGGTCTGCATGAACGCGGCGCGGTCGCGCGGCGCCTCCCAAGCCTTCGCCGCCTTCGACCAGCGCAGCACCGAGTTGGTGCCGTGCAACGCGAGCCAGCGGTGCCCGGCCGCCAGCCACTCGCGCAGCCGCAGCGCCGTGGACTCCTCGGGCACCACATCGACCGTATAGGTGACGAGCAGGTCCGCCGCCGTGATCGCGTCGATGTCGCGGTAATCCTCGAACACCCGCACGCGGATCTGATCGTGCGCCGCGAGCGTCTCGAGCAGCTGCAGGCGTGCGTAGTCCATGTCGTGATAGCGGCCGCCCACCACGAGCGCCGCATTGATGCGGGGCGGCAGCATGGGCGATCAGTACTGGACGCGCTTGGTGAACCCGTTGTCGGCGACCAGGTTCGCACCGGTGATGATCGAGGCCGCCGGGCTCGCGAGGAACGCGACCGCCCGCGCGATCTCCTCGGGCGTCCCGAAGCGTCCGTTCGGCATCGCCTTCAGCGTGGCATCGTGCATCTTCTGGTTGGTGCTCTTGATCATCTCCCAAGCGCCGCCCTCGAAGTAGATCGGTCCCGGTGAGACGGTGTTGACGCGGATGTTCTTGCGGCCGATGAACTGCGAGAGCTGCTTGGAGTAGGTGAGGAGCGCGGCCTTCATCGCGTTGTAGGCCATCGGCGCGTAGAAGGTCTCGAGCGCGTTGGTCGAGCCGATGATCACGATGCTGCCGTGGCCGGATTTCTCGAGCTGCGGCATCAGCTGCTCGCAGCCGCGCACCGTGTGCAGCACATCGACCTCGAAGCACTTCCACCAGTTCTTCTCGGAGTCCATGCCGCCGCCGGCGCTGACGTTCGGCACGAAGATGTCGCAGCCGCCGAGCTCCTCGACGGTGCGATCGAGCCAGGCCTTGTAGGCCTCGGCGTCGCGCACATTGACGGCGCCGCCCGAGACCGTGACCCCGCGCGCTTTGAGATCGCGCACGGCATCGGCGACCTCATCTTCGCTGCGCGCGCAGAGACCGATGTCGCAGCCCTCCGCGGCCAACAGTTCGACGATGGCACGGCCGATGCCCTTGGTGGAGCCGGTGACGATGGCGCGTTTGCCGCGAAGTCCGAGATCCATAGGTCTTTCCCCGATCAGGTGAGATGGTGAGGCGCAGGGTTACTGGATGACGAGGGCGTTGTCGAGCAGCAGCTCGGCGCCGTTGATGTAGCGCGACTCGTCCGAGGCGAGGAACACCACCACATTGGCGACATCCTCGGGGCGGCCGAGGCCCGGGCCGCTCTGCGTGTAGAACTCGTCCGGGATGCCGAGCAGCTTGTTGGCCTCGGCGATCATCGGGGTGTCGGTCGCGCCCGGGTGCAGCGAATTGCAGCGGATGTTGTACTTCTGCATCTGGCACCAGATCGCGATCGCCTTGGTCATCCCGCGGACCGCACCCTTGGCGGCGCTGTAGGCGAAGAACACCGGGTAGCCCAAGTGCGTGGCGACCGAGGCCATGTTGATGATCGAGCCGCCGCCCGATTTGTGGATCGCCGGAATCGCATGCTTGCAACCGAGGAAGGGACCCTCGTTCATGACGGCGTTGTGCAGCCGGAACTGCTCCAGCGTGCAATCCTCGGGGGTCGCCGGGACGACCAGGCCCGCGTTGTTGACGAGCACATGCAGCCCGCCGAATTCGGCGACGGTGCGGGCGATGACCTCCTGCCAGCGCTGCTCATCGCGCACATCGTGCTGCATGAAGAGGGCGCTGCCCGGGCTGCGCGCGTTCAGTTCGGCCACCAAAGCCTCGCCCTCGGCGATCTTGATGTCCGTCACGACGACCTTCGCGCCCTCGCGCACCAAGGCCTCACAGTCCGCCCGTCCGAGTCCCTGCGCGCCGCCCGTCACGATGGCGACCTTGCCCTGTACACGTCCCATGGCCTGCTCCTCAGCGTTGATGACGGGTGGATACCCGCCCCTACAAGGTACCAATCAACACTGCCGGTTTCAATCATCTTTGACTTTTTCCGACAATGCAGACAGGCTTTGCGCCATCATTGCGTTTGCCGCCTCAGTCGAGGCGTCGGGGGAGGCCAGCGGTGACACGACGCGGATCGACAGAACAGGCCCCGGTCGGCTGGCAGGCTCAGAAGAGCGCCGCGACCCGTAACCTCATCATCGAAGCGGCGATCAAGTGCTTCGTGGACTTGGGCTATGCGAGGACCACCACCACGGTCATCGCCGATCGCGCGGGTCTGTCGCGCGGGGCGATGTTGCATCACTTCCCCTCCAAGATCGATGTGGTGCGCGCCGCGGTCGAGTACCTGCACGCCAAACGGCTGCGGGCGTTCCGTCGGGCGGCGCAGCCCACGAACATCAGCGCGGATCGCATCCGCCTGAACCTCGACGCCTACTGGCAGCATGTGCGGCACCCGATGTTCGTCGCATTCTTTGAGTTGACGGTCGCAGCCCGGACCGACCCCGAACTCGCCGAGATCCTGCGGCCCGCGCAGGAAGCCTTCGAGGACGCCTGGCACCGCACCGCCCGCGAAGTGTTCACCGATTGGGATACCACCGATGAGTCCTTCGATGTGGCCTTGGATCTGACGCGCTATGTGCTCGAAGGCATGGCGATCAGCTTCCTCGTGCATAAAGAGACCGAGCGCGACCGTCGGGTGCTGACCTATCTCGCCTCCAAGCTGCAGGAACTGCACGACTCGCGCCTCGGCCAGTCGCTGCCTGCGCCGCGCTGAGCGCAGCGCGCTCCCGGGATGACCCAGGCCGGACGGTGCCTCGAGGATCTCGCCGTCGGCGAGTCGGCGCAATCCCCGTGGAGCCGCGTCGATCGCGAGGAGATGCTCGAGTACGCGCGGCGCTACGATCCGCAGTACTTCCACGCCGATCCGGAGGCCGCCAAGTCATCGGTGTTCGGTGAGGTGATCGCCTCGGGGTTGTTCACCGCGGCGCTGTGGCGCCGGCTCGATCACGGCATCAGCGGCGACATCGCCTGGATCTGCGGCGTGGCGTGGCAGGATGTGCGCTGGCCCGTGGCGCTGCGTGCGGGCGATGAGGTGCGCGCCCGGTGGGAGTGCGTCGGTCTGCGCCCATCGGCGTCGGACCCGGGTCGGGGCGTCGTCGAGATGCGCTACACCCTCGAGAATCGCCGCGGCGAAGTGGTCTTCACCTGCCTCAGCATCAACCTCGTCGAGACCCTCGCGGGTCGCGCCCAACGCTCAGCGCGGCTCGAGACCTGATTCGAAGACCTGCAGCAGGCGTGCGGCGAGGGTCTTCGGGTCGAGCGTGCCCGCTGCGGGGGACGACTCCGACCGGTGCCAGAACGCGATCCAGTTGAGCGCGCCCGCCAGCGCGAACGCCGTCATCTTCGGGTCGCAGGGCGCGATCGAACCGTCGGCGATGCCTTTGCGGATCAGCGACCGCAGGCCTTGGTCGATCTCCGATTTCAGGGACTTGATGCGCGCGCTCATGGCCGGGCTCAGATCCTCGCCCTCGACCCGCACCATCACCCAGCCGAACTCCCCGGTGATCGCCACGGCATAGCGGTGCGCCACCGACAACAGCCGTTCGCGGCCCGAGGCGCCACGGGTCTCGACTTCGCGGAACGCGGCGCGCAACGGCTCGACGCCGGCGAGGAAGCACTCGAAGAGCAGGTCTTCTTTGCCGTCGAAGAGGGCGTAGATGGTCGGCTTGGTGATGCCGAGGCCCGCTGCGATCTCATCGAGCGAGGTGTGGTGGTAGCCACGGTCGCGGAAGGCGCGTGCCGCCGCGAGGATCACCGCTTCGCGCTTACGCGCCCGCAGCCGTGAGCGGTCTTGCGGGGCGAGCCAAGGAGAACCCGGGACAGGCGGGGCGAACGGCATGACGACAGTCTGCCGGGACTTTACTCATGAGTAAAGACTGATACCATCGGGTAAAATCGGGCGATGACGCCCCGCTGGCCATCCTCGCGTCGACCCTGGAGCACACCATGTCCGCCGAACCCGCCCGTCTGCCGATGTCCGAGGAAACCGGTGCCGCCGAGAGCACGGGCACTCCGCTGCGGTTCGTCACCGCGGCCTCTCTGTTCGATGGCCACGATGCCGCCATCAACCTCATCCGTCGCCTGCTGCAAGCCGAGGGCGCCGAGGTCGTGCACCTCGGTCACAACCGCTCGGTCGCCGACATCGTGCGGGCCGCCATCGACGAGGACGCCGACGGCATTGCGGTCAGCTCCTACCAGGGCGGGCACAACGAGTACTTCACCTACATGGTCGACATGCTCCGCGAGCGCGGCTGCGAGCACATCCGCGTGGTGATCGGCGGGGGCGGGACCATCGCGCCGCACGAGATCGAGGCGCTCGAGCGCCACGGCATCGAGAAGATCTACACCCCGGAGGACGGTCGCACGCTCGGACTGGTCGGCATGATCCGCGATGTGATGCAGCGGGTCCGGGCGAGCCGTCGCCCGCCCTACGAATACCAGCCGCTCGAAGCGCGCGACCACCGGCACATCGGTCGCACGATCTCGGTGCTCGAGGGCGCCGATGACGCCGAGGCGTCGATCCGGGGGAAGATCCGTCAGGCGATCGCGGCCAATGTGCGGCGTGCACCGGTGGTCGGGATCACCGGCACCGGCGGCGCCGGCAAGAGCTCGCTCAACGACGAGCTGCTGCAGCGCTTCGTGCGGCACTTCCCCGATGCGCAGATCGCCGTGGTGGCGGTCGATCCGACCCGCCGTCGCTCGGGCGGGGCGCTGCTCGGCGATCGCATCCGCATGAACAGCCTCGCGGCGCCGAACATCTACATGCGTTCGCTCGCGACGCGGCGCCGTAACCTCGCGACCTCTGCGGTGCTCAACGATGTCATCGCGCTCTACCAGTTGGCGGGGTTCGATCTGATCGTCGTCGAGACCGCCGGCATCGGCCAGAGCGACTCCGAGGTCGTCGATCATGTCGACCTGCCGGTCTATGTCATGACCAGCGAGTACGGCGCGGCGAGCCAGCTCGAGAAGATCGACATGCTCGACTTCGCCGAGATCGTGGTCCTCAATAAATTCGAGCGGCGCGGTGCCGAAGACGCGCTGCGCGATGTGCGCAAGCAATGGCGGCGCAACCATCCGGCGGACTTCGCGCGCACCGATGCCGAGCTGCCCGTCTACCCGACCATCGCCAGCCGCTTCAACGATCCGGGCGTCAACCGCCTCTTCGATGCGATCGGTCGGCATCTCGATGGCAAGTCGATCGGCGAGCGTCGCTGGACCGTGGCCGATCCCGGTCCGATGGAGTTCGTGTCGCGCGACCCGCTGATCCCCGGCGCGCGTGCGCGTTATCTCGCCGAGATCGCGGCCCAGGGGCGCGAGGTCCGCGCCCGCGCGGAGCGGCAGACCGAGGCCGCCCGTCGGGCGTATGTCTTGCACGAATCATTGCGTGAGCTCGGTGATCCGGCGCTGCCGGCGCCGCTCGACGCCTACGGCGCGGCAGCGGCCGCGGCTGCGACCGGCGGCGCGGCCGACGGCTCGATGGTGGCGCTGCGCACGCGCTACGATGGCGCGGTGGCAGCGGTCGGCCCCGAGGGGGTCGCGGCGCTTCGCGAGTGGCCGCAGCGCGCCGCAGCGGTTCGCGCCGAGGAGTACACCTACGAGGTGCGCGGGCGCGAGCTGCGCGGCCCCAACTACACCGAGTCGCTGAGCCGCAACCGCATCCCGAAGATCGTCGCGCCCTCGTTCCGCGACTGGGGCGAGACCCTGCGCTTCTTGTTGCTCGAGAACCTGCCCGGCGCCTATCCCTACACCGCGGGCGTCTATCCGTATCGCCGCGAGGAGGAGGACCCGATCCGCATGTTCGCCGGCGAGGGTTCGCCGGAGCGCACCAACCGGCGCTTCCATTATCTTGCGCGGGGCCAGAAGTTCGCCCGGCTCTCGACGGCGTTCGACTCGACCACGCTCTACGGCGAGGATCCGGACACCCGGCCCGACATCTACGGCCGCACCGGCAATTCCGGCGTCTCCATCGCGTCGCTCGATGACATGAAGAAGCTCTACTCGGGTTTCGATCTTTGTGCGCCCACGACCTCGGTCTCGATGACGATCAACGGTCCCGCGCCGATGTTGCTCGCGATGTTCATGAACACCGCGATCGATCAGCGCGTCGAGCGCTTCCTCAAGGCCGAGGGCCGCTGGCCGCAGGCGGCCGCACGCATCGCCGAACTGCGGGCTCTCGACCGCGCGCGCGGGGTGCCGTCTTGCGCCTATCGCGGCGAGCTGCCCGAGGGGCACGATGGCTCTGGGCTCGCGTTGCTCGGGCTGCATTCCGGGATGATGGTCGGTCATGGCCTGTCGGAGGCCGAATACGCGCGTCTCGTCGCCGAGACGCTCACGCTGGTGCGCGGCACCGTACAGGCGGACATCCTCAAGGAGGACCAGGCGCAGAACACCTGCATCTTCTCCACCGAGTTCGCGCTGCGGATGATGGGCGATGTGCAGGAATACTTCAGCCGTCACGGCGTGCGCAATTTCTACTCCGTGTCGATCTCCGGCTATCACATCGCCGAAGCCGGCGCGAACCCCATCAGCCAGCTCGCGTTCACGCTCTCGAACGGCTTCACCATCGTCGAGTACTACCTCTCCCGCGGCATGAAGATCGATGAGTTCGCGCCGAACCTGTCGTTCTTCTTCTCGAACGGCATGGACCCCGAGTACGCGGTGATCGGCCGCGTGGCCCGCCGCATCTGGGCCCGCGCGATGCGCGAGCGCTATGGTGCCGGGCCGCGTTCGCAGATGCTCAAGTACCACATCCAGACCTCGGGGCGTTCGCTGCACGCACGCGAGATCCAGTTCAACGACACCCGCACCACGCTGCAGGCGCTGTATGCGCTGTTCGACAACTGCAACTCCTTGCACACCAACGCCTACGACGAAGCCTTGACCACGCCCACCGAGGAGAGCGTGCGCCGGGCGGTCGCGATCCAGCTCATCATCAACCGCGAGCTCGGCCTCAACAAGAACCAGAACCCGTGGGCGGGCTCCCTGCTCATCGAGCACCTCACCGATCTCGTCGAGGAGGCGGTCTACCGCGAGTTCGAGTCGATCAGCGAACGCGGCGGCGTGCTCGGCGCGATGGAGACCATGTACCAGCGCGGCAAGATCCAAGAAGAGAGCCTCTACTACGAGACCTTGAAGCACGATGGGCGTCTGCCGATCGTCGGGGTCAACACCTTCCTCGCAGAGACCGATGCGAGTCAGGAGCACCAAGGCGCCGCGCTGATCCGTTCCACCGAAGAGGAGAAGCAGGATCAGGTGCAGGCCGTGCAGGCCTTCCAGCGGCGGCACGCCGAGCGCACGGCCGCCGTGGTCGCGCAGCTGCAGGACACCGCAGCACGCGGTGGCAATGTGTTCGGCGCCCTGATGGAGGCCGTCCGGCACGCCTCGCTCGGGCAGGTCTCGCGCGCCCTCTACGCCGTCGGCGGCCAGTACCGCCGCAGCGTCTGACCGGCCTCGGCGGCTTCAGCGGCCGGTGAACTTCGGCTTGCGGCGCTCGGAGAAGGCGGCGAGGCCTTCTCGCGCGTCAGCGGTCGTACCGCCGAGCGTGGAGATGGCATCGCCCTCCAGGGCGAGCTGTTGCTCCAGCGTGTTGTGGTGGCTCGCGGCCAGCAGACGCTTCACCTTGCCGTAGGCGAGGGTGGGTCCGGCGGCCAATTGCCTAGCGATCTCCATCGCGCGCGTCGCCAAGGCATCATCCGCCACGACCTCGGTGAGCAGCCCATAGCCCAAGGCTTGCTCCGCGCTCAGCACCGGGTTGAGCAGCATCAATTCTTTGGCCCGCAGGAGCCCGACAAGACGCGGCAGATAGAAACTGCCGCTGCCGTCGGGTGACAGGCCGATCTTGGTGTAGGCCATGGTGAACTTGGCGGAGGCGGCGGCGATGACCACATCGCCCGCGAGCGCCATGCTGAAACCCGCGCCCGCGGCCGTGCCGTTGACCGCGACCACGAGCGGCGCATCCATCCGCACCAAACGCGAGATCGCGGCGTGCAGCGGCGTCGTGATGTCGCGTAACAGCGCACCGGCGCCATCGCCCGCGGTGACGAAGGCGGGCACATCGCCACCGCCGCTGAACATCTTGCCCTTGCCGGTGAGCACCACGGCGCGCACGCCCGGGCTCGTCGCACAGTGTTCGGCGGCCGTCAGAAGATCGCGCGCCATCTGCAGATCGACCGCGTTGGCGGCATCCGGCCGGTTCAGGCACAGCGTCACGATGTCGCCGTCTTGCGTGATCTCAACGGTCTGCAGTGACATACGGGGCTCCATGGTTCGTTCCTCGGGTGCGACGGGCATAGTCGCTGAGATAAGTGATGCCCTCGATGGCGCGGCTACCGTACCACGACACCTGTTCACCATCGATGAGGGTCACGCGGGTGTCGGGCAGCGCGGCGGACACCTCGGCGAGATGCTTGTCACGAAAGGCATAAGGTTCGCTGCTCAGCAGCACCCGATCGACGGCGCCTGCAGCCGACCCGAGTTGCAGCGTCGGGTAGCGGTCGGTGCTCGGCGGCGACCACGCCTGCCAGCCGACGAGCCCGAGCATGCGGGCGATGTAGGTGTCCGGACCGACGGTCATCCACGGGTCGCGCCAGATGAGATACAGCACGCGCTCCGGCGGCGCCCCGTGGTCTGCGGTCTGCGTCGCTTGAAGTGCCTGCAGCGCGGCATCGAACCGCGAGGCGAGCGCCTCGGCTTCGGCGCTGCGCCCGAAGATGCCGCCGAGCAGCCGATAGAGCGGCGGATTGTCGAGCGGCCCGAGCGGGTGGGTGACGATGAGGTTCGGCACGCATTGCGCGAGTCGTTCGGCGGTCTCACGGGTGTTCTCGTCGATGTTGACGATCACATGGGTGGGATCGAGGCTGCGCACCTTGTCGATATCGACATCCTTGGTGCCGCCGACCTTCGCGACCGAGCGCAGCGCCTCGCGCGGATGGATGCAGAAACCGGTCCGACCGACGAGCTGTCGGGCAAGGCCCAGATCGCAGAGCAGCTCGGTGAGGCTCGGCACCAAGCAGACGATGCGCGCCTCGGGCGCCGTGGCGTGCGCCGTCCCGGCGGCGTCGATCCATGGCGTCACAGACTGCTGCCCACCTGGTTCCGCCGTGGTTGGTACGGCAGCACTTCGAGCAGCTCGCCGCCGCGCACGCGCTGCTGGATGCCGCGCCAGAAATCCGCGGTCAGCAGATCGCCGTGGGTGTTCAGGAAGGCGGCCCGTTGCTCCTCGGTGAAGGCGAGGAAGTTGAGGAAGGTCTCCGGGAAGACATCGTTGTCGGCGACATAGAACCAGGTCTCGCCGCGCATCTCGTCCTCGTCGTTGTCCGCCACCGGCACTTCGCGGAAGCGGCAATCGGTGACCTGACACAGCTCGTCGTAGTCGTAGAAGATCACGCGGCCGTGACGGGTGACGCCGAAGTTCTTGAGCAACAGGTCGCCGGCGAAGATGTTGCTGAGCGCAAGATCGCGGATCGACTGCCCATAGTCGAGCACAGCCCGCTCGGCATCCGCCGGCTGCGCGCTGCGCAGGAAGAGGTTCAGCGGCACCATGCGCCGCTCGATGTACATGTGGTCGAAGATGAGGTCATCGCCATCGATATGCACGCTGCCTGCGGCCTCCGCCGCGAGTTCCTCGAGCAACGCGGGCGCGAAGCGGGCGAGGGGCAGGCGCACGCGCTTGAACTCCTGGGCATCGACCAGTCGACCGGCGCGGTCGTGACGGAACACGAACTGGTACTTGTCGAGGACGTCCTGACGCACCACGTTCTTGACGGGCGGGAAACGGTCGCGGATCAGCTTGAACACCACATCGAGCGAGGGCAGGGTGAAGCAGATCATGACGAGGCCGCGCTCGCCTGCGGCGTGCTCGAACTGGTCATCGGAGGAGCCGAGATGGCGCATCAGCTCGCGGTAGCGCTCGGTCTTGCCCTGACGGGCACGACCCAGCACCGTGAAGAGCTCCGAGAGGGGCTTGCGGGGCAGCAGCTGCCGCAGGAACACCACGGCTTCCACCACGCGCTCGATGTCGACATGGAAGTAGGATCGCGTGAAGCCGAACACGACGCTGGCGTCGTCCTCATCGAGCATCACCGCATCCACCGACAGCCCCGGCTCGGTGTGTTGCAGGGCGAGCACGAACGGCAACGCCCCCTCGACGGTGTCGAGCCGCCCGACGAGATACGCGCGGGTGCTCTGGAAGAAGATCGGTTGGAGCATCTCGACTGCACGCACGCCTGCATCGGCGTCGATGCCGCGCCCGCGCAGATAAGTCGCGATGTCCTCCTTGACGTGCCGTACGCTGCGCTCGAAGTCGATCCACGGGCACTTCAGCGCGATGTCATCGAGCAGGTCCTCGACCAGCATGCCGACATCACCGCGGTTGCTGTAGAGACGCGTCTCGGCGTTGCCGCCTGCGCCCTCGAGCGGATCGAGGTCGACCGCCGCGAACTCGATGCCCTCATCGACGCCGACCGTACCGAACAGCCGCCGTGAAACGGAGCTGAAGAACGTCCGTGCGAACGCCGTGTCGGGCAGCCCGGCGCTGCGTTGCAGGAACCGATCACGCAGCAGACGCCACAGATCCCGGTCGGTGGCCTGGTCGCCGAACGCCGTGCGCATCTCGGTGACGGTGCGAACGACCCAGAGATCGTAGAGATCGATGCGCTCGACCGCGTCCTGCTGGCTGCCGTGCCAGTCGCGCGCCTCGAAACGCGGCTGCGCACGCCGGGTGACCGCGCGGAAGTCCGCGTTGTACCCGGCGAACGCCATCGCGAGGCGCCGCGCACCGTCCTCGATGGGCAGTCCGTTCACGAACGAGGCCAGCGACCGCGCCGCGCGCTCAGAGGTTGCGGATCAGGGCATCCGCGAACTCGCTGCATTTGACCTCGGTGGCGCCTTCCATGAGCCGCGCGAAATCGTAGGTGACCGTCTTCTGGCCGATGGTGCGGTCCATGGCCGTGATGATGGCGTCGGCGGCTTCGGTCCAGCCCATGTAGCGCAGCATCATCTCGCCCGACAGCAACACCGACCCGGGGTTCACCTTGTCGAGGTTGGCGTACTTCGGCGCGGTACCGTGGGTCGCCTCGAACACTGCGTGGCCGGTCATGTAGTTGATGTTGGCGCCCGGCGCGATGCCGATGCCACCGACCTGTGCTGCGAGCGCGTCCGAGAGGTAGTCGCCGTTCAAGTTGCAGGTGGCGAGCACATCGAACTCTTCGGGGCGCGTGAGCACCTGCTGCAGGGTGATGTCGGCGATGGCGTCCTTGATGATCACCTTGCCCGCTTTCTTGGCGGCGTCCATCTCGGCGTTGGCGGCCTTATCGCCTTGTTCGGCCTTCGTGCGCTCCCATTGCTCCCAGCCATAGGTCTGGCCCGGGAAATCGCGCTCGGCGAGCGCGTAGGACCAGTTGCGGAAGGCGCCTTCCGTGAACTTCTGGATGTTGCCCTTGTGGACGATGGTCACGGTCTTGCGCTGGTTGGCGATGGCGTACTCGACCGCCGCACGGAACAGCCGCTCCGTGCCTTCCTGCGAGACCGGCTTGATGCCGATGCCAGAGGTGTCCGGGAAGCGGATCTTGGCGTAGGACTTCGGGAAATGCTGCTTGAACAATTCCTTGAACTTGCGGTTCTCCTCGGAGCCCTGCTCGAACTCGATGCCGGCGTAGATGTCCTCGGTGTTCTCGCGGAAGATCACCATGTCGACCTTCTCCGGTGCCTTCACCGGTGAGGGAACGCCCTTGAACCAGCGCACCGGGCGCAGGCAGACATAAAGGTCGAGGAGCTGGCGCAGCGCGACGTTCAGCGAGCGGATGCCGCCGCCGACGGGCGTCGTGAGCGGACCCTTGATCGAGACCAGGTACTCGCGGCAGGCGGTGACGGATTCGTCCGGCAGCCAGGTGTTGAAGAGCTTGTTGGCCTTCTCGCCCGCGTAGACCTCGAGCCAGTGGATCTTGCGGCTGCCGCCATAGGCCTTGGCGACCGCGGCGTCGAGGACGCGCACCGAGGCGCGCCAGATGTCCGGGCCCGTGCCGTCGCCCTCGATGAAGGGGATGATCGGGTTTGCGGGCACCTTCAGGGTGCCGTTCTCGATGACGATCTTGGCGCCGCCAGCGGGCGGTACGATGTTGACGGGGACAGCCGTGGTCATGGCTAGGGAGTCTCCTGTTGGATGGCAGACAGCCTTGGAACCCCCACGGCCGTCGCGATGATGAAATGCTAGCACAGCACCCCTCGGACGATTCCGCGAACCGGGTCGCACCCGCGCCAAACCGCTAGAATATCGGCATGTCCAAGACCCTGACCTCCAAACCCGCCGCCGACGGCTTCCGCATGCCGGGCGAGTTCGAACCGCACCGCGGTTGTTGGATGCTGTGGCCGCGTCGGCCCGACAACTGGCGCCGCGCCGCGCAACCGGCGCAGCAGGCCTTCGCTGCAGTCGCCGCCGCGATCTCGCGTTTCGAGCCGGTGACGGTCGGGGTCGCAGCCACCGAGTTCGACCGCGCGCGGGCGGCCCTGGACCCGCGCGTGCGCGTGGTGGAGCTCTCAAGCGACGACGCCTGGATGCGTGATGTCGGCCCGACCTGCGTCGTGGGCGATCGTGGCGAGGTCCGCGGCATCGACTGGGTGTTCAACGCCTGGGGTGGGCATCGGGGCGGGCTCTACCACACCTGGGATCAAGACGATGCCGTCGCGCGCAAGGTCCTCGAGATCGAGCGGTTCGATCGGTACCGCGCGCCGATGGTCTGCGAGGGTGGGGCGATCCACGCCGATGGCGAGGGCACGCTGCTCGTCACCGAGCAGTGCCTGCTCAATCCCAACCGCAACCCCCATCTCGGTCGCCGGCAGATCGAGACCTTGCTCTGTGCCTACACCGGTGCGACGACCGTGCTGTGGTTGGGCGAGGGCGTCTTCAACGACGAGACCGACGGCCACATCGACAACCTCGCCTGCTTCGTCGCCCCGGGCGAGGTGGCGCTGACCTGGACCGATAACGCGCGCGACCCGCAGCATGCGATCTCCCGCGATGCGCTCGAGCGCCTGATGGATGCGCGCGATGCGCGAGGCCGGCGCCTCAAGGTCCACAAGTTGCCGATGCCCGGTCCGTTGCGCACCACGCGGGCCGAAGCCGCCGGTGTCGTCACCGGCACGGGCGCGAAGCCGCGCTCGCCCGGCGAGCGCCTCGCGGCAAGCTACGTCAACTTCTACATCGCCAACGGGGGCGTCGTGGTGCCGTTGCTCGATGCGCGCACCGATCGGGCGGCACTCGCCAAGATCCGCCGCCTGTTCCCGGGGCGTAAGGTCGTCGGCGTACCGGCGCGCGAGATCCTGCTCGGCGGCGGCAACATCCACTGCATCACGCAGCAGATCCCGCTCGGGCGGGGAGGGCGCCGCTGATGGCCCGCTCGGAACGCGCTGACCTCCCCGCGAAGCTGCGGGTCGCCCCGGGCAAGCCCTACCGCTTGCGCGATCCGGATGCTGCGCGCGTGTTCGGCTGGGAGCGCGCCGCCGCCGAGACCGTCACCGCCGACAACCTGCGTCAGCTCGGTGAGTTGCAGATGAAGATGTACGCGGATGCGCGCCACGCGCTGCTCGTCGTGCTGCAGGCCATCGACGGCGGCGGCAAAGACAGCACCATCCGTCGCGTGTTCGGGGCCTTCAACCCGCAGGGCTGCAATGTCGTGGCGTTCAAAGCCCCTTCGAGCGAGGAGCTGTCGCGGGATTTCCTCTGGCGGGTGCATCGTCATGTGCCCTCGCGCGGCTCGGTCACTGCGTTCAACCGATCACACTATGAAGATGTGCTGGTGGCGCGGGTCGATTCGCTCGTGCCCAAGACCGTCTGGGAGCGACGCTATGCCCAGATCAACGATTTCGAGCGGATGCTCGCCGAATCCGGCACGCGGGTGGTCAAGATCTTCCTGCACATCAGCCACAAGGAACAGAAGCTGCGCTTCGAGGAACGGCTCGCCTCGCGCGAAAAGCAGTGGAAGTTCGACCCCGCCGATCTCGACAAGCGCAAGCGCTGGGTCGCCTATCGGCAGGCGTTCGAGACGGCGCTCGGCCGTTGCAGCACCCCGCATGCGCCGTGGTATGCGATCCCTGCGGACCGCAAGTGGTTCCGCGATCTCGCCGTGTCGCAGATCCTCCGGCAGGAGCTCGAATCGCTGCCGCTCGAGTGGCCGAAGCCGTCCTTCGATCCGACGAAGATCCGTATCGTTTGATCTGACTCCGAAATTATTTTTTCAGTCACCGTGGTCGGGTTTGGTCTGCTGACGCGACCGATTCACTTGTTTTTGTTGCTTTTCCGATTCTGCAAGTGCTGAAAGTCACCTATTTTTAGGTTGTCCGGTTATCCGCGCGCTGCGCGTACTCCCTAATGAACCGCCAAAAATTTTTGGCAGTGGGGACGTCAGCGTGCGTGAGGGCGACATCGCGACCGACAAGGTGACCGGGGGCCTCGCCCCGGGCGGTGCGTTCCCTCCGCCGCCGCCCCGTGATTTCGGGGGGGGGGTGAACCGTCGCCCGCCTCGCCGCTCTTCCGTCCTGAGGCCTTAGCCGCCCACACCGAACTGCGCTGGGGTCGCCCGATCGGGCTGATCCCGCTCTCCTGGAAGATTGTCAGCGTATTTTTGGCGGTGCTCATCGTCGCAGTGGGGGTGTTCCTCACCACGGCGACCTACGCCCGCAAAGAGACCGTACGCGGCATCCTCAAGCCCGTCGGTGGCGAGGCGCGCGTGCTCGCGACGCAGGGCGGGGTGCTGCGGGCGCTCTATGTCGCCGAGGGTGCGCTCGTCGAGCGCGGTACCCCGCTCGCCAAGATCACCCGCGAGACCCTGCTGAGTGATGGCGCCATCGCCGATGAGCAAGTCCTCGAGGGTCTTCGGCAAGAAGAAGCCACGCTGCGGGATCGTTTGCGCGCCCTTGCAGGCGCTGCGCCGCTCGATGCGGTCTCGATGGCCTCGAGCTTGGCGGTGCTCGAGTCCGACCGCGCCGCCGCGCTCGAGTCCGCCCGCTTGGGTGATGCGCGGCTCGCCATCGCCACGCAGCGGGTGACCAGCGCCCGGCCGCTGGTCGCCTCGGGGCTGATCGCCGCCGAGGAACTCCGCCGCCGCGAAGAGGCCGAACTCGCGCTGCGCCAAGAGATCGCCGCAGCCCGCGGCCGCGCCCGCAGCCTCGAAGCCCAGATCCGCGAACTCGGCGCGCGCCGCTCGCGATTGCCGTTCGACCAAGCCCAGCAGCGCTCGCAACTCGAGGCCGCGCTCGCCTCGCTCAGCCAGCGTCGCGCCCAAGCCGAAGCCGC